>WNGI01003019.1_pt1 | contig 15473 bp, 20 predicted proteins | sample 5400621 | NCBI WGS metagenome assembly WNGI01 (sample SAMN13153374, study PRJNA577476) | soil metagenome | isolation source: 20 cm soil or saprolite under Garry oak tree replicate 1 | place: USA:California | collected 2016-06-15 | reverse complement strand
CGCCATCGGTCGTGTTCACGATGATCACGGTGCACCGCGCATTGTGGCTGATCCGGTTGGGGACGTTCCCAAGGAGGAACTCCTTGCGGCCCGCCATGCCTGCGTTCCCGACGACGAGCACATCGATGTCGGCTGCCTCCGACGCATGGACGATCGCCATCGCGGGGTCGTCGTCGATCACCACGTGGGCGCGGCCGCGGCCGCCGGCGATCCGCTCAGCCTCCTGCTGCAGGTCCTCGGCGGCCGCGGCCGCCCGGGTCCGCTCGGCCGCCCCGAACTCGGTGTCGGTCGGGCTCGTGGGGATCACGACCTGGACGAGGTGCAGCTCCGCTCCGTACGCTTGGGCGAACGCCGCAGCCCATCCAACCGCCTTCGACGCCGTCTGCGATCGGTCCGTCCCGACCATGACGCGGCTGACGGCGCCGTTCCCGAGCTCGATCTCCATGGGCGCATGATGCCGAATCTCACGACCTACTGACCAGGGTGGCCGGCGCGCGTTTCCTCCGTGGTGCCTGCACCCCGTCGGATAAACTCGCTCGCACCCGCCGGAGTAGCTCAGGGGTAGAGCAACCGCCTCGTAAGTGGTAGGTCGGGGGTTCGAATCCCCCCTCCGGCTCTCCTTCGGAACCTGGGCGGACGGTTGCCGGGTGGGGTCCGGGTTGCGAGAATCCCGCCCGATGGTGACGGCGCGGAGGATCGTCGGCGTGCTCGCGGGAGCCGTCGTCGCCGTCCTCGTCACCCGCCGAGGTTCGCGAAGGATGAAGAGAGCGCTCGCGTCGTTCACGCCGATCGCGTGCTTCCGGGCAAGGAGCCGCGCCGTCGGATCGTGGATCTGACGCAGGCGGCGCCGATCGTGGTGCAGCCGCCTCCGATCCCCGCCGCGGTGGCCGCACCCGCGATGGCCGCACCCTCCCCCGTCCCGGCTCCCGCCGCGGCTCCGGGAGCCGCCCCCGCGGCAGTTGCGGCTCCGGCGTCTGCCCAGGCTGCCGCCCCGGATGCCCCTTCGGCTCCAGCGACGGAGGAACCCGCCGCCGCCGCAGCCGAACCCGCCGCCGCAGCAACCGAACCCGCCGCTGCGCCTGCAGCTCCTGCCGCGCCGGCTTCCGACGAGCATCGTCCGGAGGTGTCGCTCGACCAGGAGACCTTCGACAAGACGCTCGAGGAGCTCCTGGCCCAGGGGACCGACCGGCGCATCGCCGAAGGCAAGGCTCGGCGTGCCGCCATGATCGCCGCCCGCAAGAAGGCCGCGGGCGAGGGCTAGGCGCCCCCTCCGTGGATCCTGCGGCTGACGTCGACTGGTCGATGGGTTCCCACGCGGCCCGTCTCGCGGACTGGGACGTCGCGCTGCAGATCGGCAAACGTGTCGCGGGACCCGGTCCGATCGTCCCGCCGGAAGATCGCGCCCGCATGCGCGAGGATCTCGCCGCGCACGTCCTGCGAGCGGAGGAACTCGTGGCGGGGTTCACCGGCCTGAGCGTCACCGGGTTCCGTTCGCGTGCGTGGGTGATGGGAAGAGGCGACTGGATCCGTCAGAACGTCGCCGGTCTCCAGCGTTTGATGGAGCCGCTCGCCCAGCGGTTGTTGGAGAAACGTCCCACGAGGCCGTCGATCGCGCGCAAGGCGGTCGGCGCGCAAGCGGGTGCGATCCTGGGCTACGTCTCGCGCCGGGTCCTTGGGCAGTTCGACGTGTTCTTGCCGCCGGACGACGAAGGGTTGATCTACTTCGTCGGTCCCAACCTGATCGAGGTAGAGCGCAGGTACGGCTTGGTCCCGAGCGACTTCCGCCTCTGGGTCGCGATCCACGAGGTCACGCACCGGGTGCAGTTCTCGGCGGCGCCATGGCTCCGGGCGTTCCTCGGCGGGATGGTGGACGAGTACCTCGAGACGGTTTCGTTGGACCCCCACCAGCTGATGGATCAACTTCGTCGCGCGGCCGAGGAGGCGCGAACGGGGAGCGGACCGGGCGGGATCCTTCGACTGCTGACGCCGGAGCAGCGCGCGATCTTCGAACGGACCCAAGCGATGATGTCGCTCCTTGAAGGGCACGCCTCCTTCGTGATGAACGAGGTGGGGAAGGAACACATCGCGACCTTGCCCCGGCTCAGGAACGCCCTCCAGGCGAGACGGCACGTCCGCGGCGTCGAGCAGCGCTTCCAACGTGCGATCGGGTTCGATCAGAAGGTCGCGCAGTACGACACCGGCGAGCGATTCGTGCGCGACGTGATCGAACGGGTGGGCATGAGCGGCTTCAACCTGGTGTGGGAGTCGCGCGAGCACCTCCCGCAGCCGGGCGAGGTGGCCGATCCGGAACGCTGGATCGCTCGCGTCACGCGGTAGACCGATGGCGGCGCGGAGACCGCCCGCCGTCGCGAGGGTTCTCGAACGGGTCACGAAGACCGCGCGGGGATACGACATGTTCGCGTCCGGCGATCATGTGCTCGTCTGGGTGAGCGGCGGCCCCGATTCGGTGTGTCTCCTCGAGTCGTTGATCCGGTTGCGCCGACTCTTCCGGCTCCGGCTGGAGGTCTTCCACATGGATCATCGGCTGCGCCCCGACTCGGCGGCCGACGCCACGTACGTTCGCCGTCTCGCCGGCCGGCACGGGCTGCCCTTCCACCTGGCGACCGCCGTCGATGAGCCGGGCCGGTCGGATTCGGTGGAGATGTGGGGCCGGTTCGAACGAGCACGAGAGGCGGGACGCCTGGCGCGAGCGATCGGCGCAACGCGGATGGCCGACGGCCACACGCTCGACGACCAAGCGGAGACGATCCTGATGGGCCTCGTTCTCGGCTGGGGGTTGGATGGGATGGGCGGGATCGCTCCGGTGAACGGCACACTCGTTCGACCGCTGATCGACGTCACGCGGGAGGAGGTCGACGGGTTCTGTCGAGCGCTGCGACTGCGCCCTCGGAGCGATCCGACGAACAGGGACACGAACCTGTTGCGCAACGCCCTCCGGCTGGAGGCGATCCCCGCGATCGAACGGTCCACGGGGCGCGACGTGAAGCGGACGTTCGCTCGTACCGCGGATCACCTGCGACGGGACGCGACGGCGTTGTTCGCGCACGCAGACGAGCACGCGCAGACGCTCGTCGAGTTGCGCGACCGCGGATTCGCGCTCCGTGCCCGGCCGCTGCTCGACCTGCCGCCGGCGCTCTCGTCCCGGGTCGTGCGCCGCGGCTTCCAGCGGGCGGACCTCGGCTGGGACCATGAGGCGATCGACGCGGTCCTCGACCTTGCGGCCGGGTCCCCCGGTCGGGCGCGCGACCTCTTGCTCGGGATCACGGCCCGCCGTACCCGCACGCACGTCGAGGTCGAGGGGTAGACTCGCGGCTCCCGTGGAGACCTACGCCGACGACATCGAGAACGTCCTGATCAAGGCGGACGAGATCGAGGCCAAGCTCGTCGAGATGGGCGAGCAGATCACGCGGGACTACGAGGGTCGACGTCTCCTGCTCGTCGGCGTCCTCAAGGGGGCGTTCGTGGTGATGGCCGATCTCTCTCGGCACATCCGGCTCCCGCTCGAGTTCGATTTCATGGCCGTATCGTCCTACGGCGCGGCGACCAAGACCTCGGGCGTCGTTCGGATCCTCAAAGACCTCGATCACGATCTGAAGGATCGAGACGTGTTGGTCGTCGAGGACATCGTCGACTCCGGTCTCACGCTCAAGTACCTGCTCAAGAACCTGGCCGGACGCAAACCCGCGACGCTGGAGGTCGCGGCCCTCCTGCGGAAGGAGGGGATCCAGCAGGTGCCGTTGGATATCCGCTACTGCGGCTTCGACATCCCGAACGAGTTCGTCGTCGGCTACGGGCTCGACTTCTCCGAGAAGTACCGGAACCTTCCCTACATCGGGACGCTTAAGCCCTCGGCGTACGGCGGCTGACCGGGAACCTGCGGAGGCTCGGGCGCGTCCCAGGGACATGCGCAGCATCCTCGCGACGGCTCTCCTGCTCGCGCTCATCGCGTGTGGTCGATCGTCGAGCCCCGCGAACCCGTCCGGGATCTTCGGGACCGTCACCGCGGGCCCGACGTGTCCGGTCGAGCGAGCGGGCTCCCCGTGTCCGCCGGCTCCGTGGGTCGGGACCGTTCGGGCGACCGACGACGCCGGCCATCCGAACGACGCGCGGACCGACGACAACGGCAACTACACGCTGACGCTCCAGCCGGGCAGCTATGAGGTCGTCGCCGTGACGGACGGCGGGCCGCCGACGAGCCAACCGGTCACGATCGACGTGCAGGCCGGTCATCCGATCCGCGTGGATCTGACGGTGGACACCGGCATCCGTTGAGCCGACCTACACTCGCCGGGTGAGTGCCGGCGCAAGGGGCCTCCCGTTCGATGCGTACGCCGTCTTGGGCGTGAGCCCTTCGGCGACCCCGGACGAGATCCATCACGCGTACCGGATGCTCGCTCGTCGGTTCCACCCCGACGCCGACCGGACCGACCCTCGCGCGGCGGCCCGGTTCGCCGAGATCACGGCGGCCTACGACATCCTGGTCGACGTCGACCGCCGCCGCTCGTACGACCTCCGGCGTGCGGCGGTCGCCGGGCCCCGAGCCGCGCGCGTCGCCCCCGGCCCGACCGGGAACACCGCCGTGCGCGGGCCCGCGGCCCGGCCATCGGTACGGAGGAACACGCCCCCGGTCGCACCCGAGCCTCGACACGAGGACACCCACGACGAGTTCGGTCTCCTCGTCTTCCTCGCGAAGGTCGTCATCGGGGTCGTGATCGTGATCGTCCTCGCCGCATTGCTCCTTGCGTTCCGTCCGCCTCCGCCGTGCCGAGCGGACACGCCCGTCAACGCTCCGTGCACACCGACGGCGACCCCGCCTTGATGCCGTGGGGTGGAGGGCATGTAGCATCCGAACATGACCAGCGAGCGCTTCGATCACGCGAAGATCGAGCAGGGCGTCCGGCTGCTCCTCGACGGCATGGGGGAGGACCCTGAGCGCGCGGGGCTGCGCGAGACGCCCTCGCGGGTCGCCCGGATGTACCAGGAGATCTTCGCGGGGATCGACGTGGATGCCGCCCAGGTGGTGACCGTCGTCGAAGGAGCCGACTTCGACGAGATGATCATGGTCCGGGACATCCCGCTGTACTCGATCTGCGAGCACCACCTGCTTCCCTTCGTCGGCAAGGCGCACGTCGCGTACATCCCGAACAAGTCCCAGCAGATCACGGGATTGTCGAAGGTGGCACGCGTCGTCGACGTCCTGGCGAAGAAGCCGCAGGTACAGGAACGGCTGACGACCGAGATCGCGGAGGCCATCGAGCGGGCGCTCTCGCCGCGGGGGGTCTTCGTCGTGATCGAGGCGGAGCACCTCTGCATGACGATGCGGGGCGTCAAGAAGCCGGGGTCGCTCACGGTGACCTCCGCGGTCCGCGGACTGTTCCGCACCGACGCACGGACCCGCCAGGAGGCGATGGATCACATCCGGATGCGCTGAGCTGGCATCCTCTTCCCGTAGACGGCTGAGCGTGTCGCCTACACGGTTCACCCGCTCGGGGACCCTGTAGGGGTGTGGTGCAGGATGCAGCCGTGAGCATCGAGCCGCGCGACGCGGTCGAGCGCGTTTGGAGGGAACAGGGCGGCAAGCTGTGGCGGTCCCTGGTCGCCTTCACCACCGACCCGGACGTCGCGACCGACGCGATGGCGGAAGCGTTCGCCCAGGCGCTCGGCCGCGGCGCGGCCGTGCGCGCTCACGATCGATGGATCTGGCGGGCGTCGTTCCGGATCGCAGCGGGGGAGCTGAAGGCGCGGAGCCGTCGCTCGGATGCTCTGCCGGAGCGCAGCTACGAGATGCCGGAACCGGCCACGGACCTCATCAGGGCCCTCGCGATCCTGAGCCCGAACCAGCGCGCCGCGCTCGCCCTGCATGATTACGCCGATCTTTCGACCAAGGACGCCGCCCGCATCCTGGGCTGCAGCCAGGCCACGGTGCGGGTGCATCTCGCGCAAGCGCGGAAACGGCTGCGCCCGCTGTTGGAGGTAAGCGATGACTGAGATCCGGGACCGCTTCCATGACCTCGACGGACTGGCTGTTCCCGACGTGTACGCGCGAGCACGCGCGATGGGACCGAAGGAACCGCAAGAACCGCGCCCCCCAGCTGCTCGCCGAGTGGGCGTGATCCTGCTGGCTTCCCTCGTCGCGATCGCGGGATTCGGCCTGCTGCTCCGAGCGCGGGGCTCGGAGGAGGGAACTCCGGGCGTGACAACGAGCACGACGGCGGCGCCCGGCCCTCGAGGCCTCGTCGCCTTCGCCGCCCAGCTGCGTGGGTCGACCACCGGGTTGGTGATCGCGGTGATGCGGCCGGACGGCACCGGGTTCCGACAGCTGACCGGCCTGCCGGCGGATCGTCAGGTGGATCCCCTGATCGCTCAGTACAGCTTCGCGAGTGACGACAGCCCCTCGTTCTCTCCGGATGGCCGAACGATAGCGTTCGTTCGGGCCTATGCAGAAGGGATCGACTCGCTCTGCATGATCGATGTCGACGGCTCGAACTTCCGGGTCGTCAAGCGTGATGCGCAGATGGGCGAGATCGCGTGGTCGCCCGACGGTCGAAGCATCGCCTTCTACTCCGAGAAGGATGGCGGGATCCACCTGGTTAACGCCGACGGGACCAACGAACGAACGCTGTGGCCGCGCACGGGCGGTCCCAACCAGGACGCCCCATCTTGGTCGCCCGACAGCTCGCAGGTCTACTTCGTTAGCGGGGGCGTATGGGTCGCCGATGTGGATGGCTCGCGCGCTCGCGAAATCATCGGCATCCTGTCGGCTGCCGGATGGGTCGCCCCGTCGCCGGATGGCTCGATGCTGGCCGTGATGGAGGCATCAACGGATTCGATCTGGGTGTTCGATTCGGATGGGGCGAACGGGCGTCACTTCACGCCGGTGGCGGACCGGAGCTGGGTCGCGTTGACGTGGTCACCCGACGGGTCCGAGCTGGCGCTGGTCGCCAACGACGGCAGCGCCTTTCTGACAACGGACGACGGGTCGCACGTTGAGCCATTACATCTTCCCGACCGCGTCGCCGTCTCGGGCGCCATCGCGTGGTCGGGGACCTAAACCCAAGACGCACCTCGTCCGCCGCTTCTACGATGGTCGGATGACCGACCGCGTGTGGCGGTGCCGCGACCGGGCGTTCGCGCTCGGCGAACGCACGCTCGTCATGGGCATCGTGAACGTCACGCCGGACTCGTTCAGCGACGGCGCCATGTTCGCGAGCACCGAGGATGCGGTGGCCCACGGCGCGCGGCTGGTCGACGAGGGCGCGGACCTCGTGGACGTGGGCGGGGAGTCGACCCGGCCCGGCTCGGACCCCATCGAGGTCGACGAGGAGCTCCTTCGGGTCGTCCCGGTGATCGAGGGGCTCGTGAAAGCCCGCCCCGATACGCCCCTGAGCGTCGACACGCGGAAACCGGAGGTGGCGAGTGCGGCGCTCCATGCCGGCGCGAGCGTCGTCAACGACATCGCGGGGGGTCGGAACAGCGCGCTCCTCGAGACCGTCTCGCGCAGCGGGGCCGGGGTCGTCCTGATGCACATGCTCGGCGAGCCGAAGACGATGCAGGACGACCCGCGCTACGACGACGTCGTGGCGGAGGTGCACGAGTTCCTGCGCGAACGCATCGAGGCGGCCGTGTTCGCAGGCATCCCGGAGGAGCGCATCTGCATCGACCCGGGGATCGGGTTCGGCAAGACCGTGGACCACAACCTGGCACTGCTGCGCGCGGTCCCCGCGCTCCGGATGCTGGGCGCGGCGGTCATGGTCGGCGCGTCCCGGAAGGGTTTCATCGGCACGCTCACCGGCGTCGAGGACCCGGCGGCACGGCTCGAGGGCTCGCTCGCGGTGGCGGTCCTCGCGGCCGCGCACGGCGCGGACCTCGTCCGCGTGCACGACGTCGGGGCTACCGTCCGGGCCCTCAAGGTCGCCGACGCGATCGTCCGGGAGCCGGTGTCGTGAACGAGCCGCCGTTCGAGGTCACGGGCGAGGGGGAGCCCGTCGTCGTCGTGCCGGGGTTCCCGTTCGGTGTGTACGCCTTCCGGCAGCTCGTCCCGCTCCTCGCGACCCGGTTCCGCGTCCTGGTGGCGGACCTGAGCAGCTTCGAGGAGGAGGGATCGAGGGCGCAGGCGGCCGCGATCCGCGGCCGACTGCGCGACCTGGGGATCGAGCGAGCCGCGTTGGTCGCGCACGGGACCGGCGGACGCATCGCGCAGGCCCTGGCGTTCGAGGAGGGCACGGACGTGGACGCGATCGTCCTGCTCGGATCCGTCGGTCCCACCGAAGGCCCGGTCCTCCCGGAGACGGCGGAGGACGCCCTCGCTCGCGCGCACGTCGAGCCCCTCGCCGATGCGGACGCCGATGCCTACCTCGAGCGGTGGCGGCGCGACCCCGGCGCGTACGCGAGGGGTCGCGCCGTCCTCGAGGCCGGTGACGAGGTCACCGGCCTCGAGGGAACGATGGCCGCGTGGGAGCAACCCGTGTTCATGCTGCATGGCGACGACGATCGGATCGTCGATCCGGGGATCGCCGAGCGTCTCAGCGCGGCGATCCCCGCTTCGACCCTCGGGTTCGTCCCCGAGTCGGGCCAGCTGCTCCTCGACGACGCGTTCGACACGATCGGCGTGATGATCCTCGAGTACCTGCGCGCGCGATACCTGCGCGCGCCGCACGATCACGGCGGGATCACGACGCTCCAGCTGGAACGACGTCCGGGATGGGTGGACCTCACGGCGGCGGAGGCGGACGATGCCGACGGGCCGGTCGCGCCCGACCCCTCGGCACAGGAGGTGGGACCGAACGCATGAGCTCCCGGGTGTTCCTCTCCGGCATCGAGGCGGAAGGTCGTCACGGCGCGCGGCCGGGAGAGAAGGACACCGCTCAGCCCTTCGTCGTGGACCTCGATCTGGAGATCAACGTCGGCGACGATCGGATCGACGCGACCGCCGACTATCGCGCCGTCACCGACGTCGTCCGGAGCGTGGTCCAGGAGGGCTCGTTCGATCTGATCGAGTCGATGGCCGAAGCCATCGCGCGTGAGTGCCTGACGTTCGAACGCGTCCTCCGCGCATCGGTGATCGTCCACAAGCCGAACGCGGCGTCGCGCCTCGGGATCCAGGGCGTCGCGGCGGCGGTGACGCTTCCGGAACGCTGATCGCGATGCACGCGGCGACGCTGGGCCTCGGCGCGAACCTCGGCGACCGTCTGCGATCCCTCCAAGCGGCCGTCGATCTGCTCGCGGACAGAGGCGTTCGCACGGTGGCCTCATCCAGGGTCTGGGAGACCGAGCCGATCGGTGGCCCACCCGACCAGCCCCCGTACCTGAACGCCGTGATCCGGACGGAGACCGAAGCCGATCCGAACGACGTGCTCGCGATCTGCAACCACGTTGAGGCCGAGCTCGGTCGCACGCGCGATGTCCGTTGGGGCCCACGGACGATCGACATCGACATCCTGCTGTTCGATGACCTCGTCGTCGACGAGCCGAACCTCACGATCCCGCATCCGCGGATGACCGCGCGCTCGTTCGTGGTGCTGCCCCTGTTGGAGCTCGATCCCGATCCCGTGCTCGCGGATGGGACCCGGATCCTCGACCTCGCCGTCGATGGCGACGGCGCGCGGCCGTACGCCCCGCCGTTGGTCCTCCCATGAGCTGCACGATCTGCCTCCGCTGCGACCGGTCCGGAGAGACACGATCGAAGAAGTGCCCGGCGTGTGGGACGGATCTGTTCGCGTCGGAGCCGCGCGAGAAGGCTCGCCGTGCCACTCGGCAGCCGGGCCCGCGCCGTCGTTCGGCCAACAATCACCCTCCACTGGACGAGGTGCCGGCGGGGTCCCTGGACGCGGGAGATGCGTACGTGCTGGGCCGCTATCGCGGCATCCGCGGTGTCTACCGCATCACGATGGCCCCAGGGATCGGTCTGCGGGTTCCCGAGCTCGTCGACCGGACCGAAGCGGCCGCCGTGGTCTGTCCCCTCACGTTGCCGCCGGGGGCGCCTCGTCCCGCCGGCCCGTTGCTGTGGACGGTCTCGTCATCCGGTGCCACGGGGTCGGCCTCGTGAGGATCGCGGTGATCGGAGCCGGGCGCGTGGGAACGGCCTTCGCCGTGTTGCTCGCGCGCGCCGGAAACGAGATCGCCGCCGTCGCCGGTGGCGGAGCGACGGCGGAGCGCGCAGCCGCGTGGCTCCCGGGGGTTCGCGTCCTTCCACCTGCCGAGGCTGCCGCGCTCGGCGACCTCCTGTTGCTGGGGGTCCCCGACAACGTGTTGGAGTCGCTCGTTGCCGAGCTCGCCGCCGCGGAGGCGGTGGCCGCCGGCACCTGGGTGACGCACGTGTCGGGGGCGACGGGGCTCGACGTCCTCTCGCCGCTCCGCCAACGAGGGGCGCGCCGCCTGGCGACGCATCCGCTGCAGACCTTTCCGGACGTCGAGGGAGCCGTCCGCGCCTTGCCGGGGTGTCGGATAGCGATCACGGCCGACGACGACGAGGGCTTCATGTTGGGTGGGTGGCTCGCGACCGAGCTGGGCGCCATCCCGTTCCGGCTCAGCGACGATCTCCGCCCGCTGTATCACGCCGCCGCGGTCTTCGCCTCGAACTACCTCGTGGCGACGACGGCCGTCGCCGAGCGCTTGTTCGCCGCATCAGGTGTGCCCGATCCCGCGGAAGCGATGCATCCGCTGCAGATGGCCACGCTCGACAACGTCGCGAGGTTGGGGACCGGGGCAGCCCTCACGGGTCCCGCTGTCCGCGGCGACACGGCCACGATCACGAGGAACCTCGAGGCGCTCGCCGAACATGCTCCGGACACGATCGCCGGCTACGTCGCGCTCTGCCGGGTGGCCCTCGATCTGGCCGTGGGCGCCGGTCGGCTGTCCGAGGACGGCCGGTCGGCCGTCGTGGCGGTTCTCGATCGCTGGGACGACCATCGGTGAGCCGGCCGTGGAGGTGATCCGGACCGTCGCGGATGTCCAGGCGGCGACCGACGGCTGGCGGGCGGCCGGAGCCTCGGTTGGTCTGGTGCCCACCATGGGCGCCCTGCACGCCGGGCATCGCTCGCTCATCCGCCGCGCACGGTTGGAACAGGACCGCGTCGTCGTGTCCGTCTTCGTGAACCCGCTGCAGTTCGGGCCGGGCGAGGATCTCGACACGTACCCCCGCGATGAAGCGGCGGATCTCACCGCGTCGGAGCACGAGGGGGTCGACCTCGTATGGGCGCCCTCGGTCGAGGAGGTCTACCCGCCGGCGGTGGACCTGCCTGCTCCGGACCCGGGTCCCGTCGGTCGGACCTTCGAGGGCGCGGCTCGGCCCGGGCACTTCGAAGGGGTCCTGAAGGTGGTGCACCGGTTGTTCGACGTGACGGGCCCGAGCGCCGCCTACTTCGGAGAGAAGGACGCTCAGCAACTCTTCCTCGTCCGTCGGATGGCCGCAGCGGAGCCCGCGTTGGGGGTCGCGATCGTGGCCTGCCCCACCGTGCGCGAGGCGAGCGGGCTGGCGCTGTCCTCCCGGAACGCGCGCCTCACGCCCGAGGAGCGCCAGCAGGCGAGCTGTCTGTTCCTCGCGCTCACGGAGGCCGCCGAGCACGCCCGCGCGGGCGAACGCGACCCGCAGGTCCTGGTGGCGCTGATGGCCCGCGAGATCGGCGGGACCTCCCTCGCCCGGCTCGACTACGCGGCGGTGGTCGAGGAGGCGACGTTCACGCCTCCCGACACGATCGACACGCCGTCCCGCGCGATCGTGGCGGCCCGCTTCCCCGGCGCCCGCCTGATCGACAACCTGCTGCTCCCGGCGCCCATCGGGTGAGCCGCGGGTTGTCGGCGCCCCGGGTCTCCGCGACGATGGCCCTCGACCCGGCCCCGGGTCGCTCCTGAGGCCGGTCCTCAGGTCGTGATCGGAGGGAAACGCCGTGCTCCTCGCAGCCGATGTCGGCAACACCGAGATCGTCCTCGGGGTATTCGAGGGCGAGGCCCTTCGTCAGACGTGGCGGCTCTCGACCCGAGCCGAGCAGACCTCCGACGAGCTGGCGTTGCAGCTGGCGGGGCTGCTCGAGCACCGTGACCTGGATCTCCGTCGGGATATCACGGGCATGTGCGTGGGGAGCGTCGTCCCGGACCTCACCACGGCGTTCCGCGAGATGGCGGCCGCGTATCTCACGTTCGCCCCGCTGATCGTGGGGCCGGGGATCAAGACGGGCGTCTCCGTGGCCACGGACAACCCGAAGGAAGTTGGCGCCGACCGCGTGATGAACGCGCTCGCCGCCTTCTCCCGCTACGGCGGCCCCGCCGTCGTCGTGGACTTCGGGACCAGCACGAACTTCGACGTGGTGTCCGCGGACGGGGAGTTCGTGGGCGGCGTGATCGGGCCCGGGATCCAGGTCGCCGCGGCGAGCCTCGTGTCGAGGACGGCCCGACTCCCGCGTGTCGAGCTGGTGGCCCCCCCTTCGGTGATCGGCAAGAACACGGTCGAGTGCATCCAGTCGGCGCTGATCTTCGGGACGGCGGACATGGTCGACGGGATCGTTTCGCGCATCGCGGACGAGCTGGGAGCGCAGCCGACCACGGTCGCGACGGGTGGCCTTGCGCCGATCGTGATCCCGCATTGCCGGTCCATCGAGCATCACGAGCCGTGGCTGACCCTCGAGGGTCTCCGACTCGTGCACGCGCGGAACGCGGATCCGGCCGATGCCTGAGCCGACCGATCCGCAAGGGTCACGTGCCGAGGAGGGAGCGCCGACCGGCCGCGAGGTCGAGGTGCTCGCCGCTCGGCGCGCATCGCTCGATCGCCTGGGACGAGAACGGGCCTTCGCGATCAGCCTCCGGTCGGTGCTCGACGTCGACGAGCCGACGTCGACCCGCGCCGTCCGCGAGGTACACCCCGATCTCGCGCCCGACACGACGACCGCGGAGCGGTTCGTCGTCGCCGGGCGCGTGATCCTCAAGCGCGACCTCGGCAAGATCAAGTTCCTCACCATCCGCGATCGCGAGGGCGACCTCCAGGTCGTGTTCGCGAAGGCGAGCCTGCCGGAGGATCGGTTCGCCGAGCTCGACGAGGTCGACCTCGGCGACATCATCGGCGCCGAGGGGTACCTCGGCACGACGCGGGCAGGCGAGCTGAGCATCTTCGCGGAACGCTGGGCGATGCTGACGAAGGCGCTCCGGCCGCTGCCGGAGAAATGGCACGGCCTGCAGGACCCTGATCTCCAGCAGCGACGTCGGTACCTCCACCTGATCTCCGACGACGCACCTCGGCGGTACGTGTTGGCTCGGGCCGCGACGCTCAAGACGATGCGACGCGTGCTCGACGATCGAGGGTTCGTCGAGTTCGAAGGGCCGATCTTGCAGCCGGTCGCCGGGGGCGCCAACGCACGCCCGTTCACGACCCATCACCGTGCACTCGACATCGATCTGAAGCTCCGGATCTCGCTGGAGCTCTATCTGAAGAGGATGCTCGTCGGAGGGCTCGAGCGGGTCTACGAACTCGGCAGGAACTTCCGGAACGAGGGCATCGATCGCGAACACAACCCCGAGTTCTCCATGCTCGAGGCGTACCAGGCGTACGGCGACTACCACACGATGATGGAGCTCTCCGAGACGCTCGTCGTCGAGTGCTGCCGCGCGGTGAACGTCGTGATGGGGCGTGATCCGGGCGACCTCCTGATCCCGAGCCGCGGACGCGAGCTCGATCTCTCGCCGCCGTTCGAACGGGTGACGGTCCTCGGATCCGTTTCGCAGGCGACGGGAGAAGACCTCACCCTGGAGCGGCCGGACCTTGCCGCGATCGCCGAACGACACGGCGTCGAGGTGGACGACGCGTGGGGTCCCGGCAAGGTGATCCAAGAGCTGTTCGAGAAGCTGGTCGAGCCGACCATCTGGCGTCCGACCTTCGTCTGCGATTTCCCGCGGGAGGTCTCGCCCCTCGCACGTCCGCACCGGGACGATCCAGCGCTCACGGAGCATTTCGATCTGGTTGCGGGCGCGGTCGAGCTCGTCACGGCGTTCTCCGAGTTGACGGACCCGATCGAGCAACGCGCCAAGTTCGAGTTACAGCAACAGATGAAGGCGATCTTCGGGGACGAGGTCCATCCCATGGACGAGGAGTTCCTCCGAGCCCTCGAGCACGGGATGCCGCCGGCCGGCGGGATGGGCATGGGCGTCGACCGCCTGTTGCTCGTCCTCACCGATGCGGCGAGCATCCGCGACCTCATCATGTTCCCGTCGCAGCGCCCCGAGGGCGGGTGACTTGCGCGCGGGCCCTCTTCCGGTGCATCGTGACCGCCGACACCTGCCTTCACCCGGATAGGGAGTGAACGATGGATAAGACGAAGATCGTGGAGCTCCTGCGCTCCGTGCCGCTGTTCTCGGACCTCGCGGACCACGACCTCGCCCAGGTAGCGGACCGCATGAAGGAGGTCCATTTCTCCGAGGGAACCTCGGTGGCGACCCAAGGGCAGAGCGGCGTGGGCTTCCACCTGGTCGTGGACGGGACGGCGGAAGTGGTGAAGGACGGCACCCGTGTGGCGGAGTTGCGCCACGGTGGCTACTTCGGCGAGATCGGCCTCATCGACGGCGGTCCGCGATCGGCGACGGTGACGGCGACGTCCGATCTCACGACGGTGTCGCTCGTCGGGTGGGACTTCACCCCGCTGCTCGACAACCCGTCGTTCACGAAGGGACTGCTGATGGGTCTGTGCAAGATCGCTCGCCAGGAGAAGGGCGGGTAGGGCACCGCCTACGACGCGTCGAGCTCCGCGGCTTCGTGCAGCATGACCACGAGGTCGCGCAAACCGGTGCCTTTGGCAACGAACCCGCTCGCCCCGGCCTCGAGCGCCTCCCGCTCGGTTCCGTCGTCGGCATGCGCCGTCAAGATCACCACCGGAAGATCGGGTCGCCGCTCATGGATCCGCTTCATGGCGTCGATCCCGGAGAGGTCGGGCATCGACAGGTCCATGATGATGACGTCCGGGTCCAACTGCTCGGCCTCCTGGCACGCGGCGAGTCCCCCGCCGGCCTGACCCGCCACCTCGATGTCGTCGACCATCTCCAAGGCAGAGGAGAGCGCATGCCGGAATGCTTGATGGTCGTCGACGACGAGCACGCGCATGGTTCCCACCTTGTCAGCGTCTTTGAGGTCCACGTCCACGCGGGAACCTCCTTCCGAGGGTGTTCGGCACGCAGGTCCGCGCAGTTGAAGTCTCCCGGCAGACGACGGGCTTCGCATCACCCGGAGGGAGGGATTTCTTCCTGGTCCCATCGGGGCAGCCCGCGCCCGGGCCGTTCGCCGCAGGCGCTGGCACTAATCCCGACGCCGAAACGAACCGAAGGAAAGATGACGTATTAGCGACTGATGGTGGTTCCAAGGGTTCGTAGGGGCACGGGTATACTCGGTTCGTACGGGCGCTGGGGACACGACCTCGGCGCCCGATGTACCTCGGGGGGAGGACGTGGTCCCGCGATCCCCGAGCGGCGAGGAGAGG
>WNGI01002687.1_pt1 | contig 15473 bp, 17 predicted proteins | sample 5400621 | NCBI WGS metagenome assembly WNGI01 (sample SAMN13153374, study PRJNA577476) | soil metagenome | isolation source: 20 cm soil or saprolite under Garry oak tree replicate 1 | place: USA:California | collected 2016-06-15 | reverse complement strand
CGGCGCCGGGGCCGCGAGCGCTACCCGGAGACCTACGCCGCCAGCGGCGGTGTTTTCTATACAGCCGTCCAGATGGGTTGCGGCGCAGTCCTGCTGCTGGGCGGGGTGGGCCTGATGACCCTGGCCCTGATCTTCAAGAGATAGGAAAACTTCACCTCCCCACCCTGTGGGGAGGTCGGCGGCGCAGCCGCCGGGAGGGGAGGTTCAACTTCAGATCACGTTGCGTTCGTGAACCTTGTCAACGCGAACGGGCTGATATCGATCTCGGAATCTTGATCGAGCAACAGCTGGGCCAGCAGCAATGACTACGTCAGCGCTTTCCACGCAGCTCTGAGACGCCGGCCTCGCGAGCGCTCTTCACCAATCCCCACACCTCGAAGATCACCTTCAGCGCGGCCAGGGTGGTGATGTCTCCGTTGTCGAACGGCGGCGAGACCTCGACGACATCGAATCCGACCAGGCGCGAACGCTCGGTCGCGCCGCGCAGCAGCTCGAGCGCCTGACGGGTGGAGAGACCAGCTGCGGAGGGGATCTCGGTCCCCGGGGCGAAGGCGGGGTCGAGCACGTCGATGTCGAACGAGACGTGCACCTTCTCGCCCGCGAGGCGGTCCCCGATCTTTCTCGCCGCACCGGCCAAGTCGCGGGCGATCTCCGCCGACGAGACGAGCAGCATCCGGTTCGCGGCGATGAAATCGAGCTCCTCAGGGTCATAGTCGCGGCCGCCCGCGATGATCACCCGCGCCGGCTCGATGCCCGACGCCTCGATCGCCCTCCTCAACGCGCATCCACACGTCCAGTGGCCGCCACGCGAGAAGTCGCAGAGGTCCGGGTGCGCGTCGACCCACAGCACGGACAAGCCGGGATGTCGCCGCACCTGGGCTGCCATGGTCGAGATTGCCGTGCAGTGGTCGCCTCCAAGCACAGTCAAGAACGAATCCGGCGAAACCTGCGCCAGCCTCTGCATCGGGTCCATCCAGCCGCCCTCGATGTCGTCCCCCGGGTCCAGGTCCCCGATGTCCTCGACCTGAAGGCCGGCCAGCCGGTGACCCTCCTCGGTGACGGGCGGCATCGCCGCCGAGAGCTGGCGGATGCGCTGGGGCGCGAGCGCGGCGCCCTTGCGGTACACGGCCGAGCCGTCGTAGGGAATGCCGGCAACGACGACATCGGGCCGCGACCCACCCACCAGGCCGCCCCACGGACGCAACCCGTCCAGGTTCATGCCTTTTCCCTCCCCACTTGCTGGGGAGGGCCAGGCTGGGGGCGTCCGTTGTAGAAACTGCGTCTCTCCGGCACCTTCAGGATGCTAAGCGACCCGATCACGAACCACACAACGAAGACCGCGAAAACGACCGGAAATCCACCCGGCAGGCCAAGGATCTTGGGGCCGCCGTTGAAGGCGTCGAGCAACGGGCCGCCGATGAAGACCGCGATGATCCCCGCCCCGGCCGTGGCGATGTTCGAGAAGCCCATGTAGAGGCCACCCTGGTTGGCCGGGATGATGTCCTGGATGAACGCCCAATCGACAGAGAAGAAGATGCCCAGGCCCACTCCGATGACCAGGCCGGTGAGCGTCGCCTGGGCAGCCAGGTCGGGCACTTTCAGGAAGCGCGCCAGCGGCGCCACCACCGAATCCGGCAGCCATTGGTAGTGGCTGAAGACGAGCACGAGAGTCCCCACGGCGCCGAAGAGACCGGCGGCGAAGATCAGCGGCCGCCGCCCTGTGCGCTCGGACAGCCGAGAAGCCGGCCAGGTCACCAGCGCGGCAACGGCGATGGAAAGGCCGAGCAGGGTCGAGGCCGCAATCGCGGTGGCCTTGGCGTCGTGGTGGAAGAACACGTTGTCGAAATAGAAATAGGCAAAGTTCTGGAGTCCGCCGAAACCCATGAAGATGAGCAGCCGCGACGCCATCAGCCACAGAAACGCCCGATGGCGCAGTGGAACGACAAAGGTCGCAACCAGCATCGGGCGCACACTTCGAAACTGGCTTTCGACTGGAACCACACGGTCTGGCACCAGCGCGACAGTTGCCAGCATCGTCGTCAGCAGCACAGCGGCGATGGATGCGATCGCGGCCACACGGCCGAACTGCGCGAGCAGCAAGCCCGCCCCGACGGTGCCGCTTGCGATGCCCACGAGGTTGGCGACGCCGTAGTAACCGGACGCGTCACCGCGCTGCTCCGGCGGGACGACGTCAGGTAGCAAGCCCTGGTAGGGCGCCTGCGCGGTATTGGAGGCGAACTGGAGAAGGAAGTAGAAGACGACAAGCCACCAGTAGTTGCCGGCGAGCGCGATGCCGGCAAGGAAAAGCAGGTCTCCGAGCGTGCCGGCGGCGATGAATGGACGCCTTCGGCCCCACGGGCTGACGGCGCGGTCGGAGACGCCACCGACGATGGGCTGCCAGACGATCGCCATCACCGTGCCGATCGATTTGAGAACGCTCGCCGCCACGCCTTCGTGGGCCGGGCCGACGAAGTGGATGATCATGTCGGGCAGAATCAGCGCGGTCAGGCTGTTCCACAGGTACCCGATCGCGACCCAATAGAGCGATAGGACGACGAAGTCGACATGACGGAGGCGCCGCTGCGGCGCAGCTACGGCGGCGACGTTGTTCAGGGGCCCCCGCGAAATCAAGGCGTAGCCTCAGATTTCGTGGGGATTCGTCAATCCGGCTGGTAAGGCGGCAGCGACTTCTTGACGGGCCGGTCCTCGCGATAGCCGAGCGCGTACTCGCCCTGCAGGATGGTGTGCACCTCGCGTGTCCCCTCGTAGATGATCGGTGCCCGGGCGTTGCGAAGAAACCGCTCCACGGGATATTCGGCCGAGTAACCGTATGCACCGTGTACCTCGACTGCATCGTGCGCGGCGTTGAAAGCCGCGTCGGTTGCGTACTGCTTGGCCATCGACACCTGGCGCGTGTGCCGGGCGCCGATGTTCTTCATCCACGCGACCTTGAAATAGAGCAGCCGGCAGATCTCGTGGTCGCGGGACATGCGCGCGATCATCTGCTGCACGAGCTGGTAGCGGCCGATCTCCTGGCCGAAGGTTTTTCGCTCCCTCGCGTACTTGACCGACGCATCGAGGCATGCCCGCACGGTGCCGGTGGCACCCGCTGCGACCGTGTACCTGCCGTTGTCCAGGCAGCTCATGGCAATCTTGAAACCATCGCCCTCGTCGCCGATGCGGTTTGCCTCCGGCACCTCGATGTCGCTCATGAAGATCGAGCCGACGTCACCGGCGCGGATGCCCAGGCGGTCCTCGATCGGCTCGGTGCGCAGGGCTTTTCCGCACGCCTCGCGGTCGAGCATGAAGGCCGACATCCCGCGACCGCCGGCTTTCGGGTCGGTCTTGGCAAAGACCAGCAGGTAATCGGCGGTGTCGGCATCGGAGACCCACACCTTCTGGCCGTTAAGGACGTAACCGTCGCCGTGCCGCCGCGCGGTGGACTGCATCGACGCCACGTCAGAGCCTGCGTTCGGCTCGGTCAGCCCGTAGCACGCGAGCTTCTGGCCCGAGGCCATCGGCACCAGCCACTGCTGCTTCTGCTCCTCGGTAGCCCAGGTGTACAGGCCCATCCCGACCAGCCCGACGTGCACCGAGAGCACGGTCCTGTAGACGGTGTCGACGTACTCGAGCTCCTCGCAGACGAGCCCGAGCGAAAGGTAGTCCAGGCCGTAACCGCCATAGCGTTGCGGGAAGCAGACCCCGGGCAACCCGAGCGACGCGAGCTTGGCGAAGATCTCGGGGTCGTGGTGGCCGGTGCGATCGTCGGCGCCGATGCGCGGCGCGAACTCGCGCGCGCAGAAATCGCGCACTGTGGCCACCAGCTGCTCCTGGTCCGGAGTCAGGGCGAGGTCGAGCACGCGACTAACTTACTTCGTTGGCGTAGGGGTCGCGCAAACCGCCGGCGTCGGACTTGTCTTCGGGGTGGGGCTGGCCTTCGGCGTGGGCGAGGGACAGGTCACCGGACTCGTCGTCGGAAGCGGCTTCAGGTCATTCGGCCCGACGTGGCCGATGAACGGCAGGTGCTTGCCGATGCTCAGGATGAAAGGCACCGTCCTCGAGCTGTGCAGCTGCGGCTGGAGAAAGTCGCTGTAGATCTGCTGCAGCTGGTGGATGCCCGCCACCGAATCGAGGTGAGCAGCGTTGTTCTTGGCCGCCGAGGCCTTGAGGGTGTTGAGATCCGATTTCGAGACGAGGACCGCCGTGATCGGATTGGACAGGATCTGGCTCTGGAGCTGGTTGACCTGGGTCAGGGTGAGGCTTGCGCTCCGCAAGGCGGGCTGGAAGGCATTGTCGAGTGTGACCAGGGCGGAGGCGGCCAGATAGACCACGACCAGGGTCACGACGCCGTGGACGAAGACCCCAAGCAGGCCGTCCACGCCGCGAATCGCCTCCAGGCGGTGAAATGCGCCGCCGATGGCGCCCCCGATGGCGCCGAGGACGACGGCGAGGATGAGGGCGACGAAGACGCTCAGCACCGGGGTGAGGTGCAGCAGCTTCTGCATCTCGCTCGTGTACTGGTCGTGGAATCGAAACACGGCCAGCAGGGTGCCGAAGAAAAAGATCTCGGCCATAAGGGGCTGGATGACGCCGCGCTGGTAACCGGTGATGAGCGCGACCACCAGCACCAGGACGACGAAGATGTCGATGATCACAGGTCGGGCGCCATTCTAGAGCCCTGCCCCAGAGTTCCGTCCACCTATGCGGCACCGGTCAAAGTGGCCGTCTTCAGTTAGACTCGGAGCGCTCTTGGCCCGAACGATCGCCGTCGCGATGCAGAAGGGCGGCGTGGGGAAGACCACCACCGCCGTCAACCTGGGCGCCGCCCTCGCCGAGCAGGGCCAACGTGTTTTGCTGATCGATCTCGACGCCCAGGGCCACCTGACCCTCTACATGAAGCCCGCCGGCGAGCTGGAGAAGACGATCTACCACCTGCTCGTCGACCCGGAAGCGACCGTCATGGACGTGGTCCAGGAGGCGCCCCAGATGGGCGTCCACTACATCCCGGCCGACATCGAGCTCGCCGGCGCGGAAAACCAGCTCATCAACGAGATCGGACGCGAGAGCATCCTCCGCGACAAGCTCGAGCCCGCGAAGGGCCGTTATGACTTCATCATCATCGACTGCCCGCCGTCGCTGGACCTGATCGTCATCAACGCCCTGGTCGCGGCCGATGAGGTCCTGGTTCCGCTCCAGGCTGAGTTCCTCGCCCTGAAGGGAATGCAAGAGCTCCTCATCACGATGGAGCGCGTCAAGCGGAGGCTCAATCCCCGGCTCGAGCTGATCGGGATCCTGCCGACGCTGTACAAGCACCGCGCTCTTCACTCGCAGGAAGTCCTCGCCGCGGTGAGGGAGAAGTACGGCGACAAGGTCTACGACTTCGGGGTCACAGACTCCATCCGTTTCGCGGAAACGCCGCTGGCGGGACAATCGATCCTTCAGTACGCGCGCGAGTCTGATGGAGCGAAGGCATATCGCGCGCTGGCCGTCAAGGTCATGGAAAATCACCGAGTCCAGGATTAAAGGGGTCCACCAAATGCCCACATTCAAGCGCGTCGCACTCGTCGGTTCCGAAGATCTCTTTCGCCCCACGCGTCCCGAGGTGGTCACGGATACCGACGGCGTGATCAAGGAAACGGTCGACCGCCCGGGCAAGGTGCTGAAGGAGGTCGTCTACAAGACGCTGAACTTCACGCTTGAGGAGATCGAGCTTCTACTGGAGGCGGTGCAGACGGCCAAATATCCCGAGCGCCCCCGCGCCAAGCCGGCCCTGGACAGGTTCGACTCGCTCGATGCGCTGCGCCTGAAGATCCAGGAAGTGCTCGAACAGTAGGTCAGCTCTGCTCCCCCCCATTCATGGGGAGGTGGCGGGCAGAGCCCGCCGGAGGGGCTAGTACCGCTTTCGCGACCGCCGCCGGATGTAGCCGTAGGTCCAAAAGAGGCAGATCAACACCAGGAAGACAGCAAAGCCGACCACCGCTGTGCGCTCCATTGCGGTAAATAGTGAGGGATGCCGAAGCTCTCCATCGTCAAGGTCAAGCTCGACCGCGAGGTGAACTCCTACATCGTGTCCTGCGCCACGACGAAGGAGGCGGTTGTCATCGACCCCGGGCTGCCGGCTGAGAAGATCGTCGAGCAGGCCGCCGGGCTCACGATCAAATACATCCTGGCCACGCACGGACACCCCGGTCACGTGGCGGGCAAGGACGACGTCAAAACCGCGACCGGCGGCGAGACCGGCATCCACTCGGCCGACGCCAAACAGTTCCTGCGCTCCGCGGACCGGTATCTGGTCGACGGCGATGAGCTCGAGTTTGGCGAGTTCAAGGTCCAGGTCATGCACACACCTGGCCATACGCCGGGGAGCGTGTGCTTCGTCGTCGCCAACCATGCATTCGTCGGCGACACGATCCTTGCCGGCGGCATCGGGCGGCAGATGCCCGAGACCGACCTCCGCCGGCAGATGATGAGCATCGGCACCAAGCTCCTGCGGCTGCCTCCTTCCACCGCCCTCTACCCCGGCCACGGCCCCGCCACGAGCCTGGAGCGCGAGCTGACCCAGAACCCCATCTTCCGGGGCGCGGGTGCGAGAGCCTAGCTGGGGCTGATCAGGCTCATCAGGATCTTGGTCACACCAGATCCGGAGTCGGCGACCAGCGTCCCGACCTCATGGGAGTTGCTCTTGCGTGAGAACGTGGCCGCAAAAGACGTGGCGGTAGTTTTGCCCAAGGTGACCGTCCAGTCACCCTGGTTCAGCTGCTTGGCATAGAAGGCCTGGACTTTGGCCACGCTGTCAAGCGTCTCCCATTCCATCCCCCAGGAGACTTCGCCGCTGGAGACGAACCCCGCGCCGGCGGTGAGCCGCGCGCCGGGATAGATCGGGCAGTCCCCCGGAAAGCCCGCCGGCATCGGAGCCTGGGCGTCGAGCTTGCCCGAGGCTTTGGCCAGCGGCGAGCCGCTCGGGCCGGCCGACGGCGACGCCTTGGCAGTGCCGGGGAGGCCGGAGCAAGCCGGGATCAGCATCACGGCCGCAAACACCACCAGCGCCGCCCTCATCGAGCGACCATCGCCGGCCGGACCATACGGCCCCGCGTTCTCGTTTCGCGCGTGACCGGCTCCCCACGCAGGAAGACCTCTTTGATCGCGAAGTCGAATTCCTTGCCCGCGAGTGCGGAATGGCGTTGCCGCGAGCGCATCTCCTCAGCCCGGACGCCGGTCTTGCGTTTTGGATCGACGATCACAAGGTCGGCGTCGAATCCCGGCGCGATCGCGCCTTTGTGCTCCGCGAGTCCGACCAGCTCCGCGGGCGCCTGGCTGACCCAGCGAGGCGCCAGCCAGACGTTGCCCAGATCTTTTGCCAGCTGCAGGCAGCTCAGGTAAAGCGTCTGCACGCCGGGGCTTCCGGAAGGCGCGTCCGCAAAATCGCGCGACTTCTCCTCGTCTGTGTGCGGAGCATGGTCGGTGCTCACCATGCTGATGACGCCCCTCTTCAATCCATCCACGAGCGCATCGCGGTCGGCCGCGGTCCGGATCGGCGGCAGCATCTTCATCGCGGTCCCCACGCGGTCGAAGTCCTGCGCGGTAAGAAGCAGGAACTGCGGGCACGTTTCCAGGCTCAACGAGGTGCCGACCTGGATCGCGTCTTCGGCGGCCCGCAACCCGAGCGCGCTCGATAGGTGCGCCACATGCATGTGCACGCCTGATTCCCTGGCGATCGCGGCCGCCGCCGAAACCGCCACCGCCTCCGCGTCAGGCGGCCGCGACTGCAGCAGGTCGTCGTAGTTGAGAAGGGGACGCCGAAACGCCGCGAGCACGGTGGGATCTTCGGCATGGATCGCAAGCGGCAGACCGAGCTGCGCCACCACCGGGGCCAGGCGGGCGAGGGTGCCGTAGTCGGCCGGAGGTTCGAGGTCGGGGTCTTCGACACCCGGCGAGTACATCACCTGCTTCCGGCTCAAGCTGAAGGAGTAGGCGAGGTATGCCTTGAACCCGACCGCCCCCGCCGCGGCCATGCTTTCGAGCTGTTCGGGTGTGGTGCTCGAGCGCAGCAATCCCCAGAGCCCGAAATCGACCCGCGCCTTGCTGCGCGCGAGGGCGGCCTTCGATTCGAGCACGCCGGCGCTGTCGACCGCAGGCACCGTGTTCGGCATGTCGAGCACGGTTGTCACCCCGCCCGCCGCCGCGGCCTCGGTGAGGGTTCCGAAGTCTTCTTTTTCCGTGAATCCCGGGTCGCGGCTGTGGACATGCACGTCGACGCCGCCAGGCAGGACATACATGCCGCCGGCGTCGATCTCGTCGCCCCTGGCGGCCAGGCCTGCTTCGACTCGCGTGATCACTCCGTCGGTGACATGCACGTCCACCTGCCTCGGCCCATCCGGCGTGTAGACCGCGCCTCCTTTGATGAGCAGCTCAGTCAAGTTCGAGATCTTGAATGCGAAACAGCGGCGAGTAAGAGATGCGCGCCTCGTGGATGTTCTCCTCTCCCCCTTCTCCGCGGTCGAGAACGACGACCAGTTGAATCACATCGAGACCGGCGTCGCGGAGCGCCTGCACTGAGCGCAGCGAGTCGCCGCCGGTCGTGACGACATCTTCGATCACGGTCACACGGTCGCCGGTCTCGAACCGGCCTTCGAGCTGCTTGGCGGTTCCGTAACCCTTCGCCTCTTTGCGGACCAACAAAAGCGGCAGGCCGGTCTCCATCGACACGGCGCCTCCGAGCAGCACCGCACCAAGCTCAGGCGCGGCCAGGCGCTGGGTCTCTTTGGGGACCAGCTCGGCCAGGTGACGTCCAAGCCGCTTGAGCAGGACGGGATCGGTTTCGAAGAGAAACTTGTCGAAATACCGATTCGAGCGGCGGCCCGAGCGGAGCACGAAATCGCCTTTGAGATATGAAGCCTTCACCAGGTCGCGCCCAAGCTCCCGCAGCTCAGATGCCCCGGCCCTCACAGACCTAATCTAGCTGAAGGATGTCTTCCGCCCTGACCGTCGGATTGCTTCGCGTCGTGATCCACATGCCGGAAAGCGGATCACTGAAGTCGAAGCGACAGGTGGTGAGTGGATTGCTGCAGCGCCTCCGCCAGGAATTGAAGGTCGCTGCCGCTGAAGTCGGCGAGCTGGATCGCTGGCAGCTGGCCGAGCTCGCGATCGCGACCGTGAGCGGTGACAGCCGCCAGGCCGATCGCGTGCTCGCCGCCGCGCTCACGTTCATCGAATCGCACGCCGACGGCGCGCGGATCACCGACGTTTCCACAGAGCGGGTCCCACTTTGAAGGCAGTGGAATCACTCGTCGACGAGTTCGAGGAGTCGCTGCCGTTCAGCCTCGACCCGTTTCAGCGCGAGGCGATCGACAAGCTCGAGCGGGGAACCGGCGGGGTCCTGGTCAGCGCTCCCACCTCCAGCGGCAAGACCATCGTCGCCGAGTACGCAATCTTCAGAGCGCTCAGAGACGGCGCGAAAGTCCTCTACACGACGCCGCTGAAGGCGCTCAGCAACCAGAAGTACCACGATTTCGTCCGCGCATACGGGGAAGAGATGGTCGGCCTTGTCACCGGCGAGAACACGATCAACGACGACGCCCCCGTCGTCGTGATGACCACCGAGATTCTGCGCAACCTCATCTACGAAGACCCGGGTCGCCTCGACCTCGTCCGCTTTGTGGTGCTCGACGAGGTGCACTACATCGACGACTTCCCGCGCGGCTCGGTCTGGGAGGAGATCGTCATCCAGGCGCCGGCGACGATCAAGCTCGTCGGCCTGTCGGCGACGATCGGCAACTACCAAGAGATCGCCGACTGGATGGCGGAAAACCGCGGCGGCATGGAGACCGTGTTTCACGATGTGCGCCCCGTCGAGCTGAAGATGTGGCTCGCGATCAACAATCGCTTCTACGCCCTCTTCAAAGAGGACGGTGGCATCGACCAACGCACGTGGAGCAAGGCGGCGCAGGAAGAGGAGGCGTCGTACCGGATCGGCGGTTACCGTGGGCTGCCTTCCAACGACCTGCTGCACGTCATCCCCGAGCTGCGCCGCCTCGAGATGCTGCCCGCGATCTACTTCATCTTTTCGCGGCGGGGCTGCCGCGAGGCGCTGCAGCGGTGCGCGTACCACGAGCTCGACCTCACGACGGCGGCGGAGAAGGAGGCCATCGACCGCGTCGCGGCGGAGCGCTTGCAGGGATTGAAGGACCAGGACGAAGAGACCCTTTTCCGCCGCATGGTCGACGCTCGCCTGCTGCGTCGCGGCCTGGCTGAGCACCACGCCGGCCTTCTCCCCTACCACAAGGAGATGGTGGAGGAGCTGTTCCAGCGTGGGCTGATCAAGGTGGTGTTCGCCACCGAAACGCTGTCGTTGGGCATCAACATGCCGGCCCGCGGGGTCGTCGTCTCGTCCTTCACCAAATTCGACGGCGTCAACTTCTCGACCCTGACCACTGGCGAGCTGACGCAGCTCATGGGCAGGGCCGGGCGGCGCGGCATCGACGTGATCGGGCACGGCGCGATCCTGAAGGAATCCGACGTCGAGGTCGGCACCATCTACGAGGTCGCGATGGGGCCGACGCTGGTCGTCGAGTCGAAATTCCTGCCCAGCTACAACATGGCGCTCAACCTCCTTCGCGTCTACACACCGGAGGAGGCGGAAGCGCTCATGCAGCGGTCGTTCGGCCAGTTTCAGAAGCGGCTCGCGGCCGCCGAGGCGGGTGAACGGCTCACCAATGTCCGCGAGCGGCTGGCGGACATCAGGCGGATGTGGGACGACCCGCAGATCTCGATCGACGATGTGGCCCAGTACTTCAAGATCGAGGACCGGCGCCGCGCGATCCGGATCGAGCTCCGGCGCCTGCGCCGCGAGGCCGGCGCCGAGCGGCGGGGCCGGCGCGGCCGCCGCAACACCCGGGCGATGGGGTCGGCAGGGCGGATCGCGCATCGTCTCGAGATCGAGGCCAAGGGCTTGCTCGAGCGCCAGCGCAAGCTCAAGTTGGTGCGGTCGGCACGATTCGGCGAGCTGCTGCAGAAATACGGTGAGATCCGCACCTTGCAGCAAGAGCTGGAGGGGGGCCAGCGTGAGGTCACCGGCCAGATGGACGAGTACCCGCGCAAGCTGCGGAGGCTCTCCAAGATCCTTGCCGAGACCGGTTTCCTGGAGAAGAACAAGCCGACGGCGAAGGGCTTGTTCGCAGCCCGCGTCTATGGTGAGAACACGATCCTGGTCGCGGAGGCGGTGTGGCTCGGCTGGTTTGAGGGCCTCACGCCGGAGGAGCTGTGCGCGGTCGTCGTCATGCTCGCCGCCGAGGACAGGGAGAGGAGGGGCGATCGCCAAGCCCACGGACCGCGCCGCTACCCGACACCGGCCATCGCTCAAACCGCGCGACTTGTTCGCTCGCTCTACTTCCGCTTCGCCGACATGGAGCGGGACCTCGACGAGCCGAACCTGCGCTCACCCTCGCACGACTACATCGATTTCGCCTATCGCTGGTCGTCAGGGGAGGCGCTGGACAAGATCCCGCTTCCGGCCAACGTCGACATAGGTGACGCGGTCAAGGCGATGAAGGCTCTGTACTCGCTGCTGCGCCAGCTCGAGTTCGCGCTGCGCCAAGCGAAGTCTCCCCTGCTCGACAGCGTCACCCGCGCCGTGATCCTCATGGAGCGCGACGTGATCAAGCGCACGTACTGATATATGAGGGAAAACCCCGATGGTTTTCCCTCATCGCGCGTGCGGCTGCGCCGCAGGCGCTGCTCCCATTCCGGTATACGGTTCGGATTTTTCTGAGTAGCCACTCGAAGCAACGATTTGCAGACGTTCATACATAGTCGCGGCCGGGGTGAACCCGGCCGCCAGAACAACGCTGGGTAGACTGGTTAAAGGTGGCAAGAAAGAGAAGAGTCCTCGTCACGGGTGTCGCGCGCTGGTGGGGAGCGCTCGTGGTGCAGCGATTGGTCGAAGACCCCGACGTCGCCGAGGTGATCGCGATCGACATCCGCGAACCGCGCTACGACCTCGGCCGGGCCGACTACCTGAAGCTTGATATCCGCCACTCGCTGATCGGCAAGCTGGTGCGTTCGGTGGGCATCGACACAGTCGTGCATACGCTGACGCGAATCGACTCGTTCGATATGGACCCCGCGCGCGCCCATGAGATGAATGTGATCGGCACCTTGAACCTGCTCGCCGGCTGCGCCGGCGAAGGCAGCCCTGTCCGCCGCTTCATCATCAAGTCCTCAGGCCACGTCTACGGTTCTCGCTTCGACCTTCCGACCGGGCTGCGCGAGGACTACAGGCTGGACGTCAACTCGCGGCACCAGTTCGTGCGTGACATCGTGGAGGTGGAGTCATATGTCAGCGACTTCGCGGTGCGCAACCCCAACATCACCATCCTCGCGCTGAGGTTCAGCAACAGCCTGAACCCGGACGAGCCGCAACCGCTTGCTCGCTACCTCGACCTCGAGGTGGTGCCGACCGTCATCGGCTATGACCCGCCGATCCAGCTCATCCACCGCGATGACTGCATCGACGCGATGGTGCTGGCGACGAAACGAGGTCCGGGAGGCGCTTACAACATCGCGCCACCGGGCAACGTGCCGCTTTCGAGCCTGCTCGATTCCGCGGGCAAGCTACAAGCGCCGCTGCTGCCGCCGTTCGGCCTGGGCCTGGCCGCGTTCGCCATCCGCCACGCCGGCATCGCCTTCCTCTCCCCGCAGCTGCTCGACCTGTTGCGTTGGGGGCGGACCCTGGCCACGGCCAAAGCCGCGCGCGAGCTTGGCTTTCGGGCCGCACGCGACACCCGCAGCGCATTCGAGGACTTCATCCAGCAGCGGCGGGTGCTTCGCTACGAGCCGGACCGCCATGCCTATCAGTACGAGAAGGAGCTCGAGGACTTCATCCACAGCCGCCAGCTCGCCTCCGCCAATGGAGAAGGCGAGGTCAACGGCCTGGTGGCCGAGACGTCAGGCGAGCCTAAACCTCGCCGCCACCGCCGTCCACGACAAGCACCTCACCGTTCACGTAGCTAGCTGCGTCCGAGGCCAGAAAAAGCACGGCCGCCGCGACCTCCTCCGGGACGCCGATCCGACCCATCGGATTCTGCGCCAGGACCCGGTCGAGGATCTCCTGGTTGCCCCACAGCGCTTCGGCAAAACGAGTCTTGATCAGCCCCGGCGCCACAGCGTTCACGCGCACATTGCCGCCCAGCTCCCGGGCCAGCTGGCGCGTCAGCATGATCACGCCCGCCTTGGTGATGTTGTACACGCCCAGGCCCAAACCAGGGCGCAGGCCGCCGATGCTGGAGATGTTCACGATGGCACCACCGTGCGCCTCCATCGAGGCTTGATAGACGAGCCGTCAGTACGAAAACACCTCGTAGGTTGACTTCGAAGGTCTTGTCCCAGGCCGCCAGCTCCGCCCCCATGACGGGGCCGAAGTAGGGGTTGGTGCCGGCATTGTTGACCAGGATGTCGATCCTGGAAAAGCGCTCCATGACCTGCTGGACGAGCCGCTCGAGGTCCTCGGGGCGGCCCGCGTGAGCCGCGATGGGAGTCGCCCGCTCGGCGTACTGCGTGTTGATACGCTCGGCTTCCGCGTCCAGGTCGGCCTGCTTGCGGCTGCTGAGGACGACCTGGGCGCCGTGCTCGGCCAGGGTGCCGGCGATCGCGCTGCCGATCCCGCGGCTGGCTCCGGTCACGAGCGCGACGCGCCCGGAAAGGTCGAAAAGGGAGCCCGCGGGCACGACTGATACGATAGCCGCCACTTAATTCATTTTTCGATCAGGGGTTAGATGGCGATAACCGGCAAGGCGGCCGAGGACATCCTCGAGCGCATCTTCCAGCCCACCACGAAGCCGAGCGCGCGCGACCAGGCCGAAGAGACGCTGCGGCACCCGAAGCGTCTGGTCTACGTGGCCATGTCGAACAAGAGCTTCTACTGGCGCGCCCACATTCAGAAGTTCGTGCTGGACTCGGGCATGGTCCCGGTAAGCCCGTTCATGCTTTTCGACTACTACCTGATGCATACGGTCTCCAAGGAGGTCGTGCGCGAGGCCATGAACAACCTGCTGGCGCGGTGCGACGAGGTCTGGGTCTTCGGACGGCTGTCGCTTGGGGTCAAAGTCCAGGTCGGGATCGCCAAGCGGATGAGCAAGACCGTCCGCTACTTCGACATCAGCGACCTGCCGGTGGCGGTGATGCCGATCACCGAGGAAACCGCCCAGGAAGAGCTACGAGACTAGGGAAGTAAGATTCTCCTCCCCATTCATGGGGAGGCGGCGGCAAAGCCGCCGCAGGGGCCGCCGGAGGGGCCGGGTGGCCTCAGCCCGTCGTGCGCCGGTACCAGGCGTTCGGATTGCCCAGCTCCTTGAGCTTGGGCATCGTCTCGGGTCCGTCCCAGACCCGGTTCAGGATGTTCATCCCGTGCTGGTCGAACACCGCCTGACAGAACGCTTCCCCACGCTTGTATTGCTGCAGCTTCAAGTCGAGGCCGGTCAGCTTCCAGACCAGGATCTCGAGCGCGCTCTTCCCCGAGCTCCGCTCACGATACGCATGCTCCAGGCGATCAAAGCCCGGCAGCAGCTTGCGACCGAGCTGGTTCATGACCAGGTTGCTGTAGCCCTCGATCACCGACATCGTCCCCTGCACCCGGCGCATGACGCGCCACTGCGTGGGCAGCACGCCGGCGAAAGCTGCAAAGCGCGCGACTGCTGGACCTTTGCGCGTGACCGAATCGATCAGCTCCTTCATCGACTGTTCCATGTAGGGCCGCAGCCACGGATGGGCCGCGAACTGCCAGGCGTGCGTCATCTCGTGCAGGATCAACCACCGCCTGAGGTCCTCTTCGGGGAGATTGGCGTGGCGCTGCCACTCCTCGACGTTTGTCTCGACCAGATACAGGCCCTCGGCTCCCATCGGCTCCGCGCCCAGAAGCTGGGGGTCGTACTGGCCGAGGACGCGACGGCCCATGAAGGCGAGCATGTAGCCGAGGTAGCGGTCGACTCCCATCCTTCCGACCTCGACGAGCAGGGAGTTGGGCATGCGGCCGGCCTCGAGCACCGGGTCGACGACGCGACGCAGGATGCCCAGGTTGAGGTCGATCCAGCCCTCGCGATCGAGGGCCTCGAACGGCGGCATCGACGCGCCTCGAGGCAGTCCGCCGACGAAGCCCAGCAGGGGCTTCTCGAGTTTGTCGGCCAGTGCTCGATATCCCATCGCGGCGGTGGCAAGCCGCCCGCGTTCAAGGCTGGGATTGTCAAGGCGAGCGCGGGCGGTGCGGCGAACCTCATCCCAGTCCAGGAGCAGCGTCGTGCCGCCACGCGGACGCACGGCTTCGGCCACGGCGGCCGTCGCCAGCCCCAGCAGCACTCCGTACACCGCGGAGCGTCCGTATCGCCTCATCGTCCTCTCAGGCTACGAGGTCGCGCGCTGCGACGCCGCCGTCCGGCGAACACGCGCAAGCAATGCCGACTTCGAAGTCTTAGTAGATGTACGGC
>WNGI01002686.1_pt1 | contig 15473 bp, 15 predicted proteins | sample 5400621 | NCBI WGS metagenome assembly WNGI01 (sample SAMN13153374, study PRJNA577476) | soil metagenome | isolation source: 20 cm soil or saprolite under Garry oak tree replicate 1 | place: USA:California | collected 2016-06-15 | reverse complement strand
CGCGCACGAACAGCCTCATCGCCGCGCTCCTCAGCTGCCTCTAGAAGCCGCGCCGTCGTCCTAAGATGCAGTCGCGGTGCAATTGAATTGAGCACGGCTGATCTGGTATTTGGAAGCTGCCTGGTGATCGGCGGCGGGCTTCTCCTGCTGACGCTCATCTTTGACGATCTGTTCGGCGGCATCCTGAACGCGATTCATCTCGGGTTCGATCTCGGCGGCGTGTCGCCGACGCCCGTTTTGCTCGGGTTCGTCGCCATGTTCGGGATCGGCGGGCTGTTCGGCCTGCACAGCTTTGGCCTGGGGCCGGGAGGGGCAACCATCGTCGGACTCGTTTCGGGAGCGGTTGGCGCCGGAATCGTCCTTGGCGCATTCAGGGTGCTTGCTTCCGCTGAGTCGACCGAGTCGTTCAGCCTCGCCGACATGATCGGTTCGACCGGTCGTGTCGCCGTCGCTATCCCCGCCAACCGATTTGGCAGCGTCCTCATCAGCTTTGCCGGCGCGTCCCACAACATCGCGGCGACCGCGGACGCCGAGATCCCCGCGGGTCGCGTGGTGAAGGTCGTGGCGGTCGCCGGCAACAACCTCGTCGTGACGCCTACGTCAACCGTAAGCACTGAAGGAGCACGGTCCGATGCCTGAGTTCTTGACTTCCAGCCCGTTTCTGGGTGTGGCCGTCGTGGTCATCATCCTTCTGCTCGTCGCCTTCGTGGCGAGCCGTTACAAGGTCGCGGGCGCAAACGAGGCGATCATCGTGGCCGGGTCACGCGGAGCCAAGGTCCACGACGAGCGCGGCCAGGTCATCTCGTCACCCGGTGACAAGGGTGTGAAGGTGGTCGTCGGCGGCGGCACGATCGTCATGCCCCTCATCAACCGCATTGGCCGCTTGAAGCTGACGGCGCGCCAGATCAACGTGCAGCTCAGCGATGCTGTCACGAGCCAGGGCATCAAGGTCCAGGTCCAGGGCGTGGCCACCTTCAAGATCGGCCGCGACGTCGAATCGCTGCGCAACGCAGCCGAGCGTTTTCTCGATGCCAAGCCGGAGCAGGTCGACTCGATCGTCAAGAACGTGCTCGAGGGGTCGCTGCGGTCGATCGTCGGCACGCTGACCATCGAGGAGCTCATCCGCGACCGGCAGAAGCTGCTGCAGCAGGTGCAGGACGCGGCGAAGGGAGACCTGGCCACCAGCGGCCTGCAGATCGACGCATTCACGATCCAGAGCTTTTCCGACGAGTCGAACTACATCGAGCTGCTGGGCCAGCAGAGCGTCTCGACCGTCTCCCGTGACGCGCGAATGGCGAAGGCATCGACCGACCAGGAGGCCGCGGTTCGGGAAGCTCAGGCGCAGCAGATCAAGATCAACGCGGCCCGCGACGTCTCCCTCCGCGAGGCCGAAACCAGGACGCAGGTCGCGGCGGCGCAAGCGCGCGCCGACCAGGCCGGACCCCTGGCCCAGGCCGAGGCCCAGCAGGAGGTCGTGCGCAAGCAGACCGAGCTGGCCCAGCTGGAGGCAGATCGCAAGGAGAAGGAGCTCCTGTCCACCACCGTCAAGCCGGCGGCCGCCGACGCACAGGCGGTCATCGCACGCGCCGAAGGCGCCAAGCGCGCCCGCATCGCGTCGGCCGAGGCGGACGCGGAGACGACGCGGTTGGAAGGTGGGGCGGAAGCCCAGATCGTGCTGACCAAAGGTGAGGCTGAAGCCAAGGCGCTCGCCATGCGCGCCGACGCATACAAGCAGTTCAACGAGGCGGCCATCATCCAGACCGTTCTCGCGGCGCTGCCCGACATCGTGCGAGCAGCCGCGGAGCCGATGAGCCACATCGATTCCCTTACGGTGATGAGCGCCGACGGCGCTTCCGAGATTGTGCGCAACGCGACGCGCGCCATGATCGAATCGACCACCGCCATCAAAGGACTGACGGGCCTCGACGTGCCGAACCTGGTCGGGGGCGCGCTGGGCCGCGGATTCGGCGAAAAGCTCCGCACTGGTGAAGGCAATGGCGAATCGACTGGGGGGTCTGCGACGGACCGGATCACCGAGATCGCGGGCGAGGGCTTGACCACCCTGAAGGCGGCGCAGGAAGCCGCCAAGGCCAAGGCGGTCGCCGACGCGGCGGCGGCGAAATCTTCCGCTGACGAAGTCGCCGCCAAGGTCGCGATGGAAGCCGCGAAGGTAAAGGACGCGGTGGAGAAAGCCGCCGCCGCGATCGAGCCGAAGGCCGTGGCCGAGGCCAAGGTGGCGCCTGCTGACGGCAACGTCGCGCAGTGGGCCAAGTGGCTGGCCGACTCGCTCCGCAGGGTCCCCAACATCCAGATCTACGACGCGCTTCGGCTCGTCGACCTGGAGAGCCGAGGCCCCGAGGCCGCGCGCGGCATCTGGTCGACGGCAAAGGGCGTCCTGGCGAAGGACTACGGCAAGGTCACGATCGGCGACCTTCTCCAGCGGTTTGGGGCCTGAAAACGGGGAAGCCCGCTTGCGCGAGCTTCCCAAGGCTGGGGTGGGGGCGTGAAGTCGGATTCAGTGGCCGGCTTACCGGCAGACGATATGGTAGCACACCTAACCTTCATCCACAAGATATAGACACCTGGGGATAACTGGCCTGAAATCGCCTCTTCCGCTCGATATGGAGCCGATGCTGTCGGCGATCTCGGACAGCGGCATCCCGAAAGGCGACAGCTGGGAGTACGAGCCCAAATGGGACGGCTTCCGGACGCTCGTGTATCGCGACGGCGACGAGGTGGCCCTGATGAGCCGTGGGGGCAGGCCGATGACGAGGTACTTCCCTGAGCTGCTGCCGGCCTTTCGCGGCCTGGCGCAGTCCAGGCTCGTGCTGGATGGCGAGGTGATCGTCGTCGGAGCCAACGGGCTCGACTTCGGCGCTCTGCAGCAGAGGGTCCATCCCGCGGAGTCGCGGGTGAAGATGCTCAGCGAGGCCACGCCGGCCTGGTTCGTGGCTTTCGACCTGCTGGCGGAAGGCGACATGGATCTCCGCAAGCAGCCGTTGGGCGAACGACGCAAGCGGCTCGAGAAGCTCCTGAAAGGAGTCAAGCGGCCGATCTTCCTGACGCCATACACGCGGGACCCGAAGAAGGCGGAGGAGTGGTTCGAAAAGTTCGAGGGCGCGGGACTCGACGGCGTCATCGCCAAGTCGTGGGGAGGGCCCTACGTGCCGGGCAAGCGATTCTGGGTGAAGATCAAGCACCAGCGAACCGCGGACTGCGTCGTCATCGGATGGCGCAGGTCGAGCGACGGCTCAACACTCGGCGCGTTGCTGCTCGGCCTTTACGACAAGAAGGGGACGATGCATTACGTAGGGCACACTTCCTCATTCAACGCGGCGGAGCGCAAGGAGCTGATCGCGAAGCTCAAACCCCTTCAGACAGAGATTCCCGAGGAAGAATGGAAAGTCAATCCAGGTCGGATGCCCGGTGGAGTGAGCCGTTGGTCCCGAGGCAAGGACAAGGACGCTGAGTGGGTGGCGGTGCGGCCGGAGCTGGTCTGCGAGGTCACCTACGACAAGCTCGAAGCCGGCGAGCGTTTCCGCCACGCAACCGGATTTCTTCGCTGGCGGCCGGACAAACCACCGAAGAAGTGCGGCTTCGACCAGATCGCGTCAGTGGCCGAGTTCGACGTGAGAGGAATCTTCGGGAGCAAGTAGCAGCGGGCGCGCGCCCGGTCCGCCCGGACCGTAGTACTTCATCGCCGCGCGGCCGAGACCTGTCACCGCGAGCCAATCGAAGCCGGCGCCTGTAGCAAGACCGACACCGAGCGGTATGACGCGCGCTGCGACCTTTGCCGAGCCGGTGACGGCGAATCGCGCCAGGATGCGCGTGACCAAACGGCCGGAGCCATGGACCAGCAGAAGATTCGGGACGCGCCGGAAAGCGGCCAGCGCCAGGCGCTCACCTCCCGCCACCAGCACCTCCTCACGCAACTTGAGGGCACCGCTGGTCAGGCCGACCACGACGAGGGCTTCGAGCACGCGGTTCTCGGATCCGCTCAGCTCGTGGCCGTAGATCATCGCGATGCCGAGCACGAGCTCGATCTCCTGCTCGAGGGCATAGAGGGTCTGGCTCGTGACCGTGCCGATGGCGAGCACTGTCCCCAGGCCGGGCGCGATCGCCACGGCCCCGCTGAGCGCGCCTGTCGCAGCGACGCGGCGTCGCGTGGAACGGATGAGCGCCTGCGCAAGTTGATCGTTGGTGTGGAGCGGCTGCGCCGCCCGGAGCCGTTCGACCTTTGCTCGGATGGTCGGCTCGCGGCTCTTCATCGCATGGTCAAGGGATTTGAGGACGAGACGGAGCTGAGGTGGGAGCTGCTCGAGGTCCATGGCGCGGAGACTACCGCAGTGCGCTTCCTGCGAAGAGGTCGCAGCGATCGCCGGCCGGTTTGAATAGACAGTTGCGACTCAGTCGCGATAAGGCTTAGGCTCTTCCGGATGGCCTCAATGCGGATGTTGCTCTCGCAGTCGTTTGATCGAGGTGAGCGACGCCGCCTGGCCGGGTTCTTCGGATCGGTGGGCCTCCTGCACATCGCCGGCTGGGGACTTCTACTCGTGTATTCGGCGTCCCATCCCGCGTTCCTCGCGCTGGGCGGTCTGGCGTACACGTTCGGCCTCCGTCACGCGTTCGACGCCGACCACATCTCAGCCATCGACAACACGACGCGCAAGCTGCTGCAGAGCGGCAAGAAGCCGGTCGGTGTCGGCTTTTTCTTCTCGCTGGGGCACTCGACGGTCGTCCTGTTGATCGCGGTTGCGCTCGGGCTCGCGGTCAAGTCTCTCGTTCAGGGTGTTGTGGGCGACAACGGCGAGCTTCGGAACGTCGGCGGCGCGGTGGGCACCCTAGTCTCAGGCGGGTTCCTCGTCTTGATCGGGGTGCTGAACCTCGTGATCCTGGTCGACATCGTCCGCGTGTACCGGAAGATGCGGCGTGGCGAGTACGACCGGGAATCGCTGGACCGGGAGCTGATGACCGGCGGGGTTATGACAAAGCTGTTCGGCAGGCTGTTTCGCGTGATCGAACACAGCTGGCAGATGTATCCGATTGGCTTCCTGTTCGGTCTTGGGTTCGACACCGCTTCCGAGGTCGCGCTGCTCGCCATTTCCGCGGGTGCGGCCGCCCAGGGCCTGCCCTTCACCGCGGTGATCTCGCTGCCGTTGATCTTCGCCGCCGGCATGTCGCTCATGGACACAACGGACGGAGCTTTCATGTCCAAGGCGTACTCATGGGCTTTCGCGAGCCCGATCCGGAAGGTGTTCTACAACCTCACGGTCACGTCGCTCTCAGTGTTCGTCGCTCTGTTCGTCGGGTTGGTCGAGCTGGCCCAGATTCTGATCCGGCTCCTCGGGCTTCAGGGCGGTGTGTTCGACACGATCGCCGGGTTCGATTTCATCAGCAGCGCCGGATACGTCATCGTGGCGGCCTTTGTCGTCGCGTGGGCGGGGGCGTTCGCGATCTACAAGGTGCGGCGCATCGACGAACGCTGGGGCGCCGCGATCGATAAGGTCGCCTAAGGCTTCAGTCCTCTTCCGGAGGCCCGACCAGCTTCCAGCCGTTCTGCCAGGGCCAGTTGTTCTTTAGCTGCAGGATGATGTTGAGCGACGCCATGCCTTCGAGAGCGCGCGCCATGGCAAGCGGTCCTGCGTCGATGGGCCGGAAGCCGATCGACTCGACGAACTGAAGGGCCTTCTGCTTGGCTTGTTCATCGTCGCCGGCGACGAACCCGTCGAGCCGTTTGCCATCGACCTTCGGGTCCGCCATCTTCGACGCGAACGCGTAGTTGAACGCCTTGACCACATGCGCTTGCGGAGCCTTCTTCTGGATGTGCTCAGACATCGACGAACCGTCAAGCGTCTTGCCTGGGTCTTTCATATCAACACGGTTGGTGACGTCGATGATCACCTTGCCGTCGAGCTCTGGAGCGAGCGCGCCGACAACCTCATCGACCTTGTCGGCCGGCACGGCGAGGACCACGAGCTCCGCGTCCTTGACCGCATCCTTGGTGGAGTGGGCCGCATGGGCGTTCGTCGCCTTCGCCGCCTCCTGAGCTTTCTCTGGCGAGCGCGAGGCGAGAGTCACCTTGTGCCCCGCCTGGGTCGCCGATTTCGCCAGCGCCTTACCTACGTTCCCCGAGCCGATGATCGCAACTTTCATTCAATACCCCCTCCGACCTGTATACGCCGATGCGCAAACCGAACGAGGATCGATGAGGCCGCGATGCTCACTACCACCGCGCCGACGAGTCCCGAGCTCACCTGCGGTGTGATAAGTCTCGCGCCGAGGGCGATCGCGCCGAGTACATAGCTGAACTCACCGACCTGTCCGAGTCCCACGGCCAGCTGGAGCGTTCGTGCGCCAAGCCTGCCGAACCTGGCCATCAGCCAGATCACCAGGACCTTGCCGGCGATGACCATGGCCAGGAAGGCCAGGAGCCACGGCAGAGCCTGGGGCAGGGTTGTCGGGTCGATGACGGTGCCAAGGGCGACGAAGAACATCACGGCGAACAGGTCGCGGAACGGGAGAAGGCGCTGCCGCGCCTCCGCGGCAACGGGGCTTTCGGTGATCGCCAGGCCCGCGACGAAGGCGGCCAGAGCAAGCGGGATGCCGAAATAGAGCGAGCCGACGCCGGCCAGGAGCAGGCCGCTTGCCACCGAGACAAGCAGAAACAGGTCGTGCTCGCCCACGAGCCGGCGCAGCAACCAGGGCAGAACGTAGGCGGCCACGGCAGCCAGGGCGACGAAGGCGATCACGCCTCCGATCGCGACGAGGCCGGATCGGCCGCCGACGCCGAGCACAACGACCAGAACGAGGGCCGCGCTGACTCCGACCAGGTCCTGGATCACGCTCCACCCCAGGAGCTCTTCGTCGGTGATGCGGTCCGTTGTGCGGCGCCGGCTGCGCGTGATGTTGACCACGACGACGCTCGACGACATGGCGATCGAGAGGCCGATGATCGCCGCGCCGGCAACTGACATGCCGAGTGCGACAGATGCCGCGGCGCTGAGCACCCAGGTCACCGCGACCTGAAGCGGCGCGAGAAGCAGGAGCCTTCTGCCTTCGCGGGCCAGGCGAAGGGGGTTGATCTCGATTCCGACCTCGAACAGCAGGAGCACGACTCCGACATCGGCCAGGATCGACAGCTGCTCACGGTTCGCGACATAGCCGGGCGTGAAAGGAGACACCAGGACGCCGACCAGGAGGTAGCCGATCACGGCCGGGAGACCAATCGCACGCGCCCCCATGCCGGCCAGCGCCGCGAGCAGGAGCAAGAGCCCGAGCTCGAGGATGGCGGGTGCTGTGTGGTCCACTGCCGGGAGAATAAAGAACCCCGATGCATGAGCTCGATTGGCGGCCCGCAAAAAGGCCTGAACGTACGGCGCTCAATGGCGACAGCGTGCTCCTCGAGCCGCTCGACGTCGCGCGGCATGGGGAGGATCTCTTTGCCGCGACCGCGGGAGCAGATTCGACGTGGGACTACTTGCCGTACGGGCCGTTCTCGGACAGGCGCGAGTTCGTGGGCTGGCTCGAGCAGAGAGCGCCGATCGACGATCCGCTGACGTTCACGATCATCGACCGCGAGGCGAATGCCGCCAGGGGCCTCGCCAGTCTGATGAGGATCGTTCCGGAGCACGGCGTGATCGAGATCGGGCACATCTGGCTTTCCCCGTCACTGCAGCGAACACGGCAGGGGACCGAGGCGATCTATCTCATGTCGCGGTACGCGTTCGACCTGGGCAACCGGCGGTACGAGTGGAAGTGCAACGCCGAGAACACGGCGTCGCGCCGCGCCGCCGAGCGTTTCGGCTTCACCTTCGAGGGAGTGTTCCGCCAGCACATGGTGGTCAAGGGCCGCAACCGGGACACGGCCTGGTACTCGATCACGGATGCGGAATGGCCGGCGCGTCGGGCGGCGTTCGAAGCGTGGCTCTCACCGCAGAACTTCAATAGCGATGGCCGGCAACGCCAATCGCTGTCCACCATCCGAGCGGCAATCGTGAGTGACGGATGAACGCGCGTCGAATGCTTCGAGCCACGGCACTCGCCGGCATGACTGCTGCGGGCCTTTGGGTGATCGCCTTGGTCGTCGAGTACCAATATGGCTTGCGGCCGCCTGGCAACGGCAGCGGCCTTTACAGGGCCGATCAAGCTGCTTTCCTCGCCGCCCAGGTCGGCTATCTCGTGACGCTCATCGGTCTTTTCCGTTCCCGGGCGGGCGGTGATGGATGGTTCGGTCGCGCGGCAATCGGAATCTGGATCATGGCGGTCGCGGCCATCTTGCTTGCCCAGGTCCTGGGTGTCTTCGGCATCAGCGCCGTCCTTTTGCTGCCCGTCATCGGCGTAGGCGAAATCGTCGGTTCTGTGCTCACGTCGGTCGCCGTCTGGCGGGCCGCCCGTTGGTCGAGCTGGCGCCGGCTTGCCCCAGCGGTTTGGACCGCCTACTTCCTGCTCACGATCGGCTCGGTCATTGCAGCGATTCCGATCATCACAATCCCCGCGGCAGCACCGAATCCTCGGGCACCCAGCCCGCTGGCGGAGGCCCTCTGGCAGGGTGCCTGGTTCCTGGTCAGCCTGGCGCTCTACGTCGAGGCGGGTCGCCCGCTCAAAGCAGCTGAAACCCCCTCGACCGGAATAGAAGCCCTGCTTGGGCGATAGTCGATGGCGAAGATGGCTACCACCAAAGAGGCGATCGACGCTGCGCTCGAGCGGGGGCACACGATCGACATCACGACCAAGGGACGCCGTACCGGGCGGCCGCGCCGGCTCGAGATCGTGTTCCACAACATCGGCGGACGGATCTACATCAGCGGAACTCCGTATCCGGGAAAGCGCAAGTGGCTGCTCAACCTCGAGGCAGATCCGCATTTCACATTTCATTTGAAGGGAAGGACGAGGGCCGATCTGCCCGCCACAGCTCGAGTCATCGAGGACGAGGCCGAGCGCCGCGAGATCTTGCCGCACATTGCCCGGATCTGGAAGCGCGACGACGTTGACCGGATGGTTCGCTACAGCCCGCTGATCGAAGTCACATTCGAATAGCTCGGATACACGCGTTTGGCGCCAGACGGGCCGAATTCTGGACATCCTGCCAATGAAAAAAGCGCCGCCTGGTGAGGACGGCGCTTTTACTGGGGAGGGGATGTCTAGCTACAGCCGGTGGTCGCCCCGCAGTTCATGCACTTGTAGCAAGAGCCTGAGCGCACCGTGATCGCACCGCAGTCGGCGCAGGCGGGTGCGTCGCCCGTGTTGACGAACGCAAGCTTCTGGACCGAGCTCGGCGACGCGACGACCTTGAACTCGGTGGTATCAGGCTTTGGGTCGGCGATGGGGGCAGGCGATTCTTCGCGTCGGATCACACCGGCCTCGTCCTGCTCCTCGATGGGCAGGAAGTGACTCGCCATCCAGCGGAAGATGTAGTCCACGATCGACTTGGCGATCGGGATCTCCCTGTTCTTGGTGAACCCAGACGGCTCGAACCGCATGTGGCTGAACTTGTCGACCATGAACTTCAGCGGCACGCCGAACTGCAGCGCGTATGACGTCTGCGTGGCGAAGGCGTCCATGAGGCCCGAAATGGTCGAACCCTCCTTGGCCATCGTCACGAACAGCTCGCCCGGCATCCCGTCCTCATAGAGGCCGACGGTCAGGTAGCCCTCGTGGCCCGCGATGTCGAACTTGTGGGTGACCGCCTTACGCTCGTCGGGCAGCTTCCGCCTCATCGCTCGGTACTCGACATCGGGAGCCGCCGCAACTGCCTTCTTTTCCTTTTCGAGCGAAGTAGACAGCGGCTGCGAGCGCTTGCAGCCATCGCGGTAGATCGCGATGCACTTGAGGCCTAGGTTCCAGGACTCCATGTAGGTCTGCTCGATCTCTTCGACCGTCGCATCGGTGGGCAGGTTGACCGTCTTGGACATCGAGCCCGAGATGAACGGCTGCACCGCGGCCATCATCCGGACGTGTCCCATCGGGGCGATCGAGCGTGCGCCCTTGACAGGCTTGAACGCGCAATCGAAGACCTTCAGGTGTTCGTCCTGCAGGTGCGGTGCGCCCTCGATGGTGTCGTTCTCATCGATGTATTCGACGATCTCTTTGACCTTGATCTCGTCGTAGCCCAGCTTGCGCAGGGCGGCCGGCACAGTGGTGTTGACGATCTTCAGCAGCCCGCCGCCGACAAGCTTCTTGTACTTGACCAGCGCCAGGTCAGGTTCGATGCCGGTCGTGTCGCAGTCCATCATCAGGCCGATCGTGCCGGTCGGTGCGAGCACCGTGGCCTGGGCGTTGCGGTAGCCGTGAGCCCGACCGAGCTTGACGGCCTCGTCCCACGTTTCGCGCGCGGCCTGCACCACATCAGCCGATTCCGGCGAGGAGGTGAGCTGGTAGGCGGCGGCGCGGTGCTTTTCCATCACCCGCAACATCGGTTCGCGGTTCTTGGCGTACTCGCTGAACGGACCCTTGACCTGAGCCATCCGGGCTGACTGAGCGAAGGCGCGGCCGGTCATGATCGCGGTGATTCCGCCCGCGAAGCGGCGGCCCTCGTCGGAGTCGTAGGCGAGACCCATCGACATCAGCAGCGCGCCGATGTTGGCGTACCCAAGACCGAGCGGGCGGAGGGCATCCGAATTCTTGCCGATCGCCGGAGTGGGGTAGGAGGCGTTGGAAACGAGAATCTCCTGTCCCGTGAAGCACACGTCGACCGCGCGCCGGAAGCGCTCCACATCGAACGTCCCCTGGTCGGTCTGGAACTTCATGAGGTTCAGGGACAGCAGGTTGCATGCGGTGTCGTCGAGGAACACGAACTCCGAGCACGGGTTGGTGGCGTTGATCCGGCCGGTGTTCGGGACGACGTTCCAATCCTGGATCGTGGTGTCGAACTGGAGGCCAGGGTCGCCGCAGATCCACGCCGCGTCCGCGATGTCTCGCCACATGTCTCGAGCCTTGTAGGTCTCGATCGTCCGGCCGTCAACGACCGCCTTTGTCTTCCATTCCTTGTCGTCGATCACCGCGCGCATGAAGTCATCGGTCACGCGCACAGAGTGGTTGGCGTTCTGGAACTGCACCGAGTCATAGGCGCCGCCGGGCACGTTGAAGCCCGCGTTGTAGCCCGCCTCGATCAGCGCCCACGCCTTCTTCTCTTCCTCGGCCTTGGACCGGATGAAGTCGAAGACGTCGGGGTGATCGGCGTTGAGGATGACCATCTTCGCCGCGCGGCGGGTCGTGCCGCCGGACTTGATCGAGCCGGCGAACGAGTCGTACCCCTTCATGAAGGAGACGGGGCCTGACGCGGTGCCGCCGCCCGACAGCTGCTCCTTGGACGAGCGTAGGACCGACAGGTTGGTGCCGGTGCCGCTGCCGAACTTGAAGAGCATGCCTTCGGTCTTGGCCAGGTCGAGGATCGATTCCATCGAGTCGCGGACCGAGTTTATGAAGCACGCCGAGGCCTGCTGTGAGCGCCCGGGGATGCCGATGTTGAACCAGACCGGGCTGTTGAACGACGCCTGCTGCGTGACCAGCAGGAAGCGCAGCTCCTCGGCCCAGTTCTGGGCGTCTTCCTCAGTCGCGAAGTAGCCGCCCTCGCGGCCCCAGCTCGCGATCGTGTCGACGACGCGGTCGATGATCTGCCGGACGCTGGTCTCGCGCTCGGGGCTGCCCGGGCTGCCGCGGAAGTACTTCTGAGCGACCACGTTGATGGCCAGCTGCGACCACGAGCGGGGGACCTCGACGTCCTTCTGCTCGAAGATGACCTGGCCCTTCTCGCCGGTGATGGCGGCGGTTCGGCGCTCCCACTCCACGAGGTCGTAGGCGTGGCTGCCTGGAGGCGTGAAGAAACGACCAAAGCGCAGCCCCTTGGCTTTGTGATGCCCGTTTCCGTTGCCGTTCTTGGCGCGGGCTCCTGTGAGGTCGGCGAGATTCTTGGCCATCTTGGTTAGGAACGCCTCCTTAAATCATCCCCGGCGAGGGTGTTTTCGAATCGCTTTGCTGGGACGTTTGCTGGGTTGTTCGGCTTAATTGTTTTGGGGATGCAAGAGGCCCCAGAGCATGCCCGCCACTTATGCCCCAGGGCCTCGATGTAACGCCCCAAAATATACGACCGCCTTTTGGGCTTGTCAAGCCCTAAACACAAGATATTTGGCCCGAACCGGCACTCAACCCCAACATGTTGGTGGATTACCTGTGGATATCCCTTGGGACGAGTTGGGCACAGGGTGGGTATTGCCTGGGGGAAACGGGGCATTGCCGGCCTACTGAGCCGAGTCGAGCAGGGCAAGATGGAGGGTTTCTGTGGAAAGGTCGCCGGCCGCACCGGGGGAATCTGTGGATACGTTGTCCCCAGCAGCCCCTCCGGCGCTGCGCGCCACCTCCCCATGCGATGGGGAGGAGAAAACCTTGTCCCCAGGGACTTCACTGATCTGGGCCGATCGGGCCGAGGCCCGGATCCTGGCCGAGGCCTGCTTGCCCTCCGTGTAGGCGTTCTGCAGCACGGTGAGGGAGCGCTGGACTCGGTTGTCCAGGATTCCCTCCATGACGTCGACCTGGCGCTCGATGTCGATGAGCGCCGACTGCAGCTTCTCCATGTCCACGGTGCGTGCGAACTGCAGGTGGAGCTGGTACAGCGTCAGGAGGTAGGGAAGCGCCATCCCGTAGCCGACGACCATGACGTGCCTCGAATGCGCGTTGACGATGGCGCTCCTGCATACGTCGTATGCGGCGTCCGGGATGACCGCGAGGGCGAACGGCGAGGTCGTCGAGGGGTCGATGTACTGGCTGACCTCGCGGACTCGTCTCTCCACCTCCCGCTCTACCTGCCCGGTCAGCTGAGCGCGGCGATTGGCGTCGAGGCCCGGTTCGGCCAGCTGCTCGAGCGCGACGCTGGAGACCCACTTGGAGTCCATGGGCAGCAGCTTCCCGCCGGGCAGGCGCAGCGCCAGCTCTACGACCTTGCCTCCGACCCAGACGTTGCGCTGCAGCATCTCCGGCGGCAGGTGGCGCAACGCCTCCTCGAGGATGTGCTCGCCCGCCGCTCCGCGGCTCGAGCTCCCCGCAATGACGTTTTCGATGTGCTTCAGGCTCGTCCTGGCTTCTTCGTCTACCGGCTGGCGCGCGGCGATCGCGGAGCGAAGGCCCTCCATGACCGTCTGGGAGTGAGTGAGGCGCTCGCGCAGCTCGGCGGCCTGGATCTCCTGGGTCCGGCCGCCGGCGTCGAACCTGCTCTTGAGCTCCGCGACGTCCCTGGCCTGCCCGTCGGCCCTCCGCACCAGGTTCCAGACCAGCGCTCCGACTCCGCCCATCGCGGCCAGGAGGCATACCAGGAGCAGCGCGAACAACAGTTCTAGCACCGACATCTTGCGCATTCTAGACCCGATCCGGGGTATAGACAAGAGTGTTAACGTGACTGAAGTGGCCGAAATTCAACCCCTTCCCGAAGCCGAGCAGGCGCCCGACCGAATCCCCCTGGAAGAGGTCTACATGCGCATGGCCGAGGAGCTCGCCAAGCGCTCGACCTGCGCCCGCCTGCAGGTGGGGACGGTGATCACGACCCCGGACCTGACCCAGGTCCTGGGCATCGGCTACAACGGCAACGCGCGTGGCCTGCCCAACCGCTGCGACTCGACGACCCCTGGATCCTGCGGCTGCATCCACAGCGAGATGAACGCAGTGATTAAGGCCGGCGCCCAGCTCCCGGGCAAGGTGATGTTCGTGAGCGCATCACCCTGCGTGATGTGCGCCAAGATGGCCATCAACGCCAACGTGAAGCGCGTCTACTACCGGGAGGCGTATCGCGACCCGGCGGGCCTGGACACACTGATCCAGGGAGGGGTGGAAGTAATCCACTACGACCAGTGGCGCCACCTCTGGCGGTAGAAGGGGCCTTTCGAACCGCCCGGATACGCCCGTTTCGCCTACGTGGTCGAGGTTAACGGGCGCGGTTTCGATCCGAAACGGCGGCGCGCATCATCCAGGACCGTGGCCCGTACTCCTCGCGTTCCAAAGGCACTCACCGCCGGGCCTTTCAACCTGGCAGAAGCCCGGCTCCACGGACTGAGCAGATACCAGCTCCGCGGAGCAAGCTGGCGGAGCCTCGGTGGTGGGTTCTACTCGGCTCGCGAGATCGCCGACCAGCCCCTCGTGAGGCTCGCCGCCGCGTCGCGCCGTCTCCCAAGCGGCGCGGTGTTCTCCGGACGCACCGCTGCCTGGCTTCATGGTCTAGATATCGCCCCATGCAACCCCATCGAGGTGACAGCTCCCGCTGCAAGTCCGCCCCGCCGACTCGTAGGTATCTCAATTCAGCGCTCCGCTGAAATCGAGAGGTCGCTCGCTCAGCGTCTCCCTGTCACGTCACGTGTTCGCACTGTTGCGGATCTAGGACGTCGCCTCCCGCTTGTGGAGGCGGTCACCGTTCTAGACATGGCTCTGCAGCGTCCGCTGGTGACAACACAACAACTGGGCGACTGGGCAGCCCTGCATGCGCGCCACCCAGGCGTCGGCCGTCTACGGCGCGCGCTGGAACTCGCCGAACCTGCCGCCGAGAGCCCGATGGAAACAAGGCTTCGTCTTCTCCTCGTCCTGGCGGGCCTACCCAGGCCACAGGTCCAGGTTTCGTTGCATGACGACAAAGGCCATTTCATCGGACGACCGGACCTGTATTACCCGACGCACCGCCTGGCGCTCGAGTACGACGGTTCTGGCCATCGCGAAACCATGACCGCCGACCATCGCCGCCAAAACCGATTGGTCAATGCCGGCTACCGGCTCTTGCGCTTCACCGCGGCGGACGTCCTTTCCACGCCCGACTCCGTAGTTCTGCTGGTCAGACAGGCACTACTCGCGCACGATCTCCCAGCCGCTCGCGGTCTGGACGATGCGCGGTTCGACGATCGGGATCTCTTTCAGGTCTCGAGCACGCGCAAACAGCGTCGACACGTCGGGCGCGTCCGCCACTGACTCGAGGACCATGCGCGTCGCGTACACCAGGGTGATCTCCGGGCTCGACAGCGCTCGTGAAGGCGAGATCCAGAGCCAGTCCGTCACCTCGCCTGGCTGCGGCCTGACCCTCTGACCTACCGGCATCCGCGCGAGGTAGAACCGCGCGTCGAAGCGGCGGCGCAGCTGCGCCGGCGTGACCCACCGCGCGAACATGACGAGCGAGTCAAACGCCGGCTCGAGGCCGAGCTCGACCAGCGCCTCGCCGAATGAACGCCCGGCCTCGACCCGGTTGCGTACGTTGGCGCACTCCGCGTCACGCGCGCCAGGCACGAGCAGGATGCCCGCCTCCTCGAACAGCTCACGCACGGCGGCGGCGCGGATTTCATCAGGGAACACCCGGTCGTCCTCGTGCACCGTCCCGCCGGGAAAGACGTAGGCACCCGGGGCAAAGTCGGCGCCACCTGGCCGCTGCACCATCAGCAGCTCCCACGGATCATCACCTCGAACCAGCAGCACCGTGGCCGATGGACGAGGGGTGACGGGCGGTCCTTCGT
>WNGI01007039.1_pt1 | contig 15477 bp, 16 predicted proteins | sample 5400621 | NCBI WGS metagenome assembly WNGI01 (sample SAMN13153374, study PRJNA577476) | soil metagenome | isolation source: 20 cm soil or saprolite under Garry oak tree replicate 1 | place: USA:California | collected 2016-06-15 | reverse complement strand
ACGGAAGTCGCGATGAACATCAAGCGTTTGATGGACATCGGGACCTACCGCGGCACGCGTCATCGGAAGAATCTTCCGGTGCGCGGTCAGCGCACGCATACCAACGCGCGCACCAAGAAAGGACCGCGGCGCGCCATCGCGGGCAAGAAAAAGCCCGTCCTGAAAAAGTAGAGGCACATGGCCGAAGAAAAGCAGCAGGAAAAGCCGCAAGACAAGCTGCAAGACAAGCCGCTGGAGAAGCCGAAACCGGCATCGGCACGTCCGGCAGCCAAGCGCACCAAGAAGGTGGTGGAGGCCGAGGGCGTCGCGCACATCACCGCGACGTTCAACAACACGCTCATCACGATCGCCGACCTGCAGGGCAACGCGATCACCTGGGGCTCGTCCGGCAAGGCCGGGTTCAAGGGCTCCAAGAAGTCGACGCCCTTCGCCGCCACGGTGGCGGCCGAGCAGGCCGCGCGCGAGGCGCTGAACCTCGGCGTGAAGCGCGTGCACGTGCGCGTGCAGGGTCCCGGATCCGGCCGCGAGTCCGCCATTCAGGCGCTCGCCAGCGCGGGACTGCAGATCCGCTCGATCCGCGACGTGACGCCGATTCCGCACAACGGGTGCCGGCCGCCCAAGAAACGGCGGGTGTAACGGATGGCTCGCTACACGGGTCCCGTGTGCAAGCTGTGCCGGCGCGAGGGCACCAAGCTGTTCCTCAAGGGCACGCGCTGCCTGACGGAGAAGTGCGCCGTCGAGCGGCGCGCCTACGCGCCTGGCCAGCATGGGCAATCGACGGGCCGCCGCCGCAAGGCGTCGGAGTATGCGAAGCAGCTGCGTGAGAAGCAGAAAGTGAAGCGGATCTATGGGCTCTCCGAGCGCCAGTTCCGCAACATCTTCGAGCGAGTACTGAAGGAGCCGGGCGTGACGGGTGAGGCGCTGCTCGTCGCGCTGGAGAGCCGGTTGGACAATCTGGTCTACCGGATGGGGTTTGCGGCGTCGCGGGCGCAGGCGCGCCAGCTGGTGCGCCATCGTCACATCCTCGTGAAGGGCCGCGTGGTGGACATTCCGTCCTACCGCGTGCAGCCGGGAGACGAGGTGAAGGTTGCCGACGCGAGCCGTGAGCTGGTGCTGGTGAAAGCCGCGCTGGAGCAGGCATCGCGCGGTCAGCCGGTTTCGTGGATTCAAGTGGATTCCGACAAAGCGCTGGGGAGAATGACGGAGCGGCCCACTCGCGATGCCATTCCGATCGCGGCACAAGAACAGTTAATCGTCGAGCTCTATTCCAAGTGATTACGACTCTTGATTTGACGGGGTTGGTCCGGCCGCACCTGGTCGAGATGACCAAGCGCGAGGACAGCCCGAATTCCGCCGAGTTCCGGCTCCAACCACTGGAGCGGGGCTACGGTTACACGTTGGGCAATTCACTGCGCCGGCTGCTGCTCTCGTCGCTGCGCGGCGCCGCCGTCTGGGCGTTCCGCGTCGACGGCGTCGTACACGAGCATCAGACCATTCCGGGCGTCGTCGAGGACGTTCATCAGATCATTCAGCGTCTGAAGCAGCTCACGCTGGTGCTCGTGCCGGAAGTCGACGAGGCGGTCCTCCGCTTCAAGGTGGACAAGGCCGGTCCCGTCTACGCGCGCGATCTCGAGCAGCACGGCTCGGTCAGCATCGTCAATCCCGAGCAGCTGCTCTTTACGGTGCAGGACGACCGCGAGATCTCCGGAGAGCTGTACGTGAACAAGGGCCGCGGCTACGTCGAGGCCGAGCAGCATCCGGTCGATCGCACGCTCGCCGTGGACGTGGTGCGGATCGACTCGATCTACAATCCCGTGCGACGCGCCAACTTCACTGTCGCGGAAACCCGCGTCGGCCAGCGCACCGACTACGACCGGCTCACGCTGACGGTCGAGACCAACGGCACGATTTCGCCCGAGGACGCGGTCGCGTACGCCGCCGCGCTCGCGCAGGAGCACTTCCGCTTCTTCGTCGACTTCGGCAAGGTGCCGATTGTCCCGGGGGAACCGGGAGGGCCCGCCAACGGCGGGTCCGAAGGCGGGCGGCTGCGGGACGTGCTGAGCCGTGCCATCGACGACGCCGGGCTCTCGGTGCGGTCCGTGAATTCGCTCAAGAACTCCAACATCCGTACCCTGGGCGACCTGGTCCGCTACAAGGAAGACGACCTGCTGAAAGTCAAGAACGTCGGCGAGAAGGCGCTGGGCGAAATCGCCGAGCTATTGCGCCGCGAAGGGCTGAACTTCGGCATGCAGCTCGAAGAGGGACCGGGCGGTGAGATCCGCGTGATCGATCCGGGCCTTGCGCCTCAGGCCCAGTTGACCGGGGCCGAGGAAGAGTAATGCGCCACCGCGCCAAAGGCCGCCAGCTCTCGCGCACGTCGAGCCACAAGAAGGCGACGCTGAACAACATGGCGACCAGCCTCTTCCGGCACGGCGGGATTCAGACCACCGAGGCGAAGGCGAAGGAGCTGCGTCCGTTCGCGGAGCGGCTCATCACGCTCGCCCGCCGCGGCGATCTGCATGCCCGCCGTCTGGTGGAGCGCCGGCTCAAGGACAAGGAAGTCACGACCAAGCTGTTCGCCGAGATCGGCAAGCGATTTGCAGCGCGTCCCGGCGGCTACACGCGCATCGTGAAGCTGGGCCATCGCGTCGGTGATGCTGCCGACGTCGCCCGGATCGAACTATTGAGTGAGTAACGGTGAGGCGGGACTGACGAGCAAAACCAAGGGGACCCGGCGGGTCCCCTTTTTTACGAAGCTTTCGCCACCCGGTTCGACTTGATGCACTGCGTGCACACGCGGATGCGCTTGACGACGCCGTTCGCCACGACGCGGACGCGCTGTAGGTTGGGGTACCAGCGGCGCGGGGTCTTGTTGTTGGCGTGGCTGACGTTGTGTCCCGTAATGGGACCCTTGCCACAAATCTCACACACTCGAGCCATAGTTCGATCCGACGACAAATGAGTTCACAGGACGCCGCAAAGAGGCCGAAACCTAAACCGACCGAGGGAGGCCGGCAACCCCGCAAGACCGCGGTCATTACGGGTGTGACCGGCCAGGACGGCTCCTACCTCGCCGAGCTGCTGCTGGACAAGGGCTACGAGGTGATCGGTGTCGTGCGGCGCACCTCGCACGATTCCTATGAGCGCATCGGTCATCTGCTGGATCGCGTGCACATCGTCGCGGCCGACCTGTTGGATCAGCATTCGCTGACCACCGTCATCCGTGACGCGAAGCCCGACGAAGTCTATAACCTTGCCGCTCAGAGCTTCGTCCCCACGTCGTGGACCCAGCCGGTGCTCACCGGCGAGTTCACGGCGCTCGGCGTGACGCGCCTGCTCGAGGCGATCCGCCTGGTGCACCCCGATGCTCGCTTCTACCAGGCGAGCTCGTCCGAGATGTTCGGCAAGGCCGTCGAGACGCCGCAGCGCGAGTCGACGCCGTTCTATCCTCGCTCACCCTACGGCGTCGCCAAGGTCTACGGGCACTGGATCACGGTCAATTATCGCGAGTCGTACGGGATGTACGCGGTCAGCGGCCTTCTGTTCAATCACGAATCGCCGCGCCGCGGCCTCGAGTTCGTCACGCGCAAAGTCAGCGATGCCGTGGCGCGCATCAAGCTGGGCAAGGCCAGCGAGCTGCGGCTCGGCAATCTCGATTCGAGCCGTGACTGGGGATTTGCCGGCGATTACGTCGAGGCGATGTGGCGCATGCTGCAGCAGCAGGAGCCCAAGGACTACGTCGTGGGCACCGGCAAGATGCACTCGGTGCGAGATCTCTGCGCCGCCGCCTTCGGGCACGTGGGGCTCGACTGGCAGAAGTACGTGAAGGTCGATCCGCGGTTCGTGCGTCCTGCGGAGGTGGACACCCTGCTCGCCGACGCGAGCTGCGCGAGGCAGGATCTGGGGTGGTCGCCGCGGGTGAGCTTCGAGCAGCTGGTGAACATGATGGTCGACGCGGATCTGGAGCGGCTCACGTGAAGGTGCTGGTGACTGGTGCCAACGGCTTCGTGGGCCGCGCGGTGGTCAAGCGTCTCCTCGCCGACGGAGAAAGTGTGATCGCGGCCGTGGGCCCAGGGGCGTCGGGAGGATCAGCCGTCCCGAACCTCACGACCGTACCCCTCGACCTCGCGAATGACGTGTCGGTACGGGAATGCGGTGCTGCGTCAGTCGATGCCGTGATTCATCTGGCCGCGATCGCGCTGACCAGGGCGGCGGATCGCGACCCCGCACTCGCCTGGAAGGTGAACGCCGAGGGAACGGCAAAACTCGCCGCCGCGCTCGCGAATGCCGCGAAGGACCGGGGAGGGGGAGGGGGGGCGGACACGCAGCCGCTCCTCTTGCTAGCGTCCACGGCGGATGTATATGCGTGGCAGCAGCGGTCTATTAAGGAAGAGGACTGCGTACAGCCCACGACGCCCTACGGCTGGAGCAAACTGGGCGCGGAGATCGCGATCGAGCAGACGGCGCGCTGCACGGGACTCAAATTCATCATTGCGAGGCCATTTCCGCATTCCGGTGGTGGGCAGGACGAGAACTTCTGGATCCCCGGGCGGGCCCGGCTGCTGCGCATCGTCAAGCAAAGTGGTGCGGTGGCCTTGAAGGTTGGCGACTTGACGGCGGTACGTGACTATCTGCATGTGGACGATGTGGCGGATGCCTATGCGCGTCTGTTGACGCGCGGCACGCCGGGCGAGGTGTACAACATCGCGTCCGGCCAAGGGGTGACATTGGACGAGATTCACACGCGCCTGGAACAGCTGCTCGGCTTCACCCCGAAGCGGGAGATGGATCCCAACTTGGTGCGCAAGGACGCCCGGCCGTACCTGGTGGGCGATGCCGCCAAGCTGCGCGCCGCGACGGGCTGGAGCCCGCGCCGCACGCTCGACGAAATGCTGCGAGACGTCCTCGATGCCCAAACGAACTGATCTCGCGCGCATCCTGCTGCTCGGTTCCGGGCCGATCGTCATCGGCCAGGGAGCGGAATTCGACTACTCGGGCACCCAGGCGGTGAAGGCCCTCAAGGAGGAGGGTTATACCGTCATCCTGGTAAACTCGAATCCGGCCACGATCATGACGGATCCCGAGCTGGCCGATCGCACCTACATCGAGCCCGTCACGCCCGACTGGGTGCGGAAGGTCATCGAGCGCGAGCGCCCTGATGCGCTGTTGCCGACGATGGGCGGGCAGACTGCCCTCAACGTGTGGTGCGCATCGGTCTGGCGACGCCACGCGGGCATGCCGTGACGTCGGTGGACGGCGCCCTCGAGGCCGCGGCCGACATCGGCTATCCGGCGATCATTCGACCCTCCTTTACGCTCGGCGGCACGGGGGGTGGCGTCGCATACAATCGCGCCGAGTTCGAGGAGATGGTCGAGCGGGCGCTCGAGCTGTCGCCGGTGCATTCGACGCTCATCGAGCGCAGCGTGCTCGGCTGGAAGGAGTTCGAGCTCGAGGTGATGCGCGACTGGCGCGACAACGTCGTGATCGTGTGCTCGATCGAAAACCTCGACCCCATGGGCGTCCACACCGGCGACTCGATCACCGTGGCGCCGGCGATGACGCTCACCGACCGCGAGTACCAGCGTATGCGGGATGCCGCGATCGCGATCATTCGCGAGATCGGTGTGGAGGCGGGCGGATGCAACATCCAGTTCGCCGTCAATCCGGCGGACGGCGAGATGCTCGTGATCGAGATGAACCCCAGGGTCTCGCGGTCCTCGGCGCTCGCGTCGAAGGCGACCGGCTTCCCGATCGCGCGCATCGGCACGAAGCTCGCGGTCGGCTACACGCTGGACGAGCTGCCCAATGACATCACCAAGACCACGCCCGCGTCCTTCGAGCCGGTGCTCGACTACGTCGTGGTGAAGGTGCCGCGCTTCGCGTTCGAGAAATTCCCCCGCGCCGATTTCCGGCTCACGACGCAGATGAAGTCCGTGGGCGAAGCGATGGCGATCGGCCGCACGTTCAAGGAAGCGTTCCAGAAGGGGTTCCGGGCGCTCGAGATCGGGCGTCCTGGCTGGGTGCTGGGCGCCACGCTCGCCGACGACCGGTTGACGAGCGCGTCACCGGACGATCTCCGCGTGGCGCTGCGGACGCCAACGCCGGAGCGAATCTTCCAGATCAAGCGCGCGCTGCTCGCCGGCATGACGGTCGACGAGATCGCGCAGGCGTCGGGCATCGATCCCTGGTTCCTCTATCAGCTCCGGGAGCTGGTCGATGCGGAACGGTGGTTCGAAGGACTCGCGAGCGCCGGCGCGGCGGAGCTCAAGCGCATGAAGCGGATGGGATTCTCGGACAAACAGCTGGCCGCGCTGCGTCGTACGACCGAGACGGCGATTCGCGAGCAGCGCTGGTCGTTCGGCATCCATCCAGCCTACAAGACGGTCGATACCTGCGCCGGCGAGTTCCCTTCGTCCACGCCCTATCTGTACTCGTCGTACGACGAAGAGAACGAGTCTCAGCCGTTCGGCGAGCAGGGGATCGTGATTCTCGGCAGCGGTCCAAACCGCATCGGCCAGGGTGTGGAGTTCGATTACTGCTGCGTGCGCGCCGGTCTCGCGTTCCGCGACCTCGGGTATAAGACGATCATGATCAACTCGAACCCGGAGACGGTATCCACCGACTTCGACATCTCCGACAAACTCTACTTTGAGCCGCTGACCTTCGAAGACGTCCTCGAGATCACGCGCTGGGAGAAACCCAAGGGCGTCGTCGTGCAGCTCGGCGGGCAGACGCCGCTGCAGCTCACCAAGGCGCTCGAGGCCGCCGGGGTGCCGGTACTCGGGACGTCTCCCGACGCCATCGACATCGCCGAGGATCGCGAGCGCTTCGAAGAGCTGGCCGACAACCTCGGCGTGACCCAGCCGCCCAATGGGATCGCGCGCTCGGTCGAGGAAGCGGTTGCGGTGGCGCAGCGCATCGGCTATCCCGTGCTGGTGCGGCCGTCCTATGTGCTTGGCGGCCGGGCCATGGAGATCGTGTACGACGACGGCTCGCTCCAGGACTACTTCGTGAAGGCGGCGCGTGTCGCGCCGGAACACCCGGTCCTCATCGACCGGTTCCTGGAGGACGCGTTCGAGGCGGACGTAGATGCCATCGCCGACGGCACGCGGTGCGTGATCGGCGGGGTGATGCAGCACATCGAGGATGCCGGCGTGCACTCCGGCGATTCTGCCTGCGTGATGCCCCCCTACCTGATCGGGGACCGGCAGGTAGAGGAGATGCGGCGACACACCAAGGCCTTCGCCAAGGCGCTGAACGTCGTCGGGCTGATCAACGTGCAGTATGCTATCAGGAACGGCGTGGTCTACGTGCTGGAGGTGAACCCCCGGGCGTCCCGGACCGTCCCGTTTGTGAGCAAGGCCACAGGCGTCCCGCTGGCAAAGCTCGCCGCGGCGGTGATTGTCGGAAGGACACTGGACGATTTGGGCCTTCCCGATGAGCTTCCCGTCGCCGGGGTAGCCGTAAAAGAGGCGGTATTCCCCTTCACGAAGCTGCCCGGGGTGGATACTGTGCTGGGGCCGGAAATGCGGTCGACCGGCGAAGCGATGGGGCTGGCTGACAGTTTCGGGATGGCGTTCGCCAAGGCGCAGATCGCGGCGGAAGGCAGTTTGCCCCTCGAGGGCACGATCTTCGTCACGGTGAACGATCATGACAAGCCGACGGTGCTGCCCATTGCGCGCCGGTTCCACGAGCTGGGATTTCGCATCCTGGCGACGGAGGGCACAGAGCGCTATCTCCGCGGGCGCGGCGTGCCGGCGGAGCGGGTGCTGAAGGTGCACGAAGGACGCCCCAACGCGATCGATCTGATCGTGTCTGGGGACGTGCAGCTGCTGATCAACACGCCGCTGGGGAAGTTCACGCAGGAGGACGACTACGCCATCCGGCGCGCCGCGCTGGTGCATCGGGTGCCGTACACGACGACCATGTCCGCGGCGAGTGCCGCGTGTGACGCGATCATAGCGCTCCGCAGCCGCACAGGGAGCGTGAGGAGCCTACAGGAATGGCACGAAAGAGCGAACGCCGAAAAGTCACCGACCGCCGGTCAAGTGGCGGCGGCAAACGCGTAAGCAAGCCAGTCGCCAAGCCCAACGCCAAGGCGGCTGAGTCTCCGCAACCGCCCGCCCCGAAAGTCAAATTCCGCGGCAAGCTCCTGGAGAACGAGCCGCTGTCGCGCTACACCACGTGGCGCATCGGCGGCCCCGCGCGCTACCTCGCGCTGCCGGCCGACAGCGAGGACGTCGTGCGCGCGCTGGAGCTGGCGCAGGACCGCGGGCTGCCCTGGGTCGTGCTGGGGCTCGGGTCGAACGTCCTGGTCAAGGACGGCGGCTTCCCCGGTGTCGTGATTCGGATGGGGAAGGGGCTCGACCGCTTCGAGATGAAAGGGGCGACGGCAATCGTGGGCGCCGGCATGCCCACGCCGCTTCTCGCTCGGCGCACGGCCGAAGCGGGGTTTGTCGGCGTCGAGCGGTTCGTCGGGATTCCGGGCACGGTGGGAGGCGGCATTTTCATGAACGCCGGCTGCCACGGCGCGGAATTCGCCGAGATCGTCACGGAGGTATCCGTGATGGATCCGCGGGGCAAGGTCAAGCAGCTCTCGCGGAAACAGATCTCATTCAAGTATCGCTCGAGCAACATCGAAGGCATCGTCCTCGAGGCAAAGCTCGGACTCGGCGAGGAGTCGCCCGCCAAGCTCAAGGAGCTGCAAGGAAAGCTGTTCCGTTGGCGCAAAGCCGGCACACCCTTCGATCAGCCCTGCTGCGGCTCGACCTTCACGAACCCGCCGGGCGGCAGCAAGACCGCCGGGATGCTGATCGACGAGTGCGGGCTCAAGGGCTTCACGATTGGCGGCGCACAAGTTTCCACGATGCACGCCAACTACATCATCAACAAAGGGACTGCCACCGCGAGTGACGTCCTCAAGGTGATCGATCACATCCGGAAGACCGTCGCCAAAAAGACCGGAGTCACGCTGGAGCTCGAGTGCAAGATCATCGGGACGTGAGTTATTTCGTCCACGAGTCCAGCTATGTCGATGACGGCGCGAAGATCGGCAGCGGCACGAAGATCTGGCACTTCTCGCATGTGATGTCCGGTGCGGTGATCGGCGAGCGCTGTAATCTCGGCCAGAACGTCGTCATCATGCCCGGCACCAAGATCGGTAACAACGTCAAGATCCAGAACAACGTCTCGATCTACGAGGGCGTCGAGCTGGAAGACGACGTGTTCTGCGGCCCGTCCTGCGTCTTCACCAATGTCACGAATCCGCGCAGCCACGTCTCGCGCAAGAACGAATACCAGCGGACGCTCGTAAAACGCGGCAGCACGATTGGTGCGAACGCGACCGTCGTGTGCGGCGTGACCCTCGGCGAGTTCGCGTTCATCGGCGCGGGCGCGGTCGTGACGTCCGACGTACCGGCCTACGGGCTTATGGTGGGCGTCCCCGCGCGGCGCGTCGGCTGGATGTGCCAGTGCGGTGAACGGCTCCATCCCAGCGCGGGGCAGGCGACCTGCGCGCGCTGCGGCGCGAGCTATACGGAGTCCGGCCGGGGGGGGGCGGGGGGGGGGGCGACGCTGCGGCAGACCGCGCCTGCCCGCGTGGTTGCCTCGTGAACGTGCCCATGCTGGATCTGGTGGCCCAGTACCAGGCGATCAAGCACGATGTGCTGCCCGCGATGATGAGCGTCATCGAGACGCAGCAGTTCATCATGGGGCAGTCAGTTGCACAGTTGGAAGCCGAAATCGCCAGGCTGTCGCACGCCAAACACGGCATCGGGTGCGCGAGCGGCACCGATGCGTTGCTGCTGCCGCTCAAGGCGCTCGACCTGAAGCCCGGCGACGAAGTCATCACGACGCCGTTCACATTCTTCGCGACGGGCGGCACGATTCACAACGCCGGCGCGACGCCGGTGTTTGTCGACATTCAGGCGGAGACCTTCAACATCGATCCTGGCGCCGTCAAACGCGCGATCACCTCGCGGACCCGCGCCATCATGCCGGTGCATCTGTACGGCCAGATGGCCGACATGCTCGAATTGATGGCGATCGCGCAATCCTCGGGGCTCAAGCTCATCGAAGATGCCGCGCAGGCGATCGGCGCGCGCCGCAAGATCGACGGCGAGTGGCGGGTTGCAGGCGAGCTCGGATGGGTCACCGGCTATTCGTTCTTCCCGAGCAAGAATCTCGGCGCCTGGGGCGACGGCGGCATGATGGTCACGTCCGATGACGCGGCGGCCGACCGGCTCAAGAAGCTGCGGCTCCACGGTGGTGCGAAACAGTACCATCACGACGAAGTCGGGACCAACTCCCGCCTCGACACACTGCAGGCCGCCATCTTGCTCGCCAAGCTGCCGCACCTCGCCCAGTGGTCCGCCAGGCGGCGCGAGCACGCCGCGTACTATACGAAAGCGTTTGCGGAGATCCCGCAGGTGAAGCCGCCCGTCGTCGATCCCGCCAACGAGCACATTTTCCACCAGTACACACTGCGCGCCGAGCGCCGCGATGTGCTGCAGGCGCATCTGAAGAAGGAAGGGATCGGCCACGCGATCTATTATCCGATCCCGCTCCACCGCCAGCCGTGCTTTGCGCACCTCGGATACAAAGACGGTAGCCTGCCGCAGGCGGAGCAGGCCGCGCGCGAAGCGATCTCCCTGCCGATCTATCCCGAGCTCACCCGCGCTCAGCTGGACCGAGTGATCGATGCGATCCGCGGATTCTATCGGTGAAGCGGCTCAAGATCGGTGTCGTCGGCGCCGGCTCGTGGGGCCGCAACCACGTCCGGACGGTGGCCGGGCTTGCCGAGGGTGAGCTGACAGCAGTTTGCGACACAGATGCCCAGGTTCGCGAACGGGTAGCACGGCAATACCCGGCCGCCCTGGTGACTGCCGATGTCGGCGCGTTGCTGGCGGCGGTGGAGGCCGTGATTGTGGCGTCGCCGGCCGCCACGCATGCCGCCCTGGCCCGCCAGGCGCTCGAGGCGGGCAAGCCGGTGCTGGTCGAGAAACCTTTCGCGCTGAACGCGCGGGATGCCGCGGCGGTGGCCAAGCTGGGGGTGGACCGCGGGTTGCCCATTCTGGCCGGGCATCTACTGGTGTATCATCCGGCCGTCGAGCGCCTGCGGGAGATGGTGCAGCAGGGGGAGTTGGGTAAGGTATTCTATCTATATGGGTTGCGGGTGAACCTCGGGCAGGTGCGAAAGGACGAGAACGCGCTGTGGAGCTTTGGCCCGCATGACGTGTCAGTGGCACTCTACTTGCTTGGTGAGGAGCCGGTGCGAGTCGCTGCACATGGCAAGAGCTACCTGCAGCCCGCGATCGAGGACGTCGTGTTTCTCACGATGGAGTTCGCGAGCGGAGTGCTGGCGCACGTTCAGATGTCCTGGCTCGATCCCCATAAAGAGCGGAAGCTCACTGTGGTAGGCGCCAAGAAGATGGTGGTGTTCGACGACATGGAGCCACGCGAAAAGCTGCGGATTTACGACAAGGGCGTGGACCGCCCACCCGAGTACGGCTCCTTCGGCGAAAGCCTCGCAATCCGTGAAGGCGATATCTTCATTCCTCGTATTCCGGCCGTGGAACCGCTCGCGGCCGAGTTGGCGCATTTCGTCCGTGCGGCGCAGGGTCGTGAAGCGCCGCGGGCGAGCGCCGAGGACGGCGTGCGCGTCGTGCGCGTGCTCGAAGCCGCTTCGCGCTCCCTGGCGCGCGGCGGCGCCCCGGAGAGTCCATGACTGCGACAGTTGCTGCACCCACCACCGTCAATACGCTCCTCGCGAAAGCGAAGGACCGCACCGCCATCTTCGGCGTCGTCGGCCTCGGTTACGTCGGCCTGCCGCTCGCGATGGAGGTCGTGCGCGCCGGATACCGCGTGATCGGGTTCGACGTCAATTCGCGCGTCGTCGATGCTTTGAATGGCGGACAGTCGCACATCCAGGACGTTCCCGCCGCCACCGTGGCCGATGCGGTGAATGCCAAGAAGTTTTCCGCGACCGCCGACCTGGCGCGCCTGAAGGAGCCGGACGTCATCTCCATCTGCGTCCCAACACCGCTCTCGAAGACCAAGGACCCCGACGTGAGCTACGTGCTCGCGGCGACGGAGTCGGTGAAGCGGGCGCTGCGCAAAGGGCAGCTGGTGGTCCTCGAATCGACGACCTATCCGGGCACCACGCGGGAGCTGATGCTGCCCGCGCTCGAGGCCACGGGACTCAAAGTCGGCGAGGATTTCTTCCTGGCGTTTTCGCCCGAACGCGTCGATCCCGGCAACGAGCGCTTCAATACGCGCAACACGCCGAAGGTGATCGGCGGCATCACGCCCGCCTGTCTCAAGGTCGCCATGGCGTTGTATCAGGGCGCCATCGACACGTTGGTGCCGCTCTCTTCGCCGGAAGCGGCGGAGCTGGTGAAGATCCTCGAGAACACCTTCCGCAGCGTGAACATCGGGCTGGTCAATGAAATGACGATCGTGTGCGACAAGCTCGGCGTGGACGTGTGGGAAGTGATCGAGGCCGCGGCGACCAAACCGTTCGGTTTCATGAAGTTCACGCCTGGTCCCGGCGTCGGGGGTCACTGCATTCCGCTCGATCCGCACTACCTCGCCTGGAAGATGCGGACGCTCAACTACAAGACGCGCTTCATCGAGCTGGCCGGTGAGCTGAACGCGGAGATGCCCGTGTTCTGGGTGGCGAAGGTGGTGGACGCGCTCAACGAGCAGAGCAAAGCGGTGCGGGGCAGCCGCGTGCTGCTGCTCGGCGTCGCCTACAAGAAGAACATCGACGACATTCGTGAGAGCCCGGCGCTCGACGTGATCAAGCTGCTGCACAGCCGGGGCGCGCAGGTTTCTTACCACGATCCACACGTGGCCACGCTCAAGGAAGACGGCATCACGCTCAACTCGGTGCCGCTGACCGCGGAGACGCTGCGCGGCGCGGATTGCGTCATGATCATCACCGACCATACCGCGGTGGATTATCAGCTCGTGAAGCGTCACGCGAAGGCGACGGTGGACACGCGGCACGTGCTCAAGCCTGAACCCAGGGAGCGTGCGTGAAGGTTGCCGTCGTCGGCACCGGGTATGTCGGCCTCGTCGTAGGCGCGTGCCTCGCCGAGACCGGCAATGAGGTGATTTGCGCCGACGTCGATGCCGCCAAGATCGGATCGCTCAAGCAGGACAAGCTCCCGATTTACGAGCCCGGCCTCGAGCCGATGGTGGTCAAGAATCAGCGCGACGGCCGGCTCATCTTCACGACCGACGTGCCGCAGGCCGTGGAGCGCTCCGAGGTCATCTTCATCGCCGTCGGCACGCCGCCCGACGAGGACGGCTCCGCCGATCTCCAGCACGTCCTCGACGTCGCGCGCACGATCGGCGATCACATGAACGAGCCCAAGCTCGTCGTGACCAAGAGCACGGTGCCCGTCGGCACCGCCGAGAAGGTCCGCGCCGAGATCGCCAAACGCACCAAGACGCCCTTCCACGTGTGCTCCAATCCCGAGTTTCTGAAGGAAGGCGCCGCGGTCGAAGACTTCATGAAGCCTGACCGCGTCGTCGTCGGCGTGGACTCCGACGACGCGGCGAAGGTGATCGAGGAGCTGTACGCGCCGTTCGTCCGCACCGGCAACCCGCTCATCGTGATGGACATCCCGTCCGCCGAGATGACGAAGTACGCGGCCAACGCGATGCTGGCGACGCGGATCTCGTTCATGAATCAGATGGCCCGCCTCTGTGAGGCCGTGGGCGCCAACGTGACGCACGTCCGTCGCGGCATCGGCAGCGACCGGCGCATCGGCCAGGCGTTCCTGTTCCCGGGGCCGGGATACGGCGGCTCGTGCTTCCCCAAGGACGTCAAGGCGCTGATGCGCACGGCCTCGGAGAACGACGTCCCGCTGGGTATTCTCGACGCGGTGGAACAGGCGAACGAGGCGCAGAAGCAGGTGCTGTTCGACAAGCTGAAACGGCACATTGGCGACCTCAAACAGCGCACGATCGCGGTGTGGGGCCTCGCCTTCAAGGCGGAGACGGACGACGTACGCGAAAGTCCGGCGCTGGTCCTGGTCGAGGCGCTGCTGTGCGCGGGTGCCAACGTGCAGGTGCACGATCCCGCCGCGATGAAGTCGGCCGCGCGCCACCTCGGCAGCCGGGTGAAGTACGCCGCCCATGCCTACGAGGCCTTGGGCGGCGCCGACGCGCTCGCGGTCGCCACCGAATGGTTGGAATACCGCAACCCCGATTTCGCAAAAATCAAAGGTCTCCTGAAGCAGCCGCTGATCGTGGACGCACGGAATCTCTACGACCCGGCGAAGCTTGGCCGGCTCGGGTTCACGTACGACAGCATCGGCCGCCCGCTCGGATGCGCGTCCTCGTAACGGGGGCGGGCGGGTTCCTGGGGTCCCACCTATGCGATCGGCTGCTCGCCGCCGGTCACACCGTGGTCGGGATGGACAACTTCCTCACCGGCACTCCTGCCAATCTCTCCCATCTCGACGGCCACGCCCACTTCAAGCTCCTGCGCCACGACGTCTCGATGTTCATCGATGTGCCGGGACCGATCGACGGCGTCCTCCACTTTGCAAGTCCGGCGAGCCCGATCGACTACCTCGAGCACCCCATTCCCACCTTGAAGGTCGGCGCGCTCGGCACGCATAACAGCCTGGGCCTCGCGAAAGAGAAGGGCGCCCGCTTCCTGCTCGCGTCGACGTCAGAGGTGTACGGCGACCCGCTGGTGCATCCCCAGCCCGAGTCGTACTGGGGCAACGTCAATCCGGTGGGCCCGCGGGGTGTGTATGACGAGGCCAAGCGCTTCGCCGAAGCGATGACGATGGCGTACCATCGCTACCACAAGCTCGACACGCGCATCGTCCGCATCTTCAACACGTACGGGCCGCGCATGCGCCCGAACGACGGACGCGTCGTCTCGAACTTTATCGTGCAGGCGCTGCGTGGCGAGCCGCTCACCGTGTACGGCGATGGGTCGCAGACCCGCTCGTTCTGCTACGTGGACGACCTGATCGAAGGGATCCTGCGCCTGTTCGAGCGCGGCAGCGCTGACCCGACCAACATCGGGAATCCGCACGAGTTCACCGTGCGGCAGCTCGCGGAGCGAGTGCTGGCGTTGACCGGCAGCAAGAGCAAGATCGTGCAGCGCCCCTTGCCGATTGATGATCCGCAGGTGCGGCAGCCCGATATCACGCACGCCCGGAGCACGCTGGGCTGGGAGCCGCAAGTGAGTCTTGACGAGGGCCTGCGCCGCACCATCGCATATTTCCGCGGCGTGGTCGCGCGGGAGGTCGCAGCGAAAGCGTGACACACCACTATCTGGTCACCGGAGCCGCCGGGTTCATCGGATCACACCTCTGCGAAGCGCTGCTCGCGCGCCGCCACGAGGTGACCGGCATCGACAACTTTGATCCGTTCTACGCGCGCGCCGTGAAAGAACGCAACCTCGAAGGCCTGCGCCGCCAGCGCGGGTTTCGGTTCGTTGAGGCCGAT
>WNGI01020432.1_pt2 | contig 15480 bp, 15 predicted proteins | sample 5400621 | NCBI WGS metagenome assembly WNGI01 (sample SAMN13153374, study PRJNA577476) | soil metagenome | isolation source: 20 cm soil or saprolite under Garry oak tree replicate 1 | place: USA:California | collected 2016-06-15 | reverse complement strand
ACCGGCGACCGCGTGACAGGCGGCATGACCGTCCTGGGTCTCCTCCGATGACTGATCGTTCGCCTCGGACGGCGGGGCCCCAGCCCCGCGACGTCCTGCGGCTCGCACGGCCATGATCAGGCGGCACGGCGCGAAGGGGTTCAGGCGGCGGCGCTGGCACGAGCTCCGCGAGAAGCGTCGGCGGGGCATCTTCCTGCTCCCGAGCCTGCTCACGACCGGCAACCTCTTCTGCGGCTTCTTCGCGCTGCTCCTGACGGTCGAGAACCGCTACACGGAGGCCGCGCTCGCCATCTTCCTGGCGATGGTCATGGACCTCCTCGACGGTCGCGTGGCACGCCTCATGAAAGCGACGAGCCAGTTCGGCGTCGAGTTCGACTCGCTGGCCGACGTCGTCTCATTCTGCGTCGCGCCGGCGTTCCTGGTTTACTCGTTCGCCCTCTCCGCGCTCGAGCGCCCCGCATGGTTCGCGGCCTTCCTCTTCGTGATCTGCGGCGCGCTGCGCCTCGCGCGCTTCAACGTCCACACGGGCACGGTCGACCGCCGGTACTTCGTGGGCCTCTCGACCCCGGCGGCGGCCGGCGTCGTGGCCTCCGCGGTGATCCTCCTCCAGGGCGTGCCCGCCTCGCGTGCGCTCCTGGTCTCGATCGCCCTCGGCACCTACGTGGTAGCGTTGTTGATGGTGTCCACGTTCCGCTACTGGAGCTTCAAGGAGCTCGACTTCGCGCGCCGCCGGCCGGTCCAGACGCTTCTGGTGGTCGTGCTAGGCGTGATGATCGTGGCCACGAACTACGAGCTCTGCCTGTTCCTCATCTTCGTCGGCTACGCGCTGTCGGGTCCCGTTCGGAGGGTGATCGTCGGGCGCGCGCCCGCGGCCGTCCCGGCCGAGCAGACCGCGCGGGAGCATCCCTGAGTCAGGAGGGTCACATGGATCGCGTCATCATCTTCGACACGACGCTGCGGGACGGCGAGCAGTCGCCGGGCTTTTCGATGAACACGATGGAGAAGCTCGAGATGGCCCGCCAGCTGGCCCGACTCCAGGTCGACGTGATCGAGGCCGGGTTCCCGATCTCCTCGGACGAGGACTTCGAGGCGACCCGCGAGGTGGCCAAGCAGGTCGGGACGCTGGAGAGCGCGCCGTCCATCTGCGGCCTCTCGCGCGTCGGCCTGGGGGACATCGACCGCTGCTGGGAGGCGGTGAAGTACGCGCGGAAGCCGCGCATCCACACGTTCGTGGCGACCTCGGACATTCACCTGAAATACAAGCTCCGGAAGTCGCGGGCCGAGGTACTGAAGGCGGCGGTCGCGGCCGTCACCCACGCCCGCGGCTACTGCGACGACGTCGAGTTCTCGCCGGAGGACGCCTCGCGCTCGGACTTCGACTACATGTGTGACGTCCTCTCCGCGGTGATCGAGGCCGGCGCGCGCACCATTAACATCCCGGACACGGTCGGCTATGCGATCCCGAAGGAGTGGGGCGAGCGGATCGCCCGGATCCGCGAGCGGGTGCGGGGGATCGACACCGTCGTCCTCTCGGTCCACTGCCACAACGACCTCGGCCAGGCCGTCGCCAACTCGCTCACGGCGCTCATGAACGGCGCGCGCCAGATCGAGTGCACGATCAACGGGATCGGCGAGCGCGCGGGGAACGCCTCGCTCGAAGAGATCGTGATGGCGCTGAGGACGCGCAGGGACTTCTTCGGCGTCGAGACGCGCGTGCGCACCGAGGAGATCTTCAAGACCTCCCGGCTGCTCTCGCACATCACGGGGATCCACGTCCAGCCCAATAAGGCGGTCGTCGGTGAGAACGCGTTCGCCCACGAGGCGGGGATCCACCAGGACGGCGTGATCAAGGAGAAGCTCACGTACGAGATCATGCGGCCCGAGGACATCGGACGGCCGTCGAACAAGCTCGTCCTCGGCAAGCACTCCGGCCGCCACGCGCTGGCGGCGCGCCTCAAGGACCTGGGCTTCGACCTCTCGGGACCTGACCTCGACCGGGCCTTCAAGACCTTCAAGGATCTCGCGGACCGGAAGAAGGAGGTCTACGACGAGGACCTGATGGCGATCGTCACCGACGAGGCCACGCAGCAGGTCGCCGGGTACGAGCTCGAGTACCTCCACGTGATCAGCGGCACGAGCGTCGTCCCGTCGGCCACCGTGAAGCTCAAGAAGGACGGGCAGGTCTTCCAGGACTCGGGCGTGGGCGACGGACCCGTCGACGCGGTGCTCGCGGCGATCGACGCGATCACCGGCATGAAGGGACGGCTCCAGGACTACTCGCTGCGCTCCGCGACCTCGGGCAAGGATGCGATCGGCGAGGTGGCGATGAAGATCGATTTCGACGGCACGGTCGTCTCGGGCAAGGGCTCCTCGACGGACGTGATCGAGGCGAGCGCCCGCGCCTACCTCTCGGCGCTCAACCGCGTGACGCGGCCGGCTGTCCAGCGCGTCAAAGAAATCGGGCCCTGATGGCGACGTACCGGATCGCGGTCCTGCCCGGCGACGGGATCGGGCAGGAGGTGACGCCCGAGGCGGTCCGCGTCCTGAATGTCGTCGGCAAGGGCGCGGGCGTCGGCTTCGAGTTCGAGGAGGCGCTGGTCGGGGGCTCGGCGTTGGACGCGACGGGCGTCCCGCTGGCGCCGGGGGCGCTCGAGCTGTGTCGCGCGTCTCACGCGATCCTCTTCGGCGCGGTCGGCGGGCCCACATGGGACGACGTCCCGCACGAGAAGCGGCCCGAGCGCGGGCTCCTCGCCCTGCGCAAGGAGCTGGACCTCTACGCGAACCTGCGCCCCGCGAAGTGCTTCTCCATGCTCGTGGACGCCTCGCCGCTGAAGCGCTCGGTCGTCGAGGGCACCGACCTCATGGTGATCCGCGAGCTCACCGGGGGGCTCTACTTCGGCGAGCCCCGGGGCGTCGAGCGGTTCGCCGACGGCGGCGCGCGCGCGGTCAACACGATGGCCTACACCTCCCGCGAGATCGAGCGGATCGCGCGGACCGGCTTCGAGGTGGCGCGCAAGCGCCGGAAGCGTCTCGCATCCGTGGACAAGGCGAACGTGCTCGTCGTTTCGCAGCTCTGGCGCGAGGTCGTCACACGCGTGGGGAAGGACTATCCCGACGTGACGCTCGAGCACGTGCTCGTGGACAACTGCGCGATGGCGCTCGTCCACAAGCCGACGCAGTTCGACACCATCGTGACGGAGAACACCTTCGGTGATATTTTGTCCGATGAGGCGGCGATCCTCGCCGGCTCCATGGGCATGCTCCCGTCGGCGTCGCTCGGCGGGGCCGTCGGCCTCTACGAGCCCGTGCACGGGACGGCGCCGGACATCGCGGGGAAGGGGATCGCCAACCCGATCGCGGCGATCCTGTCGGCGGCGATGCTGTTGCGCTACGCGCTCGGTCTGGAGAAGGACGCCGAGCGGGTCGAGCGCGCGGTACTGAGGGTCCTCGAGGAGGGGCACCGCACCGCCGACATCGCCCAGGTCGGGACGAAAACGGTGGGCACGCGGGAGATGGCGGACCTGATCGTGAGGGCGCTGGAGGCCCAATACTGATGGCATCGGGGGTGACGGTCGCCGCGGTCGGCGCCACGGGTGCCGCGGGCCAGATGACGCTCCGGATTCTCGAGGAGCGGAAGTTCCCCGTCCGTGAGCTCCGGGCGTTCGCCTCGGAGCGCTCGGTCGGCAAGACGGTGACGTTCCGGGGCGAGCCGGTCCGCATCCACCGAATCGAGCCCGCCGCGTTCAAGGGCGTCGAGATCGCGTTCTGCTCGGCGGGCTCGGCCCAGTCGAAGGAGTACGCGCCGATGCTCGTGAAGGCGGGCGCGACGGTGATCGACAAGTCGAACGCGTTCCGCATGGACCCCGACGTCCCGCTCGTGGTGCCGGAGATCAACCCGCACGCGGCGCGCCATCACCGGGGGATTATCGCGTCCCCGAACTGCACCACGATCGTCGCCGTGATGCCGCTCAAGCCGCTGCACGACGCCGGCCGGCTGCGCCGCGTGATCGCGACCGCGTACCAGGCGGTCTCGGGCGCCGGCGTGAACGGGATCGCCGATCTCCGCGAGCAGACGCTCGCGTGGGCGCGCGGCGAGACGCTGGCGCCCCGTCACTTCCCGCACCGGATCGCCTTCAACCTGATCCCGGCGATCGACAGGTTCGAGCCCAACGGCTACACGGGTGAGGAGATGAAGCTCGTCAACGAGACCCGCAAGATCCTCGAGACTCCCGACCTCCCGATCGCGGCGACGAGCGTGCGCGTGCCGGTCTTCACGTGCCACTCGGTCGCGGTCACGGTCGAGACAGAGACGAAGCTTGCGCCCGAGCGGGCGCGCGCGCTCATCGAGCGGTTCCCCGGTCTCCGTCTCTGGGACGACCCGGCGCAGGAACGTTATCCCATGCCGATCGACGTCGAGGGGCAGGACGAGTGCTTCGTCGGAAGGATCCGCGAGGACCTGTCGAGCCCGACCGGCCTCTGCTTCTGGGTCGTCGGCGACCAACTTCGCAAGGGCGCGGCCACCAACGCGGTGCAAATCGCTGAGCTGCTGCTCGGGTAGGCGCAGGCCCGGCCCGCGCGGCGGGAGCGGCGCATGATCTCGCTTCGGCGCTACTACCACCGCCGCTTTGGCCACCACGAGCGGTTCCACCTCGCCGTCATCCTCACGATCGTCGTCGTCGCCTACGTCGCCGTACCCCGCGTCGTGCGGTACGTGGACGCCCTGCAGGGCTACGCGCCGCCCGCCCACTACGAGCCCAAGGACGTGGAGCGCCAGGAGTGGCTGCGCCATCGCACCGTCGAGGAACTGACCGGCGTCAGCTTCGACGTGGTCGTGGACGTCGTGCTCTTCATGTTGGTGGCGATCGTCTGGCTCACGCTGGTGCCGGTCGGGGTGGGTCGCCACCGCTCGCCGCCGCGATAGCTCCCCGGAGCACCTTCCGGCTGGTGCTGTCGTACGACGGCACCGACTACCGCGGCTGGCAGATCCAGGCCGCGGGCCCGACCGTCCAGGGCGCGCTGCTCCGCGCCGCGCACGCGTTCGACCCGACCGCGCGCGTCGTCGGCGCCTCACGCACCGACGCGGGTGTGCACGCCCTCCGGCAGACGGCGTCGCTCACGACCGCCGCGGCCCTGGCGGCGGGCGCGATCCACGGCGCGCTCAACGCGCGGCTCCCGCGCGACATCCGAGTCCTCGACGTGCACCCCGCTCCCGGCGGCTTCGATGCCCGGCGCGCCGCGCTCGGCAAGCGGTACGCGTACCTGATCGATACGGACCCGGTGGCCGACCCGCTCCTGCGGCGGTACGCGTGGCACGTGCCGGGCGAGCTCGACCTCCCGGCGATGCGACGGGCGCTCGGGCACCTGGTCGGCCGCCACGACTTTGGCGCCTTCTGCGCCGCGCCGGGGCGGCAGAAGAACCCGATGTGCCGCGTCCGAGCGGCGCACGTCGTCGGTCGCCACGGGCGCGTCGCCGTGCTGCTCTCGGCGGATCGCTTCCTCCACCACATGGTGCGGACCATCGTCGGCAGCGCGGTCGCCGTCGGCCGGGGCGCGCGCGCCCCCGAGTGGCTCGCGACGGTGCTCGCGTCGCGCGACCGGCGGCTCGCGGGCGCGACGGCGCCGGCGCAGGGTCTCGCCCTGGTCCGGGTCCTCTATCCGCGCTAGAATCGCGGACGAGAGCGGGCGATGCGTACCTACTTCCGGGTTCGCGGCAGCCGGGCCGACGAGGTCGCCGGTGAGATCGTGCGCGAGCAGCCGCTCACGCTCTCGGTCAACGGGGAGAAATTCCTCACGCTCCTCTGCTCGCCCGTGAAGCTCGAGGCGCTGGTCGTCGGCTACCTCTGGATGGAGAAGGTCATCGCCTCGCTCGACGAGGTCACGCGGGTCGAGGTGTCGCCGGTGGACGGCCACGCCGAGGTGACGCTCTCCCATCCCGTGACGCTCCCGACCGAGCGCATCCTGACCTCCGGGTGCGGCGGCGGGATCACGTTCCGGATCGACCACCGGCTCTTCCCCCGGCTCGCGTCGTCGCTCCGGGTGGCGCCGGAGACGCTCTCGGCGCAGATGAAGGACCTGTTCGCCGCGGCGGTCCACTACCGTGAGTCACGCGGTATCCACGGCGCCGCGCTGAGTGACGGCGAGCGGCTGCTCGTCGTCGCCGAGGACGTCGGCCGGCACAATGCGGTCGACAAGGAGGACCGCATCCTGCTCTCGACCGGGCGCGTCTCGTCGGAGATGCTCCTGAAGGCGGCGCGCATGGGGGTGCCGCTGGTCGCCTCGCGCACCTCGCCGACCGAAATGGCGGTGGCCCTGGCAGAGCAGCTCAACATCACGGTCTGCGGCTACGTGCGGCCCGACAGCCTGAACCTCTACGCCGGCGGCGCCCTTCTCCTCGGGCGGACGGCTCTGGCACCCCATGCCTGACGACGTCCCCGCGGAGGAAGCCGAGGGGCGCCACCGGCGGGGCCTCAAGTTCAGGAAGCGGGAGGATTACGCGGTCGAGTTGTTTCGAGAGGCCGAGGCGCATCTATCTGATATCGCTCGAGTCGATAGAATACTCCTGGAGCTCGGTCGCTTCTACAATCCGCTCCTCAATGGCCCGATCGTAGACCTCGGAACCCGCCGTCGGATCATCGAATTCCTCGAGGCTCGGCAGCCCGACGAAGCCCGGCGCCTCCTCGACGAGCGCCTGGCCCTATATGCGCGAATCGGCGGGGAGAAGTAGCCTTCAGCTGACACGCGTTGCGGCTTGACAGTCTGGTCTGACCAACCTACCATTCCTGCAGTTCGTGCCTAATCCTCGTCGAAGAGGAGAACACGGCGATGAGCTTCACCGAGTCTCTCCGGTCCCGCCTGATCATCGTTGCGGTCGAGAAAGCCTCCGGAACCGTGCGCGTCCGGAGCGAGGCGGAGGCGTGCACCGACCTCGCATGCTCGGACGCGACGCTCGTGGTGTCCGATGAAGGGACGAGCGCCGGCCTCGGCGCACTGAGTCCCGGTGACATCGTCAAGCTCGAAGGCGATCAGGCGCGGCCCCGGCGGATCGTCATCCTGCGCCGCGCTGCGGACGAGTTGACCAGTCCCGAATGGTAGGGAACGACCACCCACAGTCTCCTGGTCAAGGAGGTTGTCTATGAGTCTCTCGCGACGTGCCTTCCTGAAGTTCGGGAGCGCGACGGCCGCCGGTGTCGCGGTCGGCGCCAGGGGCATCGACCTCGCCCCGGTCGAGGCGGCGGCGACCTCGCTCAAGATCCGAGAGGCCAAGGCCTTCCACGGCGTCTGTCCCTACTGCGCGGTCGGCTGCGGCCAGCTCGTCTACGCCAAGGGCGACCGCATCATCGACATCGAGGGTGACCCCGACACACCGCACACGCAGGGCCGGCTGTGCCCGAAGGGCGCCGCCACCATCCAGCTCTCGAACAACCCCCTGCGGCCGACGAAGGCGCTCTACCGCGCGCCCGGCGCCGACGCATGGGAGGAGAAGCCGCTCGAATGGATGTACACCGAGATCGCCAAGCGCTACTACGACGCCCGGGAGAAGCACTTCATCGAGAAGGAGAAGGACAAGGACGGCAAGCTGGTCACCGTGAACCGTCTGGAGGCGATCGCGTCGCTCGGCTCAGCGTGCATCGACAACGAGGAGTGCTACCTCCTGTCGAAGCTGAACCGGACGCTCGGCATCGTCTACCACGAGCATCAGGCCCGAGTCTGACACTCCGCCACGGTCCCAGCTTTGGGGACCACGTTCGGTCGCGGGGCGATGACGACGAACCTGATCGACATCCAGAACTCGGATGTCATCATGGCGACGTCCAACATGGCCGAGAACCACCCCGTCGGCTTCCAGTGGGTGATGAAGGCCAAGGAGCGTGGCGCCAAGTTCATCCACGTCGACCCGCGGTTCACCCGCACCAGCGCCGCTGCCGACATCCACGTGCCGATCCGCTCGGGGACCAACATCGCCTTCTTCGGCGGCCTCATCAACTACGCGATCCGGAAGAACCTGTACTTCAAGGACTACGTCGTCCACTACACGAACGCCTCGTTCCTGATCGATCCGGCGTTCAAGACGGCCACCGATCTCGACGGGCTCTTCACCGGCTTCGACGAGGCCAAGCGGGCATACGACCGCGGCTCCTGGAAGTACCAGCTCGACGGTGAGGGGACCCCGCAGCGCGACCTCGCGCTGTTAGACCCGAACTCCGTCTTCCAGCTTCTCAAGCGCCACTACAGCCGGTACACGCCCGAGATGGTCGAGCGCGTGTGCGGGATCCCGAAGGCCAAGTTCGAGGAGGTCGCCCAGCTCTACTGCGGCAACTCCGGCCCCGACAAGACGGGGGCGATCACGTACGCGCTCAACCTCACCCAGCACACCAACGGCGTGGAGAACATCCGTGCCCTCTGCATGCTCCAGCTCCTGCTCGGCAACATCGGTCGGCCGGGCGGCGGCGTCGTCGCGCTCCGGGGCCACGCGAACGTGCAGGGCGCCACGGATCTCGAGCTGCTCTACCACGAGCTGCCAGGCTACATGGCCCAGCCGCTGCGCGACGCGCACCCGGATCTCCCGACGTACCTCGAGAAGGAGACGCCGAAGGGCGGCTTCTGGACGAACAAGCCGAAGTTCTTCGTGAGCCTGCTGAAGGCCTTCTACGGCGACGCCGCCACGAAGGACAACGAGTTCGGCTACCAGTGGCTGCCGAAGCGCGCCTCGGCCGACGCCTACAGCCACCAGCACATGTTCGTGGACATGTACAACGGCATCATCAAGGGCTTCCTCGCCGACGGCCAGAACCCGGCGGTGGGCGGCCCGAACGCCAAGCTCGCCCGCGCGGCCATGCAGCGGCTGGACTGGCTCATCGTGAAGGACATCTTCATCACCGAGACGGCCGAGATCTGGAAGGCGCCGGGCGTGGACCCGAAGACCGTCAAGACCGAGATCTTCTTCCTGCCGGCCGCGCCGGCCGCGGAGAAGGACGGGTCGCTGACGAACACGATGCGGCTCATCCAGTGGCACGAGAAGGCAGTGACGCCGCCCGGCGAGGTGACCTCCGACGCCGAATTCTTCTGCAGCCTGGCCCAGCGGCTCCAGAAGCTCTACGCGGGCTCGAAGAAGGAGCGCGACAAGGGGTTTCTCGCCGCCGACTTCAAGTACGGCGACAACCCGAAAGAGCCCGACATGGAGCTGGTGCTCAAGGAGGTCAACGGGTTCGCCACGGAGGAGATCCAGGGCAAGGACGGGAAGGTCGTCTACAAGAAGGGCCAGCCGCTCAACACCTTCGCTCATATGACCGATGACGGCAAGACCGCCGGCGGCTGCTGGATCTACACGGGCGTGATCGTCGAGGGCCCGGATGGCAAGCTGGTGAACCGCGCCAACGCGCGCAAGCCGGCCGACGACAAGGACTACCTGGGCCACGGCTGGGCCTTCGCCTGGCCCGCGAACCGCCGCATCCTCTACAACCGCGCCTCCGCCGACCTTCAGGGAAAGCCGTGGAGCGAGAAGAAGAAGCTCATCTGGTGGGACCCGCAGGCGCCGGGCAACGAGCCCGACAAGAAGGGCAAGTGGGTGGGGCTCGACGTGCCCGACTTCAACGCGTTTCTGGATCCTGCCGCGAAGAACGGCGACAAGCCGTTTATCATGCGGACGGATCTCGTGGGCGGCTTCTTCGGGCCGCTCAACGACGGGCCGTTCCCGGAGCACTACGAGCCGATCGAGTCGCCCGTGAAAAACCTGCTCTCGAAGCGGCAGAACAACCCGGTGGCGAAAATCTGGAAGGTCCCGGACCAGCAGAACGAGCTCGCATCCGTGGGCTCGGCGGACTATCCGTACGTCATCACGACCTACCGACTGACGGAGCATCACCTGTCGGGCGTCATGTCGCGCTACCTGCCAATGCTGGCGGAGCTGTTCGAGTCGCACTTCGCCGAGATCAGCCACGAGCTGGCCGGCGAGATCGGCCTGCAGAACGGCGACATGGTCACCGTCTCGACGCCACGGGGTAAGATCCACGTGAAGGCGATGGTCACGAATCGCCTCAAGCCGTTCACCATCGACGGCAAGAAGGTCCACCAGATCGGCGTGCCCTGGCACTGGGGCTTCAAGGGCATCGACGGGCTGCCCGGGAGCAAGGGCGACATCACCAACGACCTCTCCGCCACGGTCGGCGACCCTAACGTCTACATCCAGGAGACGAAGGCCTTCCTCTGCAACGTGAAGAAGGGGGTGGTGTAGCGATGGCCCGCACCCTGGCGATGTTCACGGACACCTCCCTCTGCATCGGCTGTCGCGCCTGCCAGGTCGCATGCAAGCAGTGGAACGAGCTCGGCATGGAGGTGCCCGAGTGGACCGGCACCTACCAGAACCACGAGCACTTCACCGACAAGACCTTCCGGCTCGTCCGCTTCATCGAGGAGCCGAAGCCGACGGGCGACCTGGCCTGGCTGCTCATGTCGGACGTGTGCAAGCACTGCGCCCAGGCGGGCTGTCTCGACGCCTGCCCGACCGGCGCCATCTACCGCACGGAGTACGGCACCGTCAACATCAGCCAGGACGTCTGCAACGGCTGCCGGTACTGCGTCTCCTCCTGCCCGTTCGGCGTCGTGGCGTTCAACGAGAGCACGGGGACGGCGACGAAGTGCACGTTCTGCAACGACCGCATCCACAACGGCCTCGGGCCGGCGTGCGCGAAGGCGTGCCCGACCGAGTCGATCCAGTTCGGCTTCCGCGACGACTTGGTCGCCAAGGCGCAGAAGCGCGTCGAGACGCTCAAGGCGATGGGCTTCAAGGACGCGCAGCTCTACGGCGCCGACGCGAAGGGGTTTCTCGGCGGCCTCAACGCGTTCTTCCTCCTGCTCTCGAGGCCCGGCACGTACCACCTGCCGGAGAATCCGAAGCTCCCGCAGCGCAACGTGGTCGTCGACTCGCTCCTGTCCATCGGCTCGGCGCTGATCGTCGGCCTGGGCGCCCTGCTCGCATTCCGCGACCGCGGGAAGGGGCGCGACGATGCTTAAGACCCCCGGCTGGGAGATGATGATCGTCTGGTACTTCTTCCTCGGCGGGATCGCCGGAGGCGCCTACTTCACGGCCGCCATCGCCGACAACTTCGGCGGGGCGCGCGACCGCCAGGTGGCGCGGGCCGGTTTCATGGCCTGCGGGGTCCTCCTCATCGCGGACCTCGGCGTGCCCACGCGGTTCCTCAACATGCTCCGCGTGCTCAAGTTCTGGGACCCGATGTCGATCGGCGCCTGGGTGGTCGGCGCGTTCGGCATGTTCTCGTTCGTCTCGTCGGTCCTGAGTTTCTCGACGTCCGCGCGGACGGAGGCGCTGCGCCGGAAGATAGGGCTCGTGGGCATCTTCTTCGGCTTCTTCCTCGCGAGCTACACCGGCGTGCTCCTCTCGAGCAGCGCGCAGCCGTTCTGGAGCGAGGCGCGGCTCATGGGCGCGCTCTTCCTCGCGTCGGGCGCCTCCACGGGCATGGCGGCGATCTCGCTGATCCTGTTCCTCACCGGCGCCTCCGCGGGCGAGGGGTGGGGCAAGGTGAAGAAGGCCGACCGCTATTCGATGGTCTTCGAGCTCTGCGTGCTCGCGATCTTCCTGGCGCTCCTGGGCTCGGCGGCGAAGCCCCTCACGAGCGGCCACTTCGCCCCGCTCTTCTGGGGCGGCCTGGTCGGCGTGGGACTCATCGTCCCGCTGCTCCTCGACCTCGTGGGTCACCGCGTCAAGACCCTGGCGGCGCTGTCCGCCCTACTGGTCCTCGCGGGCGGCTTCGTCCTCCGCTACGTGGTGCTGATGTCCATCCAATCCTGATCCCCACAGGTCCGACGGCGACTCGCGAGGGGTCCCCACGGGCCCCTCGCCGTCTTGGCCGCCGGCGACCCGCGAGCCCATGACGATCGCGAGCCTCAAGGAGGAGTGGGCGGATCTCCTGTCCCGCCGTGCCGAGCTCCGAGGGACGCTGAGCGTCTACGACGACCTCTTCGACGCGTGGGAGCGCTGGACGCCCGGGCGGCTGAGGCCGCTCGGCTGGGGACGCGAGGACTGCCGTCGGCGCTGGGAGCGCGGCGTGCCGCTGCTCGGCGACGCGCCGCCCCCGATTCGCGCCGACGAGCTCGAGGAGCTGCTCGCCGCGGCCATGGAGCGCGTCGTGGTGCTCGCGGATGACGCGCGACCAAGCCTCGGACGCCTCGCCGCGGCGTGGGATCGAGGCGAGATCGCGCCCGCGGCGCTGTTCCCGGCGCCCGGGCGGGTCGGCTCGAGGGCGGTGGAAGAAGCCTCGGGCCTGGCCCCCGAGGTCGCCGCGTTCCTCGCATACGGCTGTCTCCGGCCGGCCCTCGACCATTACTTCACCGAGTGCCGCCAGCACCTCGACGAGCACGTGTGGAAGGTCGGGGTCTGTCCGTTCTGCGGCAGCCCCGCGGGCTTCTCCGACGTGCTCGAACACGGCCAGCGCCGTCTGGCCTGCCACCTCTGCGGCGGCGGCTGGACCTTCGCACGCACCCGCTGCCCGCACTGCGGCAACGAGCGGAGCCGCGACCTCGTGAGGCTCGAGCCCGAGGACCGGGACCAGGGCTACCTGATCCTCGGCTGCAACGGCTGCAAGGCTTATCTGAAGGAGCTCGACCGAAGGGTGCGCTGGAACGCGCAATCGGCGCTTGTCGAGGACTGGGGCTCGCCCCATCTCGACCTGGTCGCCTCGCGCGCGGGCTACTGGCGCCCCGTCCCGACACTCCTTCAGCTCGCGTGAATTCTAGGAGGCGAGGTCAATCCGCATCGGGAATGTGGTAAACTCTCGCTCAGCGTGGCGTTTCGAGCGTTATGCATCCGACTCTCTTGAGCCTCGCCATCATTGCCTACGTCGCGGCGACGGGCCTGTCGCTCGCGTACCTCGTCCAGCGCGAGGAGTGGATCCACCGCCTCGCCTCGCTCGCCACGATCGGCGGGTGGCTCCTCCACACCGGGGCGCTCTTGGCCCGTGGCCTCGAGCTCGGCCGGCCGCCGCTCGCGAGCCTCCCGGAAGCCGTATCGGTCGCCGTCTGGGTGGTCGTGCTGCTGGCCCTCTGGGTGGAGCGCCAGACGGGCGTGAAGGTGCTGAGCGCCTTCGTCCTGCCGGTCGTCCTCATGTTCAGCGTGAAGGCGTCGACGACGCGCTCGCTGCCGGGGCTCGAGCCGGCGCTCGGAGGCGCGTGGCTCTGGGTGCACATCGGTCTCACACTCATCGGCATCGCCGCGTTCGTCCTGAACTTCGCCGGCGCGCTCATGTACCTCCTGCAGGAGCACCAGCTTCGCGATCGGCATCCTCCTGGGCGTCCTGTGGGCGGGCCCCGCCTGGGGGAGCGTCCTCACCTTCGACCCGCTCGCCCTCCTCTCGGTCGTCGCGTGGACGATCTACGCGGGCACCCTCGCGGGGCGCACGGCCGCGGGCTGGCACGGCCGGCGGGCGGCCTACTTCGCGATCGTCGGTTTCGCGGCGCTCGTCCTGACGCTCGGCGCCGGGTTGTTCCTGCCCGGCCGGCACGGCTCCTGATGCCGCTCTTCGTCGCCGGCCTCTCCCACAGGAACGCACCCGTGGAGTTGCGCGAGCGGCTCGCCGTGGAGGAGGACAAGCTCCGCGAGCTCCTGCGCGACGTCACTGCCGCGGGCACGGTCGAGGAGGCGCTCATCCTCTCGACCTGCAACCGCGTGGAGGTGTACGGCGTCGCTCCCGCCCCGGGTGAGGCGCGCGCCCTCGCGTTCCGCCACCTCTGCCAGCACCGGGGCGTGAGCCCGGCGCTCGTCGAGCCGCTGCTCTACACGCACCTCGAGGAGGACGCCATCCGTCACGCCTTTCGCGTGGCGTCGAGCCTCGACTCGATGATGATCGGCGAGCCCCAGATCCTCGGCCAGGTGAAGGAGGCGTTCGCGCTCGCGCAGGCCTGCGCGACGATCGGCCCGAGCCTGCATCCGCTCTTCACGCAGGCCTTCGCCGTCGCCAAGCGGGTCCGCAACGAGACGGAGATCGCCCGCCACGCGGTGTCCGTCGCCTTCGCCGCCGTCGAGCTCGCGAAGAAGATCTTCGCCGGGCTCGCGCGCAAGGCGGTGCTGCTGGTCGGCGCGGGCAAGATGGGGGAGCTCGCGGCGCGGCACCTCGTCGAGCAGGGCGCGTTCCCCGTCTACGTCGTGAACCGGACCTGGGCTCGCGCCCAGGAGATGGCGCGCGCGCTGTCGGGCACCGCGCTCCCCTGGGACGAGCTCGAGACGGCGCTCGCCGGCGTCGACATCGTCATCACGTCCACCGGGGCGGCGGAGCCCGTGATCACGCGCGCGGCGGTGCAGCGCGTGACCAACGGTCGCCGCGCGCGGCCGCTCTTCTTCATCGACATCGCGGTCCCGCGCGACGTCGAGGCGGGCGTGGACGGTCTCGGCGGCGTGTACCGCTATGACATCGACGACCTGAAGCAGGTGGTGGACGCGAACATCCGCGAGCGGCACCGCGAGGCGCACCGCGCGGAGGCGCTGGTCGAGCGCGAGGCGGGGAAGTTCGTCGCGCGGCTACGCGACGTCGAGGTGATCCCCACGATCGTCTCGCTGCGCGAGCGGCTGGAAGAGATCCGACTCGGCGAGCTTCGCAAGGCGCTCGCGCGCCTGGCCGACGCGCCGCCCGAGACGCGCCAGGCGCTCGAGGCCCTGTCGTCCGCGATCGTGAACAAGATCCTGCACGCGCCGATCACGAAGCTTCGCGAGTCCTCGCGCGCGGGCGCGCCCCGCACGTGGCTGGAGCTCGTGCACGAGCTCTTCGGCCTCACCCGGAAATGATCCGACTCGCCACGCGCGGGAGCGTGCTCGCCCTGGCCCAGGCCGCCCTGGTGGCCGAGCGGCTCCGCGTCCGGGGTGAGGGCGTGGAGATCGTGCCGATCCGCACCGAGGGCGACCGCCTCGCCGAGGCGCGCCTGGCGACGCTCGGTGGCAAGGGGCTGTTCATCCGTGAGCTCGAACAGGCGCTGGTCGAGGGGCGCGTCGACTGCGCGGTGCACAGCCTGAAGGACCTTCCGGCGGCGCTCCCCGCGGGGCTCGTGCTGGCGGCGTTTCCGCCGCGCGAGACGCCGGGTGACGTGCTCGTGACCCGCGAGGGCGGCAGCCTCGACGACCTCCCGGCGGGCGCGGTGGTCGGCACCTCGAGTCCGCGCCGGCGCGCGCTCGTGCTGTCGCTGCGGCCCGATCTCGCCGTCGTGCCGATGCGCGGCAACGTGGACACGCGTCTGCGAAGGCTCGCCGACGGCGCCTGCGACGGCGTCGTGCTCGCGGCGGCCGGTCTCGCGCGGCTCGGCCTCGCCCCGATCCACGTGCGTGCGCTCGATCCCGCGGTGTTCGTGCCCGCCGTGGGCCAGGGGATCCTCGCCGTCGAGGCGCGGGCGTCGGACCGCCGGGTTCTCGCCCTGCTCGAGGCCGTCGATCACGGCCCGACGCGCGTCTGTGCCCTCGCCGAGCGCGCCTACCTCGCCCGG
>WNGI01008614.1_pt1 | contig 15491 bp, 13 predicted proteins | sample 5400621 | NCBI WGS metagenome assembly WNGI01 (sample SAMN13153374, study PRJNA577476) | soil metagenome | isolation source: 20 cm soil or saprolite under Garry oak tree replicate 1 | place: USA:California | collected 2016-06-15 | reverse complement strand
TACCAGTTCCATGTTGCCGGTACCTTTGAATTCCTCGTAGATTACATCATCCATGCGGCTACCAGTATCCACGAGAGCGGTAGCGATGATGGTCAGGCTACCACCTTCCTCAATTTTTCGGGCTGCACCAAAAAAGCGTTTGGGGGGGAACAGCGCGCTCGGATCAAGACCGCCGGAGAGGGTACGTCCACTTGGCTGCACCGCCAGGTTATAGGCACGGCTCAAGCGCGTAATACTATCCAGCAGGACCACCACGTCACGTCCACCTTCCACCAATCGTTTGGCGCGTTCAAGCACCATTTCAGCGACACGCGTATGAGCCTCGGTCGGCTCATCAAAAGTTGAACTAATGACTTCGGCGCGCACCGACCGTTTCATGTCGGTGACCTCTTCAGGCCGCTCACCGATGAGGGCAATCATCAGATGGGCATCATTATAGTTTTCAGTAATAGAGTTAGCGATAGATTTAAGAAGCATGGTTTTACCCGCTTTTGGTGGGGAGACGATCAAACCACGCTGTCCGCGCCCGATGGGAGCAACCAGGTTAATGATACGACCGGAGATATTCGATGGCTGGGTTTCCAGATTAAACATCTCGCGGGGGAAGATCGGGGTCAGGACATCAAAATGGGGACGACGTTTAGCAATTTCGGGGTCTACACCGTTAATAGCCTCAACACGTAAGAGACCATAGTATTTTTCGTTATCCTTGGGAGGACGGACCTGGCCAGAGACCATGTCACCAGTGCGCAAGCCAAAGCGGCGGATTTGAGACTGTGAGACATAAACGTCCATGTTACCTGGTAGGAAGCGTTCCTGTCTGAGGAACCCGAAGCCATCTTCCACGATTTCCAGCACTCCGGCGCTAAAGATGTTTCCCTGTTGTTCCGTATTGGCTTGAAGAAGGCGGAAGACGAGGTCTTGTTTTTTGAGGGCGGTGTAACCTGAGAGTTCGAGGTCGCGAGCGATGTCGCGTAGCTCAGTGATAGTTTTTGTTTCTAGGTCAGCGATATTCACGTTGTGTAGGGCGAAGCAAATCCGTTGGGAGCGGCACGCCCATTCTCCTTTCTGTGATGAACCTGGCGGTAATGGTGGGAAAAATTACTTCTGTCACATATACGAAACTAGGCTCAGTTTGGGAAAAACCTTAAAAAATTTGTGGCAACAACGATGCTATGCTCATGGGAAATGCAAGAGGTGTTGGGCAAAGCGTCTATGTATGTATGACAACGTATGATACTACAACACATCAATACCAATAATATGGCGGGTCTAATGGATGGGTGCAGTACATACCTCTGAAGCTAGCTTGAATATACCACAGGGACGAAAGGATGTCAAGGGTTTTCAGCACTTGTTTTATCGATCTATAGAATGTTTTTGAGGTGCAGCGATATTAATAATCAATTTATCACGTTAGATGTTGCTTAGGAAAGCAAAAACACCCCAAAATATGTCGATTTACCCATGTTTTGGTGTCCAAATTCCGCCATGCTGGGGCGTATAAAGAATAGATAAGCAGGAAGGAGTTGCAAAACATGTATACAGAATGTCTTACGGCCGATACAGAGCTCACGGTAAACGAAGATGCGATGGACACGACTATAAAGGCAGACCTTATCACCGATACCCCGGTGATCGAGGATTGGTTTGCAACTAAGCCCGCGATTCCAGTGGTATCGTCACAGCAAAAAATCGATGAAGAGGAATTGCATACCTCTTTCGAGCATGCGATAAGTGACCGCCTCATCATCGTCAATAGAAGACTGAGCCTTATTAGCGGCCCTCTTACTGATCCAGAGCGGGTACACCTGCAAAATACCCAGAGGCTGATTTGCTCTCACTCTATGCCGAATGTTGAGGTAGCAGCCCATTCTACTCCGCATGCAAGCATGAAAGGGAGATGGCGGCCCAGTTTGCTACTGTTTAGCCTGGCACTGATGTTTCTACTTGTTGGTTTCGATATCATGGGGCTTCTCGTATTGCATGCCCATTAAAAAATGCATCAACGCAGGGCGGGAGACCAGGGCGGAGGCAAGCTCCGCTCCTACATGTAGATTGGTAAATCCAAAGCCCGCGGCTGTAGACATTTGGAGATAAGACCTCCCGTGAGCGGGCTTGAGAGGGGTCCGGCCTGTCATCCTGAGCGCGAGCTTTGGATCTCTTCGGCAGGCTCGCCAGATCCTTCGCTGCGCTCAGGATGACATGTATTATCTCCAAATGTCTACCGCGCCTGTAGTTCGCTTGACCGGAGTCTCGGATTGACGTATTGTATAATAGAGGATGTGACACGTTTCGTTACGAGATGATGCAAGAGGAGAACAGGTGCAGCAGCCAAGAAGGACACAAATTTCCTCGCGACCAAGCGGGGGCCTGCCCTATGTGACATCGGCGGTGGGCATAGAGGAGACGGTAGGTAGTTCGCGTGCCAGGCGTAGTTCGCTCTTCGCGCAGACAATTATCTGGATGACAGGCCTGATCTGCCTGGCCTTGCTGTTTAGTTCGTTGGCCCAGGCATGGTCCAATAGCGCGCTCATGCAACGTGTACAGAGTGCACAACAGCAGTACCAGCAGCTGCAGGATAAGCATGATGCCCTGGTAAAACTGGCAAATTATTACAAAGACCCGTATGTTGTCGAGAGCGAGGCGCGCCAGCAACTTGGCTATGTTCGCCCAGGAGAGTATCCGGTTATTTTCACAAGCGCAACGACAAAGACACAGCCTGTGGTGAGCGATCATCAAAAGCGGGCTGCTCAACAGGGATACTGGCAGGAATGGTGGAACGCCTTTTTTGGAAATTGACCGGTTTGCTCAATATCAAGGGCCGCTTAAAGGTCCTAATTGGCTTGACAACATTGTATGGTGGATGTATAACATGATTGTAACATTGTAAATGCATCGAGGTATATACATGAAACGGCGGCACGGTTACGTAGAACAATTCCTTGTGATTACTCAGCTCCGGTGTTGGCTGGAGCTTCTTGGGTTTGTAATCATAAGGCGTTTCGTCGTTTGAGTAAATTTTTCATTTAACGGAGCGCACTTGAAAAAGCGTTCCGTTTTTTTTATTACACATCAAAATTAAAGAACTCATTTTGATTGTTCGTGTGAAGGAGTTGTTGTATGCGTCCGTTAATAGGTATACCTTGTCAGGCAGACTACCGGGAGGGGTCCGGCCGTCCAATCTACTGCAATAATCGCTCTTATGTCCAGGCGATAGAACACGCTGGTGGTGTACCGATACTTATTCCTATGGTTAATGATGTTGGAACACTTCATCCTTTATTAGGGAGGCTGGATGGCATGTTGTTTTCTGGCGGCGCTGATATCCAACCTGTACATTATAGTGAAGATCCACATCCAATGCTAGGTAAAATAGACCAAAAACTTGATGAGTTAGAATTAACTATGGCGTGCTGGGCATTACAAGAAGATGTCCCAACGCTCGGCGTATGTCGCGGCATGCAGCTCGTGAATGTCGCCCTTGGCGGTACACTCTATCAGGACGTGCAGACCCAGGTTGAAGGGAGTATACAACATTGTAAACGTGAATTACCTCGTCACACGCTTATCCACAGCATATGCATCGAGGAGGGGAGCAAAGCAGAGGAGATCTTTGGGACGCGAGAGCTCCGGGTCAATAGCCTTCATCATCAGGCGGTGAAAGAACTTGGTAGGGGCGTGTATATCAGCGGACGCGCTGAAGATGGCATCGCGGAGCTACTCGAAGTTCCCGAGAAACATTTTGTTGTCGCGGCTCAGGGACATCCAGAAGAGATCTATATGCGTGAACCGGTCTGGGCCAATCTCTTTACTGCTTTTGTCGATGCCTGTATTACGCGCAATAGTTCGATTTTTATCATGGGTAGTATGCAGATGGCTAAGGGCGCTTAGGCAACAAGTTACATGAGGTGAGAGGAAGAAAATCCATTCTCCTCATGTAGAGGGCTGAACCAGGAAGGTACTATTGTACTAATAAAGGTCATTGAGGTGGAGCAGGCTTATTGCTGCTTTGATAGGACCTTCTCTTTCTCGAGTCTGATGTAGTGTGATATATGCAGTCAGCTTGAGCGAGCGCGGAGAGAAGTTCTATTAATGCGTTCAGTGTAGGGTTGATGTTATCTGAGGCAGGCGAGATACTGCCTCCAACTCGCTGTATTGCAATATTGCAGCTTGTATGATATGCTCCTGAAACAATAAAAATTACAACCCGTTGAGTTTATAAGAGTCAAAGATCATTGAAGCTAAAGACTTTTTCATTTCTATTGGGTGATGGAGCTACTCGAAACTTACCATCGCAGCGGGAAATAGATCTATTAAAGATAGAGATTATATTAACTTGCGGACTATTATTAACTCATGGGGTGTCCAGCTAATATGCGAATACCTCAGGACTGAGGCGCCTATATGGTTATGTTGATAAGATTGATGAATAAGGTGATTGCTAAAAGATGCGGATTATATCCCGGGCACCATCGAGACCACGGAGCTTGCTTGACATCGGGTCGAGTAGAGCGCCTGGGCTGCTAAATCAAGACGACATTAACGAAGTTGGCTATACTAGCGGCTCTGAGACTGTACAAGGTCGTCGTGGCCTTATTGCTCACGAAGGCATATTTACTAGAGATATCCCTGGATCATGTTATTGCCGCCATCCACACGCTTCTTTTTCCATTTCCTTCTTCCTACCATGTACTAACTCTCCTCCTTGATCGGGGAGGACCGTAGATCGATCTGGTCTACAACGACGATTGGGTAATAAAACTCAACCGTCCAAAGTCACTATCTAACTTCTTGAATTTGGTTCATAGCCTGTCTAATTCAAAGTGAAACCAACCTGGAGAGTTCAAGAATTTTCCTGTAAGGAGTAAAATTATGGAAACACCTGTATTGCAAACTCCGACGCTTCTATACCTGAGTAAATCCGATATCACCCGGTTAGGTGGCAATTCTTCCCAACTCTATTTGGACGCCGTATACCATGCTCTCACTCTTCATGCTCGCGGTGAGATTGTACAACCGCTTAAACCCTATTTACGCTGGGGTGGTGATGAGAGCCATATCGCTGATCGGATCATTGCTATGCCGGCCTACCTGGGAGGAGCGGACACTGTAGCTGGTCTGAAGTGGGTCGGTAGCAGACACGACAATCCTTCACGCTATGGAATAGATCGGGCTAGCGCTCTCACCATACTGAATGACCCGGAGACTAATTACCCGATCGCTATTCTCGAAGGGAGCTTGATCAGTGGCATGCGGACTGCAGCAGTTACTGCCCTGGCGGCTAAATACCTGGCCCCGACAAATTTTCATCGTGTTACCTGTATAGGCTGTGGTCCCATTGCACGGATGCAGCTACTGACGCTGCTAGAACAGTTTCCAACAATTGCTATTATTCATCTTTTTGACCTGAATCCTGCCGCGGCTCAGTGGTTGGTAACCGAACTACATCAAAGTTACCCACAGGTTGAGTATCAAGTTGCAGAAACAGCAAAAGATGCTGTGCAAGCAGGGGAAGTAGTCATTACCTGTACGACTACTGATAAGCCCTATCTCCCTTTCGATTGGCTCCGTAAAGGCACTTTTATTAGCAATATCTCCATTATGGATGTGCATAAGGATGTCTTCCTTAAAGCTGACAAGGTTGTGGTTGACGATTGGGATCAGTGCAACAGGGAAAAGAAAGTGCTTAATCAATTGGTACAGGAGGGACACTTTTCTCGTGAGCAACTTCATGCGGAACTAGGTCAGATTCTCATTGGTCAGCGGCCAGGGCGAGAGTCGAATGAAGAGATAATTCTTCTCAACCCAATTGGAATAGCAATCGAGGATGTGGCTTGTGCCCATGCTATTTATCAGAAAGCTCTTTCAGCGCAAGTTGGCATTCAATTAAACCTCTACTAAAAGTGGCTGGGATGGGCATTCTATTTTACTTTCAACAATGAGTGATAATACACTACACAAAATGCCTCAATTGTGGTCTAGAACCTGCCTGAAAAGGTCCGCTCAGGCAAAATGGAGAATTGGCCTGGGGAGCCAATTTGTGCCGAGCCGTGAAACGGCTTCGTGAGCTTTTTCAGATAGTTTCTACTACTAGAGGATCAGGAGTTCGATAATGAGAGACGTAGGCAAACGGTTAAGTACTCAGGAGTATCTGCATTTGATCGGTGTTCCGGATCTTCCACCGTTGACGAGTCCATTCGATCCCGGTTATGATCCGGTCACGCTTGAGAGCCACCTCGACCAGAGCTGGCATCTTATGGATTCCTTGAAGATCTCGATGGCATGTTGGATGATTGCCAATGAAGCTACGACGCGGCGGAAGATCGCAGCAGCTCAATCCCACAACGTGCCGACAGTCACCGGTGGAGGGCCTTTCGAGGTGGCTGTGGCCCAGGGACAGCTCGGCGCATATCTCGACCTGTGCTCAGATATTGGAGTCGAATGGATCGAATGTGGAGAAGGCTTCACTTCTCTGTCAATCGCGCCACAAACGGCTGTGAATATGGCGCATGAGCGAGGGCTCAAAGTCCAGTACGAGATGGGTAAGAAGCACGAAGGTACCTTTACTTCGACTTCACTTGATGAGGTGGTGGCGCGAGGACAAGCCTGGCTCGATGCTGGAGCTGAGCAGCTTGTCGTCGAGGCCCGTGAGAGCGCACGCGGAGTGGGAATGTTTGAAAACGATGGATCGTTCAATCCAGCCTTTGCGGATCGATTCGCCGGGGAATTCGGGCTTGACATCGTGATGTTCGAAGCTCCAAACAAGCCGAGTCAGTTCGCTCTTCTCAAGCATTTTGGGCAGAGAGTCCGCCTTTGCAACGTGCGCCTGGAAGAGCTATTGCGTGTCGAGATCTACCGGCGTGGCCTCCATTCAGATGCGTTCGCCATACCCAACCTGCGGCCTACTCTCCCTGGCCGCGAGACGTTTAGATAGGAGCTTGTCATGCGGAAGACGGTAGTGATCGATTGCTTCCCTGAGAGTGTGAAGACCTATCGAAACAGCCACGTGATTGTGGCGGTTGATGTCATCAGGGCAACGACGACTGTAGTGACTGGAGTCGCTCGCGGCCGAAGGTGCTTTCCGGTCCCGACGATTGAAGCGGCGGATTTACTTGCCGCACAGCTGACCAATCCGCTCCTGGTCGGGGAGCTTGACGGGCTCAAGCCATCCCGCTTCGAGATGAACAACAGCCCAGCAGAACTGGAATCCCGGACCGACGTCCATCGCCCGATGATTCTCCTCTCCACCTCGGGTACGAGGCTTATTTGCGGGGCCCAGGAAGCGCAGGCAATGTATGTTGCGTGCCTGCGGAACTATAGCTCGCAGGCTGCCCATTTGGTGGCTCACTACTCGACAGTTGCTCTGATTGGTGCTGGAACCAAAGGTGAATTTCGCGAAGAGGATCAGCTATGCTGTGCATGGATTGCGGAACGCCTCCTTAGGGCGGGCTTTGAGCCGCAAGACGCAAGAACGGCCGCAATAATCGAGCGATGGAGTGGTGTTCCCGCCGATGCGATCATCGACGGTGCAAGCGCCCAGTATCTCCGGCGAAGTGACCAGTGCAAGGATCTTGAGTTCATCCTGACCCACATCGACGACCTCGACGAAGTTTATCGCTTCGAGGGGGATCAGGTGAGGAAGCACGTTGAGAAGCCAATGGACCAACATAGGAGACCATTCCAAAGCGAGGACAAACTGACTGCTTGATTTGGAAGTGGGATGATGTCACGCCTCAGAGACGAGCATGCAGGTAGTGTACTATAGATGAAAACGTTAAAATGCGCTACCTGCGAAGGAATGGCCTGTAAGTGCGATTTTGCCATGAGGCAATGCGCCGGCAAGAATGATTATCGCTCAACACATTGAGCCACACTCATTTATCAATATGGGTGTTCTGCAAATATTCGCTTCTCAGCAGGCTGGAGACGCGTACGTCATTATATTTGCCGAAGCGCTGGACGGCCTCGCGCAGCGTTCCTTCGTACTTGAAACCCGCTTTCTCATCGGCGCGCCAACCGCCAACATTATCTTCCATAGCATGGGACTGAATGCGATTAAGGTTCAATTCCATAAAACCATAGCGTAACATCAATTTCGTGGCTTCGGTTCCATAGCCTTTGCCCCAGGCAGAACGATCGCCGATAATGATATAGAATTCCGCGCTTTGGTTGATGTAATTGATATCATTGAGCCCGACCAGGCCGATCAGGCGATTGTTCTCGTTGAGAGCGACACCAAAAATAATGTGTTTCCCATCCTTGTAGAGGAGTTCCAGGCGTTCTTTACCGCGCGTATCGCTGGTAGGGTAAATAGAAAAATAACGGCGGATCTCTTCGTCATTCATCCATGTTGAGTACAGGTGATTATCCTGCGCAGGTTCTAATGGCCGCAGGTAGATACGCTCCCCCACGATGAATGGATTCTGCATATGTGAGGTGTCTTGTGCCATAAAAAAAGCTCCCTTCTCGCTCTTCGGGGCCAAGTATAGCATAGCGGAAGAAGGGGGGCAATAGGGCTAGCCCACATAGAAGGCGTAGACATTTGGAGATAATACATGTCATCCTGAGCGCGAGCTTTGGATCTGACTCGACGGACGCCCAGATCCAAAGCTCGCGCTCAGAGCCTGCCCTGAGAGAAGCGAAGGGATGACATGCAGGACACAGCTCGAGGTTGCTCACGGGAGATCTTCTCTCCAAATGTCTAATGAAGGCGGAAAAGCATGGAAATTTGTTCCAATCTATGGTATATATATATATGTTTGCTCAGCCCCATCCTCTCTTCTCGTTTGCGCGTAGTCGTTATTTCCTATTCGAAGGTGTTATAAAAGAATAGTATAGAGAGATAGAGAAATAAGGTTGGAATACCTTGTTCTGAGGAGAAGAATTAATTATGTGTGGACGTTTTACGCTTTCTACCGATATCAAGAGTGTTGCTGCGAAGTTTGGTGTGCCACCCACTTTGCAGGCGTCACCGCGTTATAATGTTGCTCCAACACAGGAAGTTGTGAGCATTCTGAGCAATGGGTCAGCTCATATGGAATGGCTGCAGTGGGGGTTGATCCCTTCGTGGGCCAAGGATGAGTCAATTGGTTCGAAGATGATTAATGCCAGGGCGGAAACACTGGCGGAGAAAGGATGGCAGTCCTTTTGCTTTTGCCGGGTTGTGGGATCTCTGGCATAGTACCGATGGCCGTGATATACGTACCTGTACCATTGTTACTACGCAGCCAAATGCGCTGGTTACATCCATTCATGACCGCATGCCCGTCATTCTTTCCTCCGACGGCTGCGATATGTGGCTCGACAGCGAGCTTCGTGATGAACAGGCTTTGCTGCCTCTACTCGCTCCCTACCCTGCTGAAGAAATGACAGCGAGGGCGGTTTCGCGGCTGGTCAACAACCCAAAAAGTGAAGGGGCAGAGTTGATAGCCTGAGAAAGGAAAAGAGGTGCTCTTGCGCACCTCTTTTCCTTCTTAATCAGATAAGATATTGCCTTAAAGTTTAGCGTGCCTGGATGCGCAGGGCCACTTTGGGCGCGTGTGTTTCCTGGCCGGGTGAGGCCAGCGAACGGAGCGCGTCGATCGTTTCCTGGGCATTTCTGACAAACTCGGCCCGTACAGGAAGACGCTGCTTGAACTCTTCCACCGTGACATCATCGAGGAAGCGCACCCCTTCGTTGTCCAGCATCACGCGCGGTAACAAAACGAGATCACCCAGGTTCCCGTTCTCTTCTAGCGCGTCCAGGACATCCTGTCCGCAGAGTAAACCGGCGACAGTCACCTCTTCACCAAAGAACTTGTTGACGATTGGCAACACCTGCACTTCGAGCTGCTCAGCCTGGCGTATGTCTTCAGCGAACTGTTCAATTACAGGGCGAGCCATGACGCTGGTCACCAGCGTTACGCGCCGCGGCTGCGGCATGGCTGCTGGCAATCTGCGCTTGCTGCGATTCCACTGCTCGATCAAGAAGCGCGTCATGCCCACACCGTTCTCAATCTGAGAGTACGAGCCATAGTGTTGGGCTGGTGGGAATTCGTATCCCGTTATGTAGTACCACTCGTCGGAGAGGTAGACGAACGGGTAGCCGTCGGGGTCTTCCGCGGCAAAACGCTGCTGGTGGAGCTGCACCTGTGCAATGATAGCCTCGGCCTCCTGGCGCGTATAGTGTCGCAGCGGCGGTAGATCACCGGTCTTCATCATATTATTGTACTTAGTGAGACCCACAGGCACCACGGAGATGGATTCAACGATAGGCTGTAACTCCGCTAAATCCTGGATGCTGCGATCAAGGTGCTCACCGTCATTGATAGTTGGGCAGAGAACAAGCTGGGTGTGGCAGGTGATGTGCATATCTCCCAGGCGTTTGATGTGGTCAATAATATCACCGGCCCGTGGGCCATCGACCAGCTTGCGGCGTAAGTCCGGGTCGGTTGCGTGCACCGAGACGTATAGAGGCGTCAGCTTTTGTTCGTCGAGGCGCTGCCAGTCGTGCTCCTTAAGATTAGTCAGCGTAATAAAGTTGCCAAAGAGAAATGAGTAGCGGTAATCATCATCTTTAATGTAGAGCGAAGAACGCATTCCATGAGCCAGCCCTGGTTGTGGTGCAAAACGTTCCGGTAGCCCTTTAATAAAACAGAAGACACATTTATTGGCGCACTGGCGTATAAAGGGAGCCGGCTCTTCACCGAACAGCACACCCAGACTCTCATCTATTGACTTGGTTATACGCACTTCATGCTGCGCCTGCTGCCGCTCGAAGCCAATGGTCAGCTCCTCATCAGCAACGTAGAAACGATAATCGACCAGGTCACGAATGAGGTTGCCATTGATCGTGCGAATAAGATCACCAGGTTGTAGACCTGCGAGATCGGCAGGGCTTTCGGGCACTACCTCACGCACCCATCCATACATTTTTGGCATTGGTATTATTCCTTAAAAAAGACAGTCGAGGGCGACCATGGCGGTCGCCTGGCACCCCTCGCGGGCGCCAGAATTGCACTTTGCTTCCCGTGCTCCCCAAAGAAATGCTGCATATATATCCAGATGATTATAACCGCCTCACGAGCATACGTCAAATTTTTTTAGACATTTGGAGAGAAGATTTCCCGTGAGCGGCCTCGAGCGCTGTCCTGCATGTCATCCTGAGCGCAGCGAAGGATCTGGGCGTCCATCTCGCTAGATCCTTCGCTGCGCTCAGAGCCTGCCCTGAGAGAAGCGAAGGGATGACATGTATTATCTCCAAATGTCTAAAATTTTTGGGAGATTGTAGACATACATAATACTTGCCTGTCGGATCTGGCGTGGTAACTATATACTGGTTTGAAAAGGTAGAGGTGTAATAGGAATTCTTCTTTGCCATATTGTCTCTGTTTCAGCAAGGACTCAGTAGAATGCTTGTCCATGGTTTGTCAAAAGTTATTTCAAGGAATGGGCTTCTCGTGCGGTTTCACATACGTATAAGCAGTGCAATATATCTATAAACAGAAAAATAGCGGGGTTTTAAAGAGCCGCATTGAAAATGGAACATAATGCAACTTTAGATAAAGTTGATTCGTGTAAGGAGGGTCTGAACGAGACAAAAGTTAAGATGGACAAAGTGGTAAACATTTTGTTGGGTAGGAATTGTGAAAAGGGAGTACCTGCAAAAGGGTGCTTATCGCTTTACAATTGCTCATAATGTTCGAAGGGAGAAAAATTATGACAACAACGAATCGTTCTTTTGTAGTAGGTGTCTTTCAAGATGAGGCCCAGGCACAGCAGGCAATGAATGACCTGATGAGTGCTGGATTCAGCAAAGATCAGATCAGATATTCTGTGCGTAAAGGCGGTTCTGGCATCACCAATTCTTTAGAGAATCTGGGTTTGCCCGAAGATGAGGCTACCTTCTACAATGGTGAGTTTGAGTCAGGCCGTACTGTTGTGGTAGTCAATACGAGAGACCGACAACAGGAGGCATCCCAGATCCTGTCTCGCGATGGTGGTTATGATTACGCGTCTCGTTCTGGTCAGACAACCGGCACAAGCAGCTATGCTAACACTGCCACTACTGGTCAGGCGACTGACTATAACACCCAGGCAGGGCAAAATGTCCAGCTGCGTGAAGAACAACTTCGTGCCAATAAGCAGTCAGTAGAGAGTGGCGCAGTTGGCCTGCGCAAAGATGTGGTTTCTGAACAGCAGTCTTTCGATGTGCCGGTTAATCGTGAAGAGGTGGTCATCGAGCGCCATGCTGCTTCGGGCCAGCCATCAGATACGCCAATAGGTGAAGGCGAAACCTACAGGGTTCCTGTTCGCGAGGAGCAGGTGACGGTTGATAAGCAGCCTGTAGTGAGAGAAGAGGTTTCCCTCGGCAAGCGGCAGGTCCAGGATTCCCAGCGGGTTTCGGACACGGTCCGCCGAGAAGAGGCTCGCGTCGAGCGCCAGGGCGATGTGAATGTTCAGGGTGATGATACCGGCATTCGGGATAGCAATATAAACAACCAATAGTAGAAACTGGAGCAGGAAAGATAGGCAACTGGCCTGGGTGAAGCTTTACGCCTACGCCGTTGCCTATTTTCTGTTAGTAGACTCCACATTAGCGAAATATTCTACAACTTTTCTCCAATCGTGATATATACTTCCCAGCGTTGACTACGCACACGTTCGGAACGGCGACGCAGGCTAAACTGTTCCAGGGGAATGTGTTGACCAAACCAGGCATGGGGCACTTCATTCGTAGTAACGCCTGCAGCCGTATCACGATTCGTATATATAATCCTATCTTCAGGACTTAGTGTGCTCTGATTCCGGACCATTTCTTCGTCCAGATTGTGCTTTTTGCGCGGACCGTAGACTGCTGAAGGGCCATAGACGAGGATTTGCACCAGGAACAGGAATGATTGGAGAAATCCCACGGGGAGAAGGTTAGCACCTTCAATGATAATCAAGCGACCGCCTGGGCGCAAGACGCGCGCGACCTCCGCTATAGTGTCAGGATCGTAGATGTATTCAGAGGGGAAGGTGCTCACCACCGTATCGAATGATGCCGAGGTGAAAGGAAGGCGCTGGGCCGACCCCAGGAGAACCCAGTTTTTTTCACCCAGCTTGTGACGCTGGAGCGTATCGCGGGCAGCCGCCACCATTTGTGGAGATTGCTCGACGGCGCGACAGTCATAACCTGCCGTTATCATATCTACCAGCAGGTCTCCTAGACCACAACCCAGCTCCAGGACGTCGTGGCCTGTGATACGTGGCAGCACCAAACGTTGCCAGATGCGCCATTGTCCAGCGAATGGCACAGTACTGGCAAAGCGGTAGAGATAGCGGTTTTTGTAGAGTGTTTCAAAAAACCATTTGCGTATAACAGGGGTCATTGCACACCTACTTCAGTGAAAATGTCTAGCAGATCGCTCACGTTTTCAATGATGAGATCAGGCTCGATCTCACTCTGCATATGTTGATTCCACCTGCCTTCGCGATTCTGCACATGCGCGAGGACGTAGTCATCATCGGTGATAAGTAAACCCTCAGACAAATTGTCGTATCGCTCCCCTCCATAACCTGCTTCGGGAAAGATGGGAGTCGAAAGTGCTGCTGTTGTCGCTCCAGTAGCGATCAAGTGGGTCTGCCTGTGTACACCTGGTTTGGGTTTCCAGACGGTAAAGATATTCAGCATCTTACTCCCTGGAATGTCTGCTTTGAGTGAGTCGCCCACCATCACGGCTTCTTCTGGCGGAATATGCAGAGCATTGAGTGCATGGAGAAAAATTGCAGGATTCGGTTTGCGAATACCGAGATCGGCTGAAATCGCTATATGGCGTGGGTCAAAAAAGTTCAGCAGTCCAAGCGTTTGCAAGTCTTCCTGGAACAATTGCCCTCCCCAATGACGATTAGTAACGATGCCCAATTGAAAGCCGCGCTGTTGTAAGATGGTGAGAGTTGAGAGAACGTCATCAAAAAGTGGGCGTGACCCCGGTATACGCACGCGCAACGCCTCAAAGACTGCTGCACCGATATCGCGAGTAACTCCCTCTATGCTCCACTGCTGCAGTACCTGCACAACGGCATGGGCGCAGTCAGGCTCGAGCCCAGGGTCCTGACGAATCATGATACGGATCTGTTCATCCGTCGCATCGCGGAGATGCTGGCCCAGTGCAATATCAGTTCTATCGAGTAGGGAGACGGGTGCAACAGTCTGCCGTAGTAATGCGGCAGCTTGCGCATTCGAGGCGTTCTCTAATTGCTGCCATACAGCCAAATCCTTGCGAAACCAGAGCGTATCACCGAGGTCAAACAGTAGACAGCGAACGGTACGTCCCGTGAGAGTGGGTATCGGCTTTTTTGGCAAAGAACCTCCCTTAGCGTCAATGTGAGAGATAAAGAGTATAGAAGCAAACAGCTCTATACTCTTTATCTCATTAATCATTATCTCGCTGGCTTAAGCTTAGCGCGAGAGAGCCTCTTCGCCTTCTGTAAGCACCTCATCAACGAGACCATACTCGACCGCCTGCTCCGCAGAGAGGTAGTAGTTGCGGTCAGAGTCTTGCATAATGCGCTCGGTTGTCTGACCGGTGTGCTTGGCAAGAATCTCGTAGATGTTACGACGCAAGCGCAGGATTTCGCGGGCAGTGATTTCGATATCAGCCGCCTGACCTTCTGCGCCGCCGAGCGGCTGGTGAATCAACACTGTCGAATTTGGCAGGCAGAAACGTTTGCCTTTTTGACCGGCGGTCAAGAGGACAGCGCCCATACTCATTGCCATGCCCATACAGACGGTTGAGACATCTGGTTTGAGCCACTGCATAGTGTCGTAGATCGCCAAACCTGCATAGATACTCCCACCAGGAGAGTTAATATACATGTTGATGTCTTTGGTAGCGTCCTCACTCTGCAGGAACAATAGTTGCGCGACTGTCACATTGGCGACCATGTCGTCAATGGGTGTACCAATGAAAATGATACGTTCTTTCAAGAGGCGGGAAAAAATGTCCCAGCCGCGCTCACCACGAGGTGTTGATTCGACTACATTGGGGATAATACCCCTGGGTCAAGAATTTCGGCTCGTCCTTTTATCCATTTTGGATCATTTGGGTTAAAAACGGCGCCCATGTTAACTCCTTACTTATCTAAAACAACGTACGGTTTGTCATTCTCTCCATTGTATATATTGGGCGAGATATACCGTCGGTTAAAAAACGAAATGTACAGAGGATGCCCGCAAGATCGGGCACTTGTAACGTAATCATAGCACCTGCAAGATACAAACGCAAGAATTGGTTGAGAAGTGTCTTTATCAACCTGCTGGTAAATCACAGGGATACTATTTCGCCTGTACCTTTACAAGTGCTGCATAGCTGTTCTCTATAGATCAGGCCATCTTCACAATTGGGGCAAAGCTTCATGCTCTCGGTTCCATCGCTGTCGTAGGTGATGATTTCACCGGTGCCACTGCACTTTTGACACACGGCACTTATAGCAATAACGCCGGTGCCACTACAGCTGCGACAGGT
>WNGI01004883.1_pt1 | contig 15492 bp, 13 predicted proteins | sample 5400621 | NCBI WGS metagenome assembly WNGI01 (sample SAMN13153374, study PRJNA577476) | soil metagenome | isolation source: 20 cm soil or saprolite under Garry oak tree replicate 1 | place: USA:California | collected 2016-06-15 | reverse complement strand
TCGTCTTCTGGTCAATGTCGTAACGGTAGATGTCCGCCTGACTGTCCTCACGGACCGACGTATAGAGGAAGGCGCGGCCGTCGGGCAGGAAGGATGGTTGGTTGTCATAGCCGGGGCGCGCGGTAACGTTGACCGGCGTGCCGACGACGATCCGGCCCTCCTGCACACGCAACGGGGCGAGGTAGATGTCGGTCGCCGGCGGCGCGGCCGCCGCCTGCAACAGCACCAGCGCGGGATAGAGCACGCCCAAACATAGCCCGAGCTATCTTTTCCCGCGTGATCCCTATTGTGCTGGCCTCCGGGTCGCCGCGCCGGAAGCAGCTCCTCGAAATGTTGCGCATTCCGTTCCGCGTCATCGCCCCTGACGTGGACGAGCACGTCCTGCCTGGCGAAAAACCTGACGCTTACGTCACCCGGTTGTCGCGGGCGAAAGCCGAGGCCGTGGTGCCGCGCGCGCCGGGTGAGGTGATTCTAGCGGCCGACACGACCGTCGTCTTGGGCGGGAAGATCTTCGAGAAGCCGACGTCGCCACGAAACGCCGTCGACATGCTCGAGCAGCTCCAGGGGAAGACGCACGAAGTGCTCACCGCCGTCGCGGTGGCGGAGAACGGCAGGCTCGAGCAGGCGCTGGATGTCTCGCGCGTCACCTTCCGGCCGAACGACCGCCGCACACTGGAGGAGTACGTGGCGACCGGCGAGCCACTCGATAAGGCAGGGGCGTACGCGATCCAGGGACTCGGCGCGCCGCTGATCGAACGGGTGGAAGGCGACTTCTTTGGCGTGATGGGATTGCCGCTGCGGCTAGCGCTGGACCTGCTGGCGAAGTTCGGACGGCCTTACCGCTTCACGCGGTAGACCGGGATCTTCTTTGCCTTGCCCTTGACCTGAATGGGCTCGAGCGCCTCGACGGGTGGTTTCTTCTTCAGCTGCTGGTAGAAGGGCTCCGAGATGAGGATCTCGTTGGGGCCGGCCTTCCCGCACAGCCGGTAGGCGGTGTTCACAGCGTCGCCGATCACGGTGTACTCGAGTCGCCGGTCGGACCCGATGTTGCCGGCGAACACCTCACCGAAGTTGATGGCGATCCCGATCTGTACTTCCGTGCGTCCCTCCTGCTTCCACTTGCTGTTCAGCTTCTCGAGCTCGGTCAGCTGAGCGAGGGCGCACTGCACGGCGCGGTCGGCGTCGTCTTCGTGGGCGATGGGTGCGCCCCACAGCGCCATGATCGCGTCGCCCATGAACTTGTCGAGTGTGCCACCGTGCTCGAACACCTTGTCCACCATCTCCGTGAAGTATTCCGTGAGGAGCTTGGCGATCTCGTCCGGGCTCATCGTCTCGGACATCGGCGTGAAGCCGCGAATATCGGAGAAGAAGACCACGACGGGGCGCTTTTCACTCGGCAGTCGTCCCGCGTCCTGCTGCTCCGCGATCACCTGGGCGATGTTGGGCGAGAAGTACCGCTCGAAGTTCGAGCGGACGAGCGCTTCACGCCGGATCCGCTCGGACAATTGTGAGTTCTCGATCGCGACCGCGGTCAGTCCTCCGAACGCAATGAGGAACTCGAGATCCTCGTCGGCGAACGAATGCGTCGCGGTGAGATTGTCGACGTAGAGGATGCCCAGGACCTTCTGGTCGGAGCCCATGAGCGGCGTGCACATCGCGCTGCGCACACTCTGGATGAGAATCGATTTCCCCTTGAAGCGCTCGTCGGCGGCGGCATTATCCGACAGAATCGCGACCCGCTCCTCGACCGCTTTCCGGGCGATCGACTGGGGCACATGCTTGGCGGCGCTCGCGTCGCCCGTCCGGCTCTTGGAGATGCGCGGAATCAGCTCGTCCGACTTACCGTCGAGCAGCAGAATCGAGACGCGGTCCACGTTCATGATCTGGAACGTGAAGTCGACGACTTTGTCGAGCAGGCGGTCGAGCTCCTGCTGCTTCGACAGCTCCTTCGACACTTCGAGCAACAGGGAGAGCTTCTTCTCGCGCCGCTCCTCCTGACTCTGCCCCGGGACCTTGAGGTGCGAGGAGCCTTGCGGCTGGTCTATCACGATCGCCGGGACGCCGCCGCTGACCGGCAGCTGCCGGACGATCGTGCCGCCCGCTCCGCCTTTGACGCCTGGCTTGGGGCTCGCGAATTCGGCGGGGGGCACGACCTGAGGCCGCGGGAGGGGAGCAGTCACTTCTTTGACACGAAACGGTGATCTTGGCGCCGTTCAGGAACGTGCCGTTCGACGAGCCGAGGTCGGTGACCCGGACGCCGCTTTCGGTGAGCACGACTTCGGCGTGCCGGCGGGAGATCGTGGGGTCGTAGATGGGGACGTCGCTCGTGACCGCCCGCCCCACCACGAGCTTGCGCCCGAGCTGGAGGTCGATCGATTGTTCGCCGGATGTGCTCAGCAGCTTGAACACAGGCCCGAAAATATAGGCCGGTCCGGCCCAATCACCAGCTTTCGACCGTATCTCATTGATCTGTGATCGATTTCCGCGCGACGAAATAGCCCGCTTACACTCTCAAGTCTTTGACTTGCTTTTTCGGTCGGCCCGGTTCCTGTTGTAGGTCGCCCACTTTTCGCCGAATTCCATCAGCAGCATCTCCCGTACTAACCCGACATGTACGAAGAACACACCCCTCGAAAGTCGGTCCGGCGTCGTCCTATATGCGACGTCGGATTCCTTCGCAGAGGTTAGCTGTTCAACAATTTCCTGATCCTTCGAGAGCACCGCCTTCAAGTGCTTCTTGATGAGATCTTTGAGCTTTCCCGACGAGTCGATTCCAAATGCTTGCAAATCAGCTAGGAGATCGCCATAGGATTCCGGTTCCTTCTTGTGGGAAAGGGGAAGAGCGCCATCTAGGATGGCCGCGAGAAGATCGACATTCAGATTCTCATCGGTATTTCGAGCGTCGACGGACGAAAGATAAGCCTCGCGGTTCTGAAGGACGCGTTCAAATTCAAGGTCTACCGTTTCCAAGAGCGCTGAGACGCGATTGATGGCGCGACGAACTGGAATGGGAACGCCAGCCTCCTGCTTGTACTGAAGCTCGTGAGATGCAGCGGCCCAGATGTGCTGGGCTATCGTTCTGACCTGCAACTCAGCTTTCAACCCTCCAAAATCCCGGAACGATGGAATTAACAGCCAATCCTTTGGTAGCACGATCGTGAAGTGGACCGACTGATATCCAAACTGCGCCTCACCTAGTCGTTGCGATGTATCCTCGTGGGAGAGCACAACAAATGTCGACTGAATGAGCTCTCGCGCTTTTATGAGATCACGCTGGAAGAGCAAGATAAGCCGCAAGCCAACCAAATCATCGATATCCCTGATGCTGCTTGGTTGCAGGGAACGACGTTCCACTTTCTGAGTTATTGACTCCCAGCTCTTTACCCGGTGTTCTAGTGGGACGCCGAGCGACAGAGAGTTTGCAGACAGCAGATCTTCGATCTGTTGCCTCAAGGCCTGACAAAACCGTTGCGCCGTCGGGCGGATACTAATCACCCGCTTTGGTCAGCGCGAGCGCCCGAAGCACAGCTTGTGCCTTCGCCTCGGTTTCCGCGAACTCACGTGAGGGGTCTGAGTCCGCGACGATTCCGGCGCCCGCCTGTACGACGACCTGGTCCTTGAGCACGAGCGCCGCACGAATCGCGATGGCCGTATCCATGCTCGTCGCGCCCCAGCCGACGTAGCCGACCGCCCCCGCATACGGACCGCGCCGCTCCGGCTCCAGCTCGTCGATGATTTCCATCGCGCGCACCTTGGGCGCGCCGCTGACCGTTCCGGCGGGGAAGCACGCGCGAAACACGTCGAGCGCGTCATAGCCGTCCTTCAACCGGCCCCGCACTTCGCTCACGAGATGCTGCACGTGCGAGTAGCGCTCGATCTGCAGCGATTCCGTCACGCGCACCGTGCCGTACTGCGCCACCCGCCCGACATCGTTGCGTCCCAGGTCGACGAGCATGCGGTGCTCGGCCAGCTCCTTTGCGTCCTCGCGCAGCGACGTCGCAAGCGCTTCATCCTCCGCGGGGCTAGCGCCACGGGTCCGGGTGCCGGCGATGGGTCGCACCGTGACTTCGTCGCCCTCGACCCGGACCAAGACTTCCGGCGAGCTCCCAACGAGCGTCACATCATCGAGCGTGAGGTAGAAGAGATAGGGAGCGGGGTTCAGGGCGCGCAGGTAGCGATACAGTCGGAGGGGGTCGACCGCACCGGGCACGACCTGCCGGCGCGACAGGACGGCCTGGAAGACGTCGCCCGCGGCGATGTACTCGCGGATCTTGGCGACATCGCGCTCGAACGCCGCTCGCCCGTACCGGGATTGCGGGGGCGGCCGCAACGCGAGTCCATCGTCGTCCAAGGACAGCGGCGCGAGCTGATGCGTCCCGCTCAGGCGCCCGATCAAGGTGTCGAGTCGCTCCTGCGCGACGTCGTACAGCCGCAGCCGCTGCGCGGCGGACGCCTTCGCGGGCACCTCGACGTTCGCCACGACGATGGCGCGACCGAACACGTTGTCGAGAATCACGAGCGAGTCCGCAATCATCACGACCGCGTCGGGCACGCCGAGCGTGTCGGTGGGGCCCGCGGGGAGTCGTTCGATGCTGCGCACGACGTCGTAGCCGAGGTACCCGACGGCGCCGCCCATGAAGCGTGGCAGCCCGGGCAGCGCGACGCTCGGGAGCGCGCGCAGGCGGTCGGCCAGGTGGGCGACGGGGTCGGTCGTCTGGCCCGCCTGTTCCCAACCAGACGCCGGCGTCCAACGGTCGACCCGTTGCCCACGATACCGCCACGCTTCCCGCGGCTCCGTGCCGAGGAAGGTGTACCGGGCCCAGCGCTCGCCGCCGACCAGTGATTCGAGAAGAAACGCGAACGGCGGCCGCGCGATCTTCGCGAAGGCAGCCACCGGCGTATCGGCATCGGTGACCACTTCCCGGATGACCGGCACGATTCCGCCGCCTTTGGCGCGCTCCAGGAATGCGTCGCGGGGGTCCATGCCCTAAATTTGGCGGCAATGCGCTGGTCTGCTGTGCTCTCGCTCCTGCTTGCAACCCCCCCAGCTGCCGCGGCACAGGACTGGAACAGCGATTCCGCCCTGGCGCTGGTGCGGCGCGCCATCGAGCGCCGCGCGCAGACCGCGGTTGACACAGCGCTGCGCGACTACAAGGCCAAAGCTCACGGGTTTCTCTTCTTCCTGGGGCAGTTCGGCGAAGGGCTCACCGAGCCGCCACGGCTCGTCAAAGCGGACCAGCTGGAGCTGGAAGTGTACTGGAAGGCGCCGCAGCTCAGCAAGCAGCGCATCATCGGCTGGCGCGATCGCGCCGAGCTCCCCACCGATATCAACTACCACCGCGATCACCTCGGCATCGTGCAGAACAACTTCGGCAGCGCCATCCGGCTCGGTGAGGGCGATGAAGTGCGCGACGTGCCGCACCCGCTCGCCCAAGGTGGCATAGACCTGTACGACTTCGCCCTGGGCGACACGACAGCGATCGTGCTTTCGCAACGCGCGGTGCGCGTCGTCGCGCTGCGGGTACGGCCCAAGAGCTTCGGCATCGCCGCCATCGTCGGCACGCTCTTCGTCGATGTCGAATCCGCCGAGCTGGTGCGCATGGCGTTCAACTTCACGCCCAAAGCCTACCTCGACCCACAGCTCGAAGACGTCAGCATCATTCTGGACAACGCGCTCTGGGATGGACGGTTCTGGCTGCCGTACCGTCAGGAGGTAGAGATTCGGCGCCGCGCCACGTGGCTCGACATTCCGGCGCGCGGCATCATCCGCGGACGCTGGGAGATCGACGGCTACGTCTTCAACCTCGGCCTCGAGACGAGCGTTTTTCGCGGCGAAGAGATTACGGCGCTCCCCAAGGCCCAGCGCGATTCCTTTCCCTGGCCGGGCACCCTCAGCGCCGCCATCCAGGATGTCGCCGAGCCGGTCCGCGAGAACGATCTGCAACATGTGCGTGCCGAAGTCAGTCGCATCGCGGGCCGCCGTGCGCTCACGGGGCTCAAGCGCCAGCGCCTCGGGGCGCGCTCGTTCAGTGAGCTGATCCACGTCAATCGCGTGGAGGGTCTCGCTGCGGGAGCCGGCTTCGTCTGGCGTACGCCGGACGACGGATTCGAGCTCCGCGGGCTGGGGAGTTACGGGTTCGCCGACCGGGCGGGGAAGGGCAGCATCGCCATCACGTCCGCCGATGGGCTCGAGCTGGCGGCGTACGCCCAAGTGCGAGACATCGGTGACGCGCCCGTAATCGCACCGCTGCTCAACTCGATTGCGTCGCAGGAATTCGCCGACGACTACGGCGACTACTATCGTGCGACGGGCGTGCGGCTCAGCGTGCGCTCGGGGCTCGGCGCGCGCGGCGAGTGGCGCTTCGCGGCCGCGCGCGAGCAGGTCACGTCACTCGCCGTGCGCGCGACTCCGGCAACCGGACGGTATCGTCCGAATCCCGCCGTCCGCGATGGCGACTACTCCACGGCGTCGCTGACATTGCGGCGACGCAGCGAAGGCTTCGCCGTGCGCCGCGACGTCGCGGGAGAGACGACGCTGGAATTCGGAGAGCGCTACACGCGCCTCAGTGGGGCGGCGCATCTCCTCGTGCCGCTCGGGGCAGCGAGTCGATTATTGACGCGAGTGCAGTTCGGCCTGGCGACTCGCAACCTGCCGCCGCACCGCGCCTTCGTCCTCGGCGGTCGTGGGACGCTGTTGGGCGATGGGTTCCGGGATTGGGGCGGCCGCCGGGCCGCACTCGTGCACATCGAATGGCGCACTCCGGTGCCATTCATTCGTCTGAGCGCGGGGCCGGCGCGCACGCCGGGAACGATCACGCTCGCACCCTACGCCGCGTGGGGGTGGACCGCCGAGCCGATCGCGCTCACACCGTGGCGGGCGACGCCGGGTGCCCGCGTGACTTTGGGGCTCGGCGCGGAGTGGCTCGGACTGTTGCGGCTCGACGCGGGGTACGGGGTCCAGACACGCCAGATACGTGTCGCCGTCGACATCACGCGCGATTTTTGGGACATCTTGTGATGCGGAATATTGGACTCGGGCGCCTTCGGTAATAGCTTGGAGGCAGCCTGATGCCAGTAACCCAATTCCCAGACGAGTGGTTGGCCCAATCTGTCGAGGGCCTGACGCCCGAGCGCCTGCAGGAGCTGCGGGCGAAGGCGGAGTCCGGTCGCACCCTGTGGGCCTCCGTCGTCGCCGAGAAGATCGCGACCGATGCCCAGATCATCGAGAAGTTGTCGCACCGCTTCCGCCTGAAGATCGCCGACACGGCCAAGATCGAGCTCACGGCGCGGGACGGCGTGCCCGAACAGCTCGCGCGCCGCTACCACGTGCTGCCGTTGCGCCTGACCGACTCTTTCCTCGAGCTGGGAACGTCGAACCCCTTCGATCTCGACGCCGAAAAGGCACTGGCGTTCGCGACCGCGCGCGAGATCCGGCTCTTCCTGCTCGCGCCTTCCAAGATCAGCGAGAAACTGGACGAGATGTACCGGTCGGACAAGGCGATCGACAAGCTGCTCGAGGGGATGGGCGATCGCGAGGTGACGACCCTGACCGATGCGCCGCCGCCCGAAGAGCTCAACATCTCCGAGGCCGACGCCAGCCAGAAGCCGGTCGTTCGCCTCGTCGACATGATCATTTCCGAGGGGATTCTTTCCCGGGCGAGCGATATCCACGTCGAGCCCGAAGAGGGCGGCGTGGCGGTGCGCTACCGCATCGACGGCGTGCTGCGGCAGGTCATGAAGATCCCGCGCCAGGCAGGACTGCCGCTCATCTCGCGCATCAAGATCATGTCTTCGCTCGACATCGCCGACCGCCTGCGCCCGCAGGACGGGCGCGCGCGCGTTGCGGTCAACGGCCAGCCGATCGACCTGCGCGTCTCGACCCTGCCCGCGCAGCTCGGCGAAAAAGTCGTCATCCGCATTCTCGACTCCCGCGCGACGGTCAAGTCGCTCGACACCCTCGGCCTGAATCCGGGCGAAGCCGAAGCGATCAAACGGCTGCTCGAGAACCACGAGGGCATCCTGCTCGTCACCGGGCCGACCGGCTCGGGCAAGACCACGACGCTCTACTCGGCGATCAATCAGATCAAGAGCGAAGGCGTCAACATCGTCACCGTCGAAGACCCGGTCGAATACCGGATGCAGGGTATCGTCCAGGTCCAGGTACAGGAGAAAGCCGGCCTGACGTTTGCCGCGGCGCTGCGCTCGATCCTGCGGCAGGACCCGAACGTCGTCCTGGTCGGCGAGATCCGCGACAAGGAAACGGCACAGATCGCGGTGCAGGCGTCGCTCACCGGACACTTGGTGCTGTCCACGTTGCACACGAACGACGCGGCCAACGCCGTCACGCGGCTCGTCGACATCGGCGTCGAGTCGTACAAGATCGCGGCGTCGCTGCGGGGCGTCGTGGCGCAGCGCCTGATGCGGAAGTTGTGCCTCACGTGCAAGGAAGTCTGGATGGAAGCGCCGCCCGAGCGGCTGCGGCGCTGGATTCCCAAGGGGACGCCGCTCTATCGCGCCGCGGGCTGTCCCGACTGCGCGATGACGGGCTACCGCGGCCGGTTCTCCATTCTCGAAATCCTCACGATGACGCCCGAGCTCGAGCGGCTGATCGCCGCCGGTGAGGCGGCGAACCGAATCGCGGAGGCCGCGCAACGCGGCGGGATGAAGTCGCTGTGGGATTCCGGTCTCGCGCACGTGGCGCGTGGCGAGTCCACCCTCGATGAGCTCACGCGCGTGGTGGATATTCCCGACGAACCGGAAGCTCCGTCGCCGCCGGTGAAGCGCGCCTCGCGCACCGACGGCGTGCACATCACCGGTCCAGCCGAGCCGGCCGCGCCGGTGTCCACCGTCTTCGATCTGCTCGAGGAGTCCGCACCGCCCGCGCGGCGCTCTGGCGCGCACGGCCAGCCCGCGTCGAAGGTGCTGCTCGTCGACGACGAGGATAGCCTGCGCAAGGTGATGCGCGACCTCCTGGAGCGCGACGGCTACGACGTGACCGAGGCCCGCGACGGCGTGCAGGCGCTCGATCAGGTCGATCGCGTCGGGCCCGACATCATCGTGCTCGATCTGAACCTGCCGGGCCTGGACGGCTACGGCGTGCTGTCGCACCTGCGCTCGCGCCCGGCCACCGCGAACATTCCCGTGATCGTCCTGACTGCGAAAGGCGACGAAGACAACGAAGTGCGCGTCTTCGAGCTGGGCGCCGACGACTTTCTCACCAAGCCATTCCGCGCGCGCGCGCTCTCGGCGCGTCTCGAAGCCGTGCTCGGCCGCCGCCGCTGACTTCCGTTCGAGTGTCCTTCGTGGACACGTACGCCCTGCGTGGAGCGGGGCCGACGCTCGAGGTGCTGGCACTGCGGCGCGGTCCGCACGGCCGCAACGTCGGATCGTGGGAGACGGTGCACGGCACGATCGAGCCCGGCGAGACGCCGGTGCAGGCGTCATTGCGTGAGCTGCGCGAAGAAACGGGCCTCGTGCCGGAAAAATTCTACAATCTCAGCCGCACGGAAGCGTTTTATCAGCACAAGCGCGACGAGGTGGCGCTGATTCCGGTGTTCGCCGCGTTCGTTGCGTCGGGCGCGAGCGTAAAACTCTCGGCGGAGCACGACCGCGCGGAGTGGCTCACGGCCCGGGACGCGGCGGGGCGGTTCGCCTGGCCGCGAGAGCGGAAAGCAATGGAGGACATTTTGTCAATAGTGGGGGGTGGGGACGCGGGCTTGCTGGAAGACGTCCTGCGAGTAAGCTAGTACCGAGGCTCCCTTGTGAATCCATTCTATCATCGGATCTACCGCGTGGTCCGTCACATCCCCAAGGGACGGGTGGCGACGTACGGGATCATCGCGCGGCTCGCGGGCCGCCCCGGCGCCGCGCGCACGGTCGGCTGGGCGCTCTCCGCACTCCCCGAGGACAACGATGTGCCGTGGTGGCGCGTCATCAATGCCGCGGGCCGCATTTCGTTTTCCGGGCAGGATCACAGCGCGGTGCTGCAGCGGGCGTTGTTGTTGCGTGAAGGCGTGCGGTTCGCACCGGGTGGAGCGGTCAACCTTGCGACGTATGGCTGGCCGTCGGAGGCTTACGACAGCGCCGTCGCCTCCCACAAGCGCGCCGCCTCGACGCGGAGATCGCGCAGGTTGAAAGGCTTGCGCACGTAACGCACGCCGAGACGCGCGAGCGTCTCCTCCGTCGTCGGGCGCACGTCGCCCGTGGCGACGATGATCCGATCCCGCAGCGCCGGCATCCGCGTCACCAATTCCTCCGCCAACAGCGTCCCGCGTTTCCCCGGCGCCATCGCGCGTGCGTCGGTGATCACCAAGTCGAAGCCGCCGCGCTGCGCCAGGTCGAGCGCATGTTGCGGATCGCCCGCGACTTCGACGTCATGGCCGTCGCGCGCGAACAGCGCCTTGATCGTCCGCTGCACCGCGGGATCCGCGTCGACGAGCAGAATCGTGCGCTTCACCGTCGATGCGGCGTTGACGGCCGGGGTGCCGTGGACGGGCGTGAGTGCCGGCCGCACGGCGTCGGCGGGCGCGGGAGGCAGGTCCACGCGAAACGCCGCGCCGCCACGCGGGCCGCGGGGTTCGAGCGTGATCTGCCCGCCATGACTCTCGACGATCGAATACGTGATCGACAGGCCGAGGCCGGTGCCCTTGCCGGGCTCTTTGGTCGTGAAGAACGGCGTGAAAACGCTCTGTGCAATCTCGTCGGGAATGCCGGGGCCCGTGTCCGCGACGCGCAGGTGCACCTGCCCGTCGAACCAGGTCGACACGGTGATTTCGCGGGGACGCTCGCGTGGGTTCTCCGCGACGGCGTGGGCCGCGTTGGTCACGAGATTCAGCACGGCCTGCTGCAGGCCGTGCCGGTCGCCGAACACGTCGGGCAGCGCGCCGCTCAACTCCCGCTCGACCACGATGTCCTTCAGCTTCAAGTCGTATGACGTCAGCGACAGCGTTCGGCGAATCACGTCGTTGAGATCTACCGGCACGCGCTCGGCGGCGCCCTTGCGCGCGAAGGTGAGGAGATTGCGCACGATGCGGCTCGCGCGCTCCGCCTGTTCTTGAATCACTTGCAGATGGCCGCGGTCCTTCTTGCCGAGCTCCTTCTGCTCGAGCAGGAACTCCGAGAGCCCCGCGATCGATGTCAGCGGATTATTGAGCTCATGGGCGACGCCGGAGACGAGCTGGCCGACGGCGGCGAGTTTCTCGCTCTGGACCAGCTGCGTTTCGAGAGCCTGCTGGTCCGTGACGTCCTCGACCATCACGACAATACTCTGTTCGGTCGCCGCCCCCGGAATGCGGGCGGCGTTGACGCGGACCGCGCGCCGCAGTCGCTCGGAACGCGCCACCAGCGGGGCGGGACGGTCGCCGCGCCGCGTCGCGGCGAGCAGCTCCTGGAGCGCGCTCGTCTTGCCGAGCAGTGCCTCGCCGAGCGGCGTGCCGACGACGCTTTGCAGCGGCATGTTGAGCAGGCTGGCGAGCGCGCGATTCGAGCGTCGCACCCGTCCCTCGTCGTCGACGACCGCGATGCCCTCGCTCAACGCGTCGAAGGCCGTCTCCCACTGCTCCTTGGCGCGCCGGACCATCTCGAAAAAGCGGGCGTTCGCGATGACGACGGCGGCGTGGGTCGCCAGGGTGGACAGCAGCCGGATGTCCTCCGGGACGAACACGCCCTCCTTGGGGTCGGTGATGATGAGCGTCCCGATGACGATCCCGTGCGACCGGAGCGGCACGGCGGCGGCAGCGGCGGCCTGGAAGCCCTTCACGATCACCGTAGGCGCGGCCCCCGAATTTCGGATCAGCTCCAGGTGCTCCCGGCCTGTGGAGCGCGCGACCAGACCCGGATCATCTCCCTGGATCTGCTGGCCGCGCAGGGCCGCCAGTGTGCCTTCGGCAGCGGCGATCTGGAGGGGATCGCTGGGCGCATCCCCCAGCAGCGCCAGCAGAGCGCCCTGCGCATCGAGAAAGCGGACGGCGTAGCGGACCACCTGCTCGACGATGCGGTCCAGCTCGAGCGAGTCGGACAGGACGTACGACAGCTCCTGCAGGGAAAAGAGCTCGGACAGGCGACGATTGAGCTCTTCGGCGGCGCGGCGCCGCTCTTGCTCGGAGCGCAGCAACCGCCGCCGTAAACGCCACAACACGAGCCCGGCGCCCGCGAAAATCAGGGCGATCGCAATCGTCGCGAACTCGAGTGCGTGTTGTCGCAGCAGGTCCATGGGCATCTATATTCAACTATACATCTTGAGAATCAATCTTCTGCTGTGCTTGAGCCTCGCGGCGTGCGACGCCGAGGCGCGCCCCGGTGTCTCGCGCGTATGGCCCGAGCTGGGGACGATGATGTCCGCCGCCGCGTGGGGAACGGATAGCACGCGCGTCACGCGCGCCCTGGACGCGGCGCGCGATTCCGTCGAACACATCGACTCGCTGCTCCAACGGCACGTATCGATCGCCGCACTCGATTCCGTGCGGCGCGAGATTCGCCGGCGCACCGGTATCGCAGTCGTGGTCGACAGCATCGCTCCTGGATATGCGCTCGATCGCGCGGCATTGGCGCTCGCCAATGTGGTGGACAGCGCGCTGCTGGACTTGGGCGGCCAGTACCTCTGGATAGGGGCGCCCGCGCGTGCGACACACCGGGCGGTCGGCATTCCCGATCCCGACAACACCCTGCGCACGCTCGCCGTTCTGGATCTGCAAGGCGGGTCAGTGCGGACCGCGTCGCAGCGCAATGCGCCGCGCGGCGCGGCACGCTCGATCACGGTGCTGGCGGGGGACGGTCTGACGGCAAACGCCTGGGCGGCGGCACTGCTCGCGCTGGGCTGCGACCGCGCTCTCGTGGTGGCGCGCGGGATGCATGTGATATGTGCGGACTCGGCGGGCGTGCGGTGGGCTACAGGTCTCCAGAATCGTGTTTCGCTCCCACCTGCGCGCGGGCCCTGACCCGCGCGCGTTCCTGATCGAGCAGGCGCAGCGAGTGGCTCCAGGCTTCGCTGGACAGGCCCTGGTAGCTCACGGTCAGCTGTTCGGCGAAGCTGATGCCGGGATCGAACAGGTAGATCGCCGCCGCCTGCTGCCGGGCATCGAGCTGAAATGAGCTCCAGGTGGGCGAGAGCGGCACGATCCCGATGGGGCGAAACAGGCGGCCGCGGCTCGTGATGGTCAGCTCCTCCGGATTGAATCGCGCCTGTGGCACCACTCCGAGAAATGTCACCATCACCAGAGTCGGATTCTGCGTCGATCCGCGGGCGGCAGCATCGGTGAGATCCGCGGCGCGACTGCGGACGAGCTCCGTGAGCGAGCGGTAGGTGTCGGGAGCCAAGAGGCGGATCACCTGCTCGTCGAGCGGCAGCACCTGAACCTCGATGGTGCCTGTTGCGAGGCGGACGGCGATATCGTCGCGGCGTAATGTGCCGTAACCGGCAGGCACCGTATCCTGTGCCATGAGACACACCAGCAATGCGATGATCACTGCACCACTCCTGAAATCAGTCCCGCAATCGCGTCTTGCAAGTCGGCAATGCCTTCGCCTGTTTTTGCGCTCGTGGCGACGACCTGATCCTCCGGCAGCCCCAACTCTTCACGCAGCTCGCGCTCGCGCGTCCTTCGTTTGGATGAGGAAAGCTTGTCGCCCTTCGTGAGGGCCGCGAGCACGTGCGTTTCTTCTTCCTCCGCGAGGGCGTCCTGCATCGCCTGGTCGTCCGCGGACAGCGCATGCCGGATGTCGAGCAGCCACACGACGCCACGCAACCGCTCGCGTCGCAAGGCGTGCTTCACCAAGCCCCGGAACGCGGCTCGCTGGGCTTTGCCCACGCGTGCATAGCCATACCCGGGCAGGTCGAGAAAGTAGTGAGACTCGTCGATGAGGAAGACATTGAGTGCCCGAGTCTTCCCGGGCGTCCCGGAGATCTTCGCGATCCGTCGCCCGACAAGCGCGTTGAGCAGCGACGACTTGCCGACGTTGGATCGGCCGACGAAGGCGACTTCTGGCAGTGGAGGTTCGAGCAACACATCAGCGCGCGGAAACGAGCCGATGTAGCGAGGGTCGCTCAGGCTTCTTTCTTCTGGCGTGGGCGCTCGGTCACGAGCAGGGGAGCCCGGCCGGACGTGACGCATTCAGCGGTGATCGCCACCTCGCGCACGTCATCGCGGCTCGGCAGCTCGAACATGATGTCGGTCATCATCTCTTCGAGGATAGCGCGCAGTCCTCGCGCACCGGTGCCGCGCTTCATCGCCTTCGCCGCGATCGCCTTGAGCGCGTCTTTCTCGAGCGTCAGCCGCACGTCCTCGAGATCGAACAGCTTCTGGTACTGCTTGGCGAGCGCGTTCTTGGGCTCGGTGAGGATCTTGACCAATGCCTCCTCGTCGAGCGCGTCGAGCGGCACGGTGACCGGGAGGCGGCCGACCAGCTCGGGTATGAGCCCGTAGCGCAGCAAGTCGTCCGGCTCGACGTCTTGGAACGGATTCTTCTTCAGCTTCTCGGCGACACCTTCAGCCACCTCTTCCTTGGTGAAGCCGATCTGGCGCCGGCCTGTCCGGGATTCGATGATCTTCTCGAGCCCGTCGAACGCGCCGCCGCAGATGAACAGGATGTCTTTGGTATTGACCTGGATGTATTCCTGCTGCGGATGCTTGCGGCCGCCCTGCGGCGGCACACTCGCAACCGTGCCCTCGAGAATCTTGAGCAACGCCTGCTGCACACCTTCGCCCGAGACGTCGCGCGTAATGCTGGGGTTTTCTGACTTGCGCGCGATCTTGTCGATCTCGTCGATGTAGACGATGCCCCGCTCGGCCTCGGATACGTTGAAATCGGCGGCTTGCAGCAGGCGTACGAGGATGTTTTCGACGTCCTCACCGACGTAGCCAGCCTCGGTGAGGGTGGTCGCGTCGGCAATCGTGAACGGCACGTCCAGAATGCGGGCCAACGTTTGCGCCAGGAGCGTCTTGCCGACCCCCGTCGGGCCGATCAACAGGATGTTGCTCTTGTCGAGCTCGACCTCGTTATCGCGGCCCGAATGGGAATTAATCCGCTTGTAGTGATTGTAGACGGCGACGGCGAGGGTCTTCTTGGCGCGGTCCTGCCCGATCACGTACTGGTCCAGCACATCCTTGATTTCGGCAGGCGTGGGGACCTGCGTGATGGCTTCAGCGACTTCGCGCTCTTCGTCCTCCGCCAGAATCTCATTGCAGAGCGCGATGCACTCATTGCAGATATAGACCGACGGCCCGGAGATGAACTTCCGGACGGAATCCTTGGATTTACCGCAAAACGAACAGCGGAGATGCTTGTCGTGAGACATCGTATCCTAGTATGGGAAGGGGCTTGGAGCGGCGCAAGGGATCACTTCTTTGCCTTCCCGTCTTCCTTGATTTCCTCGAAGTTCGAGATGACGTGATCGATCAAACCGTACTCTTTGGCCTCTTCCGCCGACATGAAGCGGTCGCGGTCCATGTCCTTTTCGATCGATTCGACGGTTTTGCCGGTGTGCTTGGCATACAG
>WNGI01002684.1_pt1 | contig 15492 bp, 14 predicted proteins | sample 5400621 | NCBI WGS metagenome assembly WNGI01 (sample SAMN13153374, study PRJNA577476) | soil metagenome | isolation source: 20 cm soil or saprolite under Garry oak tree replicate 1 | place: USA:California | collected 2016-06-15 | reverse complement strand
GATGCGGTGGCTGGCCGGCGACCTGCACGCGCACACGGTGCACTCGGACGGCGCGCTCACCGTCCCGGACCTGGCCGCGCTCGGGTACGACCGGGGCCTGGACTTCCTCGCCGTCACCGACCACAACACGGTCAGCCACCATGCCGAGCTGGCGGCGGCCGGCGCGGCGGCGGGGGTACTGCTGCTGCCGGGCCAGGAGGTGACCACCGATCTCGGCCACGCCAACGCCTTCGGCGACATCGGCTGGATCGACTTCCGGCAGCCGGCAGCCCGGTGGCTGGCCGAGACCGACCGGCGCGGCGGCCTGCTGTCGGTCAACCACCCGCTGGCCGGCGACTGCGCCTGGCGGCAGCCGATGACCGGCCGGCCGCCGTTGGCAGAGATCTGGCACTGGTCCTGGCTGGACCGCCGCTGGGGCGGCCCGCTGGCCTGGTGGCTGGCCTGGGATCCGGCGGCCGTCCCGGTCGGGGGCAGCGACTTCCACCGGGCCGGGTCGGACGCCCCGCCCGGCTCGCCCACCACCTGGGTGGCCTGCGCGACGGACCGGCTGGACGCCGACCCGGTCGGCGCCGTGCTGGACGGGCTGCGGGCCGGCCGGGTCGCGGTCAGCGCGGGGCCCGCCGACCCGGCGCTGCTCCGGGTGGCCGACGAGCTGGTCGCAGTGGGGGCCGACGGGCTGCTGCTGGTGGACGCCGGAGGCCGGCGTGCCCCCATCCGGGGCGACCGGGTCGCCCTGCCCGCGGCCGACGGCGCCGCACGGATCGAGGACCACGACGGCACCGTCGTCGCCCTGTCCGCCTCCCGGGCTGCGTGAGCGCGGCGGCGCTCAGGCGGCAGCGCTCACACAGGGGTCTCGGAGCGGTCGGCGGACCAGAGGGTGTGGAAGGTGCCGTCCTTGTCGACTCGCTTGTAGGTGTGCGCGCCGAAGAAGTCGCGCAGGCCCTGCACCAGCGCGGCCGGCAGCCGCTCCTGCCGCAGTCCGTCGTAGTAGGACAGTGCGGTGGCGAAGCCGGGCGCCGGCACGCCGGCCCGGGCGGCACCGGCGACCACCTGGCGCCACGCCTCCTGGCCCGCGCCGACGACGTCCCGGAAGTACGGCGCGACCAGCAGCGACGGCAGCTCCGGTGTCTCGTCGTAGGCCTGCCGGATCCGGTCCAGGAACTTGGCCCGGATGATGCAGCCTCCGCGCCAGATCGTCGCCATCGCGCCGCGGTCGATGTTCCAGCCGTACTCCGCGCTGCCGGCGGTGATCTGGTCGAACCCCTGCGCATACGCGACCACTTTGGATGCGTACAGCGCCTGCCGGACGTTCTCGACGAACTGGTCGGGCTCCCGCACGTTCCATCCCGGCTCCGGCCCGCGCAGGTCGCGCGCCGCGGCCCGCTGCTCGGCGTGGGCGGACAGCCCCCGGGCGAACACCGCCTCGGCGATGCCGCTCACCGGGACACCGAGGTCGAGCGCGGACTGCACGGTCCACCGACCGGTGCCCTTCTGCTCGGCCTGGTCCAGCACGACGTCGACGAACGGCTGACCGGTGCCGCGATCGACGTGGCCGAGCACCTCCGCGGTGATCTCGATCAGGAACGACTCCAGGTCGCCGGAGTTCCACTGCCGGAAGACGTCGGCGATCTCCGCGGGCGGCATCCCGAGCCCGGTCCGGAGCAGGTCGTACGCCTCGGCGATCAACTGCATGTCGGCGTACTCGATGCCGTTGTGCACCATCTTCACGAAGTGTCCGGCGCCGTCCGGGCCGACGTGGGTGCAGCACGGGATGCCGTCCACCACCGCGGCGATCGACTCCAGCAGCGGGCCGAGGCTCTGGTAGGACTCGGCGGTGCCGCCGGGCATGATGCTCGGACCGCGCAGCGCGCCCTCCTCACCGCCGGAGATGCCGGCGCCGACGAAGTGCAGGCCGCGGTCGCGGAGCGCCGCCTCCCGCCGGCGGGTGTCCAGGAAGTGGGCGTTGCCGCCGTCGACCACGATGTCGCCGGTCTCCAGGTGCGGCACCAACTCGTCGATCACCGCGTCGGTGGGCGCGCCCGCCTTCACCATGATCACGATGCGGCGCGGCCGCTCCAGCGAGCCGACGAACTCCGCGACCGTCTCGGCCGGCAGGAACGCACCTTCGTGGCCATGCTCCTCCACGAAGCCGCGGGTGCGCGCCGCGGTCCGGTTGTGCACCGCCACCCGGTGGCCGTGCGAGGCGAAGTTGCGCGCCAGGTTGCGGCCCATCACCGCGAGCCCGGTGATGCCGATCTGAGCCTGGTCCGACATGCCGTGATCCCTCCGTCCGCCCGCCCGCCGGTGACGGTACTCGGGCCGGTCCGTCGCCCGCGGGCCGGTCCGTCCCCCGCGGGCCGGTCCGTCCCCCGCGGGCCGGTCCGTCCCCCGCGGGCCGGTCCGTCCCCCGCGGGCCGGTCCGTCGCCCGCGGGCCGGTCCGTCGCCCGCGGCCCGCCCGGTCGTGGCCGAAATCTTGAGGATTGACCCGCTCGAACAGCGGGTAACCGAGCGTGAGGGGAGCGTGATCGGTGATGACAGCCGGTTCGGTCGCCGAGGCCAGGCGACGCGTCGAGCAGGCCCTTGAGACGTTGGAGCTGTGGCGCCATGAGCACGGCTACTACCAGGTGATGTACGGCGAAGTCAGCATGCCGTCGATGCTCGACCCGCGCGGAGAGCCGTGGAGCGAGGCAGAACTCCGGCACCTGCGGGAGCTGGAGCGTGCCTACCGGCACGCGGTCCGGCAGTACGAACGCGAGCAGCGCGACACGATCCAGTCCAGCCGGCGAGGGACATCGCCCGGCTACGGCACCGGGTAGACCTGGGTGATCGTGGACCTGGTGAGCGCGATGGCGGCTGCCGGAGCGTTCTGGCGACGGTGAGGTGCCTGAGCGGCGGTTGGCCGGGTAGTGGACGATCACCACATGGCGATCCGTAGCGGGCGGCGACCGGGACCAGCGCAGGTCGACCTGGTGGCCGGCGCCGGTCTACTCGGGACCGGGGTGGCGGTCACCGGCATGGTGCTGTGGCCGCGCGGCCGGGCGCTGGTGCAGCGGCTGGACGACCAGTGGTACGAGTATGTGCAGCGGCACCGGAGTGCGCCGCTGGCCGGCGTCTCCCGGGTGCTCGACGTGGCGCTCGGCACCACTGTGGACTGGACGGTCCGGGTCGCGGTCACCGGCCTGCTGGTCCGGCAGCGGCGCTGGCGGGCGCTGTCCGGGTGGGCGGCCACGATCGCGCTCGGCGAGGTGTGCATCGGCCCGCTGAAGGCGCAGGTCGACCGGACCCGCCCGGCCGAGCCGCACACCGTCACGTCGATGACGTCCTACCCCTCCGGGCACGCCATCGCCGCCGCGACCACCTGCCCCGGGATCGTGCTGGCGCTGCTACCGCCCGGTCCGCAGCGGGCGGGATGGCTCGGCACCGCCACCGCGGTCGCCGCCGCCACCGCGCTCAGCCGCACCTACCTGAACGCGCACTGGCTCTCCGACAGCGTCGGCGGGTTCTGCCTCGGCGCCGGTTTCAGCCTGCTCGTCCCTCCGGCCGTCGACGCAGTCGCCGACCGGGCTACCGCTCGCCGACGTCCTTCAGCGGCAGCGAGCTGAGGAAGGTCGGTGGCGCGTTCCATTTCTGCAGAGTGGCCCCGGTGCACGCAACCACTACGACCTTGGTGGCCGGCTCACCCTGCGGGTAGAGCTCGGGCGGGCGCCCGGTCGGATCCTCCGGCGCCAAGCAGTACCCGTAGCCGTCCTCGACCCGGTAGCTGGTCGCGTAGCTGCCGGTGTTGGTATAGACGGTCCAGGTCATGTTCGGCGGTGGCGCGCCGGCCGGGCATTCCTCGTATCTGACGTAGTCCCCTGACCCGGTCGATCCCGGGCTTTGCAGGCAGTACGGCGCGCCCGACGGCTGGGTGGTCGTGATCGGTCCGATCCCGCGGACGCTGCCGGCGGGGAGCGGCGGCAGCGCCCACTTCTGGTTCCACGGCACGTTCGCCGGGTCGGGCGCCTGCGTGCAGGGCGAGGAGAACACCAGGCCGGAGTGGACGTTCTGCTCGGGCGCCTTCAGGCAGCGGCCGTACTGGTTGAAGCTGACCAGCTGCCCGGAGGCCACGCCGGCGGCGCCGGCGCCGGCCGCTGCTTCCGGCAGGAACATCAAGTGCGGTTCGTCGCCCCCTTGACAGACCGACCCGTGCGCCCTGCCGAGCACCACGACGCTGCCGGGCGTGTCCGGGGACTGCGCGGTGAAGCAGAAGCCGTCCGGGGTCGTACCGTCCTCGGTGCCTTCGAAATTGGTGCTGTCGTGGATCCACTGCTGCCGCGGCTGTGTCACGACGGCGCACGGTTGGAGTTGGATGCCGTCGCCCTCCTCGTGCGGTTCGCCGGCATCCAGGCACATGCCCAGCGGCAGGACGGGAGTCTTGGAGGCGACCAGGACCAGGGTCAGGTTCATCATGTAGGCGAACCGCTGCTGCGGGCTTCCCGTGCTGCACGGCTGCAGCCCCAGGTTCGTCCCGCTCGCCGGGGAACTGGACCCGGCGTCCAGGCACAGGTCGGTGCTGCTCGAGCCCAGGCCCACGTGGATCAGGCCGCCGAGGAAGTTGTGGAACCTGTACGTCGCCCGCAGGTAACGGCTCGGGGCCGAGGCGATCGAGCCAGTCGGCTGGTCGGTGCCCTGCGAGCGCAGCAGCGCGTAGCCGGGGGTGGTGAAGGCTCCGGCGCCGGCGACGCACGAAATGCGGTTGGCAGCGACCCAGCTGTCGGGCTGGCCCACCGGGTCGACGGCGAGGTAGTCGATGGTCACCTGGTACCGGGCGGTACCGCCGACGCTGGCCCGGCCGGACAGCGGCCCACACGGCAGGCTGGCGCGCACGCCGCCGCCGACGCCGTCGTTCGCGGCGCGGATGTGCCCGAGGGCCACGTCCAGTCCGGCCTGGGCGGCGTTCAGCGCGTGGATCCGCCGGACGTCGGTGCGGGTGGACCCGATCTGGGTGAGCACCACCGGCACCATCAGCGCGCTCAGCATCACGCCGACCAGCGTCAGGAGCAGGGCGATGGCGAGCGAGCCGGTGTCGCCGTCGCGGTTTGGCGTCACGGTATCGACCTGCCTTCGGTGCAGATGTCGGCGCTCGATGTGCCGAGCGTGGTGTTCAAGGCAGTGAAGGTGATCTCGGTCTGCCGCGACGCGGCGGTGCTCCCGCCCCCCGCCGTGGCGATCAGCGTCAACCGCAGCCGCTGGAAGTTGAAGGTGTCACCGGCGGCGGAGAACGTGAACGGTTGGGCGCCGCCGACGTTCGACGCCAGCGGGATCCACGCGGTCGGCGTCACCGGCGTCGAACCCGACGTCCAGGTCCGGCGCTGCAGCTGCTGGCTGGCGAGGTGCAGCCGCAGTTGCGTGCAGACCGGGGTGCCGGTGTTCGTGGTGACGTACTCGACGTGCGGGTCGGTGCCTACCGAACCCGGCACGCTGATGCCAGCCGCGTACCGGATCTCCTTGTCCAGTCGCAGGAACGCGATGTTGACCTGCGACTGGGCGGTCGACGTCGCATCGTTCCGGTTCACCATGCGGAAGATCCCCAGGATGGTGGTGGTGAACATGGCCATGAAGACCGCCATGAGGGACATCGAGACCACGACCTCCACCAGCGTGATCCCGGCGTCCTGGCCGGCCGTGTGCCGGCCGGCGCGACGGTTCCTCATTGGACGGTCCAGGTGAACATGAACGTGGCCACCTTGTTGTTACTGCTGTGCGCGGTCAGCCGGACGGTGTACGTGCCTGATTGGGTGAGCGTTCCGGAGACCGTGTCGCCGGAGCTGATCGCCATGCCTGGAGGCAGCCCGGTGGCCGTCCAGGTGAAGCTGCCGCTGCCGCCCCCGCCGCTCGCCGCCGCGGTGAACGCGACGTTCTGGCCGACCAGGTTCCCGGTGCGGTCCCCCGTCGGCGCCGTCACGTACACGCTGTTCCCGCCTTGGGCCACCGTCCACACGAAACCGACCGTGCGGGTGCTGCCAGTGCTGTCGGTGACCGTGACGGCGACCACGTACCGCGTGCCCTCGGTGGGCTTGCCGGAGATCAGTCCCGTCGAGCTGATGGTCAGCCCGGTCGGCAGTCCGGTGGCCGCCCAGGTGTACGGGGCGGTGCCGCCGGTCGCGACCAGCTGCAGCGGCGTCACGTTGACGTTGACCGTTCCGGTCTGCGCCGCCGGGGTCTGTGCCTGTAGCAGCCCCTGGACGGCCCAGCTGAACGTCGTGGAGCCGGACTTGCCGGCCGAGTCGGTGACCGTGACGGTGACGTCCTTCGCCAGCCCTGTCGCGGTCGGGGTGCCGGAGATCACCCCGGTCGACGGATTGATCGACAGGCCCGGCGGCAGGCCGGTTGCGCCCCACGGGCCAGGCGTGGTGACCGACCAGGTGAACGGAGCGACGCCGCCGGTGACCGGGATCGACAGGGACACCGCCGTACCGCTGGGCGAAGTCTGGTTGCCGGGGCTGGTCAGTTGCGGCAGGGCCTTGATCGTCCACTGGAACGTGGCGGTACCGACGAGGCTGAACCCGTCGCTGACGTTCACGGTGACCGAGTAGCTGCCGGCGGCGGTAGGCGCGCCTGCTATCCCGCCGCTGGAAGTGATGAGCAGTCCGGGGGGCAGTCCGGAAGCGCTCCAGGTCATTGGTGGCGCGCCGCCGGATGCGGTGAGCTGCAGGCTGACCGGCACCGAGACCTCAACCTGCCCCAGGGCCTGAACCTGGCTGCTGGGATCGTTCACGGTGGGCGGCTGGGCGTTCTGGTTGGTGTCGAAGACCGGGTCGCCGATCGCGTTGCTGACCAGAGTCGCGGCCAGGTAGGCACAGGTTGAGCTGGCACAGCGGCGGTCGCGCCAGGTGACGGTGACGACCACCCGGAAGAACTCGATGTAGCCGGCCTGCTGGCTCGCGCCGCAGTCACCGCCGGCCACCGGCTGCCAACATTTGCCGACGTACCAATGCTGCTGGTATGAGAGGCCGTTGAGGGTGACGGAGATCGGCGATGTCGGCAGCGGGGCGGAGGCGCCGGACGGGTATCCGGCCGCCGGGTCCCAGGTCTCCTGCATGTCGGCCAGGTACGGTTCCACCCCGGCGACGGGGCTGGCCCACTGGAGGTCGGCGCTGGTCTTGTCGCGTCCCATGGCGACCGCCGAGCCCTCGAGCGCGCGGATCCGCTCGGTGCTGTCGTCGGCGAGCTGCACCGCCGTCTGCCGCCCGCCCTGCTGGCCCATGGCCGAAACGGCCGTGACGAAGAACGTCGTCAACGCCGTCATGACGATACAGATCACCGCGATCGCGACGATGACCTCGACCACGGTGAAGCCGCCGTCGACGGCGGCCCCGGTGGCGCGCCGCGACGCCGGGGCCGCCCGTCGCGAGCGCCGCCGAAGATCCACGGGACACCCCCTAGTTCGTCTTCCCTGGGGTGTCCGCCGGCGCGACGAACACCGTCAGCGTGAGGGTGAGGGTGACCGTGCCGCCCAGCGTCCCGTTCTGCTCGGCCGGCACGGCGTTCGTGCTGCCGATCAACAGGGCCCGCGGCTGCACCTGCTGCAGTTGGTCGAGCAGCTCGCCGAGGTTCGCCGCGCTGCCCTCCGCGGTCAGGGTGATCGGCAGCGCGTAGACCTTGGTGCCGCCGGTCGCCTCGGTCGGGGCGCCGACCGTGACGCCGGTGACGGACACCCCGGTCCGATCCCCGGCTGCCTGCAGCTCGCGCAGGAAGTCCGACAACCCGGCCTCGGTCGGCAGCGCCCGGCGGTCGCGGGCCAGCTGCGCCCGGTATTCCGGCAGCCTCTCGCTCTGCCGCCGCAGCTCGATCAGCCGGTGCTGGAGTGAACTGCGGTGCAGCTCGGCCGCGGCGGTCTCGTCGTGCAGGCCGCGTGTCTGCCCGTACTGCGGGCTGATGAGGAAGAACCATCCGACCGCGAGCATGACCACGGCGCCCAGCGCGCCGCCGATCATCCAGAACCGGTGGGCGTGCCCGCTGCGCATCAGTTTCCTCCCGACGCTTTGTCGCCTGTGGACGTGTAGCGCCCGCCCAGCGCCACGCTGGTGACGTCGAGCCGCACGGTGAAGCGCAGCGCCCCGTCCTCCACGTTCGCGCTACCGATCAGCGGGTTGCCCAGGCCTGGGATCGTGGCCAGCGTGTCGGCGTAGCCGGCCACCACGGACTTGCTGGTCGCCCGACCGGTGACGGTGAGCGTGCCGATCGCCTTGTGGCCGGATGTGTTCGGCAACCGCGCGGCCGTCGACCCGCCGCCACCGGCGACACCGGTCTTCTCCGCGAGCGCCCCGGAGACACCGGTCACCGCCACCCCGCTCGGTGCCCGCCGCGCCACGGCGGAAAGCAGGCTGGACCAGCGCAGGTCGTCGGCGAGCAGCACGCCGAGCTGCGCCCTGATCGCCTTCGACTCGGTCTGCGTGCTGGTGACCTCCGCGAGGTCGCGCTGCTGCCGCAGCACCCGCCGGGCGTCGTCCTCGATGGCGGTCAGGCCGGTGCGTGCGGTCGCGGTCTGGTACCGCGCCACGCCGTACCACCCGCCGAGCAGGACGGCGAACACGACGAGCGCGAACAGGACGCGCCGCCGGACCTTGCGGGCGCGGCGGGAGTCGACGATCTCCACCGGCAGCAGGTTCGCCGCGATCAGCGGTGTCCGCAGTGCCTGCTCGGTCGACGGCGCCGACCCGGGCGGAAGGAGAGTGGTGGCCATCAGGCTGCTCCCAACGTGAGGCCGATCGAGACCGCGGCCGACGAACGGAACCGTTCCAGGCTGTCGTTCCTGCCCCGACGCACCTCCCGGATCCGGCCGAGCGGATCCGCGACGACCACGTTGATGTCGAGCTGGGCGCGCAGCGCGTCGACCAGTCCGGGCAGCAGGGCGCCGCCGCCGGACAGGGCGAGCCGGCCCACCCGGGTCTGCCGGCCGCTGGCGGTCAGGTAGGCGAACGAGCTGCGTATCTCGTTGATCAGCGGCCGGAGCCCCTCCCGGACCACCTCCGCGGCCTCCGGTCCCGCCTCCTCCCGCAACCCGGTCCGGCACTTGACCGACTCCGCCTCGTCGACCGGGATGTCCAGCCGGCTCGCGACCAGGTCGGTGATCTCCGCGCCGCCACGCGGGATGGTCCGCACGATCAGCGGCGCGCCGTCGGTGTGCACCACGACGCTCGTCGCCCGGGCGCCGATGTCGACGATCGCCTCGACCTGCGCGTCCAGCCGGGCCGCGGCCCGCAGCAGCGCGAACGAGGCGAGGTCGACCCGCGCGACGTGCAGGCCGGCCCGCTCCACCGCGTGCACCGCGGCGAGCACCGCCTCCTTCGGCGCTGCGATCAGCAGCCCGCGCACCGTCTTGTTGGCACCCGGGTCCTCCAGCGGGAAGAAGTCCAGCAGCGAGCGGTCCACCGGCAGTGGCAACACCTCCCGCACCTGGAACGGCAGCGACTTCCGCAGCTCGCGCTGGGGCAGGTTCGACACGGCCATCTCGCGGACCACGACCTGCGGGTTGGTCACGCCGAGAACGACCGCGCGACCGCGGAACCTGGTGGTCGCCCACAGCTGCTTCAGCGCGAGCGTCACCGCCTTGTCGTCCCGGATGACCCCGCCCTGTACCGCACCCGGCGGCACCGGGACCTGCCCGCAGTTCGCGATGACCGGGCCGTCCTTGCCCCGGCTGGTCTCTACCGCCCGGATGGACGTCGAGCCGATGTCCAGCCCGATCGGGGTTGCGGCAGCCATCAGGCACTCCTCGTGTGTGCTGCTGGTCAGGCGGTGGGAACGAGCAGGGACCCGTACCAGGTCGCGACCGGGCCGGCGACGAACAGCGCGAGCATGGCGCCGGCGAGCATCGCCGGGCCGAACGGGATCGCCGCCTTCCGGCTCGCCCGGCCGGTCGCCATGAGCACGCCGCCGGTCAGGCCCCCGAGCAGGAACCCGGCGAACGTGCCGACCCACACCGAACTCCAGCCCAGCCAGCCGAGGTAGAGGCCCAGCAGTCCGGCCAACTTCACGTCGCCGTAGCCCATGCCGCCCGGGTAGATGCAGCGGAGTCCGAAGTAGAGTATCCAGAGGGCGGCCATGGCGGTCACCCCGCGGGCGGCGGACCGCCAGTCGCCGTGCACCGCGGCCGCGGGGATCAGCAGCGCCGCACCGACCAGGTAGGACGGGAGCACGATCGTGTTCGGCAGCCGCTTCACGTCGAGGTCGATCAACGCCAGGGCGATCGAGACCGCGGCCAGGTAGAGGTACGCCGGGAGCGCGGCGGTGCCGCCGAACCGGGCGGTGACCGCGACGAACAGCAGTGCCGTGCCGATCTCGACCAGCGGGTAGCGCGGGCTGATCGGCTGCCGGCACCGGACGCACCGACCGCGCAGGACCAGCCAGCCGAGCACCGGCAGGTTGTGCCGCGGCGCGACCGGCGAGCTGCACTGTGGACAGTGTGAGCCCGGCCGGAGCAGGGACTCACCCCGCGGGACGCGATGGATGACGACGTTGAGGAAGGAGCCGACGGCCAGGCCCAGGACGGCGGTCAGAGCGAGCAGGTACGGCATGCGGTGTGGTCCTCCCTCCCGGTCCTGCCGCCCGACTGGGCGGCACGCCGGCAGGGGTCGGAGCGACCCCTGCCGGCGTACGGCAGCGCGTCAGCTCTTGGTGATCTTGCCGTCGGCGCTGGTGTACGTGAACGTGACGGCGGTGTCGGCGTTCTTCACGGCGACTTTGAACGTCCCCGGGGTAGTGCCCAGGTTGGTGTAGGTGATCGTGTTGCCGGTGGAGATGTTGAGCGTCTGCGAGTCGCCGGACCCACAGGTCAGGGTGACCGGGGTGGTCGAGGCAGCCGCGGTCGCCGGGTAGACGTTGCCCGCGTCGTTGTAGCACTGCTCGATGGCGGGCACGGCGTTGCGGACGTCGGACTGCGCCGACTTGTTCTCGGCGCCCTTGCGGTAGTTCATGTACAGCGGGATCGCGATGGCGACCAGAACCCCGATGATCACGACGACCACCAGCAGCTCGATCAGGGTGAAGCCGCGGTCACCGTCCGCGCGCTCCTCCCGCATCTTGCGGAGCGTTTCCTTCATGCTGAGCCTCCTGGACTCGGGATAGATGGGACGGCAATCGGGCTGGCTGCCCGATGGTGACCGGGCAGGAATTGCCGGTCACGTAATCCGTGCGGGGCACGGAAACTCGGTGCGCGGTCACTGCGCGCCCTGGATGTTCTGGTAGATCGTGAACATCGGCAGGTAGAGGCAGACGACCATCGAGCCGACGATGCTGCCCATCAGCAGCACCATGATCGGTTCGATCGAGGCGGTCAGCGACTCGGCCGCGGTGTCGACCTCGCGGTCGTAGAAGTCGGCGATCTTGTCCAGCATCGCGCTGATCTGTCCGCTCTCCTCGCCGACCTCGATCATCTGGATGACCATCTGCGGGAAGACCGGGTGCCGGCCGAGCCGGCTCGACATCGGCTGCCCGTCCCGCACCGCGGCCTGCAGGTCCGTCATCGCCGCGGCGACGACCGCGTTGCCGGTGGTCGCGCCGACCACGTCGAGGGCCTGCATGACCGGGACGCCGACCCCGAGCAGCGTGCCCAGGTTGCGGGCGAACCGGCTGATCGCGATCTTGGTGAACAGCGAGCCGAACACCGGCACCCGCAGCTTCAGCCGGTCGAAACTCAGCCGCAGCCCCGGCCTGCGCCGCAGCCCCCGGCGGAACAGCACGGTGCCGGCCACCGCGGCGGCGACGAACAGCGGGCCGGACCACAGCAGGGTGTGACTCGCGCTGACGATGATCTTGGTCGGCAGTGGAAGGTTGCCGCCGAGCTGGCGGAACATCTTCTCGAAGATCGGCACGATGAAGATCAGCACGCCGGTGATCAGCACCGCGCTGGCCATCAGGACGATCACCGGATAGGTGAGCGCGCTCTTTATCTTTCCGCGCAGGGTGGCGTCCTTCTCGAAGTTCGTGGCGATCCGCTCCAGCGCGTTGTCCAGGAAGCCGCCGGCCTCGCCGGCGCGGATCAGCGCGACCATGAGCGTCGGGAACGTGCGGTCGTGTTTGGACAGTGCCGCGGACAGCGACAGGCCGCCCTCGATGTCGGTGCGGACCTCGTTGATCGCCTTCTTCAGCCCCGGCTTGGTGGTCTGGTCCTCCAGCACCGCCAGCGAGCGCAGCAGCGACATCCCGGACGACGTCATGGTGGCGAACTGGCGGGCGAAGACGGACAGGTCCTTGAGCGTGGTCCGGCCGGTGAGGCCGGGTATCGAGATGTCGGTGCGGAGGCCGGTGCCGGACTCGGAGATCGACAGCGGGACCACGCCCTGCTGGCGCAGGATCTGCGCTGCCGCCGCCTCGTTCGAGGCGTCGACCCGGCCCTTTGTCCGCTTCCCGCTGATGTCGGCGGTCTGGTAGTCGAACGTCTTGGTCACTGGCATCGGGGTCACACCCGCCCAACGAGGCGCTTGAACTCCTCCGCCGAATGGCAGAGACTCAGCGCCTGCTCGAAGCTGATGATGTGGTGCTGGACCCGCTCGGCCAGGTGCTGGTCGAACGAGAGCATCCCGGCGCCGCCGCCGGACTGCATGAAGGACGGGATCTGGTGGATCTTGCCTTCCCGGATCAGGTTCCGGATGGCCGGCGTCGCCGTCATGATCTCGGTGATGATCGTCCGGCCGGTGCCGTCGGCCCGGGGGCAGAGCGCCTGGGTCACGACGCCCTGCAGCGCCAACGACAGCTGCGCCCGGACCTGCTGTTGCTGGTGCGGCGGGAAGATGTCGATGACCCGGTCGATCGTCTGCGCCGCGCTCTGCGTGTGCAGGGTGGCCAGGACGAGGTGGCCGGTCTCCGCCGCGGTCAGCGCGGTCGAGGTGGTCTCCAGGTCGCGCAGCTCCCCGACCAGGATGATGTCCGGGTCCTGGCGCAGCGCGTGCCGGAGCGCGGTGCCGAACGACTCGGTGTCCGCGCCGACCTCGCGCTGGTTGACCAGGCAGCGCTGGTGCGGGTGGAGGAACTCGATCGGGTCCTCGATGGTGACGATGTGCGCCGAGCGGGTCCGGTTGGCCAGGTCGAGCAGGGACGCCAGCGTGGTCGTCTTGCCCGACCCGGTGGGCCCGGTCACCAGCACCAGACCGCGGGGCAGCTGCGCGAACCGGGCCACCGAGTCCGGGACGCCGAGCTCGTGCAGCGGCTTGATGTGGTGCGGGATCATCCGGAACGCCGCGCCGCAGGAGCCGCGCTGCAGGTACAGGTTCACCCGGAACCTCGAGACATCCTCGATGCTGTAGGCGAAGTCGAGCTCGTGGTGGCGTTCGAACTGGCGCCACTGCTCGTCGTCGACCGCGGCCCGCAGCAGCGCCGCGGTGTCTACCGGCTCGAGCGCGGCGTAACCGTTGAGGTGGTGCAGGCCGCCGTGCACCCTGATGGTGGGCGGCGCGCCCGCGGTCAGGTGCAGGTCCGAGCCCTGCGCGTGCACCAGGGCCAGCAGCATCACCTCCAGTGCCGCCCGGTGGTCGGCGCGGTCGGTGGCGAGGATCGGGTGGTGCGCCGGCTGGGTCCCTGCTGACCCGGTGACGCACAGGTCTGCCATGCCCACCATGTCGGCAGCCGGCCGGTGGAGTTTAGGAGATCCAGGGCCGGTCCCTAGACCGCCACCCGCAGCACCTCGCGAATCGAGGTCTGGCCGTCGACAGCCTTGATCAACCCGTCGGTACGCAGGTCGAGCATGCCCTCCGCCATCGCGACCCGCCGCACGTCGTGCGCCGCGGCACGGACGACGGTGAGCTTCTCGATCTCCTCGGACACCGGCATGACCTCGTGTAGGGCGAGCCGGCCGCGGTAGCCGGTCCCCGAGCAGGACCGGCACCCGGCCGCCTTCCACAGCGCGCTCGGCGTGCCGAGCTGAGCCTCTGGCCAGCGGGCCGCCGCGAGCTCGACCGCGGTCGGGACGTACTCCTGCTTGCACCAGTCGCACAGCCGCCGCGCCAGCCGCTGGGCCAGGACGCAGTCCACCGACGAGCCCACCAGGAACGGTTCGATGCCCATCTCGGTCAACCGGGTCACCGCGCTGGGCGCGTCGTTCGTGTGCAGTGTGGACAGTACGAGGTGGCCGGTGAGAGCCGCCTCGACGGCGAGCTGCGCGGTGACCCGGTCCCGGATCTCACCGATCAGCACGATGTCCGGATCGGACCGCAGGATCGCCGGCAGCACCGCCGCGAACGTCATCCCGGCCTTGTGGTTGACCTGCACCTGGTTCACACCCGGCAGCCGGTACTCCACCGGGTCCTCGACCGTGATGATGTTCACCGTGGGATTGCTGATCTCGGCCAGCGTCGCGTAGAGCGTGGTGGACTTCCCGGACCCGGTCGGTCCGGTTACCAGCACCATGCCGTGTGGCTTGCCGAACGAGGTGGAGTAGCGGTCGTAGTTGGCGTCGCTGAACCCCAGCTTCTTCAGCTCCAGGTCGATCCCGCCGGTGTCCAGTACCCGCAGGACGATCTTCTCGCCCCACACCGTCGGCAGCGTCGCCGTACGCAGGTCGACCGAGCGCTGCCCGAGCTGCACGGTGATCCGGCCGTTCTGTGGCACCCGGCGCTCGGTAATGTCCACGTTGGACATGATCTTCAACCGGGAGATCAGTGCCGACTGAACGGCCTTCGGCACCGTGTCCACCTCGTGCAGCACGCCGTCGATCCGGTACCGCACCCGCATGTCGTCCTCGGTCGGCTCCAGGTGCAGGTCCGAGGCGCGGTTCTGGATCGCCTGCTCGAGCAGCGAGTTCACGTAGCGCACGATCGGTGCGTCCTCGCCGACCGAGGTCAGGTTGGACACGCTCGGCGCCTCGGAGCTGAGGCTCTGGGCGATGTCGCCGAGATCGCTCTCCTCCCGCCGGAGCCGCTCGATGATCTTGCGAACCTCGCTGCGGGCCACCACGACCGGGCGGACGACGAGTCCGGTGGCGGCCCGGACGTCGTCGATCGCCAGCACGTCGCCCGGGTCGGTGACGCCCACCACGATCTCGTGGTCGTTGACGGACAGGCCCAGCACCCGGTGCCGTAGCACCAGCGAGAGCGGGATCTTCGTCACCGCCACCGGGTCGATCGGATAGCCGAGCAGGTCGACGCTCTTGATCCCGTAGGCATCCGCGGACGCCTCGGTCAGTTCCGTCTCGGTGACGACATGATCGTTGATGAGGACGTTGCGAATCGACCGCCCGGTGCGCTCTGCCTCGTCGGCCGCCTCCTTGACCGCCTGCGGGTCCGCACCCCGCAGCTCGAGGGCGTCCAGCAATGGACGGAACGTCGGGTCCACAACACTCCTACGGCGGTCGTCGTCGGCGCTGCCCGTGCGCCGACCGGGTCGGCCGGGCCCGCAACGCGATGGTCAACCTCCGGGAGCGGGTGATGGGGACAGCGGCGAGTGCCGCCTCCAGCACCGGCCACGGCGGCTCGTCGACCATGGCTGGAGCGCGGAACGCCGCCGGCTCGGCGATG
>WNGI01011688.1_pt1 | contig 15493 bp, 13 predicted proteins | sample 5400621 | NCBI WGS metagenome assembly WNGI01 (sample SAMN13153374, study PRJNA577476) | soil metagenome | isolation source: 20 cm soil or saprolite under Garry oak tree replicate 1 | place: USA:California | collected 2016-06-15 | reverse complement strand
GATGCACACGCAGCAGGAAGCCGCGCTCCCCGGCGTCGTCCACCCCGGTCAGCTCGCCGACCATGTCGACGAGATAGTGATAGGTCTGGTCGTCGGCGCGCCCGATGCGGCTGTGGCGGTCGTGGTCGCCGAACTCGAGCACCAGCGCCGCGAGGTAATCGGCGAGCTCGCGGTCGTCCACGCCGGCGGCGAGCAGCGTCTGCCGCACCGCCACGTAGGCGAACAGGGCCGGGGACGGCACGACCAGGCTGCGCAACACGAGCAGCGCCTCGAGCAGGCCGCGCTCGTCGAGCACCCGGTCCGGCCCCTGCTCGAGCAGCAGGCGCTCGTAGTGCTCGCGGCGCACCGCGTCGCCCCGTGCCAGCGCGAGTGCGACGAGCCGGAAATCCTGCGCCCGCAGGCGACCACGGACGTTCGCCAGGATCATGCCCAAGCCTCCCTCTAAAGCTGCTACCCCGCGCCCCGGCGTCGAGTTGTTGGCGCGGCTGACGAGCCTCTCCCAGGAGCTGGCCGGCGCGTTCCGGCCGGCCACGGTCATCGAGCTCGTCAGCCGGACGCTGCAGGAGCTGCTCAAGCCCGACCGCCTGACCGTCGTTCTACTAGACGCCGAGACGAACCAGCTTGCCGTGACCCACGACACCAACGCCATGCCCGCGCGCACGGACGACCCGCTGCTGCAGCTCGCGCTGCGGCGCGGGCCCCTCGCCTTCCCCCGCAACGTGAAGGAGGAAGCCCGCCGGCGCGGCGCCGACCTCACCGAGGCGGCGCCCCGGTCGTGGCTCGGCGCCCCGCTGGTGGCGGCCGGTCGCGCCGTGGGTGCGGTCTCGCTCGCGAGCGAGCGCGCCGGCGTCTTCGGCAAGCCGGAGCTGACGCTCGTCACCGCGGTCCTCGCCCAGGCCACCATTGCCCTGGAGAACGCCCGGCTCGTGGAGCTCCTCTCCTCGGCGAAGCGCGAGTGGGAGAAGACGGTCGACGCGATCACCCAGGCTATCTGCATTATCGATGCCCACGGGATCGTCCGGCGCGCCAACCGCGTCTTCGCCGAGCTCATCCAAGTGGCCGTGACGGCCATCCCGGGCCGCCCCTGGCTCGGCCTGCTGCCGCCCGCCTGGTCGGACCCGGTGGCCCGCGCCCTCGCGGAGCCGACCGCGACGCTGGTCGAGATCCGCGCCGGCGAGCGCACCCTGTCTTTCACCGCGATTCCCATGGCCGAGCCTGGCTCGGCGGTGCTGGTGTTCGAAGATCAGACGGAGCGGCGGCGGTTGCAGGACCAGCTGATACAGTCTGAGAAGATGTCGGCGATCGGTCAACTGATCGCGGGCGTCGCCCACGACCTGAACAACCCGCTCGCCTCGGTGGTGGGGTTCTCGGATTTCCTGGCGGAGCTGGGCGACATCCCCCCCCAGTTCGCGGAGCCGCTGCAGGTCATCCGGCAGGAGGCCGAGCGGGCGGCGACGATCGTCAAGAACCTGCTGTCGTTCGCTCGCAGCCAGGAGGGCGAGCGCAAGCGACAGCAGATCGGCCCGATCCTCGAGTCGACGCTGGCGCTGCTGCGCAACCAGCTGATGGCGAACAAGGTCGAGGCCACGCTCGAGGTGGAACCGGGGCTGCCCGACGTCGAGGTGAACGGCAACCAGATCAAGCAGGTGTTCGTGAACCTCATCAACAACGCCAACCAGGCCGTCGCGGCCGACGCCCCGAGCGGCCGGATCTGGGTGGCCGCGAAGCGGCAGAGCGACGGCGTCGCGGTGAGTATCACGGACTCGGGACCCGGCATGACGGAGGAGATCGCCGCCCGCGTCTTCGAGCCGTTCTTCACCACCAAGGGCGAGGGCGAGGGGACAGGCCTGGGCCTCTCCATCTGCCAGGGGATCGTCAAGGAGCACGGTGGGCGCATCACGCTCGACACCAGGCTGGGCGGGGGCGCCACCTTCACGGTGGCGCTCCCCGGCGGCGTGCGGCCCCCGCTCGTCGAGGCCGCCCCGGCCCCGGTCGCCGAGGGCAAGCCGCTGCGCATCCTCGTCGTGGACGACGAGCCGCACATCCTCTATTACATGCGCGCGACGCTCGAGAGCTGGGGGCATTCGGTCGAGGTGGCGAGCGACGGGGCGTATGCGCTGGAGCGCGCCATCGCGGGTGACTTCGACGTCATCATCTGCGATCTCCGCATGCCGCACCTCTCGGGGCGCGACATGTACCTGAAGCTGGCCCGGCAAGACCCGCGCGCGGCCGAACGGATCATCTTCGCAACCGGCGACACGGTGCGGGGCGATACGCTGCAGTTCCTGGAAACCCTCGGCCGCCCCTACCTTCACAAACCGTTCACGCTCTCCGAGCTGCGCGCCGCCCTCGGTCACGCCGCCAACCAACCCGCCTGAGCATGCTGCGTGTCCTTCACGTCGACTCGGGGCGCGTGTACCGGGGAGGACAGAATCAGGTTCGGCTGCTGGCGCGCGAGCTGGCGCGGGAACCCGAGGTGCAACAGCACCTCGTGACCCGTCGGGGCAGCGAGCTGGCGCGGCGGGTGGCGGCCGCCGGGATCCCGGTGTACGGGGTCCCCTGGAGCATCGGGCTCGATCCCCGGGCGTGGTGGCGCCTGTTCCTGCTGGCGCGCGAGTTTCGCGCGGACGTGATCCACGCCCATGACGGGCACGCGCTCGGGATCGCGCTGGCGGCCCGGCGCTGGCTCGAGGAGCAGCCCCGGATCGTCGCGACCCGGCGCGTCATGTTCCCGGTGCGGCGCGGGAGCTCCGTGTTTCGCGCCGACTACATCGTGGCGATTTCTGCGGCCGTCCGCGCCGTGCTCGTCGCCGCCGGTGTGTCGCCGGGCGAGATCGGCGTCGTCCCTTCCGGAATCGATCCGGATGAGGTCCGCGCCGCGGCCGCCCGCCCGTTCGGCATCCGGGCACGCCTCGGCTTGCCGCGAGAGACGCCGATCGCGGTGAACGTCGCAGCGCTCGAGCCCGCGAAGGACCAGGCGACGCTGGTCCGCGCGGCACACGCGGCGCGGACGCTGCAGCCGGACCTGCACTGGGTGATCGCCGGGACGGGGGAAGAGCGGCGCCGGCTCCTGACGCAGACCGACGCGCTCGCGCTCGCCGATCGCGTGCACCTGCTCGGCCAGATCGAAGAGGCGGACGCCTTGATCAGCGAGAGCAACCTGCTGGTCATGTCGTCCAAGGAGGAAGGCCTCGGCAGCGTGGTGTTGCACGCGCTCGCACTCGGCAAGCCCGTCGTCGCGACCCGGACCGGCGGCCTTCCCGAGATCGTGCCCGCCGGCTGGCTCGTGCCGGTGGGAGATGCCGCCGCGCTGGCACAGAAGGTGGTCCGGGCACTCGACCACCCTTCCCCCTTCCCCCTTCCCCCGCAGTTCACCGTCGCGGCAATGGCCCGCGGCGTCTTGGCCGTGTATCGGTCGCTCGTCTAGATTGCAGGGCCATGATCTACGTCTGCGTTCCGGCGCACAACGAAGCCCGCACGGTCGGACTGGTCCTGTGGAAGGTGCGGCAGGTGTTCACCGCCTTCCCGCGCGAGTACCAGTTGCTCGTTGCAGACGACGCCTCGAGCGACGGGACCGACGCGGTCCTGGCATCCTACGCCAAGGTGTTGCCGCTCAGCGTCGTCACGCACCGGGAGCGGCGCGGCTACGCCCGGAGCCTGGAGGAGCTGCTGCGCCTGGCGCTGCAGCGCAGCGACCGCGCCAAGCGCGACTGTGCCATCACGCTGCACGCCGACTTCGTGCACTCGCCGGAGAGCATGGAGGAGATGGTGAAGCGCATCGAGTCGGGCGCCGACCTGGTCGTGGCCGAGCAGCGGGAGGAGCGCGGCCGGGCGCCGCGGGCGCTGTGGCTCGCCCGCCGCTGGACCCCGCGACTGCTCCCCGTCCCAGGAGTCAAAGACACCGTGTCGGGCTTCTGCGCTCTGCGACTCAGCGTGCTCCGCCAGGCGCTGGGAGGGGGGGGACGCGACACGGCGCCACTGCTCGCGACGGAGGGCTGGTGCGCCAGCGCGGAGCTGCTGGCGCGCCTCGCGCCGCACGCCCGCCGGGTGGACGCAATTCCAGCGGCCGCGCGTTACGACCTCGTGCAACGGCCCTCGCGGGTGCGCCCGTGGCGGCAACTGCTGGCGGCGTGGCAGGCGCGCGCCGTCATTCGCGGCGCCCGGACGACGGTCGTCGCCCTCGCCGTTGCCGCAGCCGCGCTCGGCGCCCAGTCGGACAGCGCCCGCTCGGACAGCGCCCGCTCGGACTCGGGCCCTCGCGACGGGCTGCTCCACATCGGCGCGGTCGCGCCGGCGGTGCCGTTCCCTGTCGGCGAGCGCCTGGTCTATCAGGCCAAGTTCGGCATCTTCAACGTCGGCACCGCCACGATGGAGGTCGCGGGGGTCGATACCGTGCGCGGCGCGTCGGCCCTGCACCTGGTGTTTCGCATCAGCGGCGGCGCGCTGTGGTACCATATCGAGCAGAAGCTCGAATCCTGGGTCGGGACGAGCGACTTTCGATCGCGCCGCTTCTGGAACCAGACCGAGGAAAAGGGCAAGTCGTGGGAGCGGAAGTTCGATATCTACCCGGACTCGGGGTTCTATCGGGAGGCCGGCCGCGACACCACGCTCGCCACGGTGCCCGACCCGCTCGACGACGCGGCGTTCCTCTACTGGATCCGCACGGTTCCCCTCGAGATCGGCAAGCGTTACGAATACCGCCGCTACTTCCGGCCCGAGCGTAACCCGGTGATCGTCGAGGTGCTGGGGCGGGAGCGCGTGGGCGTCGCCGGCAGGAAGTGGAATGCGATCGTCATCCGCCCGCGCATCCCGAATGGCGGCGGCATCTTTGCGGAGCGGGCCGACGCGCGCATGTGGCTGTCGGACGACGACCGCCGCGTCATGCTCGCGCTGCAATCGAACTTCTCGTTCGGCCAGGTCACGATGAAGCTCAAGGCGTATTCCGACCCTCCCGCGGGGCGCCCATGACCGAGTACCGTGAGGCGGATTTCTCCCGCCTCAAGACCGTCCCTATCGCGCAGCGCCCCAACAAAGTCGACCCGTCCCTGCTCGGCCACCCGCCCGGTCGCGACCACAGCTTCGCCGCGTTCTGGCGTTCCCTCCCCGACATCCTCGCCGCGAAAGACCTGCGCTACGTCGCGGACCAGATCGCGCGGGCCGCCGGGCGCCGCGCGGTGGTCGTGCTGCTCGGTGGTCACGTCATCAAAGTCGGCCTGGGGCCGGTGCTCCGGGAGCTGTTGGGGCGCGGCGTGATCACCCACCTCGCGTTGAACGGGAGCGCCGCGATTCACGACTTCGAGCTCGCCGCCTTCGGCGGGACGAGCGAGGACGTCGCCCGCGGGCTGGCGGACGGCTCGTTCGGGATGGCCGAGGAAACGGGACGCGAGATGAACGCGGCGGTCGCCGCGGGGGCGCGGGCGGGGCGCGGCATGGGCGAGGCGCTGGCGGAATATCTGCGGGGCCGCTCGACGCTGGCCGCCCCCGAGGTCTCCGTGCTGCTCGCTGCCGCCGCCGCGGGGATCCCGGTGACGGTGCACGTCACGATCGGCGCGGACATCACGCACCAGCATCCCAGCGCCGACGGGGCCGCGCTGGGGGCCACGAGTCACCGTGACTTGAAGCGGCTGGCCGCCTCCCTACCGGCGCTCGACGACGGCGGTGTGGTGCTCAACCTGGGGAGCGCGGTCGTGATGCCGGAAGTGTTTCTCAAGGCGCTCACGGTGGCGCGTAATCTGAACGGGGGAAAGCCGAAGGGGTTTACGGCGTGCGACTGCGACATGCAGCGCCACTACCGGCCGCGGGTAAACGTGGTCGAGCGTCCCACGCTCGCCGGCGGCCGCGGGGTGCAACTCACCGGCCACCACGAGATCCTGATTCCGCTGTTGTGCTGGGCGGTGCTCGAGCAGCTCAAGCGTCCGACGGACGACCCTTGATCATCTCGCGGATCTTGTCCGCGGTGCTCGGGCTGACGAGCCGGAGCACGAAGTAGAGAATGAAGCCGATGGCGGCGAGCTTCAGGATCCACAGGGCGAGCCCGAACAGGCCGCCCAGCAGCCCGAAGAAGATGTTGAGTGCCACGAACGCCAGCGCGGCGAAGATGGCGAACCCAATGATGCTCCTGAACATGGCCGGTTTCCTCCGTGATGCCCGACGTTCGGGCCGTACGTCGGAATGTAGCTGCCGGTTTCACGAGGGCGCCAGCGCGTGAACGGCGTCGACGTCGCCGTCGTCGGCGGCGGGGCGGTGGGCGCGGCGTGTGCCAGGGCCTGCGCGGCCCGCGGCCTCCAGGTCGCCATTTTCGAGCCCGGTCCCGACCCGGCCGCCGCCTCTCCCGCCTCCGCGGGGATGCTGGCCGCCCAGATCGAGCTGACCGACGACGCGCTCGTCGGACTCTCGGTGCGCGCGCGCGATTTGTACGAGCCCCTCGCCCCCGCGTTGCGGGAGACCACCGGCATCGACATCGGCTTCTGGCGCGCCGGCATCGCGGCGGTGGCGTTCGACGACGCCGCCTCCGGCCGGCTCAAGGAGGACGCGGCCCGTCAGCGCCAGGCGGGACTGCGCTGCGACTGGCTCGAGGCCGACGAGGTCCGGGAGCGCTGGCCGGGCGCAGCCCCGGACTGCCGCGGCGCCCTGTTCGCCCCGGAAGACGCGGCCGTCGATCCCCAGGGGCTCACCCGCGCCTGCCTCGCCGACGCTCGCCGGCTCGGCGCGGCCCTGCATCCGGAACAGGTCATGCTGGTGGACACGGGGAACGGTCGAGCGCGCGGCGTCGTGACGCGGGGCGGCAGGACGGCCGCGGAGCACGTGGTGCTCGCCGCCGGCGTGTGGACGCCGCAGATCGCCGGCGTGCCGCGGCCGCTGCCGGTCGAGCCCGTGCGCGGACAGATGGCCGCCACCGCGTGGCCCCCCGATACGCCGGCCGCGATTCTCTATCACGATCGCGGCTACGTGCTGGCGCGCGGCGGCGACGCCGTGCTCGGCACCACGATGGAGCACGCCGGCTTCGATTGCCGCGTCACCAACGAAGGCCTCGCCCAAATCTTCCGGGGAGCCGTCCGCCTGCTGCCGGCCTTGCTCAATCAGGCCGTGCAGCGCATGTGGGCAGGGCTCCGGCCCGTGACCGCCGACGGCCGTCCCATCGTCGGCCCGGACCCGGACGTGGAGCGCCTGTGGTACGCCGCCGGGCACGGACGAAACGGCATCCTGCTCGCCGCCCTCACGGGCGAGATCATCGCGGACCTGGTGACGAAAGGGGAAACGGACGTGGATATCAGCGCATTGAGCGTTAACAGGCTCAAGCCCCAAGCCGCAAGTTGACCCGAGTGACTTACAGCTTACGGCTTGTGACTTACGACTGATGTATCGCACCACCTGCGCCTTCTGCAACAGCAAGCTTGACGGCGACGGCGGGCCATCCGGTCTGGGCGTCGGGAAGCGTCTCGCGTTCGACGAGTGGAAGGGCCGGCTCTGGGTCATCTGTCCCAGGTGCTCCCGCTGGAACCTGACGCCACTGGATGAGCGACTCGAGCGGATTGAAGCGCTCGCGCGCGTCGCCCGCGAGGGACGCGTGGCGGCGGCGACCGAGCAGGTGGCCCTGATTCGGTGGCACGGATACGACTTCGTCCGGGTCGGCAAGCCGCCGCGCCTCGAGTTCGCCACCTGGCGCTACGGCGAGCGGCTCAAGGCGCGCCAGCGCGAGCAGCTCAAAGTCGTCGTCCCTCTCACCGTGGCCACGGTGGGACTGGCGGTGGCGGTGAACGTCGCGGCGGGCGGATCGGTCGGCGTGTTCGTGTGGAACATGCCGCGCATCGCACGCTGGATGTACACCCGGATCGTGGGCCGGCGCGCCGTCGGCCTCATCGAGCCGCCGATCTGTGAGCGCTGCGGCACGGTGATGCGGCTCCGGGCCAGACACATGGCCCACGCGCGCGTCGTGCCGGACAGCAAGGCCGATCTGGGCCTGGTCCTGAGCTGCCCGAGCTGCCACGCGGAAGGCGCGCTGCTGGTCGGCCCGGAAGCGCAGGCCGCGCTGCGCCAGGGACTGACGTACCTGGCGCTGACCCGCCGCGGGCGCGAGCGCGCCGAAGACGCGGCGCGCCTGGTCGAGGGCGCCGGGGGACCGGAGCGACTCATCCGCGACGTGGCCCGGCGCGAGCTCACGCTGCGCAGCATCGCGCCCGAGCGGAGGCTCGCTCTGGAGATGGCCGTGGACGAGCACGCGGAGGTGGCGGGGTTGGAGCGGCAGTGGCGCGAGGCCGAAGAGCTCGCCGAAATCGCGGACGGCTTACTTTCCACGACGGCGGAACTGGACGCCGAGCTGCGGCGCTTGAAGCAGCGCGGCCCGGAGGGCGGTCAACCGTCTGGTTGAAATTCGGCCTTTTGTCGCCTTTCCGCCTTCACTATCTTCCCCAAGCCTCATGGCCACCGCACTTACCCAGATCGCCGCCCGCAAACCCGCCTGGCTCAAGGTCCCCGCCCCGGGGGGCCCGAACTATCTCGCATTGAAACACCTCATGCGGGAGCTCGAGCTGCACACCGTGTGCGAGGAAGCGCATTGTCCCAACGTGGGCGAATGCTGGGAGCACAAAGCCGCCACGTTCATGATCCTGGGCGACGTGTGCACCCGGAACTGTGCGTACTGCGCCGTGGCGCACGGCACGCCCGCCCCGCTCGATGCCGGTGAGCCGGTGCGTCTGGCGGAAGCCGTGCGACGCATGGCGCTCAAGCACGTGGTCATCACAAGCGTGGACCGGGACGACCTGCCGCACGGCGGGGCCCAAGTCTTCGCGGCGTGCATCGCGGAGATCCGCCGGCGGACGCCGGGCACGTCGGTCGAAGTGCTCATCCCCGACTTCAAGGGCAGCGAGCAGGCGCTGCGCCTCGTGGTGGACGCGAAGCCCGACATCCTGAACCACAACCTCGAGACGATCGAGCGCCTTTATCGGCTGGCGCGGCCGGGCGGCCGCTACGCCCGGGCGCTGGAGCTGCTGCGTCGCGCCAAGCAGCTCGACCCCGGTACGTTGACGAAGTCGGGGATCATCTGCGGCCTGGGTGAGCAATGGGACGAGCTCCTCACCGCGATGCGCGACGTGCGCGCCCAGGGCGTCGACATCCTCACACTCGGCCAGTATCTGCGACCCTCCGACCAGCATCTGCCGATCGCGCGCTACTATACGCCTGCCGAGTTCGCAGAGCTGCGCCGGCTCGGGATGGCGATGGGCTACCGCCACGTCGAGGCCGGGCCGCTGGTGCGCTCGAGCTATCACGCGTGGGAGCAGGTCGAGCACGCGACCGCCGCCGTCTAATCCGAGCCCGCCCCACATGACCAGCGCCACCGCGCAGCCCAAAGTCGACCAGTCGCAGGTCGAGCTCGCCCGGCGGATGCTGCGCCAGATGCTGCTGATCCGCCGCTTCGAAGAAAAGGCGGCGGAGGCGTACGCGCTCGGCAAGATCGGCGGGTTCTGCCATCTCTACATCGGTCAGGAGGCAGTGGCGGCGGGCTCGCTCGCCGCGTTGCGCCCGGACGATTACGTCATCAGCTCCTACCGCGAGCACGGGCAAGCGTTGGTCCGGGGCGTCCCCGCCAAAGCGGCGATGGCCGAGCTGTACGGCAAAGCCACCGGTTGCTCGAAGGGCAAGGGCGGCTCGATGCACCTGTTCGACGCGACGAAGCGGTTCATGGGCGGCCATGGGATCGTCGGCGGCCACGTTCCCCTCGCCGCGGGGATCGGCTTCGCGATCAAGTATCAAGGCGGCGACCAGGTGTGCCTGTGTTACTTCGGGGAGGCGGCCGTCAACATCGGCGCCTTTCATGAAGCCCTCAACATGTCATCGGTCTACCACCTCCCCGTCATCTTCTGCTGCGAGAACAACCGGTACGGCATGGGGACCGCGTTCGAGCGCGTGGCCGCCGTGACGGACGTGGTGGAGCACGCCTGCAGCTACGACATGGCGGCCGAGCTCGTGAATGGCATGGATGCCCTCGCGGTGTACGCCGCCACCCAGCGCGCCGTCGAGCGCGCGCGCCAGGGCGGCCATCCCACGCTGCTCGAGGTGCGGACGTATCGCTTCATGGGGCATTCGATGTCCGACCCGCTGCACGGCGTGTACCGCACCAAGGACGAGGTCGAGGAGCAGAAGAAGCGGGATCCCATCATCCAGTTGGCGGCCCAGCTCAAGGAGGACGGCGCGCTGGACCAGGCGGGGGTCGACGCGCTCGACGCGGAGGTGCGGGCCGAAGTAGAGGAAGCGGTGAAATTCGCCGACGAGAGCCCCGATCCGGAGCCCGCGGAGCTGTTCACCCACGTGCTCACCGACTGAGCGCATGCCGACCCTGACCTATCGTGACGCGCTCAACCAGGCGCTGCGCGAAGAGATGCAGCGCGACGGCAACGTGTTCCTGATGGGCGAGGAAGTCGGGGTCTACCAGGGCGCGTACAAGGTGAGCCGCGGGCTGCTCGAGGAGTTCGGCCCGATGCGCGTCGTGGACACGCCCATCGCCGAGCTCGGGTTCGCTGGGATCGGGGTGGGGGCGGCCATGGCGGGGCTGCGGCCGGTGATCGAGTTCATGACGTGGAACTTCGCCGTCCTGGCGCTCGACCAGATCGTGAACTCGGCGGCGAAGATCCTGTACGAGTCGGGCGGGCAGCTCCCGATCCCGATCGTGTTCCGGGGCCCGAACGGTGCGGCGCTCCAGCTCGGGGCGCAGCACTCCCAGGCCTGGGAGAGCTGGCTGAGTCACATCCCCGGCCTCAAGGTCGTGGCGCCGGCCACGCCGGCCGACGCCAAGGGCCTCCTCAAGGCGGCGATCCGCGACGACAACCCCGTGATCGTGCTCGAGGGCGAGATGTTGTACAACACCAAGGGGGACGTGCCCGAGGGCGAGTACGTCGTGCCGATCGGTCAGGCCGACGTCAAACGGACGGGGCAGGACGTGACCCTGATCTGCCACTCCAAGACTGTGACCGTCGCCCTCAAGGCCGCCGAGCAGCTCGCCGAGCAGGAAGGGATCGCGGCGGAGGTCGTCGACCTGCGCTCGCTGCGGCCGCTCGACGCAGCGACGATCACCGCCTCGGTGGCCAAGACCAACCGCGCCGTCGTTGTCGAGGAAGGGTGGCCCCATTGCGGCATCGGCGCGCAGGTGGTGGACGTGATCCAGCGCGAAGCGTTCGACCACCTCGATGCGCCCGTCCTGCGGGTGACCCAAGCCGACGTGCCGATGCCCTATAACAAGCAGCTCGAGCGCCTCGCCAAGCCCAGCCCCGAGAAGGTCGTCGCCGCGGCGCGGCGCGTGCTGTACCTCGACTGACCATGGCCACCAAGGTCTTCATGGAAGCGCTCTCCCCGACTATGGAGGAAGGGCGCCTGGTGAAGTGGCACAAGCGGGAAGGCGACGCGGTGAAGACGGGGGAGACGCTCGCCGAGGTCGAGACCGACAAGGCGGTGATGGACCTGGTCGCCCGTGCCGACGGCGTCCTGCGGCAGGTGGCGGTGACGGAAGGACAGACGGTGCCGGTGGGGAACGTCGTGGCCGTGATCGCGGCGGCGGGGGAGACCGTCGGCGCATCCGTAGCCGCCGCTCCTCCCCCTGCACCCGCGCCGTCGGGAGGCGGGAGGCGGGAGACCCTAAAGGACTCCCTGCCGGTCGCGGGAAGCGTGGTCGCGGTCGCGACCGCAAGGCCCACGACAACCCCTGCCCCAGCGGGTGATGCGAGCGGCGTGAAGGCCTCACCACTCGCCAGACGCATCGCGAAGGAAGCTGGCGTGGATCTCAAGCTCGTCACCGGATCGGGCCCGGGCGGCCGAGTCGTCAAACGGGACCTGGAAGCAGGCTCCGTCACGGGGTCGGCCGTAGTGCAGCGGAGCGAACCTCTCCCTTCTCCCGTCTCCCCGGTGGGGGCGCGGTTGGGTGGGGCGTATGAAGACGTCCCGCTGACGCAGATCCGCAAAACGATCGCCAAGCGCCTGGCGACGTCCCTCGGCCCCATCCCGCACTTCTTCCTCACGACCGAGGTCGACATGGAACGGGCCGCGGAGGCGCGGGAGGCGCTCAACCGGGAGCTCGGCGACCGGGGAAAAGTCTCGTTCAACGACGTCATCGTCAAAGCGACCGCGCTCGCGCTGACGAAGCACCGCGCCTGCAACGCCTGGTTTCAGGACGATCACATCCGCTACTGGAACGAGGTCCATATCGGGATGGCGGTCGCGGTCGAGGACGGGCTCATCACCCCGGTGATCCGCGATGCGGACCGGAAGCCGCTGCTCGAGATCGGCCGCGAGGCGCGCGAGCTCGCCGAGAAGGCGCGCAGCCGCCGGCTGCAGCTGAGTGAGTACACCGGGTCGACCTTCTCCGTCTCCAACCTCGGGATGTTCGAGATCGACCAGTTCACGGCGGTGATCAATCCCCCGGAAGCGGGCATCATCGCGGTCGGCTCGATCACGCCGAAGCCGGTCGTGTGGGATGGCCAGGTGGTGCCGCGCCGCCGCATGCGGATCACGATGAGCTGCGACCATCGCGTGATCGACGGCGCGACGGGAGCGGGGTTTCTGAAAACCCTGAAGGAGATGCTCGAGAACCCGCTGGCGATGTTGCTGTGAACTCGGAACGCGGAACTCGGAACGCGGAACAGCCGCACGAGCTTCGGTCCGCCTGTTCCGCGTTCCGCGTTCCGACTTCCGCGTTAGGGGAGGGGGCCTTTGGCCAACCAATTTGACGTGCTCATCCTGGGCGGGGGGCCGGCCGGCTACGTCGGCGCGATCCGCTCGGCGCAGCTCGGCATGACCACGGCGGTGATCGAGCGCGAAAAACTCGGGGGGGTATGCGTCAACATCGGCTGCATCCCCACCAAGGCGCTGCTCCACTCGGCCTACATCGCGAAGCTGCTGCGGGAGGCGAAGGAGTTCGGGGTCGAGGCGGGCAGCGTCAAGACCGACTACGGCGTCGCGATGCAGCGGTCCCGCCGGGTGAGCGACCAGAACTCGAAGGGCGTCGAGTTCCTGATGAAGAAGAACAAGATCACGGTCGTGAAGGGCAACGGGGTGCTCCAGCCGGGCCGCAAGGTGAAGGTCGGGAGCGACACCTACGAGGCGAAAAAGGCGGTCATCATCGCCACGGGATCACGCGTAAAGGGCCTGCCGCAGATCGGGTTGGAGATCAACAAGACGACCGTCATCTCCTCGGACGAAGCGCTGTTTCTCGAGAAGGCGCCGGCCACGCTGGCGATCATCGGCGCCGGCGCCGTGGGTATGGAGTTCGCCGACATCTTCAGCGCCTTCGGCACCACGGTGACCCTGATCGAAGCGCTGCCGCGCATCCTGCCGCTCGAGGACGCCGAGGCGTCGGACGCCCTGGCGAAGAGCTACAAGAAGCGCGGCATCGAGGTGATCGCGGGTGCCAAGGTGAAGAAGGGAACGCCCGCCAAGGACAAAGTGACCCTCGAGGTCGAGACGAACGGCACGACGCGGAAGATCGAGGCCGCGGCGGTGCTGATGGCCGCGGGCCGCGCGGTGAATGTCGAGAACATCGGCCTGGCGGAGTGCGGCGTCCAGGTGACCGAGCGGGGCTTCATCAAGGTCGATCCGGGCCTGCAGACCACCGCGCCGGGGTACTACGCCATCGGCGACGTGGCCGGGCCGCCGATGCTGGCCCACAAGGGAATGCGGGAGGGCGTGACGGTCAGCGAGCTCATCGCGGGCAAGAAACCGCATGCCATCAAGTACGACAACGTGCCCAGCGTGACGTACTGCCACCCCGAGGTGGCCAGCATCGGGCTCACCGAGGACCAGTGCAAGGAACGGAAGCTCCAGTACGTGGCCGGCCGGTTCCCGTTCTCGGCGAACGGGCGGGCGCGTGGCACGGGCGAGACCGAGGGGTTCGTGAAGATCCTGCGCGACAAGCAGTACGGCGAGATCCTGGGCGCCCACATCGTGGGCGGGCATGCGTCCGAGATCATCCACGAGCTGGCGGTGGCGCGGGAGAATGAATACACCGTGGAAGAGGTCGAGCTGGCGATTCACGCGCACCCGACGATGTCCGAGGCCGTGGCGCAGGCGGCGCTCGATTCGCTGGGCCGAGTGGTGGACATGTGAAAGACCCGCTGGCGATCGGGCTGGGCGCGCTGGCGTGCGGCGCGGGACTCGGCGGCGGGACCATCGTGGCCGCGCTCGTCATCGTGCGCACGCTGGAGCACCACGTCAGCGCGTCACACTATCAGGAGAGCGCGGCCGACCCGGTCCTGGCGGGCACGCTCGCCGGCATCGCGGTCGGCGCGACGTTCGGCTGGCGCCGCAGCCGCCGCCTCGACAACCTGTGGCAGCGCGGCGTGATCGCCGTCCTGGCGTGCGTCGGCGCGCTGCTGCTCGGCTTCATCGCCTGGCCGATCGACCACCTGCTCGGCGTCGCCGGTCTCGCGGTATGGGGGCTCGCCTGCTTCGGGCTGGGCGGCGCGGCCAGCGCGTGGGCCGTGCGCGGAAGCCGGGACGATGCGTTGAGGGATGCCGAGTGACTGACCGCGGCATCGACGTGATCGAGGCCGGCCTGGTGCCGTACGGCGAGGCGCTCGAGTGGCAGCGGTCGCTCGCCGAGGCGCGCATCGCGGGGCGGCTGGAGCGGGACGTGCTCCTGCTGCTCCAGCACCCGCCGGTGGTGACGCTGGGGCGCACCGCGCGCGCGGGCCACCTGCTCGAGCCGCACGACCTGCCTGTGTTCGAGGTCGAGCGCGGCGGCGATGTCACCTTCCACGGCCCGGGGCAGCTCGTCGGCTATCCCATCCTGGACCTGGGCGGCTACCGCCGCGACCTGCATTGGTACCTGCGCACGCTCGAGCAGGCCCTGATCGACGCGCTCGCCCGGCTCGACATCCCAACCGAGCGGAAGCCGGGCTACACCGGCGTCTGGACCAGCCGAGGCAGCCGCAAGATCGCCAGCATCGGCGTGCACGTGAAGCAGTGGGTCACGTCGCACGGGTTTGCGTTGAACGTCACGACGGATCTCTCACAGTTCGACCGCATCGTGCCGTGCGGGATTGCGGGGGTGGTCATGACTTCCGTGGAACGGGAGAGGGGAGAGGGGAGAGGGGAAAGGGAGCTCTGGGGCGACACGGTCGCGGCGGTGATCCGGGGGTTCGAAGACGCATTCGGCGTCACGAGCCAAGAATCGTCTTGCTCGCGTTCCGAAACTTGTTGATCTCGTGTTGTGTCAGACCGCGGCCGCCGTAGCGCTCCTCGGTCCACGGATCCCCGCGCATGTGATAGCCGTTCTGCTCCCAGAATCCCGGCAGGTCTTCCTCCAGCAGCTCGAACCCACGCACCCACTTCGCGCTCTTCCAGAAATAGAGATGCGGCACGAGCAGCCGCGCCGGCCAGCCGTGCTCCGGCGTCAACCACTCACCGCTCCACCGGAAGGCGATCAGGTTCTCGGGCCGGTCTAAGTCCGCGAGGGGCAGGTTCGTCGTAAATCCCTGCTCGGCGAGCACCAGACAGAACTTCGCCGCCG
>WNGI01007537.1_pt1 | contig 15494 bp, 14 predicted proteins | sample 5400621 | NCBI WGS metagenome assembly WNGI01 (sample SAMN13153374, study PRJNA577476) | soil metagenome | isolation source: 20 cm soil or saprolite under Garry oak tree replicate 1 | place: USA:California | collected 2016-06-15 | reverse complement strand
GCGCTTCGCGCGCCCGCCTTAGGTCGGGTGTCCCGGTTGGGCCGGGCGGCGCTGACGCGCGTCCAGATCGCAGGACGTTACTTGCGGCGACGACTGAATGAGCGCCCCGGACGGGCGGGCCCGCGCTCGCGGCAGGCGGTTGCCCAAGCGGGCTGTCCGGTCGGTGCCCCATCGCCCCGCCGATCGCCAACGCCATGATGACGATGGCCAGACCGACCGCGACGGGGGCGTGGCGTGGAGGGCGTTCGAGTGTGCACCGAGGGTGGGTCATGGCGATGAACGCGGCCGCTTGCGCCCCGACTATCCCCTCCTGCGCAGGTCGACACTGAAGTCGACGTGAGCGCGGAGCATTGCAATTGCCTCGCTCCAGTGCTCGAGGGCCACAGCCCACGCATCGATCACCCCCGGTTGGTCCAGAGGAAAGGGGCCGTCCTTGAGTTGGATTCGCGATCCATAACCAACCGGCTCGATGTTCACGCCGACCTTCGTGACCAAGCGCTCGTCAGGCAGCCACGGCCTTCGAAAGATGAACGTGCGAGGTGACCGGGCTTCGACCACCTCCCACCACACCCGTTGGTCCGGCCACACGAGGCTGGAGCGAGACCCTACTGCGAGACCGCCGTCGACCTGTTCCGGGAGCCACCGTGCCAGCTCCTCCGGATCGGCCCACGCCCGAAACACTCGTTCCGGTGGCGCGTCGAGGCGCCGGCTGATGCGGACCCACCGCTCGAACTCGGTGCCAGACGGCAGTCTCGTCGTTTGTTGGTCGCCCACTGGTGGGCCTCTCTCTTCCAACCATTGCCTCGGGCTCGCGGCACCAGGCGGATACGACGTGTATTGCGTAACCGGCCGGAGTGTCCCAGGCGGAGGCCGACCCCGGTCCGGACGGGGCCTCGGTTATAGTTGCCCTCGTGCTCGTGGTCAAGCCGGCCGACAGCTGAACGCTGAGTTGAGCACGAAACCCGGCGGGAGTAGCTCAGTTGGCAGAGCGTCAGCCTTCCAAGCTGAATGTCGCGAGTTCGAACCTCGTCTCCCGCTCCAATCCCCACCGCTCCGGACGCGCAGGCTGACCCTCAGCCGCGGCGGGCGACCACCGAGAACGACAGCGGGATCCGGCCGCGTGCCTCCGGCCGGACGTCGTCGTGACCGCCCCACCAGTCGGTCGGGTGCTCGGCGACGCGCTCCAGCCGGAGGCCGGCGCCCAGCATCGCCGTGAGGATTTCGCCGAGGGTCCACGACCGGGCGAACTTCCAGCTCTGGTCGCGCTCGTCGACCGACAGGCGGTCGATGTATTCGGGCGCCCAGCCCTTTGAGGCCTCCGGCCCGGCGAAGTAGTCGTAATCCGTGGCGATCCAGTTGCCGTCCTCGTCGGCGTCGAACAGCCATTCGGCCGGGTGGCCCTCGAACAGGACGAGCCGGCCGGTCGGCGAGAGGAGACGCTGGAGGACGGCCGCCCAGGCGTCGAGATCCTGGAGCCAGATGAGCGACCCGCGACCCGTGTAGAGCAGATCAGCAGTGCCGTCCAGCACGTGCGGCGCGTCGAGAATGTCGGATTCGATCCAGCTGGCGGGCGCGCCGACCGCGCGAGTCAACTCCTCGGCGAGCCGCAGCATGCGCGGGCTGTAGTCGACGCCGACCACTTCCTCGGCCCCGAGATTCCACAGCGAGAGGGTGTCTCGGCCGGCGGCGCACTGCAGGTGGATTGCCCGCCGGCACCGCCCGTGGAGATCGCCGATCAGCTCGAGCTCCGGTGCCAGCAGGTTTGTCCCACCCGACCGGATCAGCTCGATCGCCTCGGGCAGCCAGCGTTCGTAGCGCTCGGCGGCCTCGTCCCAGGCAAGCCGGGTGGCAGCCTGCATGCGACGGGGATCCGCGCGTTCCGTCGCGCTCGCCGGGCGAACGTGCGCGTCGGAGCCGGACACGGAACCAGAGTCGGAGTCGGAGTCGGAGCCAGGTTCGGCGTCGGGATCGGTGCCGGAGGTCGGGTCCATCGCCGCAGAGTCTAGGGGCTGGACCGCCGTGCGCCGCCACGGACCGCGGACATGCGCCGGCCGCCCGACGATATCCTCCGACGATGCAGACGCTTGCCTCGCTGCCCTCCGCGCTTGGTCGGACGGCCAGCATCGTCGCCGTCGTTGCGATCGCGACGACCATCGTCGCATTCGCCCTCGACGGCCTTGGGGCCAGCCAGACGATCGTCTTCATCGTCAGCGGGATTGCCCTCGCCGGTCTTGCCGTGCTGATCGGGCAGGGGACCGACGAGCTCGGCCAGCGATTCGGGCCGGCGACGACGGGCATCCTCCAGTCGGCGCTCGGCAACCTGCCCGAGCTCTTCATCTCGATCTTCGCCCTGCGGGCCGGTCTCGTGGTCGTCGTCCAGACGGCCCTGATCGGCTCGATCCTCGCGAACCTGTTGCTCGTCCTTGGCCTGGCGTTCCTCATCGGCGGCCTCCGTCATGGGACCCAGACCTTCCACGCGCCAGCGGTTCGGACGATGGCGACGCTGCTCCTCCTGGCGGTGGCAGCCCTCGCGATCCCCACCCTTGCCACGGCGCCCGGCGAGCCGGATGCCGGCCACGAGATCGACCTGAGCGTGATCGTCTCGATCGTCCTGCTCATCGTGTTTGCAGCGTCGATCCCGTTCTCGCTCCGAGGCGGCCGCGGCATGAGCGTCGAGCTCGAGGCGTCCGCCAGCGCGTGGCCATTGCCGCTCGCTCTCGGCGTCCTCGCGGTCGGCGCGGTCGGCGCCGCGCTCACCTCGGACCTGTTCGTCGAGGCGCTCAAGCCGACGATGGCGAGCCTCGGCCTGTCGGAGGCGTTTGTCGGTCTGGTCATCGTCGCGATCGCCGGCAACGCCGTCGAGAATCTCGTCGGGATCCAGGCCGCCGCCGCCAACAAGACCGATCTGGCGACGAGCCTGATTCTCAACAGCAGCCTCCAGGTCGCGATCGCCCTGACGCCGGCTCTCGTCCTCATCTCACTGGTCATTGGCGGTGGTGCCCTGACCCTCGTCCTCAGCCCGCTCTTGCTCGGCGCCGTATTCCTTGCCGCTTTGCTTGCGGCCGTCATCGTCTTCGACGGAGAGAGCACCTGGCTGGAGGGTCTGGCCCTGCTCGGCCTCTACCTGATCATCGCCGCCAGCGTCTGGTACGGCCCGCCGATCCACGCCTGAATCGGTTCGGCGACGGCTGCAACGCCGTCAAACGCATGACGCGTTATGCTCCGGCCGGCTTGGCTCGATCCGCGCATATCCGTCAGATGTCGCAGATCGAATAACAATTCGGGGGATGGCTCCGGTTCCGTCAACGGAGGACCATCCTCGTAGCGCTCATCCAGTTCTCGCGGGTTAGCCCTTCATCCAGTTTCATCCGGCACGGCCGACACCCACGACGTGATGCAGAAACGACTTCGCCGCCTCCCCCTTCGCCGCCTCGCCGCCCGCGCTGCCATGGCGATTCGTCGCCGGCCGCGAACCGCGACCATTGCCCTGACACTCACTGTCCTTGGCGTGATCGCCGTCGGAGGCTCCCTCCTCCTTAGCGGTCAGCCCGCGTTGTCACAGCCGCCGGCCGGCCAGCCGACCTTCACCTATGCCGGTGGCTGGTCCCTCGTCGAACTGGAGCGCCACCTCCAGGCGGGCGACGTCACGGCGATCAGCGCGACCAGCTCATCGCCGGCGGCGGGCAACGCACCCGATGGACTCGTCGTCAAGACCCGCGACGGCCAGATCGTCACGATCAACCTCGCGGTGAGCGCGGGTCAGGCCGTCAGCGCCCTGTCCGGCCTTGGCTACGGGAACCTGTTGACAACCGAGGCGCTTGCGGCCGGTCGTTCGACGACGGTTGCCGAAGGCGCCCCGAACCCGATGGCGATCATCCTGCCGCTGCTGATGGTCGCCGCGATGGTCGTCCTCTTCACGCGGATGTCGCGGCGAAATGGGCCGGCTGCGCGCGAGTCATCGAGCGGCTTCTCGACGATCATGCCCGCCGACCCGAACGCCCGGCCGACGGGCGACGCTGCGAAGGACGCCACGATCCGGATGGTCGCGACGCTCGACGACGTCGCCGGCTGCGACGAGGCGAAGCTCGAGCTGACCGAGGCGATCGATTTCCTTCGCTCGCCGGAGCGCTTCCACCTGCTCGGCGCCCGGATCCCGCGCGGGATCATGCTGTATGGCCCGCCCGGTACCGGCAAGACGATGCTTGCCCGAGCGGTTGCCAGCGAGGCCGGCGTGCCGTTCCACTACGCATCCGGCTCCGAGTTCGTCGAGAAGTACGTCGGCGTCGGTGCGCGGCGGATCCGCGACCTGTTCGCCCAGGCCCGGAAGCTCGGCCGCGGGGTAATCTTCCTCGACGAGTTCGACGCTCTCGGCAAGGCGCGCGGCGGCCCGAACAGCCACGAAGAGCGCGAACAGACGCTCAACCAGCTCCTTGTCGAGCTCGACGGGTTCGGAACGACCGACGACGTCATCGTGATTGCGGCGACGAACCGCCTCGACGTCCTCGACTCGGCCGTCCTCCGGCCCGGGCGCTTCAACCGCAAGATCCATGTCGGGCTGCCGGACGTGAAAGGCCGCAAGGCGATCCTCGAGGTTCACGCTCGCAACAAGCCGATCGCGATGACGGTCGACCTCGGCGAGATGGCCCGCAAGACCTATGGCTTCTCCGGCGCCCAGCTGGCCGACCTCCTCAACGAGGCCGCGATCATGACGGCCCGCCGCCTCGGGGACGTGATCAGCGGTGAGGACCTTCACGCCGGATGGCTGAAGGTCGCGGTCGGCACCTCTCGCCGCCGGTCGATGGACGAACGAGAGCGGTCGATCATCGCCGCCCACGAGGTCGGTCACGCGATCTGCAGCAAGGTCCATGGCGACAAGCGGCGGGTCGAGGAAATCAGCCTCTTCGCCCACGGCGAGGCGCTCGGCGTGACGGTCAGCAGCCAGGAGGACAACGACCTTCCGTCCGAGTCCGACCTGCGCGCCCGCCTCATTGCCCTGATGGGCGGTCGAGCTGCCGAGGAGATCCTGTTCCAGGAGGTCACTGGTGGCGCGTCGAACGACTTCGAGGCGGCCAACGGGATCGCGACGGCGATGGTCACAAAGTGGGGCATGGGCCGCGACCCCGAAGCCGCCGACGGCGGTATCTCCGGTCGCGGGATCCTGTCCTTCCTCGTTCCGACATCCGGGCACCGCTCGCTGCCGTCCGAGGTCCAGGGTGCCGCCACCCGCGCGATCCGGGCCATCCTCGACGAGGCCTACGCCGAAGCCTCGCGGACGCTCGTCGCGAACATGGACACCCTCCGCCGTCTGGCCGCCTATCTCGTCGAGCACGAGCGGGTTGACGGCACGACGTTCGACGAGCTGTTCGACGGCGGTCGACTGGTGCCGAACGGCGAAGGCGAGTGGCGTGCGGCGACGGCCCGGCCGCGAGCCTGGGGTGAGATCGTCGACCTGGCCGAGCATCGGATGCGACCGCCGCTCCTCGCGGAGCCTGCCGCCGCGGTCGTTGCCGGCGTCGCCGGTCGTGCAGCGGCGATCGTTGCGACCGGCGACTTCCCGCCACTGACGTCCGAACTCGGCCCGCCGGTCTCGCGGACGGACCCCTCGGGTGCCCGCACTCGATCGGCCGGGTCGCGCCGTCGCGTGGTTCGCTGGCGCCGACGACCCTCGACGGGCGGGCGTGTGGCGGCGGGTGCGCCCGACGCGGGTATGCCCCTCGCGGCCGAGCGGAGCGCGATGACACGACGTGGCGCGCGCTATGCGGCCGCGGAGTTGCTCCACCGAGCGGAGGCCTGGCTGCGCCAGAGCGAAGCGGAGGGCGAGCTCTAGCCCGCGCTCGATCGAGGAAACGGGTTCGGCGCCGGTGTGAAGTTCGACGCCTGAATATCTGCTTGCATTCTCAGCGAATATGCGCAACTATTCCACCGTGTGCCAGACCAATCTCACCACTGAGGCGAAGAAGAAGCTCAGGCGGCCCTGCCGGGAGGCACGGGTCCCGGGGCTCTGACGGCGCGTAACAACGACGACCGATGGGCCTCCGGGATCGGAGGCTCCAGGGGCCGCGGACACCACGAACGGTGACCGCGGTCTTTTTGTTGCCTCCGGGAATGGCGGCCCCTCGACCACCAGACGAGGGAGCACGACATGAGCACGATCATCTTCGGCGACGGGAACCTCGGCCGCGCGATTGAGGCGGCCCTGCGCGAAACGGGGACGGAGCCTCTGGTCCTGGGTCGGCCGGTGAACGGTAGGCACGCACCGTCGGATCTCGGCGGCGCGGGCATGGTCTTCGAGGCCTCGCGCGGCGAGGCCGTCCGCGGCAACGTCGAGAGCGCCCTCGCGGCCGGCTGCCGGCGCTTCGTCATCGGGACGACCGGCTGGGACGTCGACCGCCCGGCGGTCGATGAAGCGCTTTGCGAGGCCGGCGCCAGCGCGGTCGTCGCGGCGAATCTCAGCATCGGCGCCGCGATCTTCCTCCGGATCGTCGAGCGGGCCGCGGCGCTCTACGGCGCTGTCGACGGCTTCGATCCGTACATCGTCGAGTGGCATCGACGCTCGAAGCGGGATCGCCCGTCGGGAACGGCCAGGGAGCTGGCCCGGCGCCTCAGCGCGGCCCAGCCACGGTCGACGGATGACCTGGAGGTCGCGGTCATCCGAGCGGGCTCCTCGCCGGGGATGCACCTCGTCGGGTTCGACGCGCCGGGCGAGACCATCGAGCTTCGGTTGACCGCTCGGGACCGCTCGGCATACGCCAGCGGCGCCCTGGCGGCTGCGGCGTGGCTTTCGAGCGAGTCGAGACCGGCCGGCTGCCATCCGTTCGACGCCGTCGTCGACGAGATGACGCACCCGGCACTGGCCGCCATCGCCTGACCGGATCCCACGCCACTACTTCGATACGCGAAAGGACACAACGATGACATCGATCACGCGCACCACGACCACTTCGCGACCCGCGCTGCGCGGCGCTCTGACTGCACTCGTCACGCCGTTCACTCCCGACGGCGGTCTCGACGAGATCGCCTTCCGACGGCTCGTCCGCTGGCAGGTCCTCGCCGGGATCGACGGCGTCGTGCCATGCGGCACGACCGGCGAGGCGCCGACGCTCAGCGACGACGAACGAGACCGGCTCATCGCCGCGACCGTCGAGACGGTCGCCGAGCGACCCTCGCGGGCCCGAGTCGCGGTCGTCGCCGGAACGGGCACGAACGACACAGCGGCGACGATCCGCTCGACGCGCCGGGCGGCTGCGCTGGGCGCGGATGCCGCGCTCGTCGTCGCGCCGTACTACAACCGACCGGACGGGCGGATGCTCGAAGCGCATTTCCGGGCCGTCGCCGACGAAGGTGATCTGCCGATCGTCGTCTACAACGTCCCGTCGCGGACCGGCACGAACGTCGACGTCGACACATTCCTGCGACTGGCCGAGCACCCGCGGGTCGTCGCGGTCAAGGAGGCTTCCGGCAACCTCGAGCAGATCGCCCGGATATGCCGCGATCGGCCGCGCGACGTGGCGGTCCTCGCGGGCGACGACGCCTGGACACTGCCGGTCCTCGCCCTCGGTGGCGACGGGGTCGTGTCCGTCGCCTCGAACGAGATCCCGGGCGAGATGGTCGCCTTGTGCGCCGCCGCCCGGGCAGGCGACTGGGAATCGGCGCGGAGCCATCACGAACGCTGGCTGCCGCTGTTCCTGGCGAACTTCCGCGGTGGTCCGAACCCTGTCCCGGCGAAGACCGCCCTGGTCTTGATGGGGCTGCTCGACGGCGACGCCGTACGGGCGCCGCTGCTGCCGCTGGATGACGAACCCCGTGCGGCGCTTGCTGCCGTCCTCCGGGCGAGTGGACTCGTCGAGCCGGCGGGCGGACGGTTCGCCGGCGACCGGCGGGAGGCGATCGCATGAGCGCGGTCTCGCCGGTGCGGCCGGCCGAGGCCATCGATCCGGCGACGCTCCTCGCCGACCTCGAGGGGGGCCGCCTTCGGGCCGCCGAACCCGACGAGAGCAGTCGGGATGGGTGGCGTGTCCGGCCCGAGGTCAAGGCGGCGATCATCGCCCTCTTCAGCGACCGGACGACACGCGACTGGATGGTCGGGCCGTTCTGGTTCAGCGATCGGGCCGCGGTGCCGCCGCGGGATTTGACCGGCGGCGGACCATGGCGGATCGTGCCCGGCGGCACGAGCGTCAGGTCCGGCGCCAGGCTGGGCGAGGGCGTCGTCATCATGCCGCCGTCGTTCGTCAATGTCGGCGCGTGGGTCGATGATGGGACGATGGTCGACAGCCACGTGCTCGTCGGCTCATGTGCTCAGATCGGGGCTCGGGTCCACCTCGCCGCCGGGGTCACGATCGGTGGCGTCCTGGAGCCGCCCGGGGGTCGGCCGGTGATCGTCGAGGACGACGCGTTTGTCGGGGCGGGCAGCTGCTTGCTCGAGGGGGTGCTGGTTCGCAGCGCCGCTGTGATCGGGGCCGGTGTGAGCCTGACCGGGACGTCGCGGCTGTACGACCTGACCCGCGAGCTCGTGATCCAGGGCACCTTCGACGAGCCCCTCGTCGTACCGGCCGGCGCGGTTGTCGTGCCGGGCACCCGGGCTGTGGCCGGTGATTTCGCGAGCAGCCACGGGCTTGGCCTCTCGACGGCTGTCATCGTCAAGCAGCGCGATCCGGGCACCGCGGCGCGAGTCGCTCTCGAGGCGGCGCTTCGCTGAACACCGGCACCGGGCGCCGGGCGCCGCGGGTCCGGCGCCGGGCGCCGGGGGTCCGGCGGGTTCGATAAGAGCCTCAGTCATGGGATTCGGGGCGACCACGCTCAACCCTCAGCAGGTTCTCCGGTGCTCCCCTCGTGGACGCCGTGAAGATTGCGGAGGGTCGAGCATGATCGTGCCGAATCTGATGAGCCAGCCTCATATCGGCTGGCGGACGATCGCGGACATGGGTGCCTGAGCGCCAGATGTCGCGCTCGTCGAATGCCCGAGCGCCTGCGCGCTACCCTTCCGACGTGGCCCTGATCTCGATCCGGAACCTGACCAAGCGCTATGGCAACGCGATCACGGCCCTGGATGGCCTGACGGTCGACATCGAGCCCGGGATCGTCGGCCTGGTCGGCTCGAACGGAGCCGGGAAGAGCACGCTGCTCAAGATCCTCCTCGGACTGGTCGAGCCGACATCCGGCGATGCGACGGTCCTCGACCTCGACGTCCGGACCCGGGGCACCGACATCCGCCAGTTCGTCGGTTACATGCCGGAGCACGACTGCCTGCCGCCCGACGCCTCGGCCACGGATATCGTCTCGCATCTCGCCCTGATCTCAGGCCTGCCCCGGACCGCGGCCCGCGAGCGGACCGCCGAGGTGCTCCGCCACGTCGGCCTGTACGAGGAGCGCTACCGGGCGATCGGCGGCTATTCGACCGGCATGAAGCAGCGGGTCAAGCTCGCCCAGGCGCTCGTCCACGATCCGCGTCTGCTTCTCCTCGACGAGCCGACGAACGGCCTCGACCCGGCCGGCCGCGACGAGATGCTCGAGCTGGTCCGGCGGACCGGCACGGAGTTCGGGATGGCCGTCATCGTCGCCTCGCACCTGCTGGGCGAGATCGAGCGTGTCTGCACCTATCTCGTCGCGATCGAGGGTGGCCGGCTCCTTCGGTCGGCGCCCCTCGGCGACTTCATGGAGCAGACCGGAACACTGGCCGTGGAGGTCGACGAAGGGAGCACGGCCCTGGCCGACCGCCTGACCGCCGATGGCCTGTCCGTGGCGGTCGACGGGCGCGCCGTTCTCATTGCGATCTCGGACGGGCGGCCGTACGACCTCGTCAGGGACGCGATCGCGGAGCTGGGACTGCCGCTCGTCCGGATCGAGCAGCGCCGTCATCGGCTGGAGGATCTATTCCGTGACCTGCCGCCGGTCGCCGCGGGGCCCCCGGCCGCGGCGGAGGCCTCACCCGTTTCGCCGGCTTCGGTCGGGCCAACGGCCCCGTCGGCCGCGGGCCCGACGGCCCCGACCGTTCCGGGCGACGACCGATGACCGACGCGACGCCCGGCGGATTGTCGACGGGCGGAGTCTCGACCCCGGCCGCCCCGACCGGCTCGATCTACGACATCGGCTACCGCCGTTACGAGGGACCGCGACTCGGCCGCGGCCACGCGATTCAATCCCTGTTCTGGCACAGCCTGCGATCGACCTTCGGGATCGGCCGTGGTGGCCGGGCGAAGATCGCCCCCGTCATCCTCGTAGGGCTGGCGCTCCTGCCGGCGATCGCGATCGTCGGCGCGCTGACGATGGCCGCCCAGTTCGGGGTCGGCTCGCGGTTCGCCACCAACGCGCCGATTCGCTACGACACGTACTTCGGCACGATCTCGACGATCGTCGTCCTTTTCTGTGCCGCCCAGGCGCCAGAGCTGTTCGGGCGCGACCAGCGCCACGGGGTGCTGGCCCTCTATTTCGCCCGCGCGCTGCGGCGCTCCGACTACGCCCTCGCCCGCGTCGCCGGCTTCGTCGGCGCGCTGCTCATCATCGAGCTTGCGCCCCAGGTCCTGCTCTTCTTCGGCCGGGTTCTCCTCTCGCCCGACATCCTCGGCGCCATCGGCGACGACCTGCCGTCGATCGGACCCGTTCTCGCCCAGGCGATCCTGTCGGCGGCGCTCCTCGGCGGCCTGTCGATGGCTGTCGCCGCATTCACGCCGCGGCGGGCGTATGCCACGGCCGGGATCATCGCCCTGTTCACGATCCCGAACATCGTCGCCGGAACGGTCCTCGGGCTCGGCTCGTCACTGATCGGGACATGGCTGCTGCTGCTCAGCCCGACGTCCGTCCTCGACGGGACAAACGCGATCTTGTTCGGAACCGCACTCGGCTCCGATTTCTTCTTCATCGACCTGCCGAATGTCGCATACATCGCCGCCGCGCTCGCCGGGATCATCGGGTCCGTCGCGATCACCGTCCGGCGGTTCGCGAGGATCGCCACGTGAGCCCCCAGTCGTTCGCGCCACTGCCGACCGCGGGCGCCCCGGCCGGCGGTCCAACCGCCGCGCTCGTCCTCGAGGGTGTGTCGCGCTGGTACGGCAACGTCGTGGCAGTCAACGACATCACGTTCGCCCTCGGCGCCGGGGTCACCGGACTGCTCGGCCCGAACGGCGCAGGGAAGACAACGATCCTGCACATGCTCGCGGGGCTCCTCCGGCCGTCCGCGGGCCGCGTGTCGGTCGCAGGTCAGCCGGCCTGGCGCAATCCGGCGGTCTATCGGTCTGTCGGTCTCGTGCCCGAACGCGAGGCCGTCCAGGCCTTCCTGACCGGCCGTGCTTTCGTCGAGCTGGCCGCTCGCCTCCAGAGCCTCGCCGATCCGGCTGCCGCGGCTGCCCGGGCAATCGCCACCGTCGATCTCGAGGCCGCCGCGGATCGGCCGGTCGGGACCTACTCGAAGGGTATGCGGCAACGGGTCAAGATCGCGGCCGCCCTCGTCCACGAGCCGTCGATCCTGCTCCTCGACGAGCCGTTCAACGGGATGGACCCGCGCCAGCGGCTCCACATGATCGCGCTCCTCCGGTCGATGGCCGATGCCGGCCGGGCGATCCTCTTCTCGTCCCACATCCTCGAGGAGGTCGAGCGGCTGGCCGACGGCGTCCTCGTCATCCACGCCGGACGGCTCGCCGCCGCCGGTGACTTCCGCGAGATCCGCCGACTCATGACCGACCGGCCACACACCTTCGTCGTGCGCTCGTCGGACGATCGTCACCTCGCCGCTGCGTTCATGATCGAGCCGGCGGTGTTCGGGACGGAGCTGCGCGATAACCGGCTGACGGTCCGGGTCGCCGAGTTCGGCGGCTTCACCCGGTCGGTCGCCCGGGTCGCTCGCGATGCCGGCGTGTCGCTCTTCGAGGTGGCCCCAACCGACGATTCGCTCGAGAGCGTCTTCGCGTACCTCGTGAGCCGCCGCTGATGTCCCGAGGCCGCCGCTGATGTCCCGAGGCCGCCGATGATCTGCCCAGGCCTGCGCCGATGATCTTCGCGACGATCGTCGGCGTCACGCTGCGGGCCCTGCTCGGGCGCCGACGAACCATCCTGATGCTCCTCCTGGCGGGCGTGCCCGTGCTACTCGGCCTCCTCGTCCGGGCCAATGGGAGCGGCGTGCGCGACGTCGGGGCGACCCTCGACGGGCTCGTCGTCCGGGTCGTGCTGCCGCTCGTTGCCCTCGTGTTCGGGACGGCGGCCTTGGGCTCGGAGCTGGAGGACGGGACGGCGGTTCACCTCCTGACCAAGCCGATCCGCCGTTCCACGATCGTCCTGGCCAAGATCGGCGTTGCCGGGACGCTGACCGCGACCCTGCTCGTGCCGTCGACGGTGATCGCGGGGCTGCTGCTCGCGCGACCCGGCTCCGGGCCGCTCTCGATCACCTTCGCGATGGCGATCGGCGTCCTCGTCGGGTCGTACGTATACGTGGCGATCTTCGTGGCGCTGAGTGTCGCAACGAGCCGTGGGCTGATCATCGGGCTGGGGTACGCGCTCATCTGGGAGGGCGTTCTGGCCGGCCTGCTACCGGGCAGCCAGGTCTTCAGCGTTCGTGAGTATGTCCGCGGGATCGCGGCGATCCTCTCCCCGGCGGCGACCGATTCGATCGTGGGCGCAGGGGCCGTCCTGTATGCCGCCGTCGCTCTCGTGGCCGCGACAGCGATCGCCTCCGTCCGTCTGGCCGTCTACGAGGTCCGCGGCAGCGACTGATTTCGCGGCGCGCGGTTCGTGGGCCGCCGCGCTCGACGCGCCGCCGCCCCGGCGCGTCGATCGTCCGAATACGAACGCTGCGCGAAATCAGTTCCATCCGCGCCGAAGCTCCGATTTCGGAATCCGAATCCGGATCATCGCCCCCAAAGAGAGTGATTTCCGCCGGCGTTCGATTTCGGATCATTCGGCTCGTCGCTGGCGTTCGGCCACGCCGTCGGGCCGAGAGGAGGCGCGAGGCCCCTGGCCTCAGCTTCCGATCGGGCCGAAGATCTGGTCGAGCTGTGGCAGCAGCCCCGTCGCGTCGAACAGGAACAGCAGCCCGATCGCCAGGCTGAAGACGCCGGCAACCGCCCCGACGGCGAGATAGATCCGGGTCCGCATCTGGCTAGCGACGAAGCCCGTCGCCGAGAGGACGACGATCGCCGTGTTCGAGATGAGCAGGCCGACGATAAAGGCCGCCAGCATCGGCACGCCGAGACCGGCTCCCGCCGCCCCGCCAACGGCTGCGATGATCAGGACCTGGGTCCCTGTCTCCGCGCCGATGCCATGGATCATCCCCACCCCGAACGCCGTCCGCCGCCCGTACGACGCCATCTCGACCGGCTCGACGTGAGCGTGGCCGTGGATCTTCGCCTGGAACCAGCGCCAGCCGTAGCGGACCGACCGGAAAACGAGCATCCAGCGGCTCTGGAGTCGAAACTCCGTGCCCTTGCGGGCGTACTGGACGAGCGAGTAGAGAACCCAGATGCCGAGGACGACCAGCGTCACCCCGACGACCCGGCTCATGATCGGATCGACCCAGTCCGGCAGGATCGCCCCGAAGAGCAGGGCCGCCAGGCCGAGCACCAGGACCACCGAGGCGTGACCGAGGGCGTACAACGTCCCGAGCAGGATCGCCCTCGCCTGCTCCGAGACGAACCAGCCGCGATTGAAGGCGAGCGGCTCGGATACGGGTATGGCCACCGACGCCGCGCCCGACACGTTTCCCCGGCCGTCGCGAACCCGCAGGTCGCCGTACGGTCGGACCTCTTCGTGCGCTCGGAGCTCGCCGGCGCCGCCGTGCTCGTGGACGTGCCCGCCCGCCGAGCGATGTTCGGTCTCGTGGCGAGCCTCGCCGGCGGTCGACGCTGCGGTCGTGCTCGTGATGTCGGTAATCGCGGCGATGTGGTCCCAGTCGATGCCGTGTCGGAACCCGAGCAGGAGCGCGGTCACCAGGAGGCCGACACCGCCGCCGGCGGCGACGGCGAACGGGGCGCTCACGCTGAGGGCGAGATCGGGCACGGACCGATGGCTCCTTGACGACGAAAGGGTCGCGGTTTTCGGGCTGCTCACCGCCAGCGTAGGCGGTCGGCTCCGTTATCGCAACCAGTTGCAATAAGCGGCGAATCGACCGCCCCTCGGTCTATACTTCGATCGATGACCGACTTCAGATCAGCCGGCGTGCCGATCGCCCCAGTCGCCTGGTCGACAGTTCGGGATCGCCTTCGCGAGCGTGGACTGCGCTGGACGCCCCAGCGACGGACCCTGATCGAGGTCCTCTCCCGCACCGACGGCCATGTCACCGGCAGCGAGCTCGTCGATCGCTGCCGCGACGTCGACCCGGCCACGATTCCCTCGACCGTCTACCGAACGCTCGACGTCCTCGAGGAGCTCGGCCTCGTCAGCCACAGCCATGCCGCCGACGGTCGCGAGGAGTTCCACGTCATGCCGAACGACGAGCACGGCCATCTCCACTGCGTCGCTTGCGGCGAGACATGGGAGATCGATGCCGGCGAGGCCGCCTCGCTCGTCGCCGCCGTCGCCGAGGCGCGCCGATTCCGGGTCGAGCTGTCGCACCTGTCGATCGCGGGCCGCTGCGCCCGCTGCGTCGCCGCAGAAGGCTGAGGCCGCCGCTCCCCATCGCGGCGCCCTTATTGCGTAGATTCTCGCCCGCGAGCACGTCGAACCAGTCGCCACGCCCCTCAGTCGGCGACCGGCACGCCCATGACGTTGAAGCCGCCGTCGACGTAGAGGATCTCGCCTGTCACCGCGCTCGACAGGTCGGAGGCGAGGTAGACGGCGGATCGGCCGACGTCCTCCGGGGTGATGTTCGCCCGGAGCGGCGCCGTCTCGGCGAACGACCCGTACATCTTCTTGAAGCCGGCGATCCCGGCCGCGGCCAGCGTTCGAACCGGCCCGGCAGAGATGGCGTTGACGCGGATGCCGGCGGGTCCCAGATCGGCCGCGAGATACCGAACGCACGCCTCGAGCGCGGCCTTGGCGACGCCCATGACGTTGTAGTTGGCGACGACCTTCTCGGCACCGTAGTACGTGAGCGTCAACACTGACGATCCGCTTCGCAGCCACGGCCGAGCCTCGCGGGTCACGGCGACGAGCGAATAGGCAGACACGTCGAGGGCGATCGCGAAACCCTCACGGGACGTCTCGACGAAGGCCCCCTCGAGCTCCTCCCGCTTGGCGAAAGCGAGGGCGTGGACGAGGATGTCCAGGGATTCGTACTGCTCGCCCCACTTGGCGAAGACCGCCCGGATCTGGGTGTCGTCCTGGACATCGCACGGCTCGATGAAGGTCGAGCCGATCGATTCCGCGAGCGGCCGAACGCGCCGCTCGATGAGCGACTCGACCGACGAAAAGCCGACCGTCGCGCCCTCGTCGTGGAGCGCCCGGGCGATGCCCCATGCGATCGAGTGGTCGTTGGCGACGCCGAATATCAGGGCCGTCTTGCCCTCGAGCAGTCCCATCGAGTTCCTCCGGTCGATCACTGACTCGGGCGGGCCCCCTGGACGGTTCGGCCG
>WNGI01017350.1_pt1 | contig 15496 bp, 15 predicted proteins | sample 5400621 | NCBI WGS metagenome assembly WNGI01 (sample SAMN13153374, study PRJNA577476) | soil metagenome | isolation source: 20 cm soil or saprolite under Garry oak tree replicate 1 | place: USA:California | collected 2016-06-15 | reverse complement strand
ACGTCGTGGTGGCGTGGCCGGCGGGCGGCAATCCGGCGCAGCGCGAGAAAATCGCACGACTCAACATCCCGCTCTACCAGCAGCAGGTGGTGCGACTGGCCGACCTGCCGGGCTCGGTGCGGCGCCTGGGAGCGCTTGCCGGCACCGCAGCCGCGGCCGAGCGTGCCGCGCACGACATCGAGGCGCGCCTTGCCGCGCTGAAGCGCACCTACGGCGCGGGCGGCGCCGGGAGAGCGCCGACCGTGCTGCTGCAGGTGTGGAATCGCCCCGTCTACACCGTGGGCGGCCGGCACCTCATGAGCGATGCGCTCGCGATCTGCGGCGCGCACAACGTGTTTGCCGACTTGCCGGAAGCCGGACCGCTGGTGGATACGGAGGCGGTCATCGGCCGCGATCCGGACATCATCATCGCGGCCGCGCCGCCGGGGGAAGGCGCGGCGTGGCTCGCCGACTGGAAGCGGTTCGCCACTCTGGCGGCGGTGCGCAGCGGGCGGCTGGTGGTGTTCGAGGACCAGGCACTGAGCCGCCTGGGGCCGAGCGTCATCGACGCCACCGAGGGGCTGTGCCGGGCGATCGCGCGCGTCACTCGCGGAAATTATTGAACTGCAGCGGCACGTCGAGCTTCGCGCCGCGCAGCAGCGCGATCGCCGCCTGCAGCTCATCGCGCTGCTTGCCGCTGATGCGCACCTTGTCGCCCTGCAGGCTCGCCTGCACCTTGAGCTTGGAGTCCTTGACGAGGCGCATGATCTTCCTGCCGGCATCCTGATCGATGCCGTGCTTCAGCAGCACCTCCTGGTGCGCGGCCGAGAGGCTCGTCTGCGGCTCCTTCACCTCGAGGCACACCAGGTCGACCCCGCGCTTGGAGAGCCGCAGCTTCAGGATCTCCAGCATCTGCTTCAGCTGAAAGTCCACCTGCGCGTGCAGCGTGATCGTGAACTCCTGCAACTCGAAGCGCGCGCCCGTGTCCTTGAAGTCGAAGCGCTGCGACAGCTCGCGGTTGGCCTGGTCGACCGCGTTGGCGACCTCGTGGACGTTGAGCTCGGAAACGGTGTCGAAGGAGGGCATCGGGGAACTCAGGTGCGGCGCCGCCCTGGTTTTGCGGCCTTGCCCGCCGGCTTCGCGCGCGTCGCGGGACCCGTGCGCGCTTCGAGCTCGCGGCGATGCTTGCGCGAGAGCTCCATGAAGCGCGGCGTGGGGCCGGCGTCCTCGTACACCGGATCGCCCTGCTCGTCGGTGGCAATCACCCGCTTGCCCGCGACGTAGGGCATCGCGGCCGCGATTTCCCTGAGAGCCGCGCCCAGCAGCTCGGTGATGAGCTGCTCGGGCGCGCGCCCGGGGAACATCTCTGCGAGCGCCGCAAGGCGCGCGGCATCATCGACCGGCAGCCGCACGGCGTAGGTCCGGGCGGTGCGCGGCGCGGCCGCCTGCTCGCGCCAGCTGTCGAGCAACTCCTTGAAACTCACCTGCACACCACTCCCCGCGCGCCCGAACAGCCCGGGCGCGCATTCTAGCGGAAAGCGTGCGCGCACCGGCGCCGGTTGTGACGGCGCACCTGCGGGCGGTAGCATCGCACCTGACGCAAGGGCAAGGAGGTTCTCATGTTCGATCACATCGGCTTGAAAGTGAAGGATCTGGACGCCAGCGTGCTCTTCTACACCGCCGCCCTGGGTCCTTTGGGTTACGAAGCCACCGCCCAGGACGAGTCGAGCGCGGCATTCGGTGCCAAGGGGACCTACAGCCTGTGGCTCGACGCCGACGCCAAACTGGCGCATTCCCTGGTGCATCTCGCCTTTACCGCGGGCAACCGCGCGGCGGTCGATGCGTTTTACCGTGAAGGGCTCAAGGCGCGCGGCCGCGACAACGGGCCACCGGGCGTGCGCAAGGACTACAGCCCGACCTATTACGCCGCGTTCCTGCTCGATCCCGACGGCAATAACGTCGAAGCGGTGTGCAAGTAGGCAGCCCAACTTCAGCGCGGCGCGGGGTCCGGAGCCCGCAGTCCCGTTTCGAGCGCCTTGAGCACGGCGCGCGTGCGATCACGCACGCCGAACTTGGCGAGAATGCTGGAGACGTGATTCCCGGAACGCAGTCCGGCACGCAAACAACCACCCGTGCTTGACCTTCCGCGGATCCCCCGGTGATACTCCCTTGCAACATGTCGCACCCGGCTCTCAGCAATGCACGTCTTTGGTGGTGGCGCCCCTCATAACGGAGTGGGCTGACGGCTGGCTTGTTTCTCGCGACTTAAAGAATCCTGGTGGTGGCGCCCCTCATAACGGAGTGGGCTGACGGCTGGCTTGTTTCTCGCGACTTAAGATTTCCTGCGGCACCAGAAACCCATCTCCGGATGACCCCGGGATGGGTTTTTTGTTGTGCTGATCCACCTTTGGAGTCCTGCAGCGTTGCAACCCCCCTTCGACATAACCGGTGATCTCGACACGCCGGTGTCGGCGTTCATGAAGCTCGCGGCGTTCGAGCCGCGCTTTCTGCTCGAGAGCGTCGAGGGCGGCGAGCGGCTCGCGCGTTACTCGTTCATCGGTTTCGGCGACGCGCTGGAGGTGCGGCTCGATGGCGCGGGCCTTACGATCGGCGCGCAGCGTCACCCGCTGCCGCGGAGCGGCGGGGAACTCCTGTCGGCGCTGCGCACCGCGCTGCGCCTGGCGCCCCAGCCCGCGCCGGACATTGCCGGCGTACCGCTCGCCGGGGGATTGGTCGGTTACGCCGCCTACGACGTGGTGCGCTACTTCGAGCGCCTGCCGGCGCGCGCGCGCGGTGCCGGCGGCGTGCCGCAGCTGCACTACGTGGCGCCGCGATCGGTGCTGGTGTTCGATCATCTGACGCGCGGCATCGCCCTGCTCCATGCCGGCTCGGACCCGGAGCGCCGTTCGCTGCGCCAGGAAGTGGTGCGCGCGCTGCGCGGCGCGTTGCCCAACGGCCGGCGGCGCGGCCGCTACGCCCCGCCGACCACGGCCTACGCTCGCTCCGAGTACATGGCCGGCGTGCGGCGCACCCAGGACTACATCGCCGCGGGCGATGTCTACCAGCTGGTGCTGGCGAGCCGGTTCTCGGGCCGCCACGAGCTCGATCCGTTCCAGGCGTACCGCGCGCTGCGGCTGATCAATCCCTCCCCGTACATGTACTACTGCGCGCTCGGGGAGGTGGCGGTGGTGGGCTCCTCTCCCGAGGCTCTGGTGAAGCTCAACGGACGGCGCGCGCAGCTGCGCCCCATCGCCGGCACCCGGCCGCGCTCGCCGGAGGCCGCCATCGACCGCGCGCGTGAGGCGCAGCTGCTCGCCGATCCCAAGGAGAATGCCGAGCACGTGATGCTGGTGGACCTGGCGCGCAACGACCTGGGGCGCGTGGCCCGCGCCGGCAGCGTGCGCGTGGAGCCCTACCGCTCGATCGAGCGCTACAGTCACGTCATGCACATGGTGAGCGGCGTGCACGGCGAGCTTGCCCCGGAGCGCGATGCGTTCGATCTGTTCGCCGCGGCGTTTCCCGCCGGAACGCTGGTGGGTGCGCCCAAGGTACGCGCGATGCAGATCATCGATGAGCTCGAGCCGGTGAATCGCGGCCTCTATGGCGGTACGGTGGGCTACTTCGGCGCCCGCGGCGACATGGATCACGCCATCACCATCCGCACACTCGTATTCAGCGGCGATGAGTACAGCTACCAGGCCGGCGCCGGCATCGTCGCCGACAGCGTGCCGGAAGCCGAGCACGAAGAGGTGTTGGCCAAGAGCGCGGCGCTGGTGCGCGCACTCGAGCTCGCCGGGGAGGGGTTGTGAAGCCGCGCCTGCTGCTGATCGACAACTACGACTCCTTCACCTACAACCTGGTGCAGGCGTTCCTGGTCCTGGGAGCCGAGGTGAGCGTCTACCGCAACGACGCGCTGAGCCCCGAGGCGGCGCAGGCGCTCGCACCCTCGCACCTGTGCATCTCGCCCGGTCCCGGGACACCCTACGATGCGGGCGTGTCCATGGACATGATCCGCGCGTTCGCCGGTCGCATCCCGGTGCTCGGGGTATGCCTCGGACACCAGGCCATCGTGGAAGTGTTCGGAGGCAAGGTGGTGCGGGCCGATCGGCTCATGCACGGCAAGACCTCCCTCATACGTCATGATCGGCGCACGCTGTTCGAGGGTCTGCCGCAGCCGTGCGAGGTGGGGCGCTACCATTCCCTGATCGCCGCTCCCGCGACGCTGCCCGCGCAGCTCGAGGTGAGCGCGCAGACCGCGGAAGCGGAGATCATGGCGGTGCGCCACCGTTCGCTGCTGGTGGAGGGCGTGCAGTTTCACCCCGAGAGCATCCTCACGCCCGAGGGTCCACGGCTGCTCGGCAATTTCCTCCGCTACACCGCCGGCGAGCGCGCCGAGCAAGCCGCCCCCGGAGCAGGCCATGGCCCGTCCGCGTGAGCTCCTGCAACAGCTCCTCGAGCGCCGCGACCTGTCGCAGGCGCAGGCCGAGGAGCTGCTCGCTCACCTGACCGACCCGCAGCTGCCGCCCGCGATGGCGGGGGCGATGCTCGCGGCGCTCTCGACCAAGGGGCTGGTAGCCGATGAAGTGCGGGGCTTCGCGCAGGCGATGCGCCGCCTGGCGCGCCGGCCCGACCTGCCCGCGGGCCTGCGCGCCGTCGACATCGTCGGCACCGGCGGTGATGCCTCCGGGAGCTTCAACATCTCCACCGGCACGGCGCTCCTGACCGCCGCCTGCGGCGTGCCGGTCGTCAAGCACGGCAACCGCTCGGTCTCGAGTCGCTGCGGCAGCGCGGACGTGCTCGAGGCCCTCGGGCTCGCGATTGCGCCGGACGCGCCGGCCGCGGCGGCGTGTCTCAAGGCCACCGGCTTCGCCTTCCTGTTTGCGCCCCACTACCATCCGGCCACCGCAAGCGTCGCCCCGATTCGCGCCGCGCTCGGCGTGCGCACCGTGTTCAACATCCTGGGACCCCTGGTCAATCCCGCGCAGCCCCCGCTCCATCTGGTGGGCGCGTTCAGTGTGGAGGTGGCGCGGCTCATCGCTGACACGTTCCAGGGTCTGCCCATGGAACGCACCTTCGTCGTGCACGGCGCGGGCGGCTGGGATGAGCCCACGCCCGCAGGTCCCTTCACGCTGTTCGACGTGCGCCCCGGGCGCGTCGAGGCGCAGGTGCGCGCGCCGTCGGACTACGGACTCGCTCCGTGCCGGCTGAGTGATCTCGCCGGAGGCGACGCCGCGCACAACGCACGCGCGCTCGAGGCGGTGCTGCACGGCGAGGATCGCGGCGCGCATCGCGACTGTCTGCTGTTGGGTACCGCGCTGGCACTCGAGCTTGCCGGGGAGACGCGCGAGCCCCGTGAGGGCCTGGCGCGCGCGGCCGCCGCCATCGACTCCGGCGCCGCGCGCCGCTTGCTCGGGGCGCTGAAGGCACAGCCGCCGGGCAAGGAGCGCCCGGGGTGAGCGTCGCGTTCCTTGATGAAATGGCCGACGCCAGCCGCGAGCGGGTGCGAGCGGCGAAGCAGTCCCGCTCGGAAGCGGCGCTCGAGGTCGAGGCCCGGCAGACTCCCGCGCCGCCGCGACTGCGCCTCGCGCCGTCGGGATTCGATCTCATCGCGGAAGTGAAACTGCGCTCGCCGGCGGCGGGGCGGCTGGGTCAGCAAGGCGAGAGCCTGGCGGCACGCGCCACGGCGTACGCGCAAGCGGGCGCCGCCGCGATCTCGGTACTCACCGAGCCGAGCCGCTTCGATGGCTCGCTCGAGCATCTGGCGAGCGCCACGCGGGCGCTGGCGCCGCTCGCGGTGCCCGCCATGCGCAAGGACTTTCTGGTGGATCCGTACCAGGTGCTGGAGGCGCGCGCCCTTGGTGCGGGCGGGGTGCTGGTCATTGTGCGCATGCTGTCGCGCAGCGCCATCGGCGCACTGCTCGATTGCGCCCGTTCGCTCGGACTGTTCGTGCTGCTGGAAGCCTTCGACGCGCGCGACCTCGAGCTGGTGCGCGAGCTGATCGAGGCGCACGCGGGAGCGAACCCGCTGTTGGCGGGCGTGAATTGCCGGGACCTCGCGACGCTGCAGGTGCTGCCGCAGCGGCTGCTGGAGCTCGCGCCGCTGCTGCCCGCGCGCGCACCGCGGGTCGCCGAAAGCGGCGTGGCGACGGCCGCGGATGCGCGGCAGGTTGTCGCGGCGGGCTACCAGCTGGCGCTCGTCGGCAGCGCGCTCATGCAGGCCGACGATCCGCGCTCGCTCGCCGGGGCGCTGCTGGCGGCGGGACGCGCGGCCTGTGAGGCCACTTGAGATGTGGATCAAGATCTGCGGCATGACCACCCCTGAGGCGGTGACCGCGGCGGTGGAGGCGCGCGTCGATGCCATCGGCTTCGTGTTCGCCGCGTCCTCGCGACAGCTGACGCCGCAGCGTGCCGCGCAACTGGCGCAGGCCGCGCGCGGGCGGGTGCGCTGCGTGGCGGTGACCCGGCATCCGGCCCAGGCGACGGTGGATGAGATCCTGAAGGCGTTCAGGCCGGACGTGTTGCAGACGGACCTGTCCGATCTCGATCGGCTGCAACTGCCGCGGGGGCTGGATCTGCTGCCGGTGGTGCGCGCCGCGGATGAGGGGCCCGCAACGCTGCCGGAGCGGATCCTGTTTGAAGGGCCCGTGAGCGGCTCCGGCGTGGCGAGCGACTGGAACGCCGCCCGCCGTCTCGCGCGCTGCACGCAGCTGGTACTCGCGGGCGGCCTCAACACCGGCAACGTGGCCGCCGCCATCGCCGCGGTGCAGCCCTTCGGGGTCGACGTGTCGAGCGGTGTCGAGCTGCGGCCGGGAGTGAAGAGTCCGGCCGAGATTGCGAACTTTGCATCGGCGGCGCGTGCCGCATCGGAGGAACCCGCATGAGTACACCCGCCGCACTGCCTGAGGCCGCCCGCCTGCTCGCCGAGCTGATCGCCGGCTGCTTTCCGGATGAGCGCGGCCGCTTCGGCCCGTTCGGCGGTCGTTACGTTCCGGAAACGCTGATCCCCGCGCTCGAGCGCCTCGAGCGGGGTGTGCGCGAGCACCTGCATGAGCGCGACTTTCAGGCGCAGTTCACCGAACAGCTCACGAGCTGGGTGGGCCGCCCCACGGCGCTCACGTTCGCGGCGCGCCTGTCGGCGGCCTGGGGCGCGAAGCTGTGGCTCAAGCGCGAGGACCTGGCGCACACCGGTGCGCACAAGATCAACAACGCGATCGGCCAGGCGCTGCTCGCGCAGCGGCTCGGCGCCCGGCGCATCGTTGCCGAGACCGGCGCCGGACAACACGGCGTCGCCAGCGCCGCGGCCTGCGCACGGCTGGGGCTGCCGTGCACGGTGTACATGGGGTCGATCGACATGGAGCGCCAGGCCCCCAACGTGGGGCGCATGCGCCTGTTGGGCGCCGAGGTCGTGCCCGTGACCAGCGGCGATCGAACGCTGCGCGCCGCCATCGACGAGGCGCTGCGCGCCTGGGTGTCCGATCCGCGCGATACCTATTATCTGCTCGGCTCGGTCGTGGGCCCGCATCCGTACCCCTACCTGGTGCGCGAGCTGCAGTCGGTGATCGGCCGCGAGGCGCGCGCGCAGATGCTCGAGGCGACCGGGGCGCTGCCGGATGCGGTCATCGCCTGTGTCGGCGGCGGTTCCAATTCCATGGGCGCCTTTCACGCCTTCATCCCCGACAGCACGGTCGAGATCATCGGCGTCGAGGCGGGCGGGCGCGGCGCGGGCCTGGGGGAGAACGCCGCGACGCTCGCCTTCGGGCGGCCCGGCGTGCTGCACGGCACCTACTCCATGCTGCTGCAGAACGAAGACGGCCAGATCCAGGAGACGCATTCGGTGTCCGCGGGTCTCGACTATCCCGGTGTCGGCCCGGAGCACGCGCTGCTGTCGTCCATCGGACGCGTTCACTACCAGACCGCGGGCGACGAGCAGGCACTCGCCGCAGTGCGCGCCCTGAGTGAATGCGAGGGGATCCTGCCGGCGCTCGAGAGCGCACACGCCCTCGCGGGCGCGCAGCACTGGGCGCGCGCGAACCCCGGCCGCTCCATGCTCGTCTGTCTCTCGGGCCGCGGCGACAAGGACATGTCGACTCTGCAGCAGACGCTCCTCGGGCCGCCGCGCTCATGAGCCCGCGCGCGCGCATCAGTGAGGTGATCCGCGCCGCCGCCGCGGGGGGCGAGCCGGCGCTGCTGGCGTACCTCACCGCGGGTTCCCCGAGGCGTGAGAGCTTTCGCGAGCACGTGCGCTCGCTGGCGGGGGCGGCGGATGTGGTCGAGATCGGCGTGCCGTTCACCGATCCGATGGCGGACGGCGTCACGATTCAGCGTGCCAGCCTTGCGGCGCTGGCGCAGGGCGTGAGCCTCAAGTGGATCCTCGCCGAGCTGGAGCAGATCGGCGCGGTGCGCGCGCCGCTGCTGCTGATGAGCTACCTGAACCCCTTGCTCGCCTTCGGCCTCGAACGGCTCGGGGACCGGGCGGCGCGCGCCGGCGTGGCGGGCTTCATCGTGCCCGATCTGCCGCTCGATGAAAGCAGCGAGCTGCGCGCGGCGCTGGATGCGCAGCAGCTCGCGCTGGTGCAGATGGTGACTCCGGTTACCGAGCCGCAGCGCCTCGCGCAGCTGTGCGCGGGCAGCCAGGGCTTCGTGTACGCCGTCACCATGACCGGGACGACCGGCAGGCAGGTCGCGGTGCCCGAGGAGCTGATCGGCTATCTGGAGCGCGTGCGCGCGAGTTCCCCGCTGCCGGTGTGCGCCGGTTTCGGCATCCGCAGCCGCGAGCAGGTCGAGCGGCTGCGCGGGCACGTCGACGGGGTGGTGATCGGCTCGGTGGAGGTGTTGGAGCGGGGCGAGGATCCGGCCGCGTGGCTGCGGCAATTGGTATCCAGTTAATAGACCGCTGCGCTCAGGTCCGTACCGCTTCAGGGCGCTCGAGCGCCGCCGCCGGTGCCGGCAGCGGCGAGCGCTGCTGCAGACAGTCATAGAGATCGCCGGCCACATCGCTCCAACGACGCAGCGTAGCCCGCGCGATCATCGCCTTGCGCTGCCGCAGGTAGTCGCGATCGCTGATCAGGCGACGCACGGCACGGGTGATGTCGGCGGTGTCGGCCGGGTCGACATAGTCCATCAACTCGCCGCAAACTTCCGGAATCGAGCTCGCTTTGGAGGCGACACACACACTGCCAAACCACGCGGACTCGCCCACGGGCAGGCCCCAACCCTCGACGTGGCTCGGAAAAGTGGAAAACAGGCAGTGTCTGTACAGCCAGGCCAGCACGGAATCGGAGGGGCCCTCCACCACGCGTACGAACTGTGCCAGCAGCGCGTCGCTCTCCAGCCGGGCGCGAACTTCCGCGCCGCCGACCCGGCCGTACATGCCCGCAAACACCAGCAGCGGCGTTCTGTCACCTGACTCCGCGATCAGGCGCCGCCACGTCTGCAGCAGCGAAGTGCCGTTCTTTCTGGCATCGATCGTGCCCGCCGCAAGCACGAACTCCCGACCCGCGAGCTCCGTCAATTGTGGCGGCAGCGGAACTTCGGCGTTGCGCTCAAAGCCGACGAACTCGTGCGCCAGCCTCGTGACGTGAATCGGTGGCACGCCATCGCGCCCGGCGGCATACCGGCGCAGCTCAGCCGCGGCACAGGAGGAAACGCAGGCAAACCGGCTGGCGTATCGCAGTGCCTCATCCAGCCAGCGGCGGAAAAGCGTCGTGACCTTGGCGCGAAAGTATTGCGGATCCGAAACGGCAATCAGGTCGTGCACCATCTGCAGCACATCGCCGCCGCGTGCGCGATGCTCGGCCGCGAAGCGCCACAGCTGCGGAAAGTCCCAGGTGGTGCCAAGGCAGGCAAGACAGCTGTCCGGGGGCAGCGCGGTGATTTTCCTGACGGCAACCGCAGGCACGGCCGGGCGGTTGCGGGCGCTGGGCGCCAGGCCCTTGCGTTGCAGGCGAGCCGGGGCGAGCAGGGCGGCAAGATAGATGTCCGCTTTCTTCAGCGTACGCTGCAGTTTGCCTCTCGCGGCCTGCCGCAGATAGCTCTTGACCTGAACTCTGCTGGGAAAAATCCGCGAGGCCTGCTGCAGACCCAGATCGATCAACAGACCCTCCGCACTGAATTCCCCGGCGTGCGCGAGACAGGCGGGATCGAATTCGTAGAATGCCCGGCTGTCACGATCGAAGAAGATGCCGCGAATCACGCCGCCATGGTCACGCGCCAGCGATCTCACGATATTGAGCTCCACTCGCTGGATACCGGTCACGCGGTCGCTGTGCCCGGCCCAGTGAGCGATGTCGGTGGCGTCGAAGTAGATCTTCATGATGGAATCGTAAGGCATGCAACCCTTCGCCCCAAGCCTGCGCACCGCCGCGGCGGAAATTTGCCTGGCGGTGCCAAAGCGCCGATCCTCACGCGACTCATGAAGACCCTGACCATCGCCGCGCGTTTCTGCGGGCCTGCGAGCTCTTCGAACGGTGGTTATTTCGCCGGGCGGGTTGCAACGCTCGCGTCCCGGACGCTGGCGGTGCGGCTGCTGAAGCCACCACCGCTGGACACCGAGCTCGCCGTCAGGGAGCTCGCGGACGGTGCGCTGCAGGTCGTGCAGGGCGAAGAGCCGATCGGCGAGGCGCACCCCGCGCTGCTGGAGCTCGATGTTCCGCCCGCCCCGGACTATCTCCAGGCGGTGGAAGCCTCGCGTCGCTACGCGGGCTTTCGCTATCACCGCTTCCCCAGCTGCTTCGTGTGCGGCGTGCGCCGGGTGCGCGGGGACGGCCTGCGCATTTTCGCGGGCGCCCTGCCCGAGCGCGGGGTGGTCGCGGCGCCCTGGGTTCCCGATGCCTCGCTCGATCTGGGTGATGGCAAGGTGCGCGCGGAGTTCATGTCGGCGGCGCTCGATTGTCCCGGTTACTACGCCGTCGCCGCCGATGACCGCATGATGCTGCTCGCGGAGCTCACCGCGCACGTGCACCGCCGCGTCCATATCGGCGAGGCTTGCACGGTGGTGGCCTGGCCGATCGGCTCGAGCGGCCGCAAGCACGAGGCCGGCACGGCGATCTTCGACGGCGAGGGCGAGTTGTGCGGCAAGGCGCGCGCGCTGTGGATCGAGCCGCGCAGTCCCCCTGCGAGCGCTTGAGGGTTGTGCCGGGGCGCGCGGCGCGCCCGCGGCGGCGCCTCAGCCGCGGCTCAGGCGCATCATCGTCTCCGGGTAGCGCTCACCGGCGGTGGCACCGGCGGGGAATACCGCCTCGATGGCGGCGAGGTCCTCGGCGTCGAGATGCGCCCGGAGCGCGCCGACGTTCTCCTCGAGGTTGCGGATCCGCCGTGTGCCGGGAATCGGCACGATGTGTTCTCCCTGCGCCAGTACCCAGGCAAGCGCCAGCTGCGCCGGCGTGCAGTCCTTCTCGCGCGCCAGCTCCCGCACCTTATCGACGAGTGCCAGATTGCGGCCGAAGTTCTCGCCCTGAAAGCGCGGGGTGCTGCGGCGATAGTCATCGGGCGCGAAGTCGTCGGGACTCTTGATGGCGCCGGTGAGGAAGCCGCGTCCGAGAGGGCTGTAGGGCACGAAACCGATGCCGAGACGCTCGCAGCTCTCCAGTACCCCGTCCTCGGGATCGCGCGTCCACAGCGAGTACTCGCTTTGCAGCGCGGTGATCGGATGCACGCGGTGCGCGCGCTCGAGCGTCTGCGGGGTAACCTCCGAGAGCCCGAGGTAGCGCACCTTGCCGGCGTGCACCAGCTGCGCCATCGCGCCCACGGTATCCTCGATCGGCACGCTGCGGTCGACGCGGTGCAGGTAGTACAGGTCGATGTGCGTCACGTTAAGGCGTTTCAGGCTCGCCTCGCACGCGTCGCGCACGTGCTTGGGGCTGCCGTCGATGGCGCGCGCGGTGGGATTGCCGGTGTCACGCAGGAAGCCGAACTTGGTGGCGAGGAACACACGTTCGCGCCTGCCGTGCAGGGCACGGCCGACAAGTGCCTCGTTGGTATAGGGCCCGTAAGCGTCCGCGGTGTCCCAGAACGTGACCCCCAGCTCGAGCGCGCGATTCAGCGTGGCGAGCGACTCGGCGTCATCGTGCGCGCCGTAGAACTCGCTCATGCCCATGCAGCCCAGACCGAGTGCCGAGACCTTGGGACCCTTGGGGCCGAGGGTGCGGGTTTGCATACGGATCACTCCTGACAGGACGCGGGGCAAGATGGATTCTGCGCCCGCCGGCGCGGTCGGGCGAATACGCAATAAGATAGAGGCGAACCGATCTAGGACGCCACGGCGCTCGACATGTGCGCCCGGCGCCAGCCGCCGTAGCGGTAGTAGAGCGCGGCGAGGATCGCGGCAAGCACCGAGGACACCGGGAAGCTCCACCAGACTGCATCCGCCTGGTAGCGGTCGAGCAACACCTGCGCGAGCGGGAAGCGCACCACCAGCAGCGCGACGGTGAGGATGACGAGCGGCGCCATCACCGCGCCGGTGGCGCGCACCACGCCGAACAGCGCCACGGAAACTCCGAAGAAGATGAACGAGCCCGTGACGATGCGGTTCAGGCGGGTCGCGATCGCGAGCGCGGCGGATCCCGCCGGCAGGAACAGTCCGAACACCGCGGTGTCGAGCAGCTCTATCGCGAGCACGATCGAGCCGGTCAGCAGCACGCTGTAGAGCACGCCCACCCGGGCGATGCGCGTGACCCGGTGCCACTTGCCGGCGCCCACGTTCTGCGCCGTCATCGCCGACATGCCCATGGCGACGGCGAACGCCGGCATCTGGATGTAGTTCCAGATCTGCAGCGCGGCGCCGAACGCCGCGGTGGTGTCGACACCGAAACGGTTCACGAGCGTGATCATGAGCACGCCGCTCAAGGACAGCACCAGCATCTGGGCGCTCATCGGCACGCCTTTTTTCACCAGCGTTGCGACCACCGACCAGTCCACCTTCAGCAGCGCCAGCTCGCTGTGGTGCAGGCACAGGATGTGACGGCGGCGATACAGATGGCGGATGAGGGCCGCGAGACTCACGGCCTGGGCGACGAAGGTCGCGAGCGCCGAGCCCGCGATACCGAGGCGCGGAATGGGACCCAGGCCGAAGATGAACACCGGGTTCAGCGCAATGTCGATCGCGACCGACAGCAGCATGAAGTAGAACGGCGTCTTGGAGTCGCCGGCGCCGCGCAGCACCGCCATCACGAAGGCATACAGGTAAAGACACGGCAGCGCGAGGAAGATCACCCGCATGTAGGCCACCGCGAGCGGCAGCGAGTCTGCGGGTGTGCTCATGGCGACGAGCAGCGGCCGGCACAGCGCCAGCCCCGCGACGGCCATCGCCACCGAGATGGCGGCGAAGAAGGTCGCACTGGTGCCGACCACGCGCTTGGTCTCGGGCAGGTTGTTCGCGCCGATGCATTGACCGATGAGGATGGTCGCCGCCAGCGCCACGCCGAAGGCCGCGCCGATCAGCAGGAACATCACGGTGTTGGCGTTCGAGGTCGCCGTCAGCGCCGCCTCGCCGAGGAAGCGGCCGACCCAGATGGAGTTCACCGAGCCGTTGAGCGATTGCAGTATGTTGGCGAACAGGATCGGCAGCGAGAATCTGAACAGGCCGACGCGGATCGAGCCCTCCGTGAGGGAGCGCTGCACTTAGGCTCAGCGCCTCAGGCCGCAGGCGACGATGCCGGCACCGGCGGCCAGCAGCGCCCAGCCCGGCCACTCGTGGCCGCGGCTCATCGCCAGCCAGAATAAGCCCCCGCCGAGGTAGGCCATGCCGAGGATGATCGTGTCGCGTTTGCGGCTCGCACGCAGCTGCTCGAGCAGCTCGCCGATCTGCGGCGCCGGCGTCTGCGTACGCGCGACGCCCGATTGACGCTGCGCCAGCCCGTGCAGCAGGGCGGGCAGGCCGCGCGCCGCGGCGATGAGCTCAGGTGCGCGGGTGCGCAGCTCCTGCACCAGGGCGCGCACGCTGGTGCGCTCACGCATCCACTCGCGCAGGATCGGACTCGCGGTGCTCCAGATGTCGAGCTCCGGATACAGCTCGCGTCCCAGGCCTTCCACGTTGAGCAGGGTCTTCTGCAGCAGCATGAGCTGCGGCTGGATCTGCATGTTGAAGCGGCGCGAGATCTCGAACAGGCGCAGCAGGATGCGGCCGAAGGAGATGTCCTTGAGCGGGCGGTCGAAGATCGGTTCGCACACGGTGCGCACCGCGGACTCCATCTCATCCACTCGCGTGTCCGGCGGCACCCAGCCGGACTGCAGATGCAGCTGCGCGACGCGCCGGTAGTCGCGATCGAACACCGCCAGGAAGTTTTCCGCGAGGTAGTGCTGGTCGGCCGGATCGAGTGTGCCGACGATGCCGAAGTCCACCGCCGCGTAGCGCGGGCGCTGCGGGTCATCGACCAGCACGAAAATGTTGCCGGGGTGCATGTCGGCGTGGAAGAAGTTGTGGCGGAACACCTGCGTGAAAAAGATGCGCACGCCGTTCTCGGCGAGCCGCGCGATGTTGGTGCCGGCGGCCTTGAGGCGCGCCCGCTCGCTGATCGGCACGCCGTGGATGCGCTCCATGACCATCACATCGGTGCGGCAGTACTCCCAGTGAACCTCCGGCACGTACAGCAGCTCGGAAGCTGCGAAGTTGCGCTTCAGCTGCGAGGCGTTGGCCGCCTCGCGCATCAGGTCGAGCTCATCGAGTATGGTCTTCTGGTATTCGGCGACCAGCTCGCGCGGCCGCAGCCGCCGGCCCTCGGCCCAGTAGCGGTGCGCGAGATCCGCGAGCGCATGCAGCACCTCCAGATCCCGCTCGATCACCGCGCGCATGCCGGGCCGCAGCACCTTGACCACCACCTCCGCGCCGCCGGGCAGGCGCGCGGCATGCACCTGCGCGATGGAGGCGGCGGCGAGCGGCGTCTCGTCGAAGGCGCCGAACACCTGCGAGAGCGCCCGACCGTAGGCGCGCTCGAGCGACTCGCGGGCGATGGCGCCCGGAAACGGCGGCACGCGATCCTGCAGCTTGGCGAGTTCATCGGCGATATCCGCCGGCAGCAGGTCGCGGCGCGTGGAGACCGCCTGCCCGAATTTCACGAAAATGGGTCCGAGCTCCTCGAGCGCGAGCCGCAGGCGCTCGGCGCGGCTCACCGCCCGCCGGCGTTCGAACCACACCCCGGGCGAGAGAAAGAACAGGAAGCGCAGCGGCCGGTATAAATGAGTGGCGCGCACGTAGTCATCAAGGCGGTGCCGCAGCAGCACCCGCTGGATCTCGACCAGCCGCACCAGCACCCGCAGCTTCACGGGGTTGCGAGCCGCGTCACGATGCGCCGTGCCGCCGCGCGAGCTGCTCGAGGCGCGCAGCCAGGCGGTCGACGCCCTCTCGCACCGCATCGACACCGCGCAGGAACTGCTCGCCCTCGTTGCGCGGCACGAGATCGGCGCGTTCGTGGCCGAGGTACTCTGCAAGGTTCGCGAGCGTGGTGCCGGCGGCGCTGCGACTCCAGTCAAGCGTGAGGCGCGCCAGCCGCCCGAGCTGATGGGCCGGCACATCACCGAGCAG
>WNGI01008021.1_pt1 | contig 15503 bp, 15 predicted proteins | sample 5400621 | NCBI WGS metagenome assembly WNGI01 (sample SAMN13153374, study PRJNA577476) | soil metagenome | isolation source: 20 cm soil or saprolite under Garry oak tree replicate 1 | place: USA:California | collected 2016-06-15 | reverse complement strand
AGCTCGCGGCTTGCGACGACTCGCGGCATGCTCCGAAGTGTTGCGAAAGACAGTTCAGCCGAGGCCGAGCAGGTCCCGGATCCGCTGGCTGAGGAGCCCGATGAAGTGGCGCAGGCCGGGCGAGGCGACGATCGCGACGACAACCGCGCTCAAGCCGGCCGCGGCGAAAGCGACCAGCGGCCAGACGCCGACCTGACGGCTGGCCAGCCGGGAGACGCCCTTCGCGTCGATCAGGATTTCCCCGACCTTCAGCCGCGTCACGAACGTCGAAGACATGCCCGCACGGTCGCGCTCGAGGAACTCGATCAGGTTGAAGTGCGTCCCCACGGCGATGATCAGCTCCGCCCCTTTCTCGTAGGCGAGCAGGAGCGCGACGTCCTCGCTGATCCCGGGCGCGGAGACGAGGCTGGGCTCGAGGCCGAGGTGCTCGAGGCGCGGTGCACCGGGCGCCGTCCCGTCCGCGTACGCGTGCACGACGAGCTCCGCGCCGCAGCGGAGCGCGTGGTCCGAGACCGAGTCCATGTCGCCGACGATCACATCGGGCCGCATCCCGGCCTGAAGGAGCGCGTCGGCGCCGCCGTCGACGCCCACGAGCACCGGCTTGAAGTCGCGCACGTAGGGGCGCACCATCGCGAGGTCGCGCTTGTAGCCGGGCCCGCGCGCGACCACCAGCGCATGCCGTTCCCGGAAGCGCGTCTGCAGGGGTGGGAAGTTGATCCCCTCGGCGAGCAGGCGGCCTTCCTCGCGCAGGTACTGGAGCGTGTTCTCCGCGAAGACCTCGAGCGCGTCGGTCACCCGCGCGCGCTGCTCTGCGAGGGACGCCTCGAGCCGGGCGGCCTCAAGTGTTCGCCCGTTGGCGAGGCACGTGCCGTTCCGGAAGACACTCGCGCCGCGGACGGTCACGGGTTCGCCGTCGCCGACCTCGTCGAAGAGCTCCGCGCCGGGCGCGTCGATCAGCCGGACGCCGCCGCGGACGAGGAGCAACGGGCCGGGATTCGGGAAGCGGCCGGTCTGCGAGCGGGCCACGTTCACGACGACGCGCACGCCCGACTCGAGCAGCTCCTCGGCCGAGACGCGGTCGATGTCCTCGTGATCGATGATCGCGACGTCCCCGGGGCCGAGCCGCCTGACGAGGCTCTTCGTCCGCCGGTCGAGGCGCGCGGTGCCGGTGAACTCGATGAAGCTCATCAGTCGTCCTGGGCCGCTGCGATGAAGGCCTCCCCGCCGAGCATCCGCCGGATCTCCTCCCGCCGCTCGGCTTCGTCGAGGAGCTCGATCCGGGTGTGGGTCGGGTCGCCCGGGACTTTCTCGACTCGGAAGTGACGGTCGGCCAGGCTCGCGATCTGCGGGAGGTGCGTGATCGTGATCACCTGGGCGCGCTCGGCGAGCCGCTTCAGCGTCTCGCCCACGGCATGCGCGGTTTGACCGCCGATGCCGGCATCGATCTCGTCGAAGACCATCGTCTCGCCGCCGCCGACGGCCGCGATCGCGAGCGCGATCCGGGAGAGCTCTCCGCCGGATGCGGTCTCGGCGACCGGTGCGAAAGGCAGGCCGGCGTTCGGGCGGATCAGGAAGCTCGCCTCGTCGGCACCGGCCGGGCCCGGTGTGGCCGGCTCGAGCTCGACTCGGAACTCGCCCTCGCCGAGCCCGATTCCGCGGAGCTCCTCCGCGACCGCCTCTGCGAAGGGGGCCTGCACGTGCGCGCGCGTCTTGCCGAGCACCGAGGAGAGCCGGTCGACGCGCTTCTGCGCCGCGGCCAGCGCCTCGGCTGCAGCGTGCAGCGGGTCCGCCCCGCCTTCGACCGCGGCCAACTCGTTTCTTGCTTCGGCCGCGCGCGCGAGCAGCTCCTCGTAGCTCGAGCAGCGGAACCGGCGCTTCGCCTCGGCGATCCGGTCGAGCTCGCCCTCGATTTGGTCGAGCCGGTCAGGCTCGGCCTCGAGTGACGTGAGGAAGGCGCGGAGCTCAGACGCCGCTTCACGAAGGCGCAGCTCGACATCGCGCAGCTCGTTACCGGTGCGCTCCAGCTCGGGCGCCAGGTGCTCGAGCGGCGCTATGGATCGCTCGGCTACCGCGACCAGGCCCGCGGCGCCCTCGGAGTCCTCGGGTGCGAGCGCCTCGCCGGCCGCCGCCACGCCGGCCGCGAGCTCGGTCACATGCCGCAGCCGCTCCCGTTCCCCGCGCAACGCCTCCTCGGCGCCCGGGTCGAGCCCTTCGGTGTCCTCGACGAGCGCGCGCAGCTCGTCGAGCCTGGCCTCGGCGGTTGCCGCGCCCTGCTCGAGCTCCTCGTGGCGGCGCCGCGCCGCGGCGAGCTCGCGCCACGCCGCCCGCAGCTGGGCCCGACGGGCCGCCTGTTCCTCGCCCGCGAACGCGTCGAGCACGTCGAGCTGGTACGACCGGCGCGCGAGGCGGCGCTGCTCGAACTGGCCCGACATCGCGATCAGCCGCTCGCCGGCGGCCGCGAGGTCCTCGCGGGCGGCGCTCCGGCCCCACGCGTAGGCGCGCGTGCGGCCGTCGGCAAAAACCCGGCGGGCGAGGACGAGGCCTTCCTCGTCCTCGGGACGCAGCTCGGCGAGAGTCGTCGAGCTTTCGTCGTCGAGAAACTCCGGCGGGGCCGCAAGCTCTGCCTCGACGTAGGCCTCGTCTGCGTCGGGACCGACATAGGAGACGTCGCCGCGCGCGCCGAGCAGGAGGCCGATCGCCTGGGCGAAGATCGTCTTCCCGGCGCCGGTCTCGCCCGTGACGGCGTTCAGCCCCGGCGCAAAGGCAAGCTCCGCCCCGCGGATGAGGACGAGGTTGTCGATCCGAAGGCGCCGGAGCACGGCCTGGATGCTACGCCGAGCGCGCCCGTGGGGCGATCCGCTCAAACAGCCGGTTCCGCGCTCGCCCCGGCGTCTCTACTCATGTTCACGCGCGCGCGCCCCTTGGGTGGGTGGGGGATTGGGATGGTACCGCGGCCCCGCGCACGCAACTGTGCCGATTGTGTGTCAGTTTCGCCCCGTCGCGGGGGCGCGGCGCCCAACCGGCGGGTGCTACGCGGCGAAGATGCGGCGGTAGCGGCTGAAGAACGTGTTCTCCGGCAACGTGGCCAGCAGGCTGTGCTGCTCCCCGAGCCGGGTCGTCACTTCCCCGCCGGGCGGAAGCTCGTCGACGGCGTGCCCATCGACGAGAACCGTCGCCGAGACGTCCTGGGTGCGATTCACGACGGTCAGCTCACGCCCGCGCGGCACAACCAGCGGCCGCGCGTGCAGTGAGTGCGGCGCCACGAATGTGACCGCCATCGCCTCGAGCCCCCAGACGAGCACCGGCCCGCCGTTCGAGAGGTTGTACGCGGTCGAGCCCGACGGCGTCGAGCAGATCAGCCCGTCGCACGGTTGCACGCCGAGATCCTCGCCGCCCACGGCCCAGCCGAGCTCGATCATCCGACCGAGGGACGAGCTCGTCACGACGAGGTCGTTGACCGCCGCCCAGCGCTCGCCGGCCGTCTCCGCATCGAGGGCCGGCAGGTCGACCACGCGGTAGTCGCCCGCGAACGCGCGCCGCAAGCCCTCCTCGAGCCCATCCGCCTCGATCCCCGCCAGGAACCCGACCCGCCCGAAGTTGACGCCGAGCACCGGCACTCCGGTGCCGAGGAAGCGCCGCAGCCCGCGCAGCATCGTGCCGTCGCCGCCGAGAACGACGGCCAGGTCGGCGTCCTCGTCGCCGTCGCCCGCCTCGGCGAGCCCGTGCTTCTCGACTTCCTCGTCCGAGAAGAGCAGCTCCACGCCCACCTCCGCAGCCACCGCCTGCAGCCGCCGGAGCGCCGCCCCGATCGTCTCGGGCTTGCCGTGCGTGATGACGGCGGCTCGCCTCACTTCAGTGGATTGCGTGGTCGATCCAGCGCTCGAGCTCATCGGGAAGCTCCGGCCGCTCGCGGTGCACGAGGTGGAGAAAGAACTCGCGGTTTCCTTTCGGGCCGGGCAGCCCGGAGTCTACGACCCCGGCGACCTCCGCCTTCCAGCCGAGCGCCGCCTCGGCCGCCTCCCGCAGCACCCGCCGGCGCACCTCGGGGTCCCGGACGACCCCGCGCGGCGCCTCCGCCCGCCCCGCCTCGAACTGCGGCTTGACGAGGACGACGGCCTGCCAACCGGGTACGGCGAGCTCAAGCGCGGGCGGCAGCGCTTTGCCCAGGCCGATGAAGGAGACGTCGCAGGTGATCAGCTCCGGCGCGAACGGCAGCTCGCGCAGGGAGCGGACATTCGTCCGTTCGAGCACGGTCACGCGCGGATCGCCGCGGAGCCGCGGGTGCAGCTGACCCCGGCCGACGTCCAACGCGATCACGCGGGCGGCCCCACGCTGCAGCAACACGTCGGTGAAACCGCCGGTGGACGCGCCGACGTCGAGACAGTCGAGCCCGGCAGGGTCCACGCCGAACGCATCCAGAGCATGCGCCAGCTTCTGCCCTCCGCGCGAGACGTACGGCGGCGGCGAGTCGACCGTCAGCTCAGCCGACTCGTCGACCTGCTGCCCCGCCTTCTCGTACCCCGGCACGAGACCCGCCAGGACGAGCGCCTGCGCCTGCGCCCGGGTCTCGGCGAGCCCGCGCTCGACGAGCAGCACGTCCAGGCGCTTCTTCACTGCGCTGCAGAAAGGACGGCGTCCCACGCGAGCTCCGAGGCGACGACGCCGAGCGCGGTCGTGTCGAGCAAGGGATCGCTCTCGACCGCCCCGGTCGAGACGGCGAAGAGGACATCGCCGTCCTCGAGGGCGTGGAACGGCTGGATTGCCCGCGCCATCGACGCGTGCACCTGGCGCCCGAGCGTTCGGAGCTGCCGCGCATCGAGCTGCAGGTCGGTGACGGCGACGGTCAGCGTCGTGTTTCCCGGCGGCGGCCGAACGGGCCTCCCCTCGGCCAGCCGCTCCTCCACGGTCGGCACGAGCGCGCGCCGCAAGCCGGTCTCGCGGTCGTAGTGGCCGCGCACCACGTTGCCCTCGCGGTCGACGATCGCGCCAATCGCGTTGACGACCGCGAAGACCGCCACGTGCGTCCCGCCGGCCCGCCGGAACGCTGCGCCCTGCCCGGCCGGCTCGCCCTCCTCGTACGCGAACAGCTTCCCGGCCGTCGCCGAGCGGCCGGCTCCCCGCGCTCCGAGCGGGAACACCCCCGGCGCCGCCGCCCGCAGCGCCGCCCGCCCGAGCTCCTTGTCCGGGTAGACGGCGTTGTCGCGCGGGCCCCAGTCGAAGATGATCGCGCCCGCGACGAGCGGGATCTGGAGCCACTCGGTGCTGTAGTCGCGGCGCGCGAGCAGCTCGGCCGCTACTCCAGCCGCCGCCTCGAGCCCATAGAGCGAGCCGCCTGCGAGACAGATCGCATCGACGAGCTCGACCCCGGCGCCGCTGACGGCAGGCGAGCCGCCGCGAATGTCCGTCGAGCACGCGACCGGGCCGCCCGGGAAGTGGAACACCGTGCAGCCGGTCGGGCCCTCCTCGTACTCCGCGACGCCGGTCTCGAGCCCCGGAAAGTCGAAGCGCAGCTCCGGCCCGTCGAAGCTCGTGTGCGGAACGAGCTCGGCCGTATCGTTCGAGAGGCGCGCCATCGGCGCGTGGAATCAGGAGGTGCGGGCGGCCAGGCCGGCCACGATCTCGGAAAGCACGGAGGTGTCCGCGGCGACCTCGCCAAGACGAGCCTGCGCGCGCTCCGCCGTCTCGTCCGCGAGCGCCCGCGCGCCCTCGGCGCCGCGCTCGAGCAGGTAGCCGTCCTCGTCGAGGATGTCGTCGACGATCTGGAAGAGCAGGCCAACGTCATCTGCGAACGCGCGCCACGAGCGCGCACGCGATCGAGGCCGCGAAGAGCCGGCCCGTCTTCAGGCGGTGCAGCGAGGCGAGATCGGTCTCGCCACCGGTGATGTCGAGGTACTGGCCGCCGATCATGCCGAGCGTCGCCTGGACGAGCTCGCGCGCCACATCCGGCGTCGGGTACGTCAGAGCGAGCCTGAGCGCCTCCGCGAGCAGCGCGTCGCCAGCCAGGATCCCGACGCCCTCCCCGAACTCCGCCCACGTGCTGGGCCGCCCGCGCCGCACCTCGTCGTTGTCCAGCGCGGGGAGATCGTCGTGGACGAGCGAGAAGTTGTGGACGAGCTCCAGCGCGGCTGCTGCGGGGAGGGCCGCTTCGGGCTCGGCGCCGGCGGCCTCGGCCGTCGCGAGGCAGAGCAGCGGCCGGACGCGCTTGCCCCCGCCTGCGACCGCGTAGCGCATCGAGGGCTCCAGCTCGCCGAGCTCGGGGGTCAGCGCCAGCTCGTCGAGATAGGGCTCGATCAGCTCGAGCAGCTCTTCTGGCGTGCTCAACTCTCTGCCTCCCGCTTCGCCTGCTGGAGTTGCGACTCTACTTCCTTCGCGATCTCGGCCAGCTCCTGGAGCACCTCGATCGCCTCGTCGGGGTCGGTCGTCCGCTCGAGGCGCGACCGGGTCTGCTCGAGCCGGTCGAGCAGCGTCTCGGCGTTCTTGAGCCGGTCCTCGGCGCTCACGTTGCTTTCTCCCTCACGATGCGACCGAGTATGCCGTTGACGAGGCCGCCCGCGTCCTCGGACGAGTAGCGCTTCGCCAGGCTCACGGCCTCGTCGATCGCGACCTCGAGCGGCACGTCGCCGCGGTCGAGCTCCAGCAGCGCGAGGCGCAGGATGTTGCGCTCGAGCGCGCCGAGCCGGTCGGCGGGCCACTCGTCCGATGCCTCGGTGACGCGCCGGTCGAGCTCCTCGTGCTGCTCGATGACGGCCTCCGCGAGCTCGCGCGAGTAGTCGTCGATCTCGCCCTCGAAGAGCGAGGCCAACTCCTGGCCCGTCACGTCCCACTGGTAGAGGAGGACGAGGGCGGTCCGGCGCGCGGCACGGCGGCCGGCCATCAGGACCCCGTGAGCGCGGGGAGCGCAGCGGCCGCCTCGGCGAGGTACTCCGTCGAGTAGCGCCCGCTCGCGAAGCCTTCGCTGCGCAGGACGTCGATCGCGAGCGCGCGCGTCGTCGGGACGCCGTCTAGCTGGAGCTCGCCGAGGGCGCGCAGAGCGCGGGCGATCGCCTCCGGCCGCGACTCGTCCCAGACGATCAGCTTGCCGAGCAGCGAGTCGTAGTGCGGCGGCACGGCGGTGCCTTCCTCGACATGCGTGTCCAAGCGGATGCCGGGGCCGAGCGGCGGGCGAAAACGCGTGATCCGCCCGGGGCTCGGCACGAAGCCGCGCGCAGGGTCCTCCGCGTTCAGCCGGACCTCGATCGCGTGGCCGCGCCGCTCGGCGCGTCCGGTTCGCGCCAGGCGCTCCCCCGCTGCGATGCGCAGCTGCTCGCGCACGATGTCGATCCCGGTGACGAGCTCGGTGACCGGGTGCTCGACCTGGAGCCGCGCGTTGAGCTCGATGAAATAGAAGGCGCCGTCCGCGCCGAGCAGGAACTCGAAGGTGCCCGCGTTGCGGTAGCCGATCGTCTCGCAGGCTCGCTCGGCAGCGGCCTCCATCTCCTCGCGCCTGTCCGGGCTGAGCGCCGGCGAAGGCGACTCCTCGATCAGCTTCTGGTGCCGCCGCTGGATCGAGCACTCGCGCTCGCCGAGCGTCAGCACGCCTCCCTCGCCGTCGGCGAGCACCTGGATCTCGACGTGACGCGCCGGCGAGACGGCCTTCTCGAGGTAGAGGCTGCCGTCGCCGAAGGCGGCCTCGGCCTCCAGCGCCGCGGTCGTGAACGCTGCATCCAGGTCGCTCCGCTCGCCGACGAGCCGCATCCCCTTGCCGCCGCCGCCCGCCGCCGCCTTGAGCAGCACCGGATAGCCGGCCTCCTCCGCGGCATCGCGCGCCTCGTCCAGCGTCGTCGTCCCCTCCGTGCCCGGGACGACCGGGACGTCCGCCGCGCGCATCTCCGCCTTCGCCTGGACCTTGTCGCCCATGCGCGCCATCACCTCGGCGCTCGGGCCGACGAACACCAGGTCGTTGTCGGCGCACGCCGCCACGAAGGCCGGGTTCTCGGCGAGGAAGCCCCAGCCGGGGTGAACGGCCTCGCAGCCGGTGGTGGTCGCCGCCGCGATCAGCGACGGGATGCGGAGGTAGCTTTCCGTCGCCTGCGGCGGGCCGATGCAGACGGCCCGGTCCGCGAGCCTCACGTGGAGCGCGTCCTCGTCGGCGGTCGAGTAGACGGCGACGGCCTCGACGTCCAGCTCGTGCAGCGTGCGAATCACGCGCACGGCGACCTCGCCTCGGTTCGCGACGAGAACGCGCTTGAACACGGCTAGAGGCTACGCCAGGGCGAGCATGGTCGCGACTCGCCCCGGCGCGGAGGCTCAGTGGATGACGTCGACGTCCGCCGCCTTCACGAACGCGATGCGGTGGTTGAACGAGATCTCGTAGAACTGCGTCGGGCCGGTGAAGACGTGGTACGTGTCCAGCGCGTCGAACGTCGTCGCGTCGTAGTAGTCGGCACCGACGAGGTCCTTCGCGACGTACACCTGCCCCGCGGGAATCTCGTACCCGAGCGTGCTGCCGGAGATGTCCTCGGGGTACGCGCGCCCGTAGACCGGGATCGACGCGAGACCGGCCTTCGGGGTCACGAGCGTCCCGCTGCCGGCGACGGTGTTCCTGCCAACGGGATCCTCGAGCCAGGCCCGCCGGCCGCCGTACCAGATCGCGACCCAGTCGCCTGAGCGACCCGCGACCGCGAAGGTCTGGCCCGTGACGGCCTTGTCGCCCCAGTCATTTGCCTGCGTTGTCCCGACGCCGTCCGGTTCGAGGCCGGTGCCGCTCAGCAGCGGGTCGGACACGAGTGGGGCGCTCTCGCTCGGCGCCGTGTGCAGGTAGAGGAAGTTCGTCGGCTGCGGCGGCAGGGTTCTACAGGAGCCGCTCTCGCAGTAGGTCACCACCGGCCGGTTCGTCGCGAAGTTGGGGTCGATCGTGACGATGCGGCCCGTGCGGTCGCCCCCGCTCCCGTTGATCGGGGCACCGACGCGGGCCATGAACTGCGCCCAGTCGAAGTACGGTCCCGGATCCCAGTGCATCCCGGGCTGGTATGGGGCCGTCGGCCCGGGAACCTGGTCGTGGCCGATGAGGTGCTCTCGGTCGAGCGGGATGCCGTTCCGGTCCGCGAGGTAACGCGTCAGCCGGGCGAGCGAGCGGTAGAGCCGCGGCGTGTACCACGTGTTGCCCTCGGTCGCGAAGCCCTCGTTCTCGATCCCGATCGCGTGACTGTTCACCCACCAGTTGCCGGCGTGCCACGCGACGTCCTGCGTCGGCACCATCTGGGTGACCTGTCCATCGGCGGAGCGCAGGACATAGTGCGAGCTGACGTAGGCAAGCGGGTTCTGGAACAGCGCGATGGTCGGGTCGTAGCCGTACTCGGTGTCGTGGATCACGACATAGCGGATCGCGAGCCCGTCGTCCGGCCGCGTCGCGAGGTCGTAGTTGCCGTAGTCGCCCGGGTCGTCCGAGTTCTGCTGGTAGGCCGCGGGTATGACGCGGCACGCCAGCCCGTTCGGGCACTCGGCGTCCGTGAACCTGGCATTGCGGAGGTGCTGGGAGCCGGAGAGAACGGGGGACTGCGCGTCGACTTTCCCCGACGCCGTCGGAGTGGCCGCCGCGGCGGCTCCTGCAAGGACGAACGCAGCCGCAAGCGCTGAGATCGCGGCAGCCAAGCTGCGATGCATCAGATGACCCCCCTTCTGTCGAGCCTCTGGAAGCGGCGGAGTATAGGTTCAGACGGCGTCGAGCGGCGGGACGGACGAGACCGGCTCGAGCTCGAACAGCAGCTGGCCGAACTCGACCGGCTCGGCGTTGCGCACGTGGATCGCGAGCACGATGCCGGCCGCATCGGTCTTGATCTCGTTCATGAGCTTCATCGCCTCGAGAATGCAGAGCGTCTGCCCGGGCGCGACGGTGTCGCCTTCCTCCACGAAGGGCGGCGCGCCCGGCTGCGGGGCGCGGTAGAAGACCCCGACCATCGGCGCCTCGATGCGGAGGTTGCCGTTCGAGGCGGGACTCGCGGGCCCGCGCTCGCCGGCCTCTTGCTCTGCCGCCGAGGCGGCGAGGCGCGGCTCCAGCGCCTCCGGAGTTCGCCGGACCGAGACGCGCATCCCCGAGTCCTCGATCGTCACCTCCCCCACACCCGACTCCTGGACGATGCGGACGATCTCGCGGATGCGCTCGGCGCGGGTCTGGTCGATGCCGCCGGCGGTGAGACTCTCGTCCCGCTGCGAGCGCCCGCGGATCGCCTGCAGCAGCGGTTCGGCCTCGTCGCCGAAGAGCGCGAGCAGGAGCAGCTCCTCCTCGCTCGAGGCGAGCTCCTTCGCCTCGACGCGCAGCTGCTCGAGGTCGACCGGCTCCTCCTCGGGGGCCGGACCGCCGGAGACGAGCTCCACCGCCCGACTCACCGAGGGGTCGATCGGGCCGGGCGGGCTGCCGAAGCGGCCCTCGATGAGTCTCTTCAGCTCGTCGACGACAGTCTGGTAGCGCGCGGCCGAGAGAACATGCAGGAGGGCCTGCGAGCCGAGGATCTGGCCGATCGGCGCCGCGAGCGGCGGCCAGCCGACCTCCTCGCGGATCCGGGCGAGCTCGTCGAGCACCTCGTCGAGCCGGTCGCCGGCGCCGAGGGTCCGGAGCTGGGCGTCGAGCGCGGCCACGAGGCCCGAGGGAAGCCGGTGCTCGGCCGCGCGCACGGCGACGCGCGGCGCGAGCGGCGTCACGGGCGCGTCGCCGATGTGCTCGTCCACGATCTCCGAGGCACGCCACAGCGCCTCCACGTCGACGCCGGGGTCGAGCCCGAGGCCCGCGAGCGCCTTGGCGGCCGCTTCTCCCGAGACGCGATGGATCGTCAGCGCGACCGGGTACACGGCGCACGCGATCAAATCTGCGCCGCCCCGCGCGGCCTCGAGCCCGGCGGCGAGCGCGTTGCCGGCGGCGCCCTGGCAGTAGAGGCCAACGGCGAGCCCGCTTTTCTCCGCGAGCGTCGCGGTCAGTTCCCGCGCCTGCTGCGGCTCGAGCGACCCGGACGGGTCGTGGACGAGGACGCGGCTCGCGCCGAGGTCGGGCAGCTTGCGGGCCTGCTCGACCAGCGCGTCGATCTCGCCGGTGTAGCCGGAGCCGTAGACGAGACCGGCGTCGAATTCCTTGCCGGCCTTCGTGATTGCCTCGCCCGCCTCGCGCAGGTTCTCGACGTCGTTCAGCGGGTCGTGTAGTCGAAAGACCTCGATCCCGCTCTCGGCGGCTGAGGCGACGAAGCGCCGCGCGAAGTCGCTCCCGACCGGGCGCGAGCCGACGAGGAAGCGGCCGCGCAGCGCCATCGCGAGCGGCGTCGTCGTGCGCGCGTTGAGGGCCCGGATCCGCTCCCACGGGCTCTCGATCCCGCGCCGCACCGCCGTGTCGAAGACGCCGCCGCCGGAGACCTCGAGGTACGCGAAGCCGGCGGAGTCGAGGGTCTCGGCGAGCTGGAGCAGGTCTGCGGTCGGCATCCGCCCGGCGAGCGGCTCCTGGCCGAGCAGCCGAATGGTCGTGTCGACCAAGACGGGCACGTCGCGGAGCGTACCGCGGCTAGGAGGCGATCTCGATAGGAGGCGCCACTGTTGTCGATCCCAGATGGTGCGTTGGACGGCCGCGCCGGCAAAGCCGGCACGGCCTCTTTGGTCGGCGTCGCAAGCGACGCCTTAGGCGCGCGAGATGTAGCGGCCTTCGCGCGGGTCGACCTTGATCCGGTCGCCCGCGTTCACGAAGAGCGGGACCTGCACGACGGCACCGGTCTCGAGCTTGGCCGGCTTCGTCACGTTGGAGACGGTGTCACCGCGGACACCAGGGTCGGTCTCGGCGACCGCGAGCTCGACCGCGGACGGCAGCTGGACGCCGGCGGGGCGGCCGTCGACCCAGAGGATCTGCACCGAGCCGGAGGGCTCCAGGTACGGCAGCGCGTCCTCGACCGCGGCGTGCGGGAGCGAGAACTGCTCGTACGTGTCGTTGTCCATGAAGACGACCTCGTCGCCCGCGTCGTAGAGGTACTGCACGTCCTTGACCTCGGTGTGCACGCGCGGGAACTTCTCGCCGGCGCGGAAGGTCTTGTCGACGACGGCGCCGGAGTCGAGGTTGCGCAAGCGTGAGCGGACGAAGGCGCCGCCCTTGCCCGGCTTGACGTGCTGGAACCCGAGGATGCGCCAGACCGAGCCGTCGAGCTCGATGTGCATCCCGTTCTTGAACTGGTTTGTGTTGATGGTCTCTGCCACGACGGGCGGGCAGTCTAGTCGACCGTTACGAGGTCCTTGGTGAAGCGCGTGAGGATCTCGGGACCGTCTTCCGTGACGACGACGAGGTCCTCGATCCGGATGCCGCCTACACCCGGAAGGTAGATCCCGGGCTCGACCGTGACGACGTTGCCGGCCGCGAGTGTGTCGGACGATTCGCGGCTCAGTCTCGGCGCCTCGTGCACCTCGATGCCGACCCCGTGGCCGAGGCCGTGGCCGAACTGCTCGCCGAAGCCGGCGCGGTCGATCACCGTTCGGGCGGACGCATCGGCGTCGATTCCGTTCGTTCCCGCGCGGACGCCTTGCAGCCCCGTCTGCTGGCCCTCGAGGCAGACGGCGTAGGCGTCCTTCAACCGGTCGGGCAGCGGACCGGTTGCGAAGGTGCGGGTGCAGTCGGCGCAGTAGCCGTCGACGAGCGCGCCGGCATCGACGACCACGGTCTCGCCGGGCTGAATCTCGCGCTCGGTTGGCCGGCTGTGCGGGAGCGCCCCGTTCGGTCCGCCGGCGACGATGGTCTCGAAGGCTGGGCCTTTCGCGCCGAGCTCGTGGAAGAGCTCGTCCAGCTTCCACGCGAGCTCGCGCTCGGTGCGGCCGGTGAACCGCTCCTGCGCAAAGCGTTCGAGGGCCGCGTTCGTGACCGCGGCGGCGGCACGGATCGCGTCGAGCTCGCGCTCGTCCTTCACGGCCCGCAGCGCTTCGACGAGACCGCGACGGGGCGCGAGCTCGAGCCCGCCCGCGGCGAGCGTCTCGTACTCGGCGTAGGTGACGGTCGTCGCTTCGAAGCCGACCCGGCCCTCGAGCAGCTCGGCGAGGCCGGCGTAGAGGTTCCGGTTGGTCTCGACGAACTCGACGCCGTCGCGCTCGAGCGCCTTGCCGGCCGACGAGTAGCGGAAGTCGCTGAAGACGCGGATGCGCTCCGGCTCGACCAGCATCGCGGCGTTCGAGCTCGAGAAGCCGGTGAGGTAGCAGATGTTCGCCGGGGTCGAGACGAGAAGGGGCTCTTCGAGGCCCTCGCGCAATCGGTCGACTCGCTCGTTCACGCGCGGCCCTGGGCGAGGAACTCGAGCGCCTGCCGGTATCCGTCCGGACCCTTGCCGATCACGCGCTCGGCGGCGATGTCCTCGAGCACCGATTGACGTCGCCACCGCTCGCGTTGCGTGATGTCGGAGAGGTGCACCTCGACCAGGGGCGCGTCGAACAGTTCGAGCGCGTCGCGGATCGCGTAGCTGTAGTGCGACCAGGCCCCGGGGTTCGCGATCACGCCGCCCGCCCAGTCGAGCGCGTCGTGGCACCACGTGACGTACTCGCCCTCGCTGTTCGTCTGGCGGCACTCGGCCTGAAGCTCGAGCTCGCGCGCCCACGCTTCGATGCGGCCCTCGAGCTCTTGGAGGCTGAGCCCGCCGTAGAGCGCTGGGTCGCGGCGGTGGAGAACGTCGAGGTTGACCCCGTTGAGCACGGCCACGCGCATGCCGTGGACTCTACCCCGGTGCCAGACACCCACTCGAAAGCGTCACGAATTGGTCATCAGTTCGTGACGCAAGCTCGCTCTTTGCGGCCGTACGGCGGCAGCCACCGTCACAGAAGCGTCACCTATTCGGCGATTAGGTCGTTCAGCGCGGCGCGCACTTCGGCTTCCGGGCGCTCGACGCCGATGACCGGTTTCCCGGGCGCCTCCAGCAGGACGAGCCGCGGCTTGCCCTCGCGTGCCTTTTTGTCCCGCGCCAGCGCGGCCCACGCCGCGTCGCGGTTCACGCGCACGCGCTCCGGCGAAAGGGTCTCCTCGACCGGCGCGGTGTCGAGCCCGGAGAGCCGCAGCGCCGCGAGCAGCCCCAGCGCGACCGCCTCGCCGTGACTCACCCCCGCGTAGCCCGCCGCCGTCTCGAGCGCGTGCGCGAACGTGTGGCCCAGATTCAGCACGGCTCGCTCGCCGCGCTCGAACGGATCGCGCAGGCACACCGCCGCCTTGTAGGCCGCGCAGCGCCGCACGAGCTCTACCTCCGGCAGCTCCCAGAACGGCTCGCCGGTGAGCAGCCCGGCTTTGACGACCTCCGCCATCCCCGCCCGCCGCTCGGCCTCCGGCAGCGTCGCGAGCAGGCCCGGGTCGATGACGCTCACCTCTGGCCAGTGGAAAGCGCCGACCAGGTTCTTGCCCTCCGGCAGATTGACCGCAGTCTTCCCGCCGATCGCGGCGTCGACCTGGCCGACGAGCGTGGTCGGCACGGCGACCCACCGGATTCCGCGCAGGAAGGCCGCGGCTGCGAACCCGGCCGCGTCGGTCGTGCAGCCGCCCCCGAACGCCACGATGATCCCGTTCCGGTCGAGCCGCAGCTCCCGCCAGATCCGCTCCACCGCCCCGAAGCTCTTTGCCTCCTCTCCCGCCCGCAATGCATGGACCGGCGCTTCGAGCGGCGGCCGGTGCAGCCCGAGCACCGTCGCGTCCGCGAGCACCTCGACTTCACCCGGCGGCACGAGCTCGGCGAGCCGCGCGACGCTTCCCTCCTCGACGACGATCCCGGCGGCGGCCAGCACGACTGCCTCCGCCTCCGAGGCGGTCACGTCCGCGCACTCCTCGTAGAGCGGCCGGCGCCGCTCGTAGAGCCCCCGGAAGCTCTCCTCGTCCCGCGCCAGTGGCCGCCCGCCGCCGCCGACACGTCCCCAGGCCGTCGCCGGATCGACGTCGACCCACACCGTCAGCGCCTGCTCGCGGAGCGCGCGCCGGATGCGAGGCGTCTCGACCGCGCCGCCACCGAGCGCCAGAACCGCCGGCCGCTCGTGCTCGAGAGCCTCAATCGTCGCGTGAGCCTCGAGCACGCGGAACTCGGCCTCCCCTCGCTGCTCGAACAGCTCAGGCACCGTCTGCCGGGCCGTCTGCGCAATCTCGCGGTCGAGGTCGACGAGCCGCCGGCCGAGCCGTTGCGCGATCTCGGCGCCGAGCGTCGACTTGCCCGCGCCCATGAAGCCGATCAGCGCGACGTGCCGGTCTAGCGCGTGCGCCATGGGATGCGCTCCACGTAGGCGCGCCAGGCGCCGACGAAGTCCGAGAGCGAGTCGCCGCCGAACTTCTCCCGGGCCGTCCGCGCGAGCTCGAAGGCGACCGCCGCTTCCGCGACCACCGCGAGCGCCTCGACAGCCGCGACGTCGCTGCGCTCGACCAGAGCCTCGCCGGCTTCTCCCGTCTCGAGGTCGACCGAGCGGAGCGGCCGCATCAGCGTCGGCAGCGGCTTCATCGCCGCGCGCACGACGACCTCCTCCCCGTTCGAGACGCCGCCTTCGATCCCTCCCGC
>WNGI01003759.1_pt1 | contig 15506 bp, 10 predicted proteins | sample 5400621 | NCBI WGS metagenome assembly WNGI01 (sample SAMN13153374, study PRJNA577476) | soil metagenome | isolation source: 20 cm soil or saprolite under Garry oak tree replicate 1 | place: USA:California | collected 2016-06-15 | reverse complement strand
ATTGCTGCACCGACGGCAACAACCTCGTCCGGATTAACGCCTTTGTGCGGATCTTTACCGAAAATTTTCTTAACCCGTTCCTGAACCGCTGGCATACGGGTCATACCACCCACCAGGATCACTTCGTGAATATCACCGGCACTTAGCCCTGCGTCCTTCAGCGCTTGCCGGCATGGACCCTCCAGGCGATCAATCAAGTCGGCGCAAAGAGCCTCGAGTTTCGAACGGGTCAACTTCATGTTCAAATGCTTCGGCCCCTGCTGATCCGCAGTGATGAACGGCAGGTTGATGTCTGTTTCCATCGATGAGGACAGCTCACATTTCGCTTTTTCCGCTGCCTCCTTGAGTCGCTGCAACGCCATACGATCTTTGCGTAAATCGATGCCTTGATCTTTCTTGAACTCGTCGGCAAGATAATCGATGATCCGCTGATCGAAATCTTCGCCGCCGAGAAATGTATCGCCGTTGGTTGCCTTAACTTCGAAGACCCCGTCACCCAACTCTAGAATCGAAACATCGAACGTACCGCCGCCAAGATCGAATACGGCAATTTTCTCATCCTTCTTTTTATCCAAGCCGTAAGCCAGTGACGCTGCCGTCGGCTCATTGATAATGCGTAATACATTCAAACCGGCGATCCGGCCGGCATCTTTAGTCGCTTGCCTTTGGCTGTCATTAAAATAGGCCGGTACGGTGATAACCGCTTCGGTGACTTTCTCGCCCAGATAGTCTTCCGCGGTCTGCTTCATCTTTTGCAAGATGAAAGCTGAAATCTCCGCCGGGCTATATTGTTTACCGCGGATTTCAACCCATGCATCGCCATTGTTATTACGGACGATTTTGTAAGGAAGAAGGCTGGAGGCCTTTTGTACCATAGGATCGTCCGACCGTCTTCCAATCAAGCGCTTGACAGCGGAAATCGTGTTTTCCGGATTAGTGATCGCTTGTCTTCTAGCAATCTGTCCAACCAAACGCTCGCCGCTGTCCGTAAAGGCTACAACTGACGGCGTTGTGCGACTACCTTCCGCATTGGCGAGAACATTGGGGTCGCCACTCTCCATAATTGCCACGCACGAATTGGTCGTCCCTAGATCAATCCCGATTACTTTTGCCATTGCAATGACTCCTCAGTACTTTTGTCATAATAACCGTGATGGTTATTTAATCATCGCCCTGTTCGTTTTCAACCTTACTATCTGGGTTTTTTTTCTCTCGCGTTTCTGATGCCTTAGCTACGCTCACTAGGGCGGGCCGCAGAAGTCTATCGCGCAGCATATAGCCTTTGTGAAGCTCGGCAACCACAGAATTTGGTTCATAGTCCGCAGTTTCTACTTGGCTCATGGCTTCGTGTTTTGACGGATCGAAGGGTTGTCCCTGAGCGGAGATCGCTGTAACGCCATGTTTGGCCAACACGTCCCTGAGTCCCCGAAGAACCATTCCGACGCCTTCCACCAGCGGATTTCCATCGACGCTGCCAGGCGCGTGAGCAATTGCGCGTTCGAGATTGTCGACGACTGGAAGCAGGTCCTTTATTAAACTTTCGTTGGCGAACCGGATCGCCTCATCGCGCTCGCGGGCGGTGCGTTTCTTGTAGTTTTCTAATTCGGCCGCTTGGCGCAGTAAACGATCGTAATTGTTTTTAGCTTCTGACTCCTTGGCCTCAAGCTGTTGTTTGAGGGTGGCTAGATCGGATTCCAACACATTGGAATTTGCCTCTTGTGGCGTTAGGTCTGATACTTGGTCGCCGCACTTCTCGTCAGTGTTTCTTTTCATTTTGTCGGACATTATATCGCAATTCTCCCCGAATAGTGGTTGCAAAAGTTTAATCACGACACCCCTCGATGTCAAGTTCTGAACTTTAAAATTCCCCTGATATTTTAAATAGTTGTCTACTTTATCAAAAAGTGCTAAGGTGCTTTGATAACGATTGGCGGCTTAAGTCAACCGAAAATGCGACCTAGCCATGTCACACCTGCGATCGTGCTTCGTACCCGACCCTTTGGGGAGTCTGACAAAATAGTTTCTTTTTTTACCGAGAACTTTGGCAAACTTACGGGCATCGCCAAAGGGGCGATGCGGTCGCGCAAACGGTTCATGAATTCCTTGGAACCTTTCGCGTTGGTCAATCTACGTTTTCAAGATCCCCCACACAGCAATTTGGTTTTTATTCAGTCGACCGATCTTGTTTCTAACTTCGGGCAACTGCTCACTAGCCTGGAACGCATTTCTTACGCTTCCTACTTAGTTGACATTACCGATGGACTGATTGGCGAACGTGAAGAAAACCCAACAGCCTTTCGGCATTTAATGAGGGGTCTGAGTTTTGTCGAGAAAAATGAGATTTCGCTCCACTTTCTCACATCCTTCGAGCTGAAACTTCTAAGGCTAGTTGGTTATCAGCCATTCTTGGACAATTGTAAGCGGTGCCACAAAGACTGCCTCAAGGATGTCGACTCCCGGTGGTACTTTAGTCCCGTCGATGGAGGAATCTTATGCGATTTCTGCGGGCGCTCACGCAAGGAGATCTTGCCGCTCGGCGCGGCCGCTATCGAGGTGTTGAGCGCGCTTCAAGCGGAGGCCTTAGATCCATCCTCCCGTTTATTGCTGCCCCGCTCAATCATTCGTGAAATTCGTACAGCGGTGCTCGGATTCATACAATTTCACATGGACCGGGAAATTAAGTCGGCATCTTTTCTTTCCGCCTTTTCTTCCGTGGAGTCCGAGACGCTTGAGCTCGTGGATTCAGGAAAATAACACGAGAATTAACCAGCGCGACGAGGATCCATAATCATGCCGAATACGAAAAGGAACATTTACTTCTTTGGAAACGGCAAAGCAGATGGCAGTTCTAGAATGCGCGATTTGCTCGGCGGGAAAGGCGCGGGGCTGCATGAGATGACTCGGATTGGGATACCTGTACCGCCTGGGTTTACGATCAGTACCGCGCTGTGCGGTTACTATGACGCCCATCATCACCAGTACCCGAAAGAATTAGAGAAAGACGTCGTTCTGGCCCTTGCGCGAGTGGAAAAAATTCTCGACCGGCGCTTTGGCGACCCCGAGAACCCTTTACTCGTATCGGTTCGGTCCGGCGCGCGAGAATCCATGCCTGGCATGATGGACACGGTCTTGAACTTAGGGCTCAATGACAGAACTGTCCAAGGTTTGATTCGTCAAACCAATAATCCCAGGTTTGCTTTTGACTCCTACCGACGCTTTGTTCAGATGTACGCCGATGTGGTTCTCGGGATAAAATCGAAAGATCAAAACGATGCCGACCCGCTTGAGGCTATCCTTGAGCGCAAAAAGGACGTTCGTGGAGTGCGTTTCGATACTGACCTAAACGCCGCGGACCTGGAAGAACTCGTAGCGGAATACAAAGCGGAGGTTAAGACAAGATTAGGAAAAGCATTTCCTGAAGATCCATCTACGCAATTATGGGGGGCGATCGGAGCAGTGTTTGGCTCGTGGAACAATGATCGTGCGATCGCTTATCGAGAGCTTTACCAAATTCCCCACAACTGGGGCACAGCGGTCAATGTGCAAGCCATGGTGTTCGGCAACCTTGGTGATAACTGTGCGACGGGAGTGGCATTTACGCGTGATCCAGCGAGCGGTGACAAGCACTTTTACGGCGAATTTTTGGTTAACGCTCAGGGCGAAGACGTAGTCGCCGGAACTCGTACCCCGAGACCGCTTGCCGAATTGCAGCAAGTGATTCCCCGGGCGGCCGAGGAACTGCAACGAGCCTGCAAGCTGCTCGAGAAACATTATCGAGAGATGCAGGATATCGAGTTTACTATTGAGAACGGCAAGCTTTGGATGCTTCAAACGCGCTCCGGCAAACGCACGGGCTTCGCCGCGGTAAGAATTGCGGTCGATATGGTCGAGGAGAGGATCATTAGCAAGAGAGAAGCATTACTGCGCATTGAACCGGACCAGCTCAATCAATTGCTGCGTCCGGTCTTCGATCAATCAGCAAAAGAGAAGGCACAAAAAGAAGGCCGGTTGCTCGGTAAGGGATTACCAGCTGGGCCCGGCGCGGCCACCGGCCGAATCGTTTTTCTTGCCGAAGACGCGGTCGATTGGAAAAAGCGCGGCGAGCGCGTCGTGCTCTGCCGTATCGAAACAAGCCCTGACGACATTCGCGGAATGGACGCGGCGCAGGGAATCTTAACTGCCCGCGGCGGAATGACATCTCATGCAGCGCTAGTCGCTCGGCAGATGGGAAAAGTATGTGTGGCGGGATGTGAGGTTCTGCACGTTGATTACGCGGCGCGCACGTTAAGAGTCGATCAAGCTGAACTCAAAGAAGGTGAATGGATCTCGATCGACGGCAGCACGGGAGAGGTCTACAGGGGGGAGATTCCAACCTTGCCCTCGGAGGTCCTCCGCGTTCTCCTCACACGGGCGTTAGATCCAGAGAAGTCGCGGATATTTCAGCAATTCGCCAAACTTATGAAATGGGCCGACGAAGTCCGCACACTTGGAGTACGCACCAACGCGGATCAACCGGATCAAGCAGCCATTGCCAAAGCTTTTGGTAGTGAGGGTATCGGACTGTGCCGCACTGAACATATGTTCTTTCAAGGCGAGCGCATTCAGGCGGTGCGAGAAATGATCCTGGCGGATGATGAGACCGGCCGGCGACGGGCATTGGCCAAGCTCCTACCGATGCAAAAAGAAGATTTCAAAGGAATTCTCGAAATCATGGGCAGTTTACCCGTGACGATCCGTACTCTCGACCCGCCGCTGCACGAATTTTTGCCAAAACATGACGATGAAATTGTTGAGCTCGCGCAAGTCATGGGAGTGGCGGTCGAAGTCCTTCGCGACAAAGTGAATGTGTTGCAGGAGTTTAATCCGATGTTGGGCCATCGGGGCTGTCGCTTGGGAATCTCTTTTCCGGAAATAACTGAAATGCAGGCACAAGCAATTTTCGAGGCTGCATGCGAGCTGCGGCGTGAAGGTAAAAACCCATTTCCCGAGGTGATGATTCCTTTGGTTGGCTCGCGCCCAGAGTTACACGAACAAAAGGCCATAGTGGAGCGTATCGCACGCGAGACCCAGAAGTCCTATGGAGTCAAAGTGCGTTACTTGATCGGCACAATGATTGAATTGCCGCGGGCCTGTATGGTGGCGGATGAGATTGCTGAAGAAGCCGAGTTTTTTTCTTTTGGGACCAATGATCTCACACAGACGTGTCTTGGCCTCTCCAGGGATGATGCGGGAAAATTTTTGCCCAGCTACGTTCTGCAAGGCATCCTTCCGGAAGACCCCTTCGTTAGCATTGATCGAGATGGAGTTGGCGCGTTGATGCGCATCGCGATCACAAAAGGTCGCAAGATCCGCAAAAAACTTGAAATCGGAATCTGTGGCGAACATGGCGGTGATCCCAGGTCGGTAGCATTTTGTCACGACATCGGTCTCGACTATGTCAGTTGCTCGCCTTACCGAGTCCCGATCGCCAGATTGGCGGCTGCCCAAGCTGCGTTGCGCAGTAAAACTCCATGATTTCCAAAGCTTACGGCGAATTGGCGAACTAATAAAACCTCATTCTTTTCAGGTCCGCGATCGTACATTTTATTGACAGAATCCTAGTGATCTATGATAATTTGTTAATTTAAATAGAAACTTATGGAACCACGTTTTGCGGAATTATTGGTAAAAGGGGGTGTTGTCACCCGCGAGCAGCTCTCAGAAGCGCAAAAAAAGGAGCGAGAGAACGCTTCCAGTATCACCAAAGAAATTGTTCGCTTGGGGTTTACCAGTGAGAACACTTTAAGTGAATTTCTCGCTAAGCAATTCGGCATCGAAACCGTGGAGCTGATCCCCGGTGATATTGAAGACGCCGTTTTTAGCTTGGTTCCACCGCAGATCATCCAAAAGCATCAACTTATTCCCTATAAACTTTTTGGCTCGACGCTGACCGTGGCCATGCACGACCCGACGGATCTGGTGGCGATCAACGAGGTAAAATTCGTCACCGGTTACGGTGTCCGCGTGGTGTTGGCTACTCCATCTAACATTAAAAAGACACTGGATCACCGCTTTGGTGGCGTGAGTTACGACGATGTGCTGAAAAAGTTTGGCGACGGCGAGATGGAGGTCGTTCAAGAGAACGACGACGTAAATCTCCAGGAACTGCAGCAAGCCACCATGGATGCGCCGGTGGTGACACTAGTCAATGCAATCTTGGCCGACGCTGCGAAACGCCGATGCAGCGACATTCACATTGAACCCTACGAAAAAATCTTTCGGGTCCGCTTTCGCATCGATGGCGTGTTACAGGAAATCATGAGCCCGCCGCTGCGGCTCAAAAACGCGTTGGTCTCGCGGCTAAAAGTCATGGCGGGCCTGGACATCGCGGAGCGGCGGCTCACTCAAGACGGCCGCATCAAGCTTAAGATGGGCATGGGCGGAGAATTGGATATCCGTGTTTCTATCCTGCCGACGCTCTTCGGCGAGAAAGTGGTGATGCGGTTATTGGATAAGTCCAACCTGCAACTCGACATGGCCAAACTCGGTTTCGACCCGCAGAATTTGAAAGACTTTCAAGAAGCCATCCATAAGCCGTACGGCATGATTCTCATCACGGGCCCAACGGGAAGCGGCAAGTCGACCACCCTTTATTCGGCTCTTTCGGAACTCAATAAACCCGACGTCAACATTTCTACTGCCGAAGATCCGGTGGAGTACAATCTAGTAGGAATTAATCAAGTTCAAGTCAGAGAACAAATTGGCCTGAATTTCGCCGCATGTCTTCGATCATTTCTTCGGCAAGACCCCGACATCATCATGGTCGGCGAAATCCGCGATCTCGAAACTGCCCAGATCGCCATTAAGGCCGCCTTGACTGGTCATCTGGTCTTGAGCACGCTTCACACCAACGATTGTTCTGCCACCGTGGATCGCTTGATTAATATGGGAGCGGAGCCGTTTCTTTTGACATCGTCGATCAACATCATTCTCGCCCAACGATTAGTCCGGCGAATTTGTGATCAATGCAAGGAGCCGATTCAAGTCAGAGCGGAGGTTTTGATAAACCTGGGTGTTGATGCTGCCGACGTGGGAGCGGGATTTCCAACTTTTCATGGTCGTGGGTGCAATAATTGTGGTGGCACCGGATATCGTGGTCGCTTAGCGGTCTACGAAGTGATGGTGATGCGCGACGAACTTAAAGAATTGATCCTAAAAGCGGTCTCAGCGATGGAGCTCAAACGCGAAGCCGTTAAACTCGGTTTGAGCACGCTACGCATGAGCGCATTGCAAAAGGTTCGCGAGGGACTAACGACCGTCGATGAAACAATCCGAGTGACCGATAATGATAAAGGCTTCGGATCGGTATTTTCGCTGGGCTTTTAGCGGCGGAGCGGTGGGAGTTCGCATGTTGGTGAATCGGAAGTTTCAAAAGAGTCACAGGAAAATCTTTAAGTAGACGTTGAACGGAAAGCAATTATGGCGACGTTTGTTTGGGAAGGCAGGACGGCCCAGGGAAGAGTGGTCAAAGGCGACAATCTCGAGGCGCCGAGTTTAGACGCTGCGCTTGCACGCCTGCGCGAGCAAAGAATTCGACCAATTCCCAACCGAGTTAAGGAGAAAGGCAAAGGATTCGAGAAGGAAATCTCGATACCCGGCTTCGGCGATAAGGTCACGACCAAAGATCTTTCATTGGCCACCCGTCAGTTGTCTACAATGATCGATGCTGGGTTGCCTATCGTACAATGCTTAGACATCCTGGCTGAACAATCGGAGAGTAAACTTCTGCGTACCACCATCGGTATCATCAAAAAAGACGTCGAGGGAGGTTGCACGCTTGCGGACGCTTTGAGAAAACACCCCAAAATTTTCGACGATCTTTACGTCAACATGGTCGAAGCCGGCGAAGCCGGCGGTATTTTGAATACGATCCTGAACCGCATCGCGCTCTTTATCGAAAAGGCCAACCGACTAAAAAAGAAAGTCAAAGGCGCGATGATCTATCCCTGCGCGATTGTCGGTGTCGCGGTCATCGTGGTTGCCGTTTTAATGATCTTCGTCATTCCCGTATTCGCTGAGCTCTACGGCAGCATGGGAAAAGCCCTTCCAGCGCCGACTCAGATTTGTATCAATATCAGCAACTGGTTCGTTGCCTACTGGTACTTACTGGTTGCCGGCGTGATCGGCGTCATCAGCGGCACCTCCTTTTATTATAAAACTCCGCACGGGCAGATGAATATCGATCGGCTCATGCTCAGGATGCCGATCATCGGCGATCTCTTGAGAAAAGTGGCCGTCGCGCGTTTTTCGCAGAACATGGCGCTACTGCTAAGTTCCGGCGTGCCGATCCTCGACGGTTTAGCAATCACCGCTAGAACCGCCGGCAACAAAGTCGTTGAAAAAGCGATTATGGAAGCTCGCATCAGCATCAGTCAGGGCAAAACCGTTGCCGAACCATTAAGGGACAGCAAGATTTTTCCACCTTTGGTTTGTCAAATGGTCGCCGTGGGTGAAAGCACCGGCGGGCTCGATGCCATGCTAAAAAAAGTATCCGAGCTGTATGAAGAAGAGGTTGACGATGCCGTGAACAATCTTACCGCGATGATGGAGCCGATGATCATGGTTGTCCTCGGCGTCGTCCTCGGCGGTCTCGTTGTCGCCATGTACCTACCGATATTCCAGATGGGATCTTTAGTCGGCGGCTAATTTGAGAGCAAGTCGCACCACAAGCGGCTGAGCAATCAAGTACATTACTTTTTAAATTGAGCGACGAAAATAAAGAATTGACGGAAAAGATTCGCTGGCTGCTGCTTTTACGCGTAGTCATCCTGTCTTTTTTCTTGGGTGCAACGGCGCTGTTTCATTTCTTTGGAACGGAGGGGGATATCGCATATCTCGTCAGCCTTTCCGTTCCGCTGATCATCGCCTATGCCATATCCATCGTCTCTGCCGTTATCTTGCCGAAGATCGGCAACCTGCTCCCATTCGCCCACCTGCAAATTGGTTTCGACGTTATCTTGATTACGGGCATTATTTGGATCACCGGAGATGTCGCCAGCCCGTTCTCGGTTCTTTATAACCTCGCGGTTATGAACGGGGCGATTTTGCTTTTTTACCGCGGCGCGTTTTTCACGGCGGGTTGTTCGAGCTTAGCATATGCGGGCTTACTCGTATGGTCGCGGTTCTCAAACGCTGGCCACGGGCTGCCGCTCTCTTGGTCAATGCTTATTCCCGTCGTCCTTAGCATCGGCAGCTTTTTCGTGATCGCTTGGCTCAGCGGGTTTTTGACCAATAAACTCAGTCAAACGGAACAACTGCTGAAAGAAAAGCAAATCGATTATCAAGAATTGGACGCGTTCAAAGACGCGCTTCTGCAAGGTATCGGTAGTGGAGTTGCCATCACTGACCAAGAGGGGCGGATCAACTATTTCAATCACCAGGCACAAGCGCTCGCGATGCTCGATGAGGCAAGCGTCAAGGGCAAACGACTGGATCAAGTGTTTCCGGGCCTAAGTTATAATTTTCAACGCCATCGTAGCGCCGGCGCTGTCATAACGGATGAATTGGCTCTTTCTTCGTCCGTGTCCCAAGGTCCAGCCACACAGATTCGGTTTACGCTCGCACCACTAAATAATACGAAAGGACATCCCATCGGTTACCTGTCAATATTTGAAGACATTACCCGACAGAAGCAGATTGAAGAGAAAGTCCTCCTCGAAGAAGAACTGCGCCGGGTAAGAGAAGTCAAATTAGGCCAGAACCCTGCGCCGGTGGATGACCCCGATTTTCATTTTGAAGGGGTGATGGGCAAGAGCGGTGGAATAGAAAAGATCTACAAACTGATTCAAAAAGTTGCCGCCAGTAGCACCAATATTTTGATCTCGGGCGAGAGCGGAACCGGTAAAGAGTTGGTTGCGCGTGCGATTCACCTAAACGGCCCACGCCGGATCAAACCCTTTGTCGCCGTCAATTGCGGCGCAATTCCAGAGACCCTCATAGAAAGCGAACTCTTCGGACATGTTCGCGGCGCCTTTACCGGCGCGGTTTCTGATCATGCCGGACTATTCAAGCAGGCGGACCAGGGAACTATATTCTTAGACGAGGTTGGCGAGCTGCCGCTACATCTTCAAGTGAAGCTATTGCGAGTTCTTCAAGAAAAAAGTTTCACCCCGGTTGGCGGGAGCAAACCGATCAAGGTCGACGTGCGAGTTATTTCTGCAACCAACCGAGACTTGCGCAAGGAACTCGAAGAAGGGCGATTTCGTGAAGATCTATTTTATCGTTTGAACGTAGTGCAAATGGTAATGCCCCCGCTGCGCAGCAGAAAGGAAGATATCTCGACTCTCGCACATTACTTCTTGAGGAAATTTGCGGTTTCCCATGACAAAAAGGTAGAGGAAATTTCCAGCGACGCACTGATGCACTTGATGAATTACCCGTACCCGGGAAACGTGCGCGAGCTGGAAAATATCATGGAGCACGCAGTTGCAGTGGCGAATAAGAACATCTTAACCGAAGATGATCTACCCACGCATATTAGGAGCGTTCCTATTGCCGACGAGGCGGATCTGTTCGAGAAGACTGCGCCAGGCGGAGCCGACCAGTTTTTCAGTAGAGGTCTATCATTGGATGTAGAGTTAGAGACACATGAAAAATGCATTTTGCTCGGCGCCCTGAAACGCGCCAATGGTGTACAGAAAAAGGCAGCAGAAATCCTCGGCATTAACTATCGTTCGCTTCGCCACCGCCTGGAAAAATACGATCTACTGAATTCAAAAGGCAATTCCGTAATTGACCAGCCCAACGATCAACAGTAACAAAATTTGTCACTTCTAAATGTGGCAAAATTCCGTAATAGCGAATTCCAAAAACTGCGAGAGTTTTCTCTGAAGTTAGCCGATCGAGCTAATTCTAGCGGGTAAGTATATAAAAGGTATACGTTATTAAGCCGTTGGGTGATTTCGAAGAGGAATGCCTAGTGTAGCCTTCATATGACAGGAGTAACCGAAACGGCCGTGGCCCTGCTTTTGCTTAGCCACCGTGGCATGCAAGGAGGTGAAAGTCGATAGTTAGACAACTTGGATGGGAGCGATTTAACAGCTCATTAAACGATTAGCAAAGATATAGGTACTTAAAGAATCTAAGAAGGGAGTAGCGAATAGATGAATAGATTACGTTTGCAGAATGAATCTGGTTTTACACTTATCGAATTGCTGGTGGTCGTCGCGATCATCGGAATTTTGGCGGCGATCGCGATTCCGCAGTTCGCGGCGTATAGAAAGCGCGGTCATGAGGCGCAGGTTAAGTCTGATCTAAGGAACGCCGCGGTGTCTGAAGAAGCTTATTTTGCACAGAACTCCACCTACAAGTCTGGTACCATGACGTCTGGTACTCCTCCGGGTTTTAATGCGACAACTGGCGTTACGGTTACTGCTGCGGTTGGAACGAACACCTTCCTAATGACCGCTACGCATGTGAATTGCGTTGGGGTTAACTGGACTTTTAGTAGCTTAACTGGGCAGATCTTGGGCGCATCTGGTGGTTGTCCATAACCAACCATTAATTTTAAAGATACTCGATCTTGCGAGTCAAAAAAGGGGGCATGAAATGGCCCCTTTTTTTTCGCTTTCTAAAAAGCCTTTATCTCAAGGCGCTCACTGTCGCACTTATTAGTCTCCAGTCGTGTTGTCCATACTCACTTCAAGGGAAAACCGTTCGCAATTGCTCGCAATCGGGGCAATATGCGCCATGCTCGTCTGGTTTTGCGACGGTATGCTTTGGGGGAATAAAATCCCGCTATTCCGAGATTTGGGCTCCTATTTTTACCCAATTAAATTTGTTGTAGCTGACGCTTTGAGAGCTGGCGAACTGCCGCTTTGGGATCGACATATGGCTGGGGGGTTCCCTATTATGGCGGGCTTGCAATCCGCTGTTTTCTATCCACCGACTCTTTTTTTATTTACCGTGACGCCGTTCTTCGCCGCGATACAGTTCAGCTTCGTGTTTCACTACGCCGTCGCGGGCTTTGGATCCTACGCGTTGTTTCGATGGTGGAAGTGTCCGATTCATGTGGCGCTCATCGGTTCGATACTGTTTACATTTGGTGGGACCGTAGTTTCGCTATCGAACCTTCTCAACCATTTTCAAAGTGCAGTTTGGTTGCCTTTAATCATCCTGTACTGGGAGAGGACCCTAAAACTCAATTTCTGGCGTGAATTTGTTTGCCTCTCGTTCATCTTGCTCTTTCAACTACTTGGTGGATCGCCTGAAATTTTCCTGTTTTCTCTCGGCATTCTGTTAATTGATGCAATTCGACTCGTCGGCGAACGAGAAATTGTCGGAATAAAAAAACCAGCGGCAATACTCATCGCAGCAATCGTTGCCGTCACTGGATTAGGTATGGTTCAGTTGTTACCGACCGGCGAGCTCATCTCGCTTTCACGTCGAGACCAGCCCATTCCCGCAGCCGAGGCATTTGCCTGGTCTCTCCGACCTTCAGGATTGATTGATCTGTTCGTACCCACGTTGGAAACGGATTCGGCCTTGTCTTTGGGCATCAGATTACTTCTATCAAACGAGGTTCCCTTTCTCCTCAGCCATTACCTTGGGGCGATTGCGCTGCTTGGCGTCTCCTCTTGGTTCGGACAAGCCGGCACTAAAGAGCGACTGGTCCTCGGCGGTTTCATATTGATTTCGGTTCTCTTCGCCCTAGGGAGTAATACACCCGTTTACCCGTTTGTGTATTACCATACGCCGTTGCTGCGTATTATACGATTTCCCGAGAAGTTCTTTTTTCTGACTTTTGTTTTGCTGCTATTTGCTGCGATTCGTGGACTAGGCAAGATTGACACCGCGAGACATGAGCGATGGCCTTCCTTACTCGCCGTCATGATTCTTGTTGCGTGGAGTAGTATCTATATTTTTCTGCGCTGGAACACACCCATGTCAATAAGGTTGTTAGAATCGCCGGGCCAATACAGTCTCGCGATGTCAGTTAGAGCACCGACGCTGGCCGGCATTTTCTTTAACCTGGAAAAACAGATTGCTGTGTCGTTAATCTTCGCGCTGCTATTTGTCCTTTGCCGAGGCATGCGCCTTAGCACGCTAGTATTTCGATTCATGTTGGTTTTAACAACCTTTGTGGATCTCTGCGTCGCTCATAAGCCGTTATTGTTTCTGCGCGAAAAAGAACTGATCAGCAACGATATGTGATTAGCTTTCGTCGTTTGGAGGTTCCTGGTTTCGAGTTGCTTCGTGAAACACCTGAACATTTCTCTTGGCTCTACGAAATTCCTGCGTCTATCCCGCGCGTCTATGTGGTGACAGATGGATTGTATGAGCCGGAACCGCTGCGCGTGTTAAATCGTTTAATCCGAGACGATTTCGATCCGTTACGGCAGGTCGTACTAGACACACCGAGACAACTTCAACCTGCAACCAACTTGTTGAGCGAGGCATTTATTTCGAAGTATCAAAATAGCCATGTACAAATCCACGCACGCCTTAGCGCGCCCGGCATCCTCGTGCTTACCGATTCTTACTACCCGGGATGGAAAGTTTTCGTTGATGGCACGCCGGGAAAGTTGCTACGAGCGAACAATTTTTTTCGTGCTGTGGAGTTGCCGGCGGGAAACCATGGTGTTGATTTCGTCTATGATCCCCTCTCATTCAAAATCGGCTTGATAATCTCATCGCTCACCGCGGTGTTACTCATCGGGGTATCCCTCATCCGCTGGATACGCTGCCGGACCGCTCTTAGACGATGCCGAAACGCGCTCTCACAATCACTAAATCGTCGTCTTCCACGCTTTTCGTAACTGTTCGGTTGATCGTCATCCAGTTCCCTATCTGGTCGGATTCGTGAGCGTTTTGAACTCAAAAACTGAAACCAAAGGGACGCCTGCAAGATCGATCGCTAGAAATGGTTTGATGGGCGCGTTAATGAGCATCCTTTCCCTCGGCCCAAGTGCGCTTCGGCGATGGAGTATAACGTAATAATTAAAGTTTTGGTCGTCGGTAAACTTGATGTCAGGCCGTAAACGCCCTTCTTTTTGATAAATAGTGAACATGAAATTGGCTACCGATGCGTTGACGCTTGCGTTCCTAGGCAGCTTCTCATTGAGTGATTGCAGAAAATTGGGCGTGAACGCTTCCATAAAGTAAGTCGTTTCCAGCCCGCGCTCGTAGGCTCCGCGGACGCCGCCGACGAAGCGATTGTAAAAACTAAGTTCGAAGGGATGGCAAAGATAGACATCCAGTAGTGGACTGAAGCAGACTAGCAGAACCAAAATTCCAGCGACTTTTGTCTCTAGTCGGCTGATATGCGTCACGGCGCACCGGTCACGAACAAATTTGACGGACCAGAATAACAAAGTATGGAAACCCACCCCAGCCAAAGCAGCTATGAAAGGTAGTGCGGATAGCATTTGTCGGACTCCATCGTGGAGTACGGCGCCGGGCATAAGACCCAAGGCCAAGATAAAAGTCACGTTGAAAAAAAACAGGAGAGCGACCGACCAGTGCTCTTTTCTCATGGCGATTGACAAAATTCCTAACAGACCGAGTGCAACGAAGGGTTCGGGTGTCGTGACGCCGATCATGAAAAACGAGTAGTACCAAGGCAGCTGATGTGTGAAATAAAGTTGGTTAAAAAAATAGATCATGAAGTTTGCGTCTGGCCGATACGCGCGGCTGATACCCTCATACAAAAACTCCAAAATTCGCAGACCGGTTTGATGCCAAAGGTAGGGTTGAGTGGCAACCATAAAAATCGGTGCTATAAAGATCAGCGCAAACAAATTGTTCACATATTTGTCCCGCTGAAAAAAATGTGCCCACAGAATCAACGGAATCGGAATGAGCAACGCGGGAAATTTGGTAGCGAGCGCCAAGCCCCACACACCACCGAGTACAACACTCCATTTCCAGTTGCTGAGGCCTTTCCAAAAGGTAAAGACTGTCAGGAACCACATTGAAGCCAGGGGTAGATCAGTAACGGCAAAATGCGCGTAGCCAAATAGGTTGGGCGTCAGGATGACGATCAAGGCCGAAAGCAACCCCGTTGCCGTGCCGAAAAGCTCCTTCATCCAAAGAAACATCACCGTAACAAGCAGGGCGAAAAAAAGCGCCGGCCCAATGCGATACGCTGAAAACTTGTCGATCGATTGTGGCGAGACCTCCTTCGCAAATCCCGAAATGATCCGCGAAAACGGCGGATGTGGCACGTTGTACGGATTCCAATGCCAAGCGGCCTGGATGGTTTGATCGTCGAGGCTCTTTCGTAACTCGCCGTGGGTCAGATTATCCACGAAACCGCGGATCCACCGCACATGGAGATCGGATGCGTGAAAATAGGGGGGCTCGTCCCATGTTACTCCGTAGTCTTTTGCTGTCGCACCAATAAGCAGTAGAGTTCCGAAAAACAAAACAAATGGTATCAGCCGACGTGTTGTTGGAGATTCGAGGGGTATCGTTTCATTCATGGAAGAGATTCTAAAGTTTTTAGCAGGTTGGATTACTCCATGGTG
>WNGI01002678.1_pt1 | contig 15507 bp, 11 predicted proteins | sample 5400621 | NCBI WGS metagenome assembly WNGI01 (sample SAMN13153374, study PRJNA577476) | soil metagenome | isolation source: 20 cm soil or saprolite under Garry oak tree replicate 1 | place: USA:California | collected 2016-06-15 | reverse complement strand
CAGTTCGCCGGAACGGTAATTGTGCTCCCAGTATTCCGGAACAAAGATTTCGAAAAGAGGCCGCGGGCGGAAACCCTTTCGAGGCGCTCCGGTGAAGCGAATGAAGTGCTCCGCGAGATCGTTTGGAATCAGTTCCGGGTACCCGCTTTTTGAAACGACACGTGCCGAAAGGGACAGATAAGTTGCCATCGACGCCCCGGGCTCACGGAAATCGACTTTATATTGAGCGCCGCGCACAATTTTGTTTTCGTCGGCAAAAAAATTAGTGAATCCGACGCGTTCATCCGGCATCGGGGTCTTTGGGATTAGCGTTTCGGTAGGCCGGTCGTAACTGGAAGGAATTTTGGAAGATCGATTGACGTTTTCGGGAGAAACGAAATTACCTCCGATAACCGCTTGAGGCCGGAATCGTTCCAGGGCAGTGCGGAAGGCAATGTCGCTCGGCGCGGGCTGGGGAAAGAGGCAATCGAAAGCGACAACCTTTGCGCCAGCCCCGACGAGACGCTCCAGAATCAAGGCATAGACTTCCCGGTTCCAAGGCCAACCTTTGCTCATCATCTCAAGTGCGCGACGCGACTCGGGATTGCCGGAGCTGGACGAGAACAACCCTTCGAGGTCAAGCGTTTCATCCAAACTCACCGAGTCGGAATCGATTGCGAGGAAGAGAAGATTGGGATTAGCCGGAGTCGTGCGGCCTGAACGGGCAATGGCATCGCGGAGTCGAGATTCCGTCTGCAGGTAATAGCCGGGGGGGGAGAGGTCGAGCAAACTCGCTGCACCGGCACAAAGGGCTACCAGAAGGATGGCTGCGACGATGCGGCGGAGGGGCATATGATTTGGACGGAGCGGAAAACATGCCGATGGACGGACAGTCTTCGCCGAGGGGAGCCTGGGGCTCATCGGTTTAGGGCGAAAGAATCGGTTTGACTGCCTAATGGTAATTATGGTAATTATGACAAAGGGAGTTCCAATATCTATGCTGAGGATCAAGTTTGCTCTAACTGTCGTCGGATTCTATTCCGTCTTTTCAACTCACCAATCCATTGCCGGCCCACTCACATCGGCCGAGGTCACCAAGGTCATCAACCGGGTTAGCGTGATCGACCCTGCAAAGGGCGATCGTCCCGCCACGCTGCGCGATGTCATCAAAGATAATCTTGCTCTCCAAACAGGCGCGAGATCCAGATCGGAGTTGCTCTTTCAAGATAACACCCTGACTCGCATCGGCGCGGAGACATTCTTCAGTTTCAAAACCGGAACCAGGGACATGACGCTGGAGAAAGGAGCGATGCTTCTGCAAGTGCCGAAGGGACTGGGCGGAGCGACGATTCACACCGCAGCGGTCACTGCGGCCATCACCGGCACGACGATCATGATGGAATATAGCCCCGGGCAATACCTGAAGGTTCTCGTGCTCGAAGGCAGCTTGCGCTTATCGCGAAACGGGTCCTTTGGTGATTCACTGGTCTTGCATCCAGGGAAAATGGTCATCATGCGACCGGATGCGAAAAAGATTCCCGACCCGATTGACGTTGATCTGGCAGAGATCATTAGGACATCGACCCTGGTAAACTTTCCCGGCAGCAAAGTTTTGCCCAGCATGCCGCTCATCCAGGCGGCGATTACCGACCAGGCCAAAGCAGTGGCAAAAGGAACCCTGGTTCCGACAAACCTGGTCATCGGCCATGGGACCAAAGTAGTTTTGGCTTCAAACGATCAGCTGGCCAAAACCGTCGGCCAAGTCGGACTCTTGGGCGCCAGTCTTAATGGCGGTCCCGTTGCCGGCTTAAAAGGCACCGCCCCGCTTTCGACAGTCGGTTCTGTCGCGGCAAACGTTTCCAGCAGCGCGGCGACTGTCGTAAATAATCTTCTCGGCTCGGGACCTGCGGTTTCGGTCTCGAGCAGCACCCAACTTCTATCGCTCCTGAGCAACGCCGCACCCACTGCCGGCGGAACAATAACGATCACTCCAGCCGCCATTAACGCCGGTGCGAGTGTGGCGGTGGCCCCCTCCGGTGCAGTCAACGTCAGCGCCGCGGCTGGCACCGTGAGGGCCGCCGCCAATGTTTCGCCAACCGGTAATATCTTGCCGACGTCGACCGGCGCTGTCCCCACCTTGCTCGGCCAGATTCCAGTCGGCAGCAATCCAACTACGCTGGTTGGTACCGGATCACTTCCCAACCAGGGTGCGATCGGTTTGCCATCTGGACGTTAAGAAGACCCCGCTCAGAGCGGCAATACGCCCAAGATTTTTCCCTGCCCGCCACCTCCGCTCGCGACCTGTTCACGGTCCGTCGCCTCCAGCGGCCACGATCGTTTCGTGATCTCCGGCCACAGCCTGTCCGGCGGCGGCACTGATGTCTTTGCCAGCTACCGAAATAATTCAGGGCGGCCGCGCGACGATTAGGTCCGAGCCCCAGAGGTCGAGGTCAGAGATCAGCGATCAGGCCGCTGCAGCCGCTTTGGCCCGAAGCTTCTCACTCCACTCGTCGCGCAAAACTTTCATTTCCGCGCTGACCATGACCATTCGCGACGCGACACCCTTATATTTTTTGACGGCGCCGGTAACGGTTCGCGTGACCGCGCCCTGGCTGACGAGGCTCTGCAGCTTCTCATAGGTGCGCAAGCGCAACATCTCTTCGCCGCCACTGGCAGCGTTCCGCTCCCGGAGATTTAGGAAAATGACGTCGAATAGACCCTTAAATTCAAAGGACGCCTTAGAAGAAAGGACGGCCACAAGTTCTTCCGTGATATTGTCGGGCGCGCGACGCGAGAAGGTTGGTTTAGACATCAATTACAATAGCCGAAGTCCCGGAATTAGCCAGCTGGGGAGAGGTCGGAGGTCAGAGCTCGGAGGAAAGATTTCAGAGATCAGAAGCCGGAAGTCAGCAGCCAGATTTCATTCTGCGGCTGACACAGGCGCCTTCACAGCATACAGAAAGCAAATCTGAAATCTAAAATCCGACTACCTGGAGCTCTCATCGCGCTGGCGGGTTTCCTGTTTGTCGCCGCGCTCAGCGATTGTTCGAAACATCAAAGTTCCGGCGGGTTGGCCAGACTCAAGCCATGCCGATTGCCGGGAATCGATGAAAAATTGCTTTGCGGGGAACTAACCGTTTTTGAAAATCGGCAGACTCGCGTCGGTCGGACGATTGGGCTGAACGTGGTCGTGCTGCCTGCGTTCGATCAAAAAACGAAGGCGGAACCGTTATTCGATCTCGCGGGCGGTCCGGGTGCGGCTTCGACGGATGCCGTGAACTTTTATGCGAAGGATGGCCGGGATTATCGCCGACGTTATGATGTGGTGCTGGTCGACCAACGCGGAACGGGAAAGTCGAACGGACTCAAAGCTAATACACGGGAAAAGCGTCCCCAGGATTTTCTTACCGAGATGTATCCGGTGAATTATGTAAAGAACTTGCTCCAAATACTGGAGCAGCGCGCCGATCTCACGCAATACACCACCTCCATCGCGATGGATGATCTCGATGATGTGCGAGCCTGGCTCGGCTACGACCAGATCAATCTCATCGGTTTATCCTATGGAACGCGGGCGGCGCTGGTTTACATGCGGCAACACCCTGATCGGGTGCGCACGGCCACGCTCATTGGTGTGGCTCCGACGTATCTGACGATGCCGATGTATCACGCCCAGGCCGCGGCTCGCGCCATGGATCTGTTGTTACAGGAATGCGAGCAGGATGTGCAGTGTCATGAGGCCTTCCCGGAAATTCGCGATGATTGGACAAACGTACTCGCGCAGTTAGAACGCGAATCAGCACGAGTGCAATATTCGCCGTCCGACAAAAGCAATCCCGTGATGCTTGACGTCGAGCGCGGCGTTTTCGCCGAGAAAATCCGAACGTGGATGTACGGCCGAGACCAGGCTAGTCGCATCCCATTGATCATCCATCAGGCTGCGCACGGCGATTTTGGGCCGTTTCTGCGCGAGGCAATCGGTCCATCAATCCCCGATTTCATCGCGGACGGAATGTATCTTTCGGTGACTTGCGCGGAAGATGTTCCCTTTATCGATCAGACTGAAGCCGCGAAGCTGAACGCGGGCAATCCATTCGGAAACTATCGGGTTTTTCAGCAAACGCGGGCGTGCAGCATGTGGCCAGAGGGGAAAATACCAGCCGACTTTCGCGAGCCGGTCTCGTCGAACATTCCGGTGCTCATTTTTTCCGGCTACATGGATCCGGTTACACCGCCGCAGCGTGGCGAAGAGGTCGCACGTTATTTACCTAACAGCAGACACGTCGTCATTCCGCAGGCCGGCCATGGCGTGGACGGTCTGACGGAACCGGAATGTGTCGATCGGATTATCATGGAGTTCATGGAGAATGGTGAAGCCAGGGATCTCGATGTTGGCTGTGTCGAGCGAATGGCTCCGCCGCCTCTCGTGACAGGAGCCAGAGGTCAGAAGTCCGACGAATGAAAGCCTCAATAAATACTAATGGGAGCAGATGGTAGAGATTTACGCCTTTGAGGGCGAACTAGCCTTTCGGTTCGTCGGCGATTCGTAGCGCAACTTTCCCGCGGGTGTGATGCGTGGCTGCCTGTCGTTGCGCGGCGATCGCTTCACTCAACGGCAGAATTTGCGTCACCACCGGCTTGATTTTCCCGGTGTCAATCAGGTGCGCGATTTCGGCGAGGTCTTCGGCGTCCGGATGAACAGAAATGGCTGCTCCCCGAATGCCGCGCTTTTTGATCTCCTCGGGGTCGGGTCGTGCGACCAGTGACATGACGATGCCGTCTTTCTTCACTACGCCGTAGGAGCGCGCGAGTGTTTCTTTTCCCACCGGATCAAGCACAGCGTCCACATCTTTGGCAACGTCTTCAAATTTGGTTTTAGCGTAGTCGATTGCCACATCTGCACCGAGCTTCTTGAGCAGGTCCTGGTTTGCAGTCGATGCGGTTGCGATAACCCTGGCGCCGCGCGCTTTCGCGATTTGCACCGCGAAACTACCGACGCCGCCGGAACCGCCATGGATGAGGATGGTTTGTCCGCCTTGCAATTGCGCCGTGTCCACCAACGCCTGCCACGCGGTCAAGCCGCACATTGGGACCGCCGCGGCTTCGGCAAAGCTGAGTGACTTCGGTTTCGAGGCTACTTCCCATTCCTTAACTGTGACGAACTCCGCCCAGCCACCGCCGAAAGTTGGGTACCCGTAAACTGCATCGCCTGCTTTGAGATTTGTGATCTTGGCGCCGACTTTTTCCACGACGCCGGCGATATCGTAGCCCGGGATTAGTGGAAGCTGCGTACCCCATTCGCCAGCGTATTTGCCGCTGAGGGTTAGTGGGTCGGCTGGGTTAACTCCGCTCGCGATCACGTGCACGAGCGCTTCGTCCTTCCTCGGCTCCGGTCGCGGCACCTCTTCGAACTTCAGCACCTCGGGTGCGCCGTACTCGTGCGCGACTACCGCCTTCATCATTGGTTTTTCGTCGCCGGATACGGCCTGAGCGGACAAAAGTGCGAGAATCGTCAGACTTAGGATGGCAAGAAGGCGGAGAGACATATTTAGAGGTTAGAGGTCAGGTGATCGTGTGTATCTGATCTCGATCGTTTTGATTTCGTGGCCGCCATGCTCTTCGTACCAGTCAAGATTGTAATGATCATTATCGATCACTTTAATTACTTGGCGCACTTTTGTTTTCTGACCCGGTTTCGGTTCGGTTTCGCCGACGTAAGTGAAGGTTCGTGATGCAGGATCATACTACCTTCGAAGATCGTCGGCCCAGTGCTGGCGTTGTCGATCCAAATAGAGATGAACTTCTTTTTCACGTTGTCGTAACCTTCGATGGATTTGCCTTTGAAATTCACCTTCTCCAGTTTGCCCTTGGCGCCGGGGAGCATCTCGACGTCGAAATCGGCAAGAAAGTATCGGCCGCCCATGATTGGCTGGCGCACCACAACGCCGTTGGTTTCGATCGGCGGTTTGTTCGGTCCCATCGCAATTTTCAATACATAGCTCCAGGTGCCGGCCAGCTCGCCCGGCAGATTGTGATTAGCGCTGGGCCTGGCCAGGTCATCAGTCTTAGAATCGTTAGGCGATGTCGCCGAGGTAGCAGCGACGGGCGAGGTTTCCTTTTCTCCCGCGAAAACGGGGCGAACGGCAAAAGTCGCGGACCATCCTCAGGCAGAGCGCCGTGAGAATCTTTGACATGCACAAAAGATTCCTGGTCGGAAAGCAGATGGTCAAGCCTACGCCAGGCTGACGAGATCTAGTTCTTTCGTCTTTTGGGTCCTCATTTCCAAACGCCCGAGTTGCGCAATTGCGCAGTGGCGGTGGCAGCCCAGTCATTGTTTGAAGCAGGGCAGGCCGGACTCGGATGCAAAATCTGGCCGACGCGCGGCGGCGAATCGGCGATTACTTCACGAGCGCGTTTTGTCGCGAAATCACCCACCCCGATGAGCCATGCGGGTTCCAGGATGCGAACAATTTCACACAAATGTTCATCACACGAAGCGAACAGCGCCGTCCGCTCGTTTGACGGCAGTTTGTCCGGCGTTCGATTGCGCCCGCTCTCTTCACAAAACGCGAGTGGGCAATAATTCATCACCATGTGTTCCACGAAGAATTTCTCGGCAGAGCCAAAGCGTTTCGCGAACAATCCCCATAAGCGTTGGCCGCTGATTTCGCTGCGTGCACAATCGAATCCCAGCACTGGCCGCTTGGGATGCTCGTCCGGCGAATGGTCAATTCTGGCTTGAATGCCGAGCCAATCGCGTACCGCAGCGATTTGACCGAACGGGACACCAGTTTGCGCCATTCCAAACGGACCGGGATTCATTCCGAGGAATAGCACCCGCTTGCGGCCGTTTCCGTAGCGGCGCAGGTACATCTCATGCGCACGCCAGGCGTAGATGAGCGGGTTGTAAACGTGCGTGACTGGCGCGGCGAACCGCAGTTCGGCAACAGCGTCGCGCAAACGTTTTGCCGCGGCGATTAATGAATCACTGGTTGCCATATTTGATGTTACGGAAATCAGCTTCGGAAAGGGCGCGGGACGAGGCGGCGACGGAGTTGCAGGAAAGGACGCTCCACTGCGAAAAATAGAATTGTGGCGACGGCGTAAACGCACAGTTCGACACCGAGAAGAGCTGCCGCTGACGTGAGCACGATATTATGAGTTACGCAGAATTGCGCGACGAAATGGATGACAAGTTTTTGAATGAGATACGCACTATAGGCGATGCTGGCGATAAAGGCGGCGCCGGGAATTTTTACTCGCCGTAAAATTAACCGCGGGCTGACAGCACAAAGGAGGAGCGCGGCCATTCCAAGAGCGAGCAATGGGAATTGCCAGATGGTGGCGGCGACGGTGAGATAATCTCCTTCGCCCAGATATAAAGCGTAAACGATGAGGGCGAGCCCGGGCAGCCAGAGCCAGGGGGCAAGATTCATCAGGCGGCGCCACCATCGCGGACGGAATTTTTCGATCGCAGCCAGGGCAACACCGAAGACGAGAGGATCGAGCCGGGTCCAGGTCGGGTAATAGATCCAGCTTTGAAAGCCGCGGAAGGAGACACCGGTTTCAGCCAAATTCTGCCGCGCAAGAAATGTGCGCAGCATAATCCCGCCAAGAACGATGACACATGGGATGATAAATCGAACACGAGGCCATCGGCTAACGAGAATTAGTATCAGGGGCAGCAGCAGATAGAACTGGTCCTCGACCGCAAGCGACCAGGCGTGAGAAAAAGCGGTGCCGCCATGTAGACCAATGTTTTGCACTGAGACGACAAATTTCCAAACCGGCGACATTTCCGGGTACTCCCGCCACGACGGCAAAAAGGCATAAACGGCGAGGATGACGAAGTAGGCCGGGATGATTCGCAAGGCGCGGCGGGCGAAGAAGCGCCGGAGCTTGATCGGCTGACCGCGGGCGAGCGGCGCGAGCAGTTGGCCGCCGATCAGGTATCCGCTGAGAACGAAGAATAGATCGACCCCGATCCAGCCGAATCGATCCGCGCGTCCGGGCAACTTGAAGCCGAAAAGGGCGGCGTGGTAAATGACGACCACGACGATGGCGAGAGCACGGAGAAGGTCGAGACCCGGCTGACGTTCGCGATCGGTAAAGCGCGGGTCGACTCCGAGCCGGAGTGGCGTTGTAGTTTCGCTCACGGAATTTCGGACGCGCGAAGCTAGCAGAGGCATGGCCCCCGTCGAGTTTCCGCGAGCACGTTGCAAACACTGCTTTAAGCAGTCAATATTTCGCCGCGCTGGTGTTTGTGTGGTCCGTGGGCGCATTCGCCCACCTTTCTCCTACTGCAAGACGGCAAGGATTCGCGCGACAAGGAATTGCGGCGCAATTCCAAGGAACAACACGACGGCTGCGGAGAACACAATCGTCAGTCTGGAAAGTCCGCTCGGCCCCAGAATCGAGTAGGAACGCGTTTCCGCGCTCTCGCTTTGGAAAATCACCTTTAAAACGATGAGATAATAGTAAAGGGAGATGAGACTGCCGAAGAGCGCGAGCGCCACCAGCCAGAGGAGACCATGATTTGCACCGGAGCGAAACGCGGCGCTAAAGAGATAGAACTTGCCGAAGAATCCTGCGAGCGGCGGAAGACCAGCTAACGACAACATGAATACCGCCATGCATCCGGCCAGCAATGGTGAGCGCGCACGTAGCCCGGCGAAGTTTTGCAAATCGTCCCCGCCGGTTTCGCGGCGTACCACCGCAACAACGCCGAACGCGCCGATCAAAGTAAACGCGTAGATGGTAGTGTAGAATAAGGTCGCGCTGAATCCTGCGCGCCCGCCCGCGACCAGCCCGAGCAAGGTGTAACCGGCGTGAGCGACAGCGGAGTAGGCGAGCAACCGGCGCAGGTTGGTTTGCACCAGGGCCACGAGATTACCAATGAGAATCGAGAACGCAGCCAACACGGCGAGGACCGGCGACCAACCGGCAACCATGGCATGCCAGTCGGCGCTGCCGTGGACCGGGCCAAATCCAACGAGCACAATCTTTCCAAGGACGACGAATGAGGCAACTTTTGATCCTGATGCGATGAAGGCGGCGCTGGAAACCGGCGCGCCTTGGTAGGCGTCAGGAGCCCAGAGATGAAAGGGCGCAGCTGCGATTTTGAAAGCGAAGCCGATAAGGGTCATGACGATACCGGCGAACAAAAGTGGCGAGAGAGATTGCGCGGCAAGACCTTCGGCGATAACGGTAAGACTGGTCGTGCCCGCCATGCCATAAATGAAGCTCAGCCCGAAGAGAGTGAAGGCGCTGGCGGTGCTGCCAAAGAGGAAATACTTCAGGCCGGCCTCGGCCGATCGGATATCGGTCTTGTCGAATGCAGTCATAAGATAAAGCGACAAACCCGTAAGCTCGAGTCCGACGAAGATCATGAGCAATTCCTCGCTGCTAACGAGAAGTAGTAGTCCGGTGGTAGCGAGCAGAATAATGGCAAGATACTCGCCGTAGTTTGGTATCTCGCGAGGCGCGAGAAGGATGGTAAAGAAGGCAAGCACTAAACAGACGACCATGAAAAGCGAGTTGAGCGGCGAGATCACAAGCATGCCCTGGAACAAATTCGAATGAGACGGCAAGCTGAGCACAGCGCCGGTGGCAACGATGAGTCCTAATGCGGCAACGAACGAACAGACAACTGTCGAGGCAGTCGGGTCGACTGCCCGACTTTGCGGCATTGCAGGCGACACGCCTGCCATCGCAGTTCCGCGACTCGTTGTCAGACCAATTACGAGAACGATGAGCGCAGTTAACGTCACGATTGCTTCGGGAGCGGCGAGTTTGAGAAGATCTAGGTAGGACATGAGAATCGTTACAACGTTAAAAAAGTTACATCGTTAGAAAAGGGAGAAGCATTAACCCGGACGCGCCATTGTAACTTTGTACCATTTAACTTTTTTAACCGCCGGTTTTTAGAAACCGCATTGCTTCAACTGCCGGCACGATGCGATCGAGTAAGAACTTGGGATAAATTCCGATTGCCAGAGTCGCGAACATCAGCAGGCCGGCGCCGAGTTTTTCAGGAACGGTAATCGGTTCGAGCGCTTCTCGATTTAACGTTGTAACGCTTTTAACGTTTTGACCTTCTTCGACAGCAGTGTCGAAAAAGCTTCTTTTCAGAGCGCGCAAGGTGAATGCCGCTACCAAAACCATACCCGCTCCCGTAATCCAGACTGCGATCGGAAAGGTTTTCCAAACGCCGATCAGGATGGTGATTTCGGCGGCGAACCCGCTGAATCCCGGAATGCCCATCGACGCGGCCGAAGCGATGACAAAGACAAAGGCCGCGAAGGGAAGCGCGCGATTCAGTTCCATCAGCGACAGTTCATCGAGGTCGCGGGTGTGAGTACGGCGATAAATCATGCGTCCAGCCACGGCAAAGAGGAGTGCACCGATCACTCCGTGAGAAAACATTTGCAGAACCGCGCCGGAAACGCCGAGGACGTTTGCCGTGGCCAGGCCAAGAAGCACGAAACCCATGTGACTCACGCTTGAATAACCGATGACGAATTTCAGGTCGCGCTGTCGCAGTGCCACCGCTGCGGCATAGACAATTCCGATCACGGCCAAAATCGCGATCCAACTACTCCCCATTTGGAAACCCTGCGGAAAAAGATTCATTGCGACGCGCAGCCCGCCGTAGGCTCCGAGCTTCATCACAATTCCGGCGAGCAACATCGAACCCGCGGTCGGCGCGGCGACGTGGCCGGTCGGCGCCCAGGTGTGCAATGGCCAAATGCCGGCGAGGACAGCGAAGCCGATGAATAAAACCGGAAATGCCCAAGATTGTAATTGCGGGGTGAATCGGAATTGGGCGAGCTCATTCAAGTCGAGCGAACCGGCGGTGACATAGGCGGCGATGATTCCGATGAAAACGAGCGCACCGCCGAAGAAGGAGTAAAGGGTCAACTTCATCGCGCCGTATTCCTTGTTGGTCGATCCCCAGATCGCGATCAGGAAGTATTTGGGCACGATGACCAGTTCGTAAAAGACGAAGAGCAGGAACAAATCGGCGCTCAAAAAAACGCCGAAGGAACCACCTACGACAAGCAAGAGCCAGAAAAAGAACTCGTTGGGTCGTTGATCGACATCCCAGGAAAAAAGGACTGAGCTGACTGCCGTTATCGAGGTAACCAGGACGAGCGTCAGGCTGATTCCGTCGACCGCGAGATGGTAATTCATGCCCAAGGCCGGTACCCAGGGTACGCGCACAATGGTGGTGAAGTGCGCCAAATCGAGATCGTGACAAAAGAATGTCGCCAGACTAGTCGCGAAGGCCGCTGTAGTTACTAGTAATGCGATCCAGCGCGAAAACGCGCCCGGCAGAAAGAGCAACAGTCCTGCGCCCGCGAACGTAATGTAAATCGTCCAGGCGATCACTTGGCGATTGTGATATCTCCGCTTTGAATCGGTCGCTTTGAATCGGTCGCGCCGCAAACGGTAAACACCAACATGGCGGTGAGCATGTGTTTCATAATTAATTACGTGTCCGGTATCGCGGGGCTTGCTCGCGAACGTGAAAGCCGATTTCGCGTTTCGGCGTTTCCGGGGGCGCCATCAATTGCCGGATTGCGTCAATGATCGCGGCGATGTCCTTGTCGTGTTTACCGACTCGCTTTTCGAGCTCCTCAAATTTTTGTGCCAGCTTGCGATTTGTCTCAAGCACCTGACGCAGTTTCACGAACGCACGCATGATGGCGATGTTGACCTTCACCGCGCGTTCGCTTTTCAGCACGCTTGATAACATTGCTACGCCTTGCTCAGTGAACGCGTAAGGACGCGCCCTTCTGGGGCCACCCCAACTTGAAGTCACAAATTGTGACTTCAAGCTTGCAAGCTCCTCGGCCTTAAGCTGAAACACGAAGTCGGGAGGAAATCGAACCGCATTGCGCTTCACCGCTTGGTTGAGAACCTTAACGGCTACACCATAAAGAATGGCCAAGTCTTGGCTAAGCATCACTCTCTGACCGCGAATCTGATGAATCGATTGTGCAATTTGCTGGATTGGAATGATCTCTTTGCTCACGCGCGGAAATTCAGGCAAGCAACCGTGCCATCTGCGCAACCGTGGGGTTGAAAATGTTGAAGAGGAATTGGGGCGCGATGCCGATGGTGAACATGAGAAGTGTGACCGGAACGACCACCCACTTCTCGTTAGACCTGAGATCGGCAAAAGCGTCACCGGTTTCAACGAGCGGCCCGCTGAAAAGCGCTTGCATTACACGCATAAAGACGATGGCGGTAAAGAGGAGACCGAGCACGGACACCGCGGTGAACGAGGCAGCAATAGCGAAGGAACCTTTGAAGATAAGAAATTCGCCGATGAATCCGTTTAGTCCGGGCAGTCCGAGCGACGAAAACATCGCGACGCTCATCCAGCCGCAGAAAAGCGGCGCGCATTGCATCAGTCCTCCGAAATCATCGATACCGCGCAGGCCGCGTCGTTGCTCGAGCAGCCCGACAAAATAGAAGAGCGCGGCCGCGGTGATGCCGTGATTGAAGATTTGCATGAAAACGCCGCTCAAGGCCGCCTGCATTTCGACCAGGGGTCGCGTCACCGTCGCGGTGGCGGCGAAAAGACCGAGCATGCAGTAGCCAAGATGATTGATCGATAAGTAGGCAACCATTCGTTTCAGGTCTGATTGCGCCCAGGCGGCGAGCGGCGCGATCACGATGGAACAAACCGCCAGGGTCAACAGCCACGGCCGCAGTATCGTAATCTCGTTAGGAAAAAGCGGCAGCAGCAACCGAATGAAACCGTAAACTCCCATTTTGGAGAGCGTCCCCGTCAACACCATTGAAACACCGGTGGGCGCAGTTTCATAGGCGTCGGGCAGCCAGGTGTGAAAAGGAAAGAGCGGCACCTTGACCGCGAGTCCAAGAAAGATTCCGGCGAAGGCGAGCCATTTAATGTTGCCGGTCAGTAAATCGCCGGTTTTTGCGAGATTGCTGAGGCCGGCGAAATCGAACGTGCCCTTGGCGATATAGATTCCGAGAAAAGCGAGCAGCATCGCGACGCTTCCGAGAAACGTATAAAGGAAGAATTTTGTGGCGGCGCGGTCGCGTTTTTCGCCTCCCCAGATTTTAATAAGGAGGAAGGCCGGGATGAGGCTCATCTCGTAGAAAAGAAACCAGAGAACGAAATTCTGGGCGGTGAACGTGCCGTAGAGCGCGGCTTGCATAATCAACATGAGCGCGCAGAAACCGCGATCTCCCGCTGGGCGCGATTGCGCGAGCAAGGCGAATGGAAATACCAGCGAAGTAAGGATGACAAGCAGCAGACTCAGGCCATCGACGCCAACCAAATACTCGGCACCGATCGCAGGGATCCAGCTATGCCGCTCAACTAGTTGAAGACCAGGCAAACTACAATCAAAGCTTCGCCATAATAGAAAAGTGCCAATCGCAGTAATTAGATTAGATGCTAATGCGACGCCGCGAGCGTAGTTGCGCGTCGCGCTAACCAGAAGGGCTCCCAGGATCGGAACCACTATCAGCGTAGTAATCAGCCAAGCCATGCGTAAAGGACAAGCAGGAGGAGCGTTCCGATGGCAATCGCCCCCAGATAAGTTTGGATCTGACCCGAATGTGCCGCGGCAATCAATCGGCCAAGACCGCGTGTGCCACTGCTGGTTTCATCAACGCCCGCGTTGATGCCGTGGTCGTCAAAGCCTTTGCTTAAAACCCCGAAGGCCTGACCAACTCCAGCAAATAGCCTGACCAGGCCATCCCAGAAATAGCGATCCAGCCAATCGGCTAGACGCGAAAGTATTCGGCTGAAAGCGATAAGGGTTTGTTCATAGATTTCATCGAACCACATTTTCTTTTCGAGGAATCGGAACAGCCCTGGCTGTGCCCGCGCTAAAGGATCGGTCTCGCCGGCATCACGATAGATCAGCCAACCAAGTCCAATTCCTCCGGCGACCAGCGCGAGTGAGAGAAGAATTATTGGCTGAATAAGCGAGCCGAAGTCAACGTGTGCTGGTTCGCCGTTTAGATAGGCGTGGAGCCACGGCCAGGCAGGCGTGAGCACGAGGACGAAAAGAATCGAACACAAGGCAAGGACAACGAGCGGCACGGTCATTACCCGCGGACTCTCGTGTGCGTGGAACACAGGCCTCTGGCCTGTGCGCCCAACGGAGATGTTCTCCGTTGTTGTCGCTGCTTCAGCAGAGTGGAACTCCGCTCGGCGCCCAGACTGGACGTCTGTGTTCCGAGCGGAACCCCAAAAAACGTAGATGATTTGCCGAGTCATGTAGAGCGCGGTGAGAATCACTCCAGCGAGCGTCAGGTAATGCGGCAACCGCGAGATCGGCCAATGTCCGGTAGCGTGCAGGACTTCTTCTTTCGTCCAACCACCAGAAAAGAAGAACGGAACACCGCTCAGATTCATCATGCCGATGGCGTAAGTGAGAAACGTCACCGGCATGATCCAGCGCAAGCCGCCCATTTTTCGAATGTCTTGTTCATGATGAAGTCCATGAATGACCGAGCCCGCACCAAGAAAGAGCAGTGCTTTGAAGAAGCCGTGCGCGATCAGGTGCATGATCCCGGCCGCGACGCCACCGACACCGAGCGAGACCATCATCAGGCCAAGCTGCGAGACGGTTGAGTAAGCTAGAATGCGTTTGATATCGAACTGCGCCACGGCGATGAGCGAAGCCATTAGCGCAGTGACGACACCGACGGATACCACCACGGTCAGAGACGGTGTGACACCATTGACTGCGCCTAACGAGAATAAGGGATAGACGCGAGCGACCAGGAAGACGCCGGCAGCGACCATGGTTGCGGCATGGATCAACGCACTGACCGGGGTCGGTCCTTCCATCGCGTCCGGCAACCAGACATGGAGGGGGAATTGCCCGGACTTGCCGACCGCGCCGCAGAAAATCAGCAGCGCGATGGATGTAGCGCTGCCGCCGATGGCAAGAAGTCCGGCGTTTTCCAAACAACCGCGCCCGTGATCGTAAAACAAGAGGGTGCCGCTGCTGTGGTAGAGCCAAAGCATCCCGAGAAAAAACCCGAGGTCACCGATGCGCGTGGTGATGAAGGCTTTCTTGGCCGCAGCAGCGGCGCCCGGCCTATCGATCCAAAATCCAATAAGCAAATAGGAAGCAAGCCCAACCAGTTCCCAGCTAACGAAAAGTAGGAGCAGGCTATTTGCGATGACGACTCCAAGCATCGCGCCAGAGAAGAACGAGAGATAGGCAAAGAAGCGGCTGAAGTTTTTGTCGCCGGCCATGTAGCCAGCGCTGAAGACAAAAATGCAAAGACCGACTAGCGTGATCATGACCATCATGGCGGCGGCGAGCGGGTCGAGCACCCAGCCGATGCGAAGTGCCTGGTCGCCGAAAGTGAACCAGGTGAAATTGTGGATGGCGCGGAAGCCGGGCAGATACAGCGTTGGCAGAAACGCTGTGATTGCGAACACGAATGCGAAGATTTGGCCGATAATCGCGAGGGCCGCGGCGGTGCGACGACGCGAATTGACCAAACTGAGAATAATGAAGGAAG
>WNGI01010664.1_pt1 | contig 15510 bp, 16 predicted proteins | sample 5400621 | NCBI WGS metagenome assembly WNGI01 (sample SAMN13153374, study PRJNA577476) | soil metagenome | isolation source: 20 cm soil or saprolite under Garry oak tree replicate 1 | place: USA:California | collected 2016-06-15 | reverse complement strand
ATTTGCGGGCTAGTGCGAGAGACATTGCGAGGCGGGAGTACCCCAGGCCTGACGGAGCAACGCTAGACACCGCATGCCGCTGCTACCTTCGGGGTCCTGACGGAGTTAGTGGGCTGACGCCCTCCGGGACCTGGGGCAATCCAAATATAGCTTCGGGGCGAAGGCGAGGGGAGTTAACTGGTAACTTGCCGCTGGATCCATCATGAATGCTCCCGTAACCAGTGGTCAGTCTCAGTTCGTCAGAAAAAAATAGAAAGCCCCGCCATTTCTGACGGGGCTTTCTCTGAGCGCATCGGCGGCGCTCTCGCCCGGTAAGTAAGGAGTTACTTCTTGGGCGGATTCACCTTCACTGTCGGCACCTTGATCTTCGCGGTGTCGGACTTCACCTGGACCTTCGGTACCCTCACCTTCGCCGTGTCGACACCTACGTCGATGGTCGGGGTGTGAATCGTATCCGTCTGGGTTCCGACGACGGGCTTCTCAACTTGGTACTCGCCCTCGCCTGTCTTCTTGCAGGCCGAGATCGAGACGATGGCCATCACGGCCGCGATTGCTGCAAACTTGCGCACGAGACGCCCTCCAAAAAAGTGTGTTCGCCGGAAGACCCGGCAACATCGCGAATGATACTCAATCCTCGAACGCCTCGCGCTGCTTCTTTCGGACGCGCCGAAGCTCGTATACCTGTGCCACTTCGCCACCAATGATGAAGATGAAGGAGGCGTAGTAAACCCAGATAACCACAATCACCAATGCAGCGACCGTGCCGCTGTAGAACGAACCGGGGTTGAACGAGCGTACGTAGGCCGAAAAGGCCCGCTTGGCGACCTCCAGCATGACACTCGTGAAAAGCGCGGCGATGAGGGCGGTTTTCCAGCGGATTTTCCGGTGGGGCAAAAATTTGTATAAGCAGAAAAACATCGTGGCAATGAAGGAAAACGCGAGGATCTGGCCGAGATTGTACTCCAGCTGACCCATCAGCTCCTTTCGGACTCCCAGGTCGGCCAGGACGAGCACGCCGCGGCTCGTCGCGATCGCCAGATAGGCGTTGAGCGCGGTATACGCCACGAGCAACAGGCTCGACACCAGCGTCATCTCGATGTCGAAGATCTTGCCGGCAATGATCCCGCGATCGGTGTCGATGTCGAAGATTGCCGCCAGCACGGTGCGGAGAGATCCAAACAGACGCGTCGAGAACCAGATGAACCCGATGGCGCTGTAGATCGTGAGAGAGCCGCTCCGCTTGATGACTTCGTTGAGAATGTTCGCGGCGGGACCGGAGTCGCCCGGCGGATGCGGGGGCATGAACTTGTCGACGATCTGCAGCACTTCCGCCGAAGTAGTATCAGGAGACTGATTCAGGAGATTGACAAGACCCGTCGCCAGGAGCAGAAAAAAAGGAACCGCAGCGAGCAGGATGTTGAAGGCGATGCCGCCTGCGAGGAAAAAAACGTTGTCCTCGCCGCTGTTGTCCCAGACCCGCTTCGCGTAGTCGCGAAGCAGCCAACCGAGCCGGGCCGCGAGCCCGCGCTGCGGCACTAGCTGTCTTTGTACGCCGCTTTGCTGTCGGCGATGCGCTGCTCCAGCTCGCCCCGCGCTTCACGCGCCGCCGCGCGCCCGGCGTGGTAGGCGTTCGACACGCGTCGCTTCTTGTCATCGACGGCGTCCAGAGTCGCTTCGATGCGCTCCTCAACGCTGGCGCGAACTTCCTGGAACTTGTCCGCGACGGTGCCGCTCATGTCCTCGACGAAGTCCTGCGCCGCTTCCTGGGCGCGACGCGCGCGGCGGGCGACCGCGCGACGCGTCTCTTCACCGCTCTGCGGCGCGAGCAGGAGCGCCAACCCCGCGCCAACGGCGAGCCCGATGATAAACGTTCCGACACCCGCCGATTCGTGCCTTTCCACAAGCAGGTAAGGCGCGCGGTCATAGGGCTCGTCGTCGTCGTACCACTCGTACTCGTCCATTTGATCCTCCGCGGTGTTAGCGCTTCTTGGGCTTCGACTTGGCGGCTGCAGCGGCCTTGGCGGGGGGCTTCGCTACCTTGCCGGCCGGCGCCTCGGATTCTCCCGGTTTCCCTGCGCGTTGGGAGGCATGTACCTCGCCCGCCGCGGGCCCACGGCCGCCGCTGCTTCCATTCAGCAGCGATGCAATCTCCGAGCGCACCTCGCCCGGAGTCATTCCGACAATCGTCGCCGTGCGAGCGTAATCGCCGTTCGTCGACGCAAAGGCTCGAAGCACCAGTTGACGGCGGGTGTCGGCCAGCGTCGCTCCGAGTGGAACCGTCATTGACGCCGTCCCATCGCCGCGACGCAGGTGGCGCGGCATGATGTCGGCCGCCTTGATCTTGTCGCCGCCGGTCATGATCACCGCCCGCTCGACTGCATTCTTCAGCTCACGAACGTTGCCGGGCCAGTTATGGGAGAGAATCCATTCCCATGCTGCCTCGTCGAAGCCCGACATCGGCTTCCCGTTCTGCTGGGCAAAGCGGACGAGAAATTCGTTGGCGAGGAGCTTGATGTCGCCAACGCGCTCGCGAAGCGGCGGGAGAAAGAGCTCGACGACAGCCAGACGATAGTAGAGGTCGTCGCGAAGATCGTTGTCCGCCAGCGCCTTCTGGACATCGCGATTGGTGGCGGCAAGGATGCGAATGTCCACTTCGATCTCTTTCTTGCCGCCAAGGCGGCGGATGGTCCGCGACTCGATCGCGCGCAGAAGCTTGACCTGGATGTCCGGCGGCATCTCCGCGACCTCGTCAAGGAAGATCGTTCCGCCGTCGGCCATCTCGAACGCGCCCGGCTTCTCGTTCGTCGAGCCCGTGAATGCGCCCTTCTCGTGGCCAAACAGCTCGTTCTCGAGGATGTCCTTCGGCAGAGCGGCGCAGTTCAGAGCGAAGAACGGGCCCTTGGCGCGCTCGCTCTTGGCGTGAATCGCGCGGGCAACGAGCTCTTTGCCGGTGCCGGATTCCCCGAAGATCAGGACGCTCGCGCTGGAAGGAGCGACCGCCTCGATGATCTGATAAACGGCACGCATCTCCTCCGATTGGCCGGTCAGCTCGCCGAAGTGTGTGAGTCCCTCGAGCTTGGACGACAGCTCGCGGTTCTTCTGCTGGACGTTGAACTTTTCGAGCGCCTTCGGAATCAGCGCCTTGAGGCGATTGAGCTTGTCCGCCGTGAGTGGCTTCTCGACATAATCGTACGCGCCTTCACGCATTGCCTGAACCGCGGAATCGACCGTCGCCTGACCGGTGACGATGATGCACTCAGTCGGAATAGCACGGACCTGCAGCTCCTTGAGCAGAGCCAGCCCGTCCATCTTCGGCATTTTGAGGTCGGCGAGAACGACACCGAACGCGTCGGCACCTAGCTGATCGAGGGCTTTCTGGCCATCGACCGCGACCGCGACCTCGTATCCCTCATCGCGCAGAATCGCGCTCAATCCTTCCGTGATGGAACGGTCGTCGTCTGCGATGAGTACCTTGGCGTGCTTCATCTCAGTCTTTGGAATGGCTTTTTCCTTCGGGCAAGATTGTTAATATAACGCTCTGACCGTGCTGCTCGACGCCTACGCCGATGCGACTAGTCAGACGTTCGATGTCGGACATAAGGCCCGCCGCGCGGTCGCCGTAAATCTTTAGCTCGACGCGACTTCCAGCCCCACCGTCCCCCGCTGTCTTCAACGTCCCGCCCGCCTGCGACGCCAGCACCGAACCGACGAGCGCGAGCAGGCCATCGGTAAGCGCGCTCACCTCTCCCATCTGGGCCGACGCGCGCTCGGCGAACGATGCCAGTTCCTTGGGCGACCCTTCCCGGTCCGCTCTGCTTCGAACGACTTCGACGTTTACTGAAACGCCGTTTAGCGCGTTACGGAGCTCGTGACCCGCCCGCCTGAGAATCTCACGAACCGCCTGGGGAGCTTCAGTTGCCTGTGAACGGGCTTTAGTCACTCAAGTCCGCATCATCGGGCGCTGCCTCGACCACGGCGAGATCAGGATGCGGCTGCGGCTTGTGCTGCTCGACCGGCTTTACGAAACGGTCCACGACGTCGCGAGTGTTGACGACCGCGAGCTGCGTAAAGAGAAAACTGAATTTCTCTTCGTATGCCCTGCCGAGCCGACCTTTTACGTCGGCAGGAAGATCCCAGAACCGTTTCTTGAACGGTCCGAGCGCCTTCTTCCGGGTCTTATAGAAGAACTGCTCGTCGGTGTCAGTCGGCTTGCGCTCGTCCTTCGCGTTCTGCCGCAGCCATTCGTAGATCTCTTTGCGCAGAGCATCAGAGATGTTGTCGAACAGCATCGTCTGGAAGTTCGTCGCGAGGTGTATCTCCGCCGTCTCCGTGCGCGGAAAATTGTGGAACGCGCTATCCGGAAGCGTGGACGCACCGTGCTGGACCGCGCCCGCCAGTCCATACTTCTCCCGGGCGATCTTGGACAATCGCGCCAGAGTGTCGAAGTCGATCTTCACATCCGCGATCGAGCCATCGGCCAGCACCACTCCGCCGTGTGTCGTTCCGGACTGCACGCTGATCTTGGACAGCCCTTCGGTGCCGGGCGAGCGTGCAGCGAGCGTCTCGTTGAACCCATCCATGTAGGTCACCAGCTCTTCGACGGTCGAATTCTGAGTGCCCACTTCGCCGATCTCGCCACCGATGGAGATGTTCACAGCTTCGGGCTGCAATTCTCTCACTGTCAGCGCCAGCTCGACGGCCTGCTCGAAATTCGTGCGCTGCTGTTCCTTGAGCGTGGGCTTGGATAGATCGACGAGCGTGGAGGTATCCACGTCGATGTTGTAAAAGCCCGCCGCGATCGCCTCCCGCGCCAGCTGCTTCACGCCGTTCACTTCCGTCACCGGGTCCACCGCGAACTTCTTGGCGTTCACCTGGAAGTGATCGCCCTGAATGAAGATCGGTCCGCGGAAGCCTTCGCGCAGCGCCGCCGCCAGCATCACCGCCACGTACTCGGCGGGCCGCTGGTCGGTGTACGCGATCTCCGAACGGGCGATCTCCTGGATTAGTGCGCCAACCTTCAGTCTGACCGCGGAGCGAAATAGAGCACGCCCGGTGTCATAGGTCATGCCGCGGATGTTCATCGCGGGAACCGTGAAGCCGCCGCACAACCCCTGACCTCGCGCGCGATAGAGGTCATGAATCGACGACGGCTGCACCCCCATCGACTGGCCGATTTCCCAGATCAGCCAGCGCGCATCCTCGCGGTCGTCGGGCTCGCCGAACACGGCAATCTGGACAAGCTTGTCCATCGCCGGCGAGGCAATTGCCGATTCGTCGTGGACTGTCACTCGACCGTCGAGGACGGTCACTGACTTATTAAATGGGTTTACAAACATAGGAAGAAATTAACTGAAGACTACCTGCTGGGGGCAGTCGGCCCGGCAGGTAGTCTTCAGTTTTTTGTGTTCAAATTCCTAGACCGTCCAACGCGAATCACTCTTTGGCAGCGACTCCCACTCCTTCCTCGCGCTATCCGCCCCGGGCCGTCCTAGCAGTGCATATGCAAACTGTTTTCCAAGCTCGACCCCCGGCTGGTTGAACGCGTCGATTCCGTAAAGTTGGCCGGCGTAAGCCGTCGCTACCTCGAGCAGCATCATCAGCTGGCCTACGTGCGACGCGTCAACGCCCCCGAGATGGATGGTCATGTTGGGCCGCCCGCGCCTGGCCAACGCGCCAGCGGTCGCACGTTGCTCGATGTCGATCAGCTCGCCCAATGAATGGCCGCCGAGGTAGCCGAGCTCCTTCACATCCGGAAACGCCGTCGGGATCGCGACATCAGTTGCGCGCTTGTCGACAGCCACGAAGGTGACGGTCTTGTCGGCGGGACCCTCCATGAAGAGCTGCACTTGCGCGTGCTGGTCCGTTGCGCCGAGTGCGGCAAGTGGGGTCGATCCGACCGATGTCCCGTCGGGCCGCTGCTTGCCAAGACTCTCCGCCCATAACTGCACGAACCACGCGGCGAAATCCCGGAGGGGATCCGAGTAGGGCATGAAGACGACGATCTTCTTCGTTAGTCGGGTATCGGCCAGCCATTGGAGCATTGCGTACACGCCAGCGGGATTCTTCGCCAGCTCGGGACTCTCGCACCGTTTCGCCATCTCGGCCGCTCCCGACAACAGCGACTTCACGTCAATGCCGATCAGGGCAGCGGGGAGAGTGCCGACTGGAGTGAGCACGCTGAACCGGCCACCGATGTTGGCGGGAATGTCCAGTGCCGGGACTTTGAGGCGATCTGCGAGCGGCCGCAGCGCACCTTGCTTCGGATCGGTGACGAACACGAATTGCTTCGTCACATCGAGCTTCGCTCCCGCAATGCGATCGTGGACGATTAGAAACTGTGCCATCGTCTCTGCGGTGCCGCCCGACTTGGACGTGACGATGAAAAGCGTTCGCTCCAGACGGAGGCGCCCCAGCAGCGCGTCGATCGTCTCAGGATCCACGTTATCCAGCACGTGAAGCCGCGGATAACCTGATCGCGCCTTGTCATCGAGCATGTTCCAGCCGCTGGGCCGGAGCGCCGTCCGCAATGCGATCGGTCCCAGCGCCGATCCGCCGATTCCGAGAATCACGACATCGTCGTACTTGCCGCGCGCAGAGCTCGAGAACCGCTCGACTTGAGCAAGAAGAGTCTTGTCGGACGCCACATCCACGAAGCCGACCGTTCCAACTGCGCGCAACTCCTCGAAGCCGCGTTTTGCGGCGGCGAACTGCTTCCCCGCCTCGCCCCATAGAGCGGGATCGATCCCCCCCGGCGAGATCATCATGTTCGAGTAGTCGATGCGCAGCGTCATCTCAGTCTATCTGAACGGTGAGGCCATCGAATGCAGGAGCGATACCGGGCGGAAGCTCCGCCTCGAGCTCGGCGTGACCGGTGCGATGCGTTAGATGAATGAGCCAGGTCTGGCGCGCGCCGATTTTCTGGGCCGCCGCCACTGCTTCCGACACGCTCAGATGTGTCGGGTGCTCCGTGCGGAAAAGGGCGTTGAGCACGAGAACGCTCACGCCGCGAAATGCGCGCACCGCTTCGTCAGGGAGCTCTTTGGCGTCGGTAATGTAGCCCAGTTTCCCGATCCGGTATCCGTAAACCGAGATGGGACCGTGTGGCACCGCGATCGGACTTACGTCGACGTCTCCGATCCGGAAAGTCTCGCCCGGCCCCACGGGATGCGCGCGACCCTCGGGCTTGCTGGTGCCCGGAAGTGGCTTGATCGAGTCGTCGAAGATGTAGGCGAAGCGCTTCGCCAGCCGCTGCATCGTGTCGGGAGGACCGTACATCTCGATCGGTGCATTGCTGCGGTCCGACAGAGCACGGATGTCGTCGATCCCGTTGACATGATCCGCGTGATCGTGCGTGAAGAGAATCGCGTCGACGCTGCTGACGCCAGCGGCTATGAGCTGAAGACGCAGCTCGGGCGGAGTATCGATCAGGATGCGCGTTCCACCGTCGGTCTCAACCAGCGCACCCACACGCGTTCGCTTGTCCCGGGGATCCGTCGACCTGCATACATCGCACGCGCATCCGATTTGTGGGATGCCAAAGCTGGTTCCTGTTCCCAGGAAGGTGAGCTTCAGACGGTCTCCACCTTGAGCAGATTGGTGGTGCCCGGCATGTCGAAAGGCACGCCTGCCGTGACGATGATCCGGTCTCCGTTCGACGCGAGCTCTCTCTGGGCGACGACATTTTTGGTCTGAGTCATCATCTCGTCGTAGTCGGCACAATGCGGCACCAGCTGCGGCACCACGCCCCAGACAAGCGCCAGTTGCCGGTAGGTGCGGGCCTCGTCGGTCAGCGCGAGAATCGGAACAGGAGGACGCTTGGAAGCGACGACGCGCGCGGAGAACCCGCTCTTGGTGAACACTACGACAAGCGGGGCGCCAAGCATGCCTACGGCAGCTACCGTCGCCGCGGCTATCGCGACCTCCGTGGTTACGACTCCTTCACCTTGCTCCGCCCCGGCGAACGGAGCGACCGGCGGATGCGTCTCGATCTCCTTGATGATCCGCGTCATCGCCTCGACGGCGAGCCTTGGATACGCGCCCGCTGCGGTCTCGGCCGACAGCATGACGGCGTCGGTTCCATCCATGATCGCGTTGGCGACATCACTCGCCTCCGCGCGGGTCGGACGCGGGTGCTCGATCATGGACTCGAGCATCTGGGTCGCAGTGATTACCGGCCGCCCGTATTTGTTGGCGAGCCTGATGATCCTCTTCTGCGCCCCGGGCACCGCCTCGAACGGAAGCTCGACGCCCAAATCACCGCGCGCGACCATCACCGCGTCGCTGGCGCGCACGATCGCCTCGATGTTCTGGAGGGCGACATCCTTCTCGATCTTTGCCACCACCAAGACCCACTTCGGAATCATCTTGCGCAGCGACTCGATGTCTTCGGCACGGCGGACGAAGCTGAGAGCGAGGTAGTCGACCTCCCGGGGAGGTTCATCCCTTGTGACTCTTCAGCTCGCCGCCATTCAACACCCGCGCTTTCACGCGAGCGCTTCCAACCTCGAGCGCGACGAGCTCGATCAGCCCGTCGTCGACGAGAATTCTGTCCCCGACGCGGACGTCGTGCGCGAGCTGGTCGTAGGTGACGGGGATCTCGCCCTTTTTTTCCTCTCCTTCGGGCACTAGCACGACGTCTTCACCGACCTTCAGCACTCTCGGCTTCGCAAGATCGCCTATTCTGATGCGCGGACCCTGCAGATCGCCGAGTATCGCGATCGGCTTATTTGCCTCGTCCGCGAGCCGTCGAACCATCGCGATCGTTATGGCGTGCTGCTCGTGGGTTCCGTGCGAGAAATTCACCCGGGCGACGTTCATCCCCGCTTCGATGAGCCCGTGAATCGCATCATCGGTCGAAGTCGAAGGGCCAAGTGTGCAGACGATCTTGGTGCGGGGAGTATAGATGCCGGTCACTTCCCGCCAGGTGTGAGTGAGCCGATCTTCGCTTCGAGTCCCGCGATCAGCTCGTCGAACGATTTCTGGAAGCTGGCGATGCCGTCGACCAACAGCTTCTCGGTGACTTCCCGAATCGATATTCCAACCGCTTCTATTTCCTTTAGCACCGACTCGGCTACGGCGACCTTCTTGTCCACCGCTCTCGCGACGACGCCGTGATCCTTGAACGCATCGATCGTTGCCGGCGGCATGGTGTCCACGGTGTCGGGACCAATCAGCTCCTCCACGTACATGACATCGCGGTAGGCCGGATTCTTGGTGCTGGTGCTGGCCCAGAGCGGGCGCTGTACTCGCGCGCCTTGTTTTGCCAGCGCTTCCCAGCGTGGTCCGGAGAACTTCTGCCTGAACAGTCTGTAAGCGAGCTTCGCGTTCGCGATCGCGGCGCGGCCCTTGAGCATCTGCAGGCGCTCCTTCTCCTGCTGCGGGGCCTTGGCGATGGGCGCTTCCAGACGCTTGTCGATCTCGGTGTCGACTCTGCTCACGAAAAAGCTTGCAACCGAGGCGAGTCCGTCGATTGGCTTGCGCGCCTTCACCCTGTCCTCGAGCCCCGCCAGGTAGGATTCGATCACGCGCTCATGTGCTTCGATGGCAAATAGCAGCGTGATATTGACGTTGATTCCTTCGGCGATGAGCTGCCGCACCGCGACCGCGCCTTCCAGGGTGCCGGGCACTTTCACCATGACGTTGGGGCGGTCGACTGTCTTCCAGAGACGGCGCGCCTCCTCGACCGCAGCGCGAGCGTCGTGTGAGACGCCCGGAGAGATCTCGATCGAGACATAACCGTCGGCGCCGCGCGTAGAGCTGTAGACGCCGGCGAAGGCATCGCAGGCGTCGCGCACATCGGTCGTCTCGAGCAGCTCGAAGAGCTCCCAGCTCGTAAGGCCATCGTCCTCGGCAGCCACGATTTGCTCGTCGTACGCGTTGCTCGACGACAGCGCCTTCTGGAAGATTGTCGGATTGGAAGTCATGCCGGTCAGCGCGTCATCGCGGATGCGACGGTCCAACTCGCCATCGTGCAGAATCCGGCGATCAATGCTGTCGAGCCAGATCGACTGCCCGGCGTCGTGAAGCTCCTGCATCCTGTTCTTAGCCATTGATGACCCCCCTCTCCAATTCTAACTATCCTCGCGGCGCGGCGCTTCTCTCCGTCAGCGCGGCGAAAGACTTGCTTGATGGGCCCTCGTGCATCGGCGCCGAATATTCCTGCTATCACCAGCCAGTTGCGGCGGAAAGCGTGCCGCGCTCCTGTTTAACGACAGGGCTGAGTTCGACATCGCCGTGCGGGTTCGGGAAGAGCCGGGCGCGCCTCTGGGCGAAGTGTTCAGCTTCCTGAGCGGGCTTTATTTCAGGGGAAAGCTGGCGTATGCGCGCGAGTTCCAGAACCCGCCGCCGCGCCGCGCGCCCGGAATTCAGATCATAACCCCGACTGATGGGCTGTACTCACCGGGCACGTTGGTGACCCTCAAGGACCTGGAGCGGTTCGCGACGGTGCCAATCGAGGCGGATGAGTCACGATACCGCTACCCGCTCGAGCGTGACGCCGGCAAGATCGCGGAGAGGATTGGACCAAGCTGCCAGGTAGTACTGCTCGGTAGCGTCGCTACGGGAAAGTACGTTGACGTCCTGCTGCCGATTTTCGGGACGCGATTGGTGTTTCCAAAAGAGTTCGTCGGTCACGGGGACATGGCGCGGGGCGGAATGTTGCTACAACACGCCGCCTCGCGAATCGAGCTCACTTACATCCCGGTCTCCGACCCGTCGCGTCTCGGGCTCAGGCCGACAAAAAAGGCGCGCGCCGACTTCGACGCGCGCCTCTGAGTGACGTCAGCGTCCGACTCGCCAGTCGGTGGAGAGCTCCGTAGTCCCCCAGGCGAACTTGAGCACGCCATGAGGAAAGGTCGTGGCTGGTGGGTTCTCCAGCGCGGGAATGAGCCAGAATGTGAGGCTCTCAATCGGCTCTTTGAGGGTTCGTTGGCGCAGGTCGATACGCGCAAAATCCTTCGATGGATCGTAGTCGGTTCCCCACTGCAATAGCTCCTTGCTCACAACCAACTTCCAACCGGTGCGTGTGGGCAGTGAGAAGAGCGTGTAAATCCCGCGCGGGATGAAGGCATTCCCGATCGTCATGTCGACTTCCGCCCTCAGCTCAGTGGACATGTTTGCGCCCGTGCGCCAGACGCTGTCCCAGGGAACCACGCCGGGCATGCCGATCACGTTCCGCCCGCGCAAATGTGGCTGGCCGTAGTTGATGGCGATTTTGGCGGGTCCGGCCAGACTCAGCGCGCCACCCCACGAGCCTTCGAGCCAGCGGCTGTCGATCAGCACTTCGACGGACGCTCGCGTGCTTGCCGCGGCTCTGGGAATTCGTGGCGCAGGCTGCGCTTGTTGGGCTGCCGGCGCGGGCTGCGCCGCTGGAATCGGCTGGCCCTGGGCGCCGAGCTCGGAAGCGACGCACACCAGCGCCGCGGAGACGATGAACCGCGAAGCAATCATCTTGCTCTCCCGTTCAGGTTTCAAAGTGTGAAATCCACGACGCTCCCGATGTCCGGGAGCGATTTGCTAGAAATCGCGTTTACGCATTTCCTTGAAGAAGCGCTCGTTCTCCTGCCGCTCCTTCAGCGTCGCCTCGTCGGTGGGCAGATCAGGAAGGTTCTTGTCGTATTTCTTGCCAAACCCCTTCTTGCCAGCCGACTTCGCTGCCTTGGCGGCGTTCTTTTTCGCGAGCGCCGCGATCTTCTTGTCGTCCATTACGAGTTCTCCTGGAGGAAGTGCTTAAAGGGAGCAACCGGCTGGTGGGAACGCAAGATGTATCGAGTCCCTGGACAAGAGACGTCCAGTCAGCTTCCGTCGCCGCCGAGCGAAGGGGCGTCCAGAACCTCCCGCACTTTATGCGCGAGCAAGGCCGGCGTAAACGGTTTCTGCAAGAATGCCGTTTGACCGTTGATGACGCCTCTTCGCATCACCTCGTCGTCGGTGTACCCCGACATGAACAACACCCGTATGCCGGGACGCGCCTCGAGAACCTTCTCGACCAGCTGGCTCCCGTTCATTTCGGGCATCACGACGTCCGTTGCGATCATGTGGATCGACCCTTTGTGCTCCGCGACGATTTGGAGAGCTTCGCGGCCCGTTCGGGCGACCAGCAGCTTGTACCCGAGTGCCTCAAGCACGCGCGTCGCGAGGGCGCGAATCGACTCGTCATCTTCCGCGAGCAGGAGAGTTTCGGAGCCGCTGGGCGCGATCGCGCGGTGTTCCGCAGTGGTCATCACTGCGTCTGCCACTTTAGTCAACCGCGGAAAGTACACCTTGAACGTCGTGCCGTGACCAAGCTCGGAATAGACGTAGACATCGCCCCCGGACTGCTTCACAATGCCGTGTACAGTCGCAAGGCCGAGGCCGGTTCCCTTTCCCGGTCCCTTGGTCGTGTAAAACGGCTCGAACAGGCGCTGCTGAACTTCCTTCGTCATGCCGCTACCCGTGTCGGTCACGGCGAGCATCACGTATTCCCCGGGCGCAGAGCCCAAGTGGCGTTCGCCATGTTCGTCGGAGAGCTCGGCGTTGTCGGTGGTGATCGTGAGGGCTCCTCCCCCCGGCATCGCGTCGCGCGCGTTCACGGCGAGATTGATCAGGACCTGCTCCACTTGTCCCGGATCAGCGTTGATGTGAGCCAAATGGGGATCGAGATGGGTCGTGAGGGAGATGTCTTCACCAATTAGCCGGTGCAGCATTTTCTCCACGTGGGTGACGACCTCGTTGACATTCACTGCCCGCATCTGCAGAACCTGTTTCCTGCTGAAGGCGAGCAACTGGCGAGTGAGAGATGCGGCTCTTTCGGCCGCATTACTTATCTCCTGAATGTCGCCCCTCACTGCCTCATTGGTTTCAATGTCCGTGAGCAGCAGGGAGCTATAACTCATGATCACCGTCAGCAGATTGTTGAAGTCGTGCGCGACGCCGCCGGCGAGTTGACCAATCGCTTCCATCTTCTGCGCTTGCACGAGCTGATCTTCGAGCTTCCGCTGGCGGGTCAGATCGCGAACGGTGTAGACGAGTACTCCGGGAGCGAACGTCGCGGAACGAACGTCGAGCACCTTGCCGTTGTTTTCGGGAAGCACATCGGACATGGTGAGCGACTGGAGCTTTTCCAGCGATTGAGAGCTTAGCGCGCAGGCAGCTGGATTTGCGTCGATGATGCGACCCGAATCGTCCGCGATGAACAGCGCATCGCTCACGTGATCGAAAATCAGGTGAAGACGCTCTTCGCTCTCGCGCATTCCTGCTTCAGCACGGCGCCGCTGCCAGCGCTCGCCGGCGCGCTCGATCGTTCCGACGAGCTGGTCCGGCTGAACGGGCTTGACCAGGTAGTCGTTGCTGTGTTCGCGTAATGCACGCACCGCGCTGTCGATGGATGCATTACCGGTCAGGATGACGACCTCAGTCAACGCCGCAATCTCGCGGAGGTGGCCGATCAGCTCGATGCCGTCCATGTCGGGAAGCTTGAGATCCACGAGGGCAACCGCCGGCGCGTCCCTCATCTTCCGCGTGACTTCGAGCGCTTCCTGCCCGCTAGACGCGATCGCGGCCGAATACCCCCGGAGGCGCAGGATGTCCGTGATCGTCCTGAGCATCTGGGCGTCGTCATCGACGACGAGGACCTTCAGCGACTCAGGCAGCGAAGACTTCATTCAGGATGCCCAGCAGCGCGTCGGGTGTAAACGGCTTGTGCAGACTTGCGTGGATAAGCCGCGGAGCCAAGGAAGACACCGCGTCGTCGAGCTCCGCCGGATGCCCGCTGCAGAGGATCAGTGCCACCGAGGGACTGACTCGTTTGATCGCCAGCACCGTCTCCGGCGCGGTAATACCGTCGAGTCGCAGATCCAGAACTACCGCCGTCGGGAATCCGCTTTCGAGCATTTCCAATGCTTCATCCAGCGTCCGGGCCGTAAGAGTCCCGTAGCCGTTTTGGTCGAGCAGCTTGCGCAACGTATGCAGAAATGCGGCATCGTCGTCCACGACCAGAACGCAGCGCGATTCCTTCGTCGCTTGCTCCAGCACGGCGAGAAGGCCAGTAAGCGCAACCGGCTTCGAGAGTATCCTCAATGCCCCTTCCCGCTCCGCTTCCGCGAGGATCTCAGTCGCCGTGTATGCTGTCATCAGGATCACACGGATCCCGGGGCGGACCGACTTCATCGCCTTCAGCGCTTCGACGCCAGTGATCCCAGCCATGCGGACATCCATCAGCACGACCGAATAGTCTCGCTTGCGTACGGCCTCCACCGCTGTCTCGCCGCTGTACGCGCCGTCTGCCTCCCAGCCCTTCAGACGTACGATGTCTGACAGAGTTCTCACCATCTGCTTCTCGTCGTCAACTATCAGTATTCGGCGCATCACGACGTGCTCGCGCTGGCTGCCGGCAAAGAGACGGACATCGTCGTACCCCTGCCCGGGACGCTCTCCGCCGAAATCAGTCCCCCATTTGCTTGCACGAGGCTTCGAGAGACGGCTAGACCGAGACCGATGCCGCGGGCTTTCGTCGTGAAGAGTGGCTCGAAGAGTCTTTCCATCTCCTCCGGCGTGATCCCGGTTCCCGTATCAATCACATCGAGCCGCACGAATCCGTCTGCTGCACGACCACCGCGAAAGGTGAGGGCTGCCCCGTTGCCATTCATGGACTGCAATGCGTTCGTGATCAGGTTCAGCACGACCTGTCCGATTTGAACTCGATCGACGCGTATCCGAGGAAGGTCAGAAGGGAAATCATGTTTGACCTTCACTCCGTCGAGAGGGCCAGCCCGGGCCAACTGCTCGTCAACTACCTCTCTGACCGATACAATCTCGAATTTGGGCGGCTTGATGCGCGCAAAGTCGAGGAGATCCCCGACAATTTTCTCCGCCAGGCTGATTTGCGTTCGGAGGATACTCAGGTATTCCGTGATCTCGGCCGGGGCTTCCTTGAGCACGGCTCCGAGGTAATAGACGGCGTTCGTCATGACCCCGAGCGGATTCCTCAGCTCGTGGCCGACGCCACCCGCAAGCAGACCGAGCATCGCGAGCTTTTCCTTGCGGACCAGCGTCTCCTGCGTTTCCCTCAGCTCGCCGAGCGCCGTCTCCAGCTCACTCGTCCGCGCTGTCACGCGGCCTTCCAGCTCCCGGTGCGAGTCGTCAATCTCGTGCGCCATTCCGTTGAACGCGTCGGCCAGGAAACCCAACTCATCCGGCCGCGACACGGTTACGCGACGAGAGTAATCACCTTCGGAGATGTCGTTGGCAGCGAGTGCCATATCGTGCAGCGGGGCGGTAATCTGTCGGCTGATCAGCCACGCTGCTAATGCCCCGACTATCAGAATCAAAAGTCCGGTCAACCCCATACTGCCGAGGAATCGGTCGGCGGGCGCCAATATCGTGCTCTTGCGAATGTCTACCCACACCAGCCAGGGCGTGAGCTTGACCGGTGCCCATGCGCCAAGTCGGACGCTGCCATCTTGCGCTTTGTACGAAATGACTGTGGGTCCCTTTAAGCTGACCGCTGGGCCCGCGACGACTTTCGAGAGGTTG
>WNGI01011986.1_pt1 | contig 15511 bp, 17 predicted proteins | sample 5400621 | NCBI WGS metagenome assembly WNGI01 (sample SAMN13153374, study PRJNA577476) | soil metagenome | isolation source: 20 cm soil or saprolite under Garry oak tree replicate 1 | place: USA:California | collected 2016-06-15 | reverse complement strand
CAAAGTTGTCTTTCATGATGCGGAGTGTCTTGCCGTAGACACCGGACCGGACGTCGTCAATCGCAAAGCGGCGCGGTTGTGCGGGCGAAACCAATCTGAACGTAACGCGATCGTGATCGATCGTTTTTTTGAGGCGAAAGAGAAGGCGCTTGCCTGGGCAAAAGCGAATCCACATTTCATGGTGGTGCGAGTACGCACAGCCGACACCGCGGCCGCGTACTAAACTCGTACCGGAAACGTGATCCCAAGCGCACGAGCATGCGGGTAAGTTCAAAGAATCATGAGACCTCAAGCAAAAGCATATCTCAGCACAATTTTGATCGGCGTAGTCTTAATTTTAGTAGGCATGGGATTCATACGCGAGGGACCCAAGCACATACCAGTGTTCGCCGCATACACCGCTGGTGGTGTTTTGATTCTACTAACGATTTTCCTAGTCGTGTGGCTGGTGAGAAACCGTTAGCGATTGGACGAGTATCCCTTTGCGTGAATCGCCGATTCGAGTTCAGAGAAACGCAGTCAGCTTTCGTCCGCACGCACAACGGACCGCTTTCCGCTCAAGTTGGATGCCGTCTTGCACGACGGTTGAGGCGTAGGACTAAAGTCCAATATGCGGCTGTCCGGAGTGATGGTATAATCGCCTTCGATTACGTCATCCGACGTCTCAACGCACTTTCGGCCGGTTCTGAAAAGCCGGTTGGGAGGCTTAACCTTCGCTGAGGCACCGCCTAGCGCGATCTCCGGATCCAACTGGAGCCCCGAGTCAGCCGAAGTGAGGCCGCTGTCAAAGCGCCTCGTGAGGATGGTTCCTCGTTCCGCGCAGAACTGGATTGCAGTTAATGCAAGTTCAACAATCCAACCTCAACAAAAGAAATGAAAACAAAAACAATGACAACTCTACACTTAAGAAAATCAATTGGCCGGTCGCCTTGCCGGCGCGCTTTCCTTCTCATCGCGCTGGTGATCGCCACCTTTGGTTTAAGCCTCATTTTCAACCCCGTGGCTGCTCATGCAGAGCCATTCGGCTTCAATCTGGTACCAGCTTCAGATCCTATCGCAGCTTGCCTACCAGACGCGTCGGCGAGAGTTACCGTTTTTCCAAGGGAGGAGATTCGCGGTGTGGATACCCTGGAGTTGAGGGCCCACGGCCTGCGGCCCAATACGAGCTTTGCGGTCTTCCTGACCGAAATGCCGGTGCCTCCCTTCGGCGCGGTTCAATATATCGGGGACTTCACCACGAATGCGCATGGAACAGGGTCTGTCCGCGTGGATGCCATCATCGATGAGGCTTTCGCCTTTAACAACATCACCGGGGTCCGTACGGATCTGAACCACGTAGTCTTCTGGTTTGCCGATCCGGCGGATGATGAAGATTGCGTACCCGGTTCCGCTTCAACCCCCTTCGATGGAGACGGTGAGGCCGGAGTCGCGGCGATGTCTTCGAAGAATTTTCTCCCTGGCGCGCCACTCCCGTAACAACGGCTTACCCAGTTCTTCCCGGAACAAGGCGAAACCTGTCAGCCTGCTGTAATCACTCTTAGGGGAGGTCGCCGGAGACGGCCGCAAGGTAGTGCGGAGCTGCGGCCGCCTCTCCGCGGAGGAAAAATCGCGGAATTATCAGGGCTGCGGGGTTGCGAAAAATTCTAAATTTAGATACACACGTTTGCATATTTCACGGCGTTTTGTTTGTGCCACTGCTGTAAGACAGCGGATTCAGAAAAAATTTAAAACTAACGAGGAAAAGTCGTTGAACCCCGGTTCTGGTATGAAGTTGGACCTTCCGCTCCAAACAATAGAAGCGGGCGAGTGCTCAAATCGAAAGGTTCAAACCGTCGCTAAATCCCAATCCCTATCGGTCATTTTTCCTTCATTTAACGAAGAGGCAAATATCCGGGCTGTCGTTGAAGACGCGTGTCGGATCATACCAAAATTTGCTCCAGTTTTTGAGATCGTTGTGGTGAACGACGGCAGTAAAGATCGCACGGGTGAGATTTGCGATGATCTGGCCGTGGAGTTTTCCAACGTGCGTGTTGTTCATCATGCGGGGAACAAGGGCTACGGCGCAGCGCTCAAGACCGGCATCGAGCGGGCGCGGTATGATGTAATTTTCTTCACTGACTCTGATGGGCAGTTCGACTTGAGGGAAGTGGCTACGCTCCTAGAACAAACGGATGCCTACGACATCGTTGCTGGTTACCGAGCTCGGAGACATGACCCGCCGCACAGGTTGTTGTTTGCCTGGGGTTGGAATATCCTCGTGCGGAGCGTCCTCAGGACCAAGATCCGCGACATTGACTGCGCTTTCAAAGCCTTCAACCGCCATGTCTTCAATCGTATCCAGGTCCAGTCGGCAGGCGCGATGGTTAACACGGAAATCTTCGCCCAGGCATCCGCATTTGGCATGACGGTCAAGGAGGTGCCGGTGAGCCATTTTCCACGGCGGCACGGCGAGCCAACCGGCGCTAACATTGCGGTTATCAGCAAAGCCTTTCGGGAGCTGATCAGAATGGGACGCAGCTTGCGCTCGATTACTCCGGACCAGCTAGGGCTTTTCAGAGAAGACTCCGCTCAAGACGAGAGTTGGACAAACCAATCCTTTCTAGAGGAACGGCCTGAGGCCGCCCGATCGGCTACCGACACCTACTCCGGTCTCCATGTTCCCGCGGCGATGCCGTTCGGATTCGTTACGCGGATGGTCGCGCTCTGGCGTGCGAGTGCGACGAATGCGAATGAGCTGACACTGCTGCCTCGGCGTATCGCATTGCTGTCGGCCGCCGTTATCACTATATCGGCGGTTGGAGCAGTTCACGAGGCAAGACAACACCGGGAAGAAGTCGGTGAGCGTTTCACAAATGAGTTCGCCATCGCCGATGCGGCGATGCTGGATGAGCTCTTAAAGTGAACCGCTCGCGATCGCATTGTTTTTCTTTGCATCGCAGCGGCAGCCCGGAACTTCATTTTTATCTCGCCTTGCGAGTACCAGGGATTACACGGCAAAGAATCATGGATTACCTAATTCAACATGCGCGATGACGCGCGAGACGTTCACGCGATTGCCCTGCCGGCTCGTCCGCCTGTGGTAAACTCTTTCTAAAGCGATGCTACTGCGGCTCAAAGCAGCTTGGAGGTGGTTGCCCGTTGTTGTGCGGGCGATCATCCTTGGCTTTGTGCTTCTTACGATCGGTTCGACCGTCACCTTTCTTCCGTTGATCGGCAATCTGAAGTTTCATCCTGAAATTCCATGGGCGTTTCCCATGACCGTCGTAGTCTTGGCGATATACGGCGCATATTTCTCAGGCTGGGGACCTCCCGCTGCCAGCCGGGACGCACGAAAAAGGCTAGCGCGCATCTCATTACCCTCCGCGCGCATTTGGCGTGCAGCAATTCCGGTGATGGTGTTCGGGATTATTGCACTTGTTGCGCTGCGACTGTTCTTACCGAGCCTTATGCCAGTTCGCGCGCCATCGGTCTCGATCCTGCTTTCGCCTTATCCGTTAGCAACGATCATTGGAGCATTGCTTTCGATCGCTACGATCGCCGCCGTCACCGAAGAGATGGCGTTCCGCGGATATATGCAAAAACCGTTAGAGGAAGCCTATGGCGTTGTCCCTGCCGTTATGATTGTTGGGATAATGTTCTGGGTCGCTCATCTTGACCACGGCATCACGATCACACATCTGCCATTTCAAATGTCAGCCAGCATTGCGCTGGGATTACTTGTTTATCTCACACGGTCCCTCGTACCGGCGATGATCGCACACGGCATCGCTGACATCCTCCTCCAGCCGGCTTACCTTTTCCGGCATCCAGAATTTGTCTGGAAGGCACTGTCCGCACGTCCAGTTTGGGAGGGTGTTAGCTCGACATTTCCTGGGGCATTGTTAACAATCGGACGGGCGCTGTCGCCCAAGCACATGTTTGCCGGCGACCCATTTCAAAGCTTCACGATCACCGCCTGGGTCTTGATGGCAAGCACACTGCTCGCCGTGTTTGCATTCCTCAATCTGCAACGGGCAAGCCGATCGAAGGCGTTATAACTCGGGGAGCTCCTAATTCAGCTTTTCAAAACCGGAATACTGAGCACCCATCATTATCCACATCCAGGGGCCTTATCAGCGCCGATCGTTTTTGCGTGAAATCAAGCACGAAGGATAAAATCAAGGGTGGGATGGATGAAGCCAAAGGGAAAGTGAAAGAGAAAACCGGCGAGGCGGCGGGTGATTCAGACTTGCGCGACCGGGGCACGGCCGAAAAAGCCGGCGGCAAAATCCAACGCAAAGTCGGCGATGTGAAGAAGGTCTTCGACAAGTAGACTGCGTTTGACAACGTAGGCTTCGGGTCCTGCATATCAGATTGCGCCGCGTCGGAAGCGTTCGTTAATTAGATCAAAGCCAGTCGCGCCTGGCGGGGACCGATCTTATAATGTCGTGGGCGCGTGAGGACACGCTGACCGTGGAATCGCCGCCGCAGCGGAACGTTCAGCGCCTTTGACGGATTAATACTCTTCGGGCCGGTGTTTCGCGCGTATTTCAATGAAGTGGAGTTAATGGGGACGGGCTGGAACGGGCGCAAAACGCTGTTCCGCCGGTGAACTGGAGCACAGCCCCGTCGCACAACCGTAATTTCTTTGATCCGTGCGGCAGTGTGGCAAGCCGCGACCAGACTAATCAGCGGATTGCACGCCAAGTCAGCTAGCCCGAATACGCTTTTATGAGCAGAAGTTTTACTCGTTGCTCTGAAAAAGCTTGGCGAGTAGTTGAACCTTTGGATAATCGCTGGCGAAAGTTTAGCTCAACCGAAAGGAACACCCATGCTCTGGACTATAATTGTCATTTTGATCATTCTCTGGCTTCTTGGTTTCATCGGCCACGTCGGGGGCAGCTTGATCCATCTCCTGCTCGTAATTGCCGTGGTCGTCCTGATCATTAATCTCATTCAAGGCAGACGAGGGCTCTAAGCTGCTTTTCTTTCGATCTGTGGGAGGTCGGCCCGTCCGAGTGCGAGAAACAGGGATGGGGAATTGGAATCGGCTGATTCGTGCCGCTGCAGTGGAAACTGAGACGCTACGAAAGACATTGCGCGCCCGCCTTCAAGATGTACTGGAGCGACTCGATGCGGCCACACGTGATGTTGAGTCCGCGCTTGCGGTAATGAAAGCCGAGCACGACCCGCTCGCGTCGCACATCTTTGTTTCGCGCCGTCATTATCGGAACGTCAACGATACGAAAAGCGGAAAACGCCGGGAGATGACCGCCCGGCTGAGTTTCAACACTGCCTGCGAGCTTGGCTTTCGCGGGAACCTTGACGAATGGGAGCGCCTTATGGGAGCAGTTGCGAGGCGGTGAACGATTGCAGCAGACCTAACGAATGCAATGAAGGCGGCCCAATTTACCGGCCTCCCCAGGTATTATACTAAAGTTTAATAGACTAAGGTCCTATAGCGCGGCCTGCCTCAAGCAGACTATTCTCGCGGTTCTAATGCCAGACCACACTCAAAGTTTCTCCAATCTGTCGGGAGATTTCCTCTATCCCGAGCAGGCAAATCTCGGAGAAGAATGACGAAAGGAAAAAACACATGAAAACAATGAAGAACCAAGCACTAACATTAGTGGGACTGTTAACAGTCTTAAGCGCGCTTACGCCAGTGCCAGCCTTTGCACAAGTTGCTAGGACGAGCAAAGCAAAGGTTTTTGCACAACCGTCCCCGAAGAACGTCTCAGTCTTTGCCGCCGGATTAAACAACCCGCGTGGCCTAAAATTTGGACCCGACGGCAATCTTTATGTTGCCGAGGGCGGAATTGGCGGAGCGAACTCCACCGAAGGCTGCTGCGAACAAGTCATTCCTCCTGTTGGGCCATACACAGGTAGCGCGACTGGCTCGCGTATCTCGAAGATAGATGCCAACGGCAATCGCACGACGGCAGTGGACAATCTTCCTTCCAGTCAGACAAGTGCCGCTTCGGGCAACCTGATCAGTGGTGCAGCCGATGTGGCCTTTATCGGAAACACCCTTTATATCCTGATAGGTGGTGCTGGCTGCTCACACGGCGTGCCGCAGGTGCCGGAGATGCCAAACGGCGTACTTCGCGTTAACGCAGACGGCAGCACCGAACTTATTGCTAACCTGAGCGCATTTGTGATGGCTTTTCCTGTTGCTCATCCAAACCCTGATGACTTTGAGCCCGATGGGACTTGGTACAGCATGATCGCGGTCGGTGGTAATCTATACGCCGTCGAACCAAATCACGGCGAACTGGATAAAATCACACCGGAAGGACAGATATCCCGTGTCAGCGACGTTTCTGCGAGCCAGGGTCACATCGTGCCAACGGCGATCGCCTATCGCGGCAATTTCTTTGTAGGAAACCTTAATCCTTTTCCGATTGTTCCGGGCTCCTCCAAAATCTACAAGATCACACCAAGTGGTAACGTAAGTGTTTTCGCAGAAGGACTCACCGCTATTCTCGGCGTGGTCTTTGATGGAAGAGGTCGAATGTACGTGCTGGAAACGAGCACAGAGGCCGGTGACCCCGCGCCCTTTACTGGGAAAGTGATACGAGTTGATCCATCGGGGCGTCAAACGGAGATCGCTTCGGGATTGTTCTTTCCAACCGGCATGACCTTGGGTCCAGATGGTGCGCTTTATGTTTCCAACGTTGGTTTTGGTCCGCCACCCGCTGGGCTGGGGGAGATTCTAAGAATTACAGTTCCCTAGGCGTTCTTCGACGATTTTTCAAGAAGAAAGGGGACGTGGGACAATGAAGTGGCTACAACTGGCTTACAGCGTTATCAGCGTCAACGCGGTAATCCTAGCGTTGCTCGCTGTCATCATGAATCTACTGGGGAGAGCGAGGTCACGAATGACAACTGACGCAAAAAAGCAACTGCAATCGTGAACGTCGCGCGAATCATCGCGCCCTGTTCGTATCACTTTGGCGTTGCCCTGTGGCGAGCAAAAGAGCACAATCCCGAGCGTAAATTACTGGAATATCATCGCTGACACTCTCGACGGTCTGACTAAGGCGCGAAAATTTACGTAATCTTAGCGCGCCCGACAAAGATGCCCATTGAGATTAAGAAAGAGATCGAGCTCGAAATCGCCCATGTCTTGTTCATCGACATCGTTGGCTACTCGAAGCTTTCGATTAACGACCAGCATGCGGCGGTTGAGGAACTGAACCGGATTGTTCGCGCCTCCGAACAGTTTCAACGAGCCGAAGCCGCGAACCGTTTGATTAGGATCCCAACTGGCGACGGGATGGTGCTGGTCTTTTACACGAGTCCAGAAGCGCCCGCGCAATGCGCGGTGGAGATCAGCCGCGCGCTCAAGGAACATCCTCGCCTGCAACTTCGGACGGGAATCCACAGTGGGCCAGTTAGGGGGGTTGTGGATGTAAATGAAAGGGCCAATCTCGCGGGCGCTGGAATCAACATGGCCAAACGTGTGATGGATTGCGGCGACGCAGGGCACATCCTCCTTTCCAAGCACGGAAGCGATTGCGCTGGGCGACGATGACAGCGGCGTTGCTCGCGCTTGCGATGATCGCCGCTGGCATCGCAATGTTTTCCGGTTATCGCGTCCGATCAACGCTGGCTGCGCCGGAAAAAAGCATCGCCGTCCTTCCGTTCGAAAATTTGAGCGAGGAAAAAGCGAACGCGTTTTTTGCAGACGGTGTGCAGGACGAAATTCTAACTAATCTAGCTAAGATCGCAGACTTAAAGGTGATCAGCCGCACGAGCGTAATGCAATATAAGACTGGAATCGCGCGCAATCTGCGAGAGATCGGCCAGGCGCTGGGCGTAGCGCATCTATTGGAAGGAAGCGTGCAGCGTGCCAGTGGGAAAGTGCGGGTGAACGCACAGTTGATCGATGCTCGAACCGATGCGCATCTCTGGGCGCAGACCTATGACCGGGAGCTCGCCGACGTGTTTGCCATACAAAGTGAGATTGCCAAAACGATCGCCGATCAGCTTCAAGCCAAGCTTTCTGCAAGTGAAAAGGCTGCGATCGAGAAACCGCCCACGGCCGATCTTGTGGCCTACGATCTTTATGTCCGAGCCAACGCTCTTCGTGAAGCCATAAGTTTTAATGCGGCCCGGACCCAGGAGAATCTTCTCCAAGCCGCCCATCTGCTTGAGCAGGCGATCGCGCGCGACCCGACCTTTTTCCTTGCCTATTGCAGATTGGCCGAAGCGCACGACCTCATTTATTTCGTTGGCACTGACCACACGCCCGCACGTCTGGCGCTGGCGAACACAGCTATCCAAACCGCGCTTCGTTTGCGGCCCAACTCCGGCGAAGCGCACCTTGCGGTGGCGGAGCATCTTTACCGCGGTTATCGAGACCATGACGGTGCTCTCGCCGAACTGGCTCTGGCGCGCCGCGCATTGCCGAACGAGCCGCTGGTCTTCGAGCTAACTGGTTTCATCGCTCGACGACAAGGTCGGTGGGAGGAATCCACAACGGATCTTAAGCGCGCACTGGAGCTCGATCCGCGCAACCTTTTCTTCCTCCAGCAGTTGTCCTTCACTTATGAATTGCAGCGCCGCTATCGAGACCTCGCTGCAGTTCTGGACCAGGCGCTTAAACTGGTTCCATCCGACCCGGACACACGGGTGGCGCGAGCATCGATCGATCTCGCAGAGCGCGCAGACACAAGACCCGTTCATGCAACCATTGAGGCCGTCATCGCCGAGGACCCTAATGCTGCCAGAACCATCGCCGAGCGATGGTTCTACGTTGCCATGTGCGAGCGCGACAACCTCGGCGTCTCTCGCGCCCTCGCGGTTGTTCCTCCTGAGGGAATTAGTGCAGGCAGCACTTGGTTACCTCGCGCCTATTTTGAGGGCGTGGCGGCCCGAGCTCGGGGTGACGCGACCGCCGCGAGCGCGGCATTTACCGCTGCTCGCGGCGAAGTTGAAAAGACTACGCGCGAGCAACCCGATTACGCTCAAGGGCTCGCCGCCCTCGGCCTGATCGACGCTGGTCTTGGCCGCAAAGACGACGCCATCCAGGAAGGAAGGCGTGCAATTGAACTGGTGCCCGTTTCGAAAGACGTCCTCGATGGCGCCGATTTGATCTTAAATCTCGCGCTCATTTACGTTTGGACAGGTGAGAAGGATCTTGCGTTAGAGCAACTGGCGGAGGCAGCACAACTGCCCAGTAACTTAAACTATGGTTGGCTGCGCCTGCACCCGGATTGGGATCTGCTGCGCGGCGACCCGCGTTTCGAGAAAATCATCGCCTCGCTCGCGCCGAAAAAACCGTAAAGCTCAACCACGCTGTTCTACGGAAAGCAGCCACGCTCGAAATAAGATGCAGTACTGGGAGATCATCGCCGACAAAGATGCTGACCGCAGCGCGGGCAGCTGAAAACGATGTCCATGGGTGGAGCGATTCAATCACAAAGCGCCGTGAGTCGTAAAGCGTCCAGGATGCACCGATGAGATCGAGCATTGTATGACACCGGAAGGAAGAGCGGAGGGAGCTCCCAGCCCGCCACTCGTTAGTCCAAGACACAACCATAATGCGCCTTGGCATACCTATGGAGTGTGTGCAGTCTGGTTTGATTGATGAAAACACACAATCGGGCTGGCAGATCATTGTCTAATCCGACAAAATCCTATAACATGTGACGATCGTCTCGAGGAGGCGCAACGTTTCCGCGAGAAGAGAAACGCCGTTGCGGTTGTGTTAACAGGACACTTAGACCTGCGTAGTCTCGGAGCGGAGCGGCCCGCGTTGCCGTAAAATCCCGAAGTGCTAGTAGTATATCGAGTCGACAAATTTCTATTGCTGTTGATATGGCTATGCTTCGGCGAGAGTGGAATTTAGGGGGAAGCAGCGTTACTTCCGCGTCTTGGCTTGCTTTTCGACCAAGCGCCTTGCCGCCGTCGGTCCCTTACGAGCTTTCGGCTTAAATTCCTTGCCACGCGCGTCGTTATAAGAAACGAAAAAGTGCTCAATCTCGTCGATTAACTTTGGGTCCACCTTTCTTAGGGATTTCAATGAGCCATGCGTGCGCGATTTCGCTGCAACAGCAATTAGCCGATCGTTACGCTCGGTTTTGCGGTCCTCGGTTTGTTCAGCCTCGATTACGCCTAACAGTCGAGCTTCCACCAAACATCCGACGAACACAGGCTCATCCATCAGCAACAGCACGTCAATGGGATCGCCATCGTCGGCGACGGTGCCTGGAATGGATCCGAAATCGAATGGAAACACAGCACCTTTAGGTAAAACCGTCTTCAGTTTGTAAGCGTTAATGTCAAAGTCGAATGCGTATTTGTTGCGACATCCTTTCGGCGTATCGATTACAACATTGAGATTCCCTGATTTCCGATCAAATGGCTTCAGTTTGCGGAGTAGGTTCATATGTCGACTTTTTCTAAATAAGATCGCTAAGGGACAGGTGATCGCGCGTGCATTTCAGCGGAGCCCGGCGTGCTGCTAGAAACCCGACCCGATGACCTGTTGCGCATTTGGATTGATTGCGGAGAGAAAAACAATCCGATCGCCCCGTAATGCGTTTGCTATAAAGAGAACGTTTGAATCGAGGTAAGGATCACAAAAAACAACGCGACTTTTTCTGCGTTGTCAGTGACGCGTTCCGCCTTTTTGCTCAGGTTTCCTCTCGCATGCTTGGTAGCGCATGGGCTTTTGCTGCGGCTGTGCTCATCATTGTCATCTGGCTCGTCACCGGGCCAGTGTTTCATTTCTCTGCCGCACGCGTAAACCTGCCGAGGATGAAACTTTTTCGCGCCAAGCCAACAGTACGCGGCGCGCCTAGTAATGGAACAACGAGTACGTCCGTCGTAATCCTAATGGTCAATTTAAGAAAGAAGTGAGCGTTGTCCGCTCGCAGCGCGACCCGCAGCTGTTTACGTCTGCCGCCGGTCTCGTTTGCGATAAGGAATCGCCGCTGTCGGATTCAGATGGGGCTTTTCTCATTCTTTGTCTGTTCGCGTCCCAAAGCGGATCAAGCCGTGTGACAGGAGCCTCTGTGACTTATTGCCGAGATGCAAAAATCAAACGGCCGAACCTGCTCTGAACCGCGTAAAAAAGTTATGGCAACGAAAAACAGAACAGCGAAGAATGGCATCAGACCTTTGGCTATCGTAACTGGAGCGTCCAGCGGCATCGGTTTTCACTTAGCAAAGCAGTGCGCCGGAAACGGTTTTGACCTTCTAATTGCAGCCGACGATCCGGCTATTAATAAGGCAGCGCAAGATTTCCGCCAAATTGGTGCATCGGTGGAGGTAGTCGAAACAGATCTGGCCACGACAATGGGCGTCGATGAGCTGTTCGCGGCCGTCAGAAGCCGACCGATAGCTGCATTATTAGCTAATGCGGGACACGGACTCGGGCATGCCTTTCTTGATCAGGAGTTTGAGGAAGCGCGGCACGTGATCGACACGAATTTGACCGGCACAATTTATCTGATCCACAAAGTGGGCCGCGACATGCGCAAGCGCGGGGCTGGTCGCATTCTCATCACGGGATCAATCGCCGGCTTTATACCCGGAACTTATCAGGCCGTGTACAATGGAACGAAGGCTTTCATGGATTCCTTCTCCTTCGCATTGCGGGCGGAACTCAAGGACGCGGGCCTCACAGTGACGTGTCTGATGCCGGGTGCTACCGATACAGAATTCTTCAAACGCGCCGATATGTTGGACACGAAAGTTGGGGCAGGCCAGAAAGATGACCCGGCTGACGTCGCGAAGCTTGGTTTTGAAGCAATGATGAAGGGTGAGGGAGACGTCGTAAGCGGCTGGAAAAACAAGATTCAGTCGGCTATGGCGACGGTGACGCCTTCCGGCGTGCTGGCCGAGCAGCATCGCAAAATGGCGGAACCAGGGAGCGCGAAAAAGTAACTCGATATCGAGTCGTGCGTCGTGCCTACGGTTTCAGGACGACTTTGATGCAGCCGTCCTCTTTGTCGCGAAATGTTTTGTACATCTTGGGGCCGTCTTCCAAAGGGCGACGGTGGGTAACGACAAATGAAGGGTCGATTTCTCCCGTATCTATCATTCCGAGCAATGTCTCGGAGTAACGTTTCACGTGGGTCTGACCGGTTTTCATCGTCAGCCCTTTGTTCATGAAAGCGCCAAGGGGGATCTTATCGAGAAAGCCGACGTAAACGCCAGGCATGGAAATGGTACCTCCTTTGCGACAACACCAAATCGCTTCGCGTAAAACGTGCGCGCGATCGGTCCCCAGAAACACCGAAGCTTTCGCTTTGTCCATAACCGCGTCGAACGATCCCGAGCCGTGCGCTTCGGCTCCGACTGCGTCGATGCATCGATCGACGCCGCGGCCCTTCGTCATTTCCTGAAGGCGCTCGTAAACGGTGTGGTCGCTTTTTTCGAAGTTAATCACTTCCGCTTTCCCTTTTTCCTCTGCCATGCGCAAACGTTCCGGCACGCGATCAATCGCGATCACGCGGCCAGCTCCGAACATCCACGCGCTTTGAATAGCGAACTGGCCGACCGGCCCGCAGCCCCACACGGCGACAGTATCGCCTTCCTCGATATCGGCATTTTCTGCGGCCATGTAACCGGTCGGGAAAATGTCGGACAGAAAGAGCACCTGCTCGTCGCTAAGCGAATCGTTCTCGATTTTGACCGGACTGACGTCCGCATGCGGCACTCGCAAATATTCAGCCTGACCCCCGGGATAATGACCGGTAAGGTGTGAATACCCGAACAGCCCCGCCGGAGCGTGCCCCATGATTTTGGCGGTTTTCTCCGCATCGCGATTCGTCGTATCGCAGCAGGAATAAAGTTGCTTCTTGCAGAAGAAACATTCGCCACAGGCAATGGTGAAGGGAATGACCGCGCGGTCGCCCACCTTGAATTTTTTCACGCTACTGCCGACTTCGACTACTTCGCCCATCGGCTCATGGCCGAGGATGTCCCCGTCTTCCATGGCTGGCATATAGCCGTCATAAAGGTGTAGATCCGAGCCACAAATCGCGGTGGAAGTGATTTTTACGATCATGTCGCGCGGGTCTTCGATCGTGGGATCGGAAACCGTATCGCAGCGCACATCGCTTTTGCCGTGCCAAACTAGTGCTCTCATTCTTTGGTCTCGCCGGGTTAAGTTCTATAAGAGAACGTCGGCCACGGAAGGATTGGATGTTGAATGGTTTGGAATAACAGGTTGCTTGCAGGTCAGACTGATTAACGATTCGACGTAACTCCAGCCCGGTCCACTACTGTTTAACACAACCGTAGTAGCGTTTCTCTTCACGCAGAGACACCACGCGTCCTAGGACAATCTTCATGTGGCATAGGGTTATGTCTCACTAGACAACCATCCACCGTCCCGATTGTGCGTTTTCATTATCAAAGGAGGTTTCTGAGCACACGAAGAAAAGGATCGAACTAACAAACCACACACAAACGAAAGAAAATTATTATGTCTGAATCAGTATTTGTTAATCGAACTAAGGAACCTAACAATGGCCCAGCAAGCCGCGAGACAACATTGCGTGCCACGACTGCGGCGGTCGAACCGTTCCACGGCTTCGATCGACCGTTCGCCCGCATCTCGTGGGGTGCGATCTTCGCAGGCGCGATAATCGTGCTCGCAACGCAACTCGTCCTGACACTTATTGGCACAGCAGTTGGACTCGCAACGTTGAATCCAGCGACAGGTCAAACTCCGAGTGGCACCACGCTTGGAATTGGAGCCGGCGTTTGGCTCGTTATTAGCAGTTTGGTTTCGCTATTCCTAGGCGGTTACATCGCCGGACGGCTGGGCGGAACCTTTAATGGGTGGCTGCACGGATTAGCTACTTGGGCTGCCGTAACGATGTTAACGATTCTGCTGCTAACGACAGCTGCAGGTGGACTGATCGGCACGGCATCGGGGCTGGCGAACTTCGCTGTGAACAACAGTGACAAAGTCTCGCGAACCGAGCTCCCGCCAGCGGTTCAGCAACAGATAGATCAGTTAGCGGGGCAGGCAAAGGTGAGCGCCGACCAGACCGCAGCTCAAGCTCAACAAACCACACCAGAGCAGAAAGCCGCGGACGCACGAGAAGTGGGACAACGCGCTGCCAAGGGCGGTGCGGTTGGCACAGGCGCAGCCGCTCTAGGTCTTATCTTGGGCGCCCTGGCAGCGGCTTTCGGCGGCAAGACTGGCGCGCGCTATCCGGTTCGCGAGGTGTATGTGGATGAGCGTCGGAGCGCAGGCAGATAGGTTTGATGAAAAGGAAACGCGCACGTTTTGATACTTTGGTCGCTCGTTATTATCCCGCCGTTTACAGCTTCGCTTCTCGACTGACGGATGATCCTCGAGAAGCGGTTTTGTTAACGCATGAGGCGTTTATCACCACGCGAAAGCGATTACGAAATCGTCGCAATGAGGTCGAGCTTGTGACAACCCTTCTCGAGGCTGTAATCCGAGGGGGGCTTCCTTGCCGCTCGAATCGAGCCTCAGGTTACAGCTGGATAAGCGGTAAGATGGCTTGATTGGTTCTGAATTGCGAAGAGTGATGATAACGTTCGCCCGTTTGCAATCAATCGCTGAGAGGCAGCCCAGCTCCAACCGGCTTTTGCTAAGATTGTCGGCGATGATTTCCGAGTAGTTTCATCGCTCGCTACCTGTGATGAGTCGCTCCAAGGAATATTTGAGAGGATCAGATTTGTCTTCCGGTCGTTTGCCGAAATGATTACTTCTGGCGGATGACGGAAAGCCAGGTTGAGGCTACGGAAGGAACCCGCAGATCTCGTCGATGGCGTTATTTCATCGACATCGTGGTACTCGTGGCGGTGACGTTTCTTTTTGACGCCCTTCTCGGTGCTTTTATTCCTGTGCCGATCAATTTGGAGAGAGGGTTTATCTTCGACGCGATTGGCAAAATGCTGCTGGTCGCAGTTGCGTGGGGATTGATCCGGTTGCGCGGCGAGAGATTGGCCGATATCGGGCTGAAGCCGCCTGCGAGTTGGAAGCGTGCCTTCGCCATAGGTATTGGGCTTGCTGCTATTGTTTTCATTGCCATGTATCTTTCGGAAAAGGCCGGGTTTCGCCGTGACCTCAGCAAGTTTAAGGATGTACAAGGAAATTTGGAACTCGCAGCACTTGGCGTTTTCTATGCGTTGATAGGCGCAGGGTTTTACGAGGAATTTATGTTTCGTGGATTTCTTATGCAGGGTCTGGCCATGTTTTTCGGTGCAAGTCGCGGCGCGTGGATCGCGGCATGCGTTGTACAAGGCGCGCTTTTCGGAGCAGCGCACGCCTACCAGAATCCGCTTGGCATCGCGATTACCGGCACACTGGGCGTTCTAATGGGTTTGCTGGTTCTCGCGTCGGGCCGGAATCTTTGGCCGATGATCATCGGACACGGACTCTTCGACGCGAGTCGTTTCGTCTTGTTCTATTTCGGGAGTCCGCCGACTGGCTGATTTTTCACATGCAGCCTCTGCCTTCCTACCCGTCAACGATTTAGCAGCGCGGATCGCGGACTCGATTCCCTTTTGACACTAGCTCAGCTAAGAAGCC
>WNGI01006604.1_pt1 | contig 15511 bp, 11 predicted proteins | sample 5400621 | NCBI WGS metagenome assembly WNGI01 (sample SAMN13153374, study PRJNA577476) | soil metagenome | isolation source: 20 cm soil or saprolite under Garry oak tree replicate 1 | place: USA:California | collected 2016-06-15 | reverse complement strand
CCATCGCGATTCCCATTTCCTTGATCGTTTCCGCGCCGCTCTCCGGATGGCTGCTGGATCGCTGGAATTGGCGCGTGATGCTGGCCGTGGAGGGCGCGTTCCCCTTGTTGTGGGTCCTGGCCTGGATTTTGTGCATCTATGACTATCCGCGCCAGGCCCCGTGGATTTCAGCGGAGGAACGCGATCACCTGGAAACGGAATATCGCCGCGACGTGGCAGCGCGTGAGCCAGCCGATCATGAATATATGTTGAGCGGTCAACTGGGATACTTGTTTTGGCTTCCGAGCGCGATCGAAAAGGCGAAGACCTCAAGTCATTTCATCACGTCACTTCTTTATATGATTCCGTTCGTCGTGGGCGCGGTCTCCCTGGTGCTCATTTCGCGAAGCTCGGATAAAAAGAATGAAAGGCGCGGGCACGTGGCGTTCGCGATGGCCATTGGCGGCCTGGCCCTTTTCGGTGGTGTTCTTACCAATGAGGTTTCCCCGATATTTTCTTACGCTTTGGTGTGCCTCGCTGCCGTAGGGGCCTTTGCGCCACTTGGTCCTTTCTGGGCGATTCCCACCGAAGTCTTCTCCCGAAAAATGGCTGGATCCGTCGTGGGATTTATCAACGGCATCGGAAACCTGGGCGGCTTTTTTGGTCCTTTCCTGGTGGGGTACTTGAACAAGCGCACAGGAAGCTTTTCTTCCGGCTTCGCCATGCTCGGCGCGTTCATGTTGATCGGCTCCGCGCTTACATTTGGATTAACTCCTCGGCCACAAATAGCGCCGGAACCAGCTGTGACGGAGCAAGTCTGATTTCCCCGACCGTTTTTAAATCTTTCTTTGAGATGTCGCCTCTTGAGCAATTTCCTTTTTCTTTTCACTGCAACTCTTAGATTGTGCCATACATCGATCGCGATAAGGGCTGTGCTGCCGAATGTGACAATCCATCTCCGGGCTCCATGCAGCACCGCGAGAGAATCTTCTATCAACATCGAACCAACCAACAGCATCACGAATGCAAACGCGCTCGCCCACAAGAGTGGGCGCACAAAGGGCTCAGTCCCAAAAAACAAACGCAAGAAGAAATGTACAGCAACACTGCTCGCGGCGGCGAGCAGCCGCGCTGGTTTCAAGGAAACCATATTGCATCCTCGCAGACTATTCCGGCATGCGGATGAGAGGACTACGATCGGGGGGAAGGCAGAAGCGCGTTATTATCGTACTGGTGATCGTCTCTATTTGCAAGGAAGAATGCAACTGGGGAATGAAAGCGTTTGACGCTTGCCCTTCCCCATTACGGCTATTGGGATTGTTCTAATTGCCGGGAATTACTTCAGGTCAGGCTCATTAGGCACGGCTGTCATAACCGGGGAGGCCAGAATATAGTTGTGATAGCTCTCCATCATCTGCCACAGGCCGGACTCGTTCGGGGCGAGCACACGGCTGGACCAATATGCTTTATCCCCGTAAGTCGGCTGGCAGGAGACCATCACGACCGCGTCGCCGAAGTCCCATGTGCGAATCCACAGCGCCGGCGCTGCTCCGACCTTGGGCCCATTGGGATTCGCCGCCTTGCGTTTGTTCATCCCTACGATTCGATCCGCCTTGGAAGGTGAGGCCCCGCCGTACGTGCTGACGACTCGCTGGTCCAGGTTGTCGGCAACATGCTTCTCCCAATTTTGCTGGCTTGACTCTTGTTCCTGCCACTCGTCGAGAGACGCCTTCTCACCGGGTGACAGCGGCTTGTACGGCACCGCCTTGCAGGGGTTGTTGCAGGGGATGTCGAAGGTAGCTTCCACGGTTTGGAAATCCCGCTTCGGCATCGTGGCAATCTCGGTCGTGTGCAAGAGCTTCCAGCCCGTAGGGCGTTTCACCCAGAAGCGCGCCGAGTACTTGGTTCCCTGATTCCACTGGATCCAGACAACGCTCTTTCCATACTTGTGTTCGATGATTTTAGTGTCCGTCCCAACAGCAACCAATGGCTTAAGCCCCGCGCGGAAAGCATCGGTCTTGGCCCACATGATGCCTTCTGAGTCGATCCAAGTGAAATCCAGATCGAGCCATTTGTTCGCGGCCACCTTATCGCCTTTGGCGAGCGCCGCCACCACAGCCTTATCCGCCGTGACCACTGCATCATCGGCAGCGGCCGCCGCCCCGCTCGCCAGCATGACGATCGAGCCAGCCCAAGCCGTCCCCACGATGAGTACATTCCTGACATTACGATTCATGGTTCCTCCCCGAACCTAGATTCCGTCGGCGCAATTCTAGAACGTCGAACAGAATGTGGCAACATCGCGATCACACCAGGAAACCCGGGCTTGCCGCAAGTGTTTGAGAATATGGTGGACGTGGCCGGGATCGAACCGGCGGTCCCCTGCTCGCAGAGACGAGGACGAAAATCTGGTCCGTTTGGCTTTACTCTGTGTCGTAGTACCCGGTTTTGGGCCTACTTCAGCAGCATTTGGACCCAAGTTGCTCGTGGAAATGGGCCGCGACGTAGGGACAGGAGCAGCGATGCGGAAGTTTAGTCAGCCGCCTCTCCCGTAGAAACCATTTCGCACGAAAATCCACATACGTTTGACCAATCGAACACTTCCACATCAACCATTTCATCGTGACGCAGCCCGGCGGTCGATCCACTCGCAGTTTCGCGGACCGTAACGATGGCGTTCGCATGAGCAGCGGTGCGCACCAATGCGGAGCACTGATTCGCAAGCGGATTCACGACGAAGCCTTCTGCGTCGCAATGGAGACGAGCAATGACGAAATACCGTCGGCCGGGACGTCCGTGCAGATCTGCTTCGAGCCGGGCTTGTAAGCTTGGCAATCCAGTAGCGCGGCGGCCCGACAGTCGCGCAAGAGCTGGTCGCACCAGTTTGTGGAAGCACACGAAAGCGGCCGCAGGATTGCCCGGAAGGACACACACCGGGATGCCGCCCCATTTGGCGAAGCCGAACGGCCTGCCCGGCCGCATTTGTACGTGGGTAAATCGAAACTCAGCGCCTAGCTCGGTAAGCACGCTCTTGACAAGATCGCGCTCTCCCGCCGAAGCGCCGCCGGTGGTGATCACCAGGTCCGCGCCGCGTCGCGCCCGCTGGAGGATCGCAGCTAGGGCGCCGCGATTATCCGGGGCTACGCCTTCGTTGCGAGGTTCTCCGCCGGTGGCGAGCACGAGCGCGGAAAGCGCGACGGCATTGCTGTTGCGCACCTGGCCGCGCGCCGGCGTGGCCGCCACATCGACGAGCTCGTTACCAGTACAAACGATGGCGGCTCGCGGACGCCGGAATACGCGCACCGTGGGTCTGCCAGCGAAAGCCAGAAGTGCCAGCTGCCCCGGGTTCAGAACTTCTCCTGTCGTAACGAGTTCGTCGCCGCGGCGAAAGTCTTCGCCGGGAGGAAAAACAGAATCGCCCGGGGCCGCAGGCGCGAAAATACGTATTGAGGCGCCATGTCGCTCCGTGCGTTCGTGCGGAATCACAGCATCGGCACCGCGCGGAATTGGCGAGCCAGTCGTGATGGCCAATGCGGTTCCGGGCGCGAGAGTTGATTCACCCCTTTCAGCGAACACCTGCCCCGCCACGGGAAGCTCAATCGGATTGTCCTGCGCCGCTAAAGCACATTCACTTGCACGCACCGCGTAGCCATCCATCGCGGACCTTGGAAACGGCACTGCGTCTTCATCGGCAATAACTCTTGCCGCCGCGACACGCCCGAGTGCGTGGGCGAGCGTGACGTTCTCCGCCGGCAGCGGCTGCACAGAGGCCAGAATTGTTCGGAGCGCTTCATCGAAACCAATCGCGGGCATCACAATCCTCCGGAAGCCTGTGCAAGGCCCATGCGCAGTCGTAGAATCAGAGGACAGTCGTGAAACGCTATAGCCAGGTCGCTGGATTCATTCTTGCGGGAGGCGCCAGCTCGCGCATGGGTCGCGATAAGGGACTCCTCGATTTCGGGGGCGTCCCACTGATTCTGCATACGGCTCGATTGCTCGAGCCAATCGTCGCCCAGGTAACAATTGTCGGATCTCCCAGTAAATACGCGAAGCTCGGATTGCGCGCAATCGCGGACGACGCGCAGGCTCAGGACGGGCCGGACAGACCCGGGCGTGGGCCTCTGGCAGGAATCGCCGCCGCCCTGACCGCAACGCACTCGCGCTGGAATTTGATCGTCGCCTGCGACCTGCCGTACCTTTCGGCAAAATGGCTCGACTGGCTGCTTTCGCGTGCGCTCGAGTCGCGCGGCGAGGCCGTCATTCCAAGGACGGAGCGCGGGATCGAGCCGCTGGCGGCTGTGTACCGCCGCGAATGTGGTGCGGCGATTGCTGCCGCGCTGGCGCGGGGCGTGCGAAAAGTCTCTGACGCCATCGAGGAACTTCGCGTGGACCTCGTTTACCCGCGCGAATGGCACCAGATCGAGCCGAGCGAACTGGTCTTGAAAAACATGAACGCGCCAGGAGACTACGAGCAGGCGCGGAATTGGTGGGCGGCCGCACGTCTGAGCGCTAACGACCATGTCAGGAAGCCCCGGCCGGCGCCGAAGCTGAAACGGCGATCCGCTCTTCGCCGGCGTAAATGACGAACCGCCGTCCGCGCAGGAATCCGACCAGCGTCAATCCCAATTCGCGCGCCAGTTGCACTGCCAGACTTGACGGCGCGGACACCGACGCCAGCAACGGAATGCCAGCAGTGATTGTCTTCTGGACGATCTCGAACCCGCCGCGACCACTGACAAGCAAGACGTGACCGGTGAGTGGTAAGCGGCCACCGAGGAACGCCCAACCAATGGCTTTGTCCACGGCATTGTGTCTGCCGATGTCTTCGCGCAGGACGAGCAGTTCGCCTGTCGGGCCGAAAAGCGCCGCTGCATGCAATCCGCCGGTTCGTCCAAAGACCGCCTGCGCCTCGCGCAATCTTGGCGGCAACTGGCAGAGCAATTCAGGATCGAACAGTGTAGCAGTCTCGGGACGGCGCAGACCTCGCCGCCGGAGCTGCGTTATGGATGCCTTTCCGCACACGCCGCAAGCCGACCCCGCCGAAAATCTGCGCGCCGCGCTATTCGCCGCGAGGCGCACGCTGGGATCGAGCGTCACGCGCACGAGATTTCTCTCGGGGGCGGTATCGCTTGGCATCCGCAGCGCCACCAAATCCTTTCGCCGGGAAATGATGCCTTCGGTAAATAGAAATCCGGCAACGAGTTCCTCGTCGTCTCCCGGCGTGCGAAGAGTAACACCCAGGGAGTACCTTCTCGCTCGCATCTCCAGCGGCTCTTCGGCTGCGAGGTAGTCTTCTACACGCGCGGCCTTGCCGTCTTGCCACTCGATCACTTGCGTGAGTTCGATATTGCGGCTTTTTTGGGTCATTGGATAAGAGCTCGCCACACTTGGGTGATCAACCGCCGCGGGTGTGCATCTCCAAGTGTGGATCGCGCTGAAGGCCGTCCAGAGGGACGAACGCATTCCGGCCGAGATCGGCCTTGCGCCGTTCCGCGCCCCGATCCGTGCGGACACGCCAGACGCTCCTCACAAGATCGGCGATTCGCGCAGCAATCTCACCCGGCGGGGCAACGCTGCGTAATACGCGGCGCAGATCCGTGCCCGCCATCGCGTAGAGGCAGCGGTACCAAATCCCGTCGGCCGTCAGACGGCTGCGGTCACAGCGCGAACAGAACGGCTCCGTAGTCGAGGCGATGATGCCGAAGACGGTTCCGTCGGACAAAAGGAATCGGGACGCCGGGGCGGAACTATCGCTGGCAACCGCCGTGATCTGGCCGTAGCACCGCTCCAGCCTGGACAGTATTTCCGCCCGCGAAACGATATTCTTCATGGTCCACTGCGTCGCGCCGGGCACGTCCATATATTCGATGAAACGCACTTCCGCATCGTTTGCGCGCCCAAACTCGATCAGATCGCTCAGTTCGTCATCATTGACGCCCCGGATGATCACCGCGTCGATCTTGGTCCCGGCGAATCCTTCGCGGCGCGCGGCGGCGATCCCGTCGAGGACTCGCGCATGCTCGTCGCGACGCGTGATGGCGAGGAAGCGTTCCGGTCGCAGCGTGTCGAGACTGACGGTGACTCGATGGAGACCGGCGCGACGCAACGCCCTGGCTTGCCCGGCGAGCAGGATTCCGTTCGTCGTGAGTGCGAGATCTTCAATCAGGGAATTCGCCGCCAGCAGACTCACCAGGCGATCGAGGTCCCGCCGAAGAAGCGGTTCACCGCCGGTCAGTCGTACGCGCCGCACTCCAAGGGCTGTAAAGATGTCGACGAGCTGGACCAACTCTTCGAAGGTCAGCAGATGGTCTTGCGGCAACCAGCGATAATGCTCTTCCGGCATGCAATACATGCACCGCAGATTGCAGCGGTCGGTCACCGAGAGGCGCAGGCTTGCGAGCGGCCTCCCAAGCGCGTCTCGCAGCGCATGCGACGGAGAGTGCGTTCGCGCATCCCAATTTGAGACCACCACTTCCAAAGCATTTCCTCCGAATTACGCCACATGAATCTCATCTCAGCGTGCGGCTCGCGTATTTCCAGTTGCCGCGTTCTTGGCGTACGGCGAGTCCGGCGTATGCGCCGTGGAATCGAGATGGGCTTCGCGCGGTGGAGACACCAGCACTGGGAGCACAGCGGAGACCAGCATCACTCCCGCGATGACGTGCAGCGCACCGCGGTACGTGCCATTCGCCTGGCGCATGTAAGCGATCAGGAGTGGTCCGAACGCGCTGGCAAAACCCCAGGCGGTCAACATGAGGCCATAGATTGGGCCTACGTTTTTGGCGCCGAAATAATCGGCCGCAAACGCAGGCATGGTTCCGAATCCGCCTCCGTAGCAGAGCAAGATGATAAAGGCGACCACAGTAAGTATGCCCGCAGAAGTAATGCCCGGCAGGAACCAGAAAAGCAGCGCCTGCACTAAGAACATCACGAAAAAAGTCGCTTTGCGCGTAATGACGTCAGAAGCCCATGCCCAAAATACTCGCCCCAGGGCGTTGCCGAGACTGACCACTCCGACCATGCCTGCGGCCACAACCGCACTCACGCGCGCCAGTTCCTGGAAGAGCGGCGCTTCCTGCGAAATCACCGAAATGCCCGCGGAGGTGTTCAGAAAAAGGAGGAACCACAACGCCCACCACTGCCAACTGGCGAGTGCTTCCGGAAGGGTATAATCCCGCTTCGCCCGTTGGGCCGCTTGCGTTGCTGTGGGGCTCCAGCCCTCGGGCCTCCAGCCCTCCGGCGGGTTCTGCATGAAAGCGCCGGAAATAACCGTCACAATCAAGAAGGCAATGCCAAGGTAGGCGAACGTTTGGAGGACGCCAACGGTCTGGATCAACCGCGTCGCCAAGGGCGCGGTGATCAACGCGCCGGCGCCGAAGCCGCCAACAGCGATGCCGGTGATCAATCCTCTGCGATCCGGGAACCACTTGACCAACACAGCGACCGGCACGATGTAGCCGAAGCCCAGGCCGATTCCGCCAATCACACCATAACTCACATACAACCACCACAGCCCATGACCGGAGAAGCTAGCCAGGAAGACTCCAACTCCATACAAGACGCCACCGGTCAGTGCGACGATGCGTGGGCCACGGCGATTCAGCCAGAGGCCACCGAAGAAAGCCGCAATCCCCAGTGTGAAGATGCTGATGGTAAACGTTAACGTGACTTCTGGAATGCTCCATCCGAATTGCCGGGCAAGCGGGGTGCGAAAAACACTCCAGGCATATACCGCGCCCAATGCAATTTGCAAAAATATCCCGGCCGTCGCGATCACCCAACGATTCATGCCTCGCATATATCCTCCTCCAACGCGTTCACTTGCCCGAATGAGAGTGCGCTTCAGAGAAAAAGTCTTTTCCCCATGCCTCGAGCAAACTGTTCACAGCAACGAGCCCGCGCCGCAAATCCTTACTGCGAAACTTATTCAGGATCGCCAGGAAGCCAGGAGGCTCTTTCCCCTGCGTCCGCGCCTGCTGCATCGCCTCGGGAAGCGCCATGGCGAAACCGTCGAACAGGTCAGGATCGATTTCTCCGAGCGTCTTCCCCAGGATGAGGAGATTGCGGATCGCGCGCACCGACTCGGGCGCTCGCGCCGCTTCGGTGGCGGTCTCGATCACCTTGTGGCCGGACCCCAACAGTCCACGCAGCAGTTCGAGTACTCCCTGGTCGTGAAGTCCCTGCAGCACTTCGTACCCGGCGAGCAATGCCTCTGCGTGTTCAAGCGGCGCATTCTGCAACCGGGAGCGCAACTCTTCCCGTGGATCGCGAGCTGGTAACTCGAATGCGACTGGCTTGGCCATGGTTCTCGCTCCTTGGTCTCTATTTCTGCTGAATTTGGACGAGCTGACTTCCCGGGAGGTGATAGTCCGCGCGTTTCCATTTCCGCTCGACCTTGACGCCGTCTTGCGGTGTGGGATGGCCGAAGCGAGGGTTCCCGCGCGGCAGAGGACTTTCGCCGATCTCGGGCAGAATCTCCATCTGAACACTGGTTTCCTTGAAGGCTGGCGTGTGAGTCGCGGGATCAGTGTGGCTGCTGGTCAGGCGATTCACCGGGCTTTCGGTGGAATTCATCGGCATATAGAGTTCCCGCCCGCTGACACGGTCCGTCACCAACGCGCGCACGCGAACCTGTCCATAGCGCGAAATGAGCAACAGCCACGTGCCGCTCTGGACCCCGCGCTCTTGAGCGAGCTCCGGGGAAATTTCGACGAAAGTATCCGGTGTCTTTTCTCTAATGCCCTTCACGCGGTAGGTCAAATTGCCCTCGTGGAAATGCTCAAGCAGACGGCCATTGTTCACATGCAGATCGAACTGCGCGTTCGGCGTTTCCGCGGGTCCCGTCCATGACAGCGGGAATAGCCGTGCCTTGCCGTCCGGAAAATTAAATTTCTTCGTGTAGAGCAACGGCTGATCGCTTCCATCGGCGGCAACGGGCCACTGGAGAGACTTGTAGCCCTCGAGCCGTTCGTAGTTCACTCCCGCGAGCATCGGCGTGACCGAAGCCATTTCGCTCATGATCTCTGAGGGATGCCGGTAGTTCCAATTTGCGCCGAGACGATTGGCGATATCCTGCGTGATCTTCCAATCCGGCCTGCTGCCGGGAAGCGGCTCGAAGACCTGATACAGCCGCTGGATGCGCCGCTCGGTGCTCGTGAACGTGCCTTCCTTTTCCAGGCTTGGGCTGGCGGGCAGGACCACATCGGCGAAACGGCAGGTCACGCTGAAGAAAATGTCCTGCACCACGAAGAAATCGAGCTTGGAGAACGCCGCCGCAACATGATTGGCATTGGAATCCACAACGGCCATCTCCTCGCCCATCAGGTACAGCGATTTCAATTTGCCCTCATGGATCGCGTCAACCATTTCGTGATTATCAAAACCCTTGGTGGTAGGCACCTTCACCTTCCACGCCGCCTCGAATCGCGCGCGAACGTCAGGATCGTTCACGGATTGATAGCCGGGCAAATTGTTGGGCATCGAGCCACAGTCGCTGGCGCCCTGCACGTTATTGTGTCCACGCAGCGGATACGAACCAGTTCCAGTCCGCATGTAGTTTCCAGTGACGAGCAGGAGATTTGAGATGGCCGTCGATGTGTCTGAGCCCTGGCTCTGCTGTGTTACTCCCATCGCCCAAAGCACACACATGCCCTTGGCTTCAGCGATCATGTGCGCGACCCTCTCAAGCGTTTCCACCGAAAGTCCGCAGGTCTGCGAAGCAAACTCCATGGTAAAAGGCGCGAGCTTCTTCTTGTACTCCTCGAGTCCGTTCACCCATTGGCGAAGGAAGTCATCGTGCGCGAGACCGTTTTCGAGCAGATAGCGAGTGATCGCCGAGAGCCAGACCAGGTCCGTTCCCGGCTTGGGGTGCAGGAAGACGTCCGCACGCCGAGCCATTTCGTGCTCGCGCAGATCGGCCACGATAAGTTTCTGGCCATGAAGTTTGTGGGCGCGCTTTACGCGCGTGGCGAGCACGGGATGGCTCTCCGCCGTGTTGCTGCCAACGATCAGCACGAGACTCGCGTTCTCGATGTCGTGGATGGAGCCGGAATCGCCACCGTAGCCGACGGTGCGAAACAGTCCCATGGTGGCGGGCGCCTGGCAATAGCGGGAGCAGTTGTCGATGTTATTCGTGCCGACAACGGCGCGCGCCAGTTTTTGCATCAGGTAGCTCTCTTCGTTGGTGCACTTCGAGGACGAAATGAAGGCGAGCGAGTCTGGTCCGTGCTGCGCCTTGATCTCGGAAAATTTGCGGGCCACCAGGTCGAGAGCCTCGTCCCAACTGGCCTCGCGGAACTTGTCGCCCTCGCGAATCAGAGGCTTCGTCAGGCGGTCCGGATCGTTGACGTAGTCCCACCCAAACTTTCCTTTGACACAAGTGGAGATTCCGTTCGCGGGGCCTTCCGACGGCTCGACCTTCAGGATATGGCGGTCCTTGGTCCAGATATTGAAGCTGCAACCGACTCCGCAATACGTGCATACGGTTTTGGTGCGGCGGATGCGCGACTCGCGCATGGTGACGCAGTGGCCGCAGGAGACGCAACTGGACTCGCCGATGGTCGAACCGCCGTCCCACAGAACGCGCGGATGCGGGTCGTCCCAATTGATGGAAAGCGTCTCGTTCACTTCGACGTTCTGGCAAGCTTCCACGCAGCGTCCGCAGAGGACGCATTGGTCGGGATCGTAACGGTAGAAGGGATTTGTGTTGTCGACTTCGTACGGTTTGGTCTGGAACGGGATCTGCTGATGCTCAATGGCTAGCAGCTTCGTTGTGTTGTGTATCGTGCAATTTCCATTGTTATTGTCGCAGACGGTGCAGTAAAGCATGTGGTTGCTGAGAATGCGGTCAAACGCCTCCTGCTGCGCTGCATGGGCTTTTGACGAAACCGTCGAGATGCTCATCCCCTCGGAGACAGTGGTCGCACAAGCCCGGACCAGTTGGCCGTTGATCTCGACCAGACACGTGTCGCAAGTTTGAATTGGTCCGAGCTGAGGGTGATAACAGACTTGTGCCAACTTCACGCCTACCCGATTGATGAGGTCGACTAGCCGTTCGCCCGGATGTGCCGCGTGGCTCGAGCCGTCGATGACTACACCGACTCCCACTGGATTTTCCACCGGAACCGTCCCGTTGCGCTTCCCGTTTATCATCGTCGTGGTTTTCATGGCCGTTATACTCTCTTGCTCTCCGCTAAGGCAATATATAGCGAAGGCCAAAGTACACCATATTGGTGTGCGCGTTCTTGGGGCTCGGGCCAGACGTGGAGAGGACCGACCACGGGCTTCGGACCAAGTACGAATATTGGGTGATGATTTGCAGCCGTCCGTAGTTCTGATTCGACCACAGCGTGGGGATCACGCCGAATGTGCCTTCTTGAATGGCCCGGTTCGACGTGTTCGCCGATCCGGGGAAACCAAAGCCCACGCAAGTGAAACCCGAAACGCCGTCGCACGAAGAAGTTGGCGTCGCAGCCAGGAATCCAAAGTTACGTTGGAAGTACGCGCCGCCGTAGTAGCCGTAGAACATGTAGCTCGGCGTAGCCTGGTATTCAAAGCCGCCGATGCCGGAACCTGAGTGAATTCCGGAAAGAGTACCGTTGGGTTTGACGATTGCGTCGGGGCCCAGCCCGAAGATGTAACGGCCGCCGCCGTCGCTGTAGAAGGAATTGGCGACGAGGCGCAGTAACTTCATAGTTCACATTCAATGAACCGCCGCCCCCGGTGATGGTGTTGGTGTTCGCTAGAGTCGACAGATTGTTGAGCACCTTAAAGCTGCGGATTAGCCCTGCGGCTTCGATGTGGAGGGAGCGACCCGCCGGATGCGCATCGAACGCCGCTTTCACGATGATGTCAGGATGCAAATTAGGAACGGCCGTATTCGTGGCGCTGCTAAGGGCGCTGGTGCTGCCGCTCCCGTTGTCGAACTGCGTGCCGAAAAAGGTTGAGGGGAAGACAACCGAGCCGGGCGCGAATTGCTGGGGATTTTCGAGGGAGACGCCGACCGATTGGGAGTCAGCAAAGACCATTCTTGGCCGGCCAGCACTTCCCACTTGCCGTGACGCACATTCGCCCAATACAGCCGCAGACGCAAGCTATCGCTGTTGGCGGTCTGGTAGGCGTTTGGCGGCTGGAAGCCGAGAAAATCTGTTTCCACATAGCCAGTAAGGGACGTCGACTCGGTCAGATGAGTATCAACCTTGAGGGACAAACGAGAGTACTGCGCTGAGAGACGTGTCTCGGACAAACGGGCTTGCGGCAATTGGTTGTTGAAAGGAATTGAACCGAACCCGGTGGCAATGCCGCTGCCAACGTTCGTGCTGCGAAAAAAAGTGGTGAAATCAAGAAAACCGCCCGGAGTAAAATCCGCCGAACCAATTTTGAACGACAGCGGTGACTTATTTTCGTTCTGGTCGCGGGCAGCGCCCTGCGACGCCGCATTCGGCGACATTGAAACGGCAGTTATCGCCGCCGAACTCGATGTCTGAATGACGCCTGCAGGAGAAGCAGAAGCTGGTGCGGCAGTCTCCTTTGAGACTGCAGCTCCCGCTTCGACAGCTGTCAAACGCTTTCGTAAATCGTGAAGCTCTTCGGTTTGAGATTGGACCAGATCCCGAAGCTCTTGCAGTTCCGTTTCTACAGCATCCTTCTCGACTCCCCGCGCTTCGGGTTCGTTTGAAGCTTCAGACTTCGCCGCCGGCTTGTTACCGACCTTACGTGATGGTGTTTCGCTATCGCCGTTGCGGGCCGTTGCCAGCGAAGCACTAGTGAAGAAGCCAAGAAGTATTAGACAAGCAACAACTCTGCCCATTTCTACCCCCTGAATTTCAAGCGACCATGAGAACTTCCATGACCCGCAGACGAAGATAAAAGCATGTTGCATTCCATTCGTTTCCTGAGTGTGCCGCTGAGGGATGTCGCGGAAAATGAGCCAGTTGGCCGAAGTGCGATGTTTGGCTCCGGACTGGCGGCCTGGTAGATGACGACACATCGCTCCAATATGTTGACAGGTGTCCAAATGCGGCCACCGGGGTGATCGGACCACGCAAGCATTGGAGCGGACAGACCCCGCCCCTGGGCGAAAACAGTTTTTTGGGTAAGCGAATTAAGTCCGCTGCTGCGAGCGACCCCACGATGCGGGTTGCGGCGGAGCGAGTTAAGATACCTTGACTCGCTCCGTCTTCCCGGCTACGTCGCGTAGCCTTGCGGATGGGGGTGCGTGGTGTTTTCGAGGGAGTGTGGTGGGTAGCAATTCTCCGCGCGTTCAATGTGGACTTTCGCATGGTTGTGAGTCTCATTTTGGCCACAAACAGGAACAAGACTTGGTTTGCAATCACGAATTCCGAGTCCAATGGGATCCCCAGCGGCAGCGGAAGCTTCACCATTTTCCAAAGAACTGCGCCTGAGGCACACAACACTTTTTCGCTCCACAACCGGCGCCGCCTTGCCCACTGGACGAGTTCCGATGACTTCACCGAGCAGCAAACTGAGGGTCGCCCGCGCGCGTGAAACACGGGACTTCAGCGTGTTCATGGAAATTCCCAGGGCGTTAGCCGCCTCTCGCGTCGAGAAGCCTTCCAGCTCGCACATTTGTATTGCACTGCGCTGCTTTGGAGAAAGCTCCCTGAGAGCCCGGCGAAGTGTTTCGTCCATTTCTGCTTGGGCGCAGATTGTCTCCGGGTTCGGTCTCACATCCATTAGTTCACTCGCGAACACTGCGCCGTCGTTTTCGTGATTCTGATCGAGTGACAACGTTTCATGCCGCGAGCACCGTCGCAGTTTCATTAGCGAAACGTTTGTGACGATCGTGGTGAGCCAAGTAGAGAGTTGCGAGCGGCCCTCGAACTGGCCGATGTGTTTGTAGGCCGATAGAAGCGCGTCCTGCACGGCGTCCTCGGCGTCTTCAACATTGCGGAGTCGCCTTAGCGCGACCCGGAAGAGCACTGGGGAATAGCGTGAGATGAGGCCTTCAAAATCATTCTGGTAGTCGGCGAATACTTGGTTGGTTGTGGCACTCACGACGCCCCTCCTGCTTCTCAGGATCGATCTCGCTTCTAGATAGAGCAGTCACGCTTCCAATTACGACACTGATGGTTTTGCATGAAGCAAGCCACTTCCTGTGAATAAGTTACGTCTCTGATAGGGGCGTGCTTGATTCGAGAGGTCTGCCTACGGAATCCCTACGTTTCTGTCGTCAGGTAAACAGCGTGTCAACATGCGGGCACCGAGCCAAGCCTCCGCGGGTATTCCCTAACGGTGGCCTGGCTGGCAGAGGCTTCTGGTATGCAACTACGCCCGTGGCTGGTGACTTCGTTCACCACCGCGCCGACACTCTGCATGAAAGCTCCAATATCGGAGATCAACTCAGCAGCAAGCAAGTTTCGGAATATTCGGTTAGCGAGAGGGCGCCACGGACTTGATGGAGCAGGCAGTTCTGATCGACCGGGTTGAGGAATCGCTCTGTGACTTTACATCATTGTTCCCGTTTAGAGCTATTCGCCATGGGCAGTAAAGCCATCTCAGCCGGATCACCGGGTCCTGCGGAGGTCCTTCCAGGGGCCGCCATTCGCATAGCGTTCCGGATACAGGACCTTCGAACGCGGATCTTCCGCGGTGTCGAGCTGAAGGACCATCCACTTCGGATACGGAACGCCAGGATCCGACGCCGAGTCCAGGAGCTGAACTTCGTCGTCCGAGAGCCGAAGGTCGACAGCACGGATGTTATCCTCCAGTTGCTCGACCTTCCGGGCAGCGATGATTACACTGCTGACGGCTGGTCGTCCCAGCACCCACGAGAGCGCCACACGGGCCGGGCTTGTGTCATGCCGACCAGCCACCTCCTTCAGCGCTTCCACGACGCGGTAGCCCATCTCCTTGTCGAAAGGCACGAACGAACCTGCCTCCGCAAATCGTGTGCCGGCGGGAGCAGGGTTAGCCCGGCTGTACTTCCCTGTAAGGAAGCCGCCGGCAAGCGGGCTCCAAACCAGGATGCCGATGTTGTGGTACTCGGCGAACGACTGGAACTCATATTCAAGACCCCGCCCGACGAGGCTGTAGTACATCTGCGCCGTCACGTATTTTTCCAACCCCAGACGCTCCTGCACCATAATCGCGGTAGCCGCTTGCCATGACATCAAGTTGGAGAGTCCGATATAGCGGACCTTACCCTCTCGCACAAGATCGTCGAGCGTCCGCAGCGTCTCCTCAAGCGGCGTGTTGCTGTCCCACCCATGCACCTGGTAAAGATCAATGTAATCGGTCTGCAGCCGTTGGAGACTGCCCTCAATTTCGCGCATGATGTTCACGCGGGTCGCGCCGCTTCGGTTGAAATTCTCGCTCATGGGGAGCCGGACTTTGGTGGCCAGGACGATCTCGTCCCTCACACCTTTCAAGGCATTACCCACCAGGGTCTCGCTCTGCCCGAGGCTGTACACATCCGCCGTATCGATGAAGTTGATTCCACGGTCCAGAGCTGCCTTCACCATCCGCGTTGTGTCCTCTTGACCGAGATTGCCCATGTTCATTCTGCCGCCAA
>WNGI01004098.1_pt1 | contig 15527 bp, 18 predicted proteins | sample 5400621 | NCBI WGS metagenome assembly WNGI01 (sample SAMN13153374, study PRJNA577476) | soil metagenome | isolation source: 20 cm soil or saprolite under Garry oak tree replicate 1 | place: USA:California | collected 2016-06-15 | reverse complement strand
AGCTCGGCGTTGAGCTCCAGGACATTTACGTCCGGCTCGGCGACACCGACAACCCGTACGGGCCCATCTCCGCTGGATCGCTCACGCTCGCCTCGGTCGGGCCCGCCGTGCGTATCGCCGCGCGCGACGCGCGCGAGCAGCTCCTCGGCGCAGCGGCGGGCGTGCTCGAGACACCCAAGGCCGAGCTGCGTCTCGAGGCGGGCGTGGTCGTGACCAAGGGCGCGCGCACTCCGCTCGCGGAGATCCTCACGAAGGTCGACAACAACACCGTGATCGGAAAAGGCGGTCGCCATCCGAACGATCCGGATCTCTCGCTGCGGACGTTCGGGGCTCACTTCGTGGAGGTCGAGGTCGACGTGCGCACCGGCGAGATCACGGTCGAGCACGTCGTCGCGGTCCACGACATCGGACGCATCGTCAACCCGATGACGGCGCGGTCGCAGGTCGAGGGCGGCGTGCTGCAGGCGCTCGGCTTCGCACTCAGCGAGGAGCGTTTCGTCGACCGCGCGACCGGCCGCGTGATGAACGGAAACCTCGAGAACTACAAGATGCCGACGGTCAAGGACGTGCCCGCGAAGATCACTGTGAAGTTCGTCGACCGTCCCGATCGCCGCGCGAACAACCTGGGGGTCAAGGGACTGGGCGAGCCGCCGATCATCCCGACCGCCGCCGCGATCGCGAACGCCGTCGCGAATGCCACCGGCGCCCGCGTCCGGCATGCCCCGCTCACCCGGGCGCGCGTGCTCGAGGCGCTGGCGATCGCCGGAGCGCGGTCATAAGTGCTCCGCCCATACAGGCGTCGCTCGTCCCCCAGCGTGAGCAAGCTCCCGCTGCTGGGCCTCGCTAGCCTGTGAACGCCTTCAGCTACGCGCGCCCGCGGGCGCTCGCCGACGCGCTGCGCCTGCTGCGAAACGGCGCGATGGCGCTGGCCGGCGGCACGGACCTGGTCGGACTCATGAAGGACGGCCTCGCGCAACCCTCGACGCTGGTCGACCTGACTGGGATCGATGGCCTGCGTGGCTGGTCGCACGCGAAGGGCCGCGGGCTGCGTATCGGCGCTCTCACGCCGCTCGTCGATCTCGAGACGGATGAGAAGCTCGGCCGTACGATGCCGATCCTGCGCGAGGCGCTTCGCGACGCCGCCACCGTGCAGCTCCGCACGATGGGCACGGTCGGTGGCAACCTCCTGCAGCGCAACCGGTGCTGGTACTTCCGTGACGAGGGCTCGCCGTGCTGGCTCAAAGGGGGGACGCGCTGCTTCGCGGTCGATGGCGAGAACCGCTACCACGCGATCATCGGCGCGAACGAGTGCGTGATGGTCTCGCCGTCGGACCTGGTCCCCGCGCTCATCGCGTACGACGCCGAGATCACCCTCAGCAGCGCGCGGGGCCAGCGGAACATGAAGCTGATCGATCTCTTCGTCGCACCGCGGGGCCGCGAACGGCGCGAGCACTCGCTTCGGCCGGGAGAGCTGATCACGGAGGTACGCGTGCCCGAGCCGGCACTGGCACGGCGCGGCACCTATTTGAAAACGATGGACCGGAAGGCCTGGAGCTTCGCGCTCGTTTCCGTCGCCGCCGCGGCGAAGATCGAGCGCGGCGTCGCGCACGACGTCCGGCTCGTCATGGGCGGCATCGCGCCGGTACCGTGGCGCGTGGTCGCCGCTGAGAAGGGCCTCGAGGGCAGCGCCCTTGACGACGCGGCCTGCGCCGACGCGGCGGATCGCGTGCTCGCGGGCGCGACGCCGCTGCGCGACAACGGCTACAAGGTGACCCTCGCGAGGGAGCTGATCCGCCGGGCGCTGCGCTCGCTCGTGGCGTGATCGCCGCCGAGCGCGACCTCGTCGAGGCGATCGAGTCCACGCTCTTCATCTATCCGGCTGTCCCCGGGCTGCTCCAGGAGCTCGGTATCCCGGGTCTGCGCGGGCGCATCACGAAGCTCTCGCATCCGCTCGTGAACCTGTGCGGCGATGCGCGCTTCTCCGCGGCTGAGGCCGATTCGCTCATCGAGAAGGTGCGCCGCCGATATGGCGAGCTGTCCTTTGGCTGGATCACCGGCCCCTCGACCAGGCCCGCCGATCTCCCCACGCGCCTCGAGGCGGCCGGTCTGGAACATGCGGACAGCATCGCGGGCGTGGCGCTCACGGATCTTTCCGTCCCGATGGACGTGAATCCCGAGGTACAGGTGCGCGAGGTCACGTGGCAGGACGCGATCGTGTGGAGCGAGATGATGGCTCGCGCCTACGGACTTCCCACGGAGGTCATGCGCCTCTTCAACGAGCTGCTTGCCGCGACGAGCCGTCGGATCAAAGCACGCGCGTACATGGCATATCTCGGTGATGACTCGCCCGCCGCCTGGAGCTATCTCGTCTACCTTCCGGATTCGCCGACGGTCCTATTGGGCGGCGCAGGAACGCTCGAAGAGCACCGCGGTAAAGGGATGTACACCGCGCTCGTGGCGCGACGACTCGCCGATGCGCGGGCCGATGGCCGCACCGCGGCGATCGTCCAGGCGGACCGCAAGACCTCAGCGCCCATCTGCGCGAAGCTCGGGTTCCGGGAGCTCTGCGGTCTCGAGTTCTTCGCCTCCGGCGGATAGCGTGCCCGCGGTCCGCGTCGGCGCGCCGCTCCGGCGCCTGCCGGTGATCGTGCTCGATCCGGCCTAACGCGCGAGCGAGCGCTGGAAGTCAACGAGCTCGTACGGAGCGTCGTCGAGATCGTTGTCGAAGTCCTCGGGGAACGGCGAGCCGTCGATGAGCGGACCGAAATGCGCGGCGATCGGCGGCGGCAGCTCGCTGGTGTCGCGAAAGTTCGTCGGGATATCGGCGAAATACTCGACCACATTCGCGTGATCGCCCTGCCGGAGGAACGATCCGGTCACCCACTTGTGATAGCGCGGGTGAGCGCGCGCTGTCCGGCTGCTCTCCGCGACCGCGCGTCGCAGCCGCGCGAAGCCGCGGTCTTCGTCGGCGCGGTAGCGCGGATGGTTCCAGCACACGAAGTGGAAGAGCTCGTGGCAGGCCGAGAGCCGCACCTGACGCAGCCCCTCGTAGGTCTCGACGCCCGCGGCGAGCCAGATCTCGTTGCGATCAGGCCAGTACCCGCCTCCGCCGCGCGCGTCGTACCTAAAGAAAGGACAGCGCTGCCCCAGAGCGCGGATCTCCTCCGGAAAGCCCTCGAGCGCACGGTCGACGAGAAGCGCTCCCGGCGTCACATAGAGATAGGTACGCGATTGCCAGAGCCGCTCGCGAAGGCCGACGAGATCGTGCCGCAGCAGCGTCCGCTCGGCGAATGCCAGGATGACGTGGCCCATCGCATTTGGGACCGCCGCGCGGCTCAGCTCCGTGTGTGGCGCAGACACGCTCGCGACGTTAGCCGAGACGGGAGGAAAGCAGAGCGCGCTCCGCGGGGTTCTCCGTGAGCTCGAGGGCGCGCTGGTCCGCGGCGCGGGCCTCGTCCCCGCGCCCGAGCGCGCGCAGCAGCTCGGCGCGCGTCGCGTGGAAGAGGTGGTAGCGGTCGAGCTCCTCGGCGAGGGCGAAGAGCTCGATGTACGCCTGCTCTGCTCCGCGGACGTGCCAGAGCGCGATCGCTCGGTTCAGCCGCACGACCGGTGAGTCGTTGACCGCGACGAGCGCGTCATACGAGCGAAGGATGTCCGGCCAGCGCGTCGCCTCCCAAGTCTTCGCGTCGGCGTGCGCACCCGCGATGAGCGCTTGCAGCTGGTACGGTCCCGGCCGCTGCATCGTGAGGAAGCGGCCGACGATCGCGAAGGTCTCGTCGATGCGCCGTCGATCCCACTTCGATCGATCCTGGTCCTGCAAGAGGATCATTCGGCCGCTCGCATGGAACCGCGCCTCGGCTCGAGCGAGATGGAAACGCATGAGCGCGAGCAGGCCGAGCACCTCGGCCTCGTCGGGCACGAGGACGGCTAGCAAAGACGTGAGCCACTCGGCCTCTTTGGCGAGGTCGCGGTCACTCGCGCCCCGCTGTCCGGTGGCGAGGTACCCCTCGTTGAACATGAGGTAGAGCACCGCGAGCACTTCATCGATCCGCTCCGGTAGCGTGTCGCGCTCCGGGACGCGGAAAGGGATCCGCGCGTCGACGATCTTGCGCTTTGCGCGCACGAGTCGCTGCGCGATCGTCGACTCGGGCACCAAATACGCCCGCGCGATCTCCGCGGTCGTGAGACCCGCGACCGAGCGCAGAGTGAGCGCCACCTGCGCCTCGCGCGCGAGCGCCGGGTGGCAGCACGTAAAGATGAGCTCGAGACGCTCGTCGGGCAGGGCGCCGCTCGGCGTGCTCATCGGTGGGCTCTCCTCCAGCTCCGCGAGCTTCTCCTGGTAACGCTTCTCGCGCCGCAGCCGGTCGATCCCCTTGCGGCGGGCCGTGGTCATGAGCCAGGCGCCGGGGTTGTGCGGTATGCCTTCGCGTGGCCAGTGCTCGAGCGCGGAGACGAGGGCGTCCTGCACGCACTCTTCCGCGAGGTCGAAGTTGCCCAGCTGCTTCACAAGCGCCGCGGTGAGCCGGCCGGCTTCTTCGTGGAAGACCGCGGCCACCGCGTCGCTCGTGATCTCGGCGCTCAGTGCACGACGATGGGGCGCACCTCGACGTCGCCGCCAGGCCAGCTCTTGGCGATCGCGATCGCGGCGTCGAGGTCAGGCACTTCGACCATCAGGAATCCGCCGATGTGCTCCTTCGACTCGATGAACGGTCCCTCGGTCACCTTCATCGAACCATTCACGCGGCGGACCGTCGTGGCGGTGCGCCTCGGCTGGAGCTCCTCTCCTCCTTTGACGACGCCCGTCTTCGATAGGTCCTCCCACCACTTGTTGATCTGCGCATAGCCCCGCTCCTTTTCCTCCTTCGGCTGATTGTTCACCCAGTCATCGTCTTCTAGGAGCATCAAAACGTACTGAGGCATCACTCGCCCTCCCGGTGATCGCCGATCGGGCGGACTTCGATCCCGTAGCCTGGCCATGTCTTCGCGAGCGCAACCGCGGCGGACTTGTCGGGCAGCTCGAGGATCGAGAAACCGCCGACCGACTCCTTGGCTTCGATGAACGGACCGTCAACGACGGTGGCCTTTCCGTTGTGGTGGCGGATCGTCGTGGCGGTGCGCGTCGGCTGGAGCTCGGCGCCGCCGTCGGTGATCTTGTCGCCATTGGTCTCGAACCACTTGAAGATGTCCGCGTACACCTTCTGCTGCTCGGGAGTGGGCGCGGTCTGGTAGTCGACACCGTCGTCGAGGAATAGGAACGCGTACTTGGCCATCAGGGTCTCCCCTCCTTGTGCCGTTCTTACCTGTACGACGAACGGCCTACGCTCTTCTAGACAGTTCTAGCGCTGAAGCCGCGCCGGAGGCCAGCCGCCGCTGGGGACCTCGCCTTCGCCGCGCTCGAGGGCCAGGAGGCGGCGCTTCGCGGGGAGGCCGCCGGAGTAGCCCCCGAGGCTTCCGTCGCTCGCGACCACGCGGTGGCAGGGGACGACGATAGGGATGGGGTTGGCTCCGATAGCCGCGCCCGCCGCGCGCGAGGCCTGCTCGTTCCCGGCTCGCCGCGCGACCTGCCGGTACGTGGTGAGCTCGCCGTAGGGCACGAGCGCCGTGGCGGCGAGCACCCGACGCTGGAAGGTCGTAAGGGGAGTCAGGTCGACCTCGAGATCGAACGAGCGGCGCCGATGACCGAAGTACTGGTCGAGCTCGGTCAGCACGCGGTCGCAGCTACGGCGATCGGGGAGCACGGCGGGTCCGTACGTCCGCGAGATGCGCGCGAGATCGCGGGGATCCGGCTTCGCGCCGTAGTGGATCGCCAGCACACCGCGTGGCCCGACCGCGATCCACAGCGGTCCGAGGGGCGAGTCCATCACGTCGTAACCGACCGTCATGAGCCCTTCACGCTTCGCCCGCACGATCAACCGCTCACGGGCCTCGCCGACCAGGGGTTCGATCGTCATCGCACCGCCTCCTTCACTTTCTTCATCGCCTCAGCCACGCGCGAGCGCGCGGCCTCTTCGCTGCATCCCAGGACATTCGCTACTTCCGCGTACGAGTGGCCCTCGACCTTGCGCAGGACGAACGCCGCGCGCTGCCCGGTCGGGAGAGCACGAACCGCGGTGCGCAGGTCGGCGAGCGTTACGCCATCCCGCTCCGGCGCGGCCAGCCGCAAGTCCGCGAGCGGCACGACCCGGCGCGACTTCCGTACGCGATCGATCGCTTTGTTCGTCGCGATCCGGTAGAGCCATGCCCGCTCGTTCCCCGCGCGCGGTGGCGGCCATGATCGGAACGCCGCCAGGAACGTCTCCTGGTAGAGATCGTCCGCGTCGTGGCGACTTCCGGACAGACGCAGTACGTAGGCGAAGATCTCGCGCTCGTGGCGCTCCAAGAGCTCACCGAACGTCACCGTTCTGATCCCACGACGATAGAACGCGAGTACCGGGCCGGATGTGAGATGGCACGCGCCGTGCGCGTGTAGAGATCATGGATAAAGGCAAGAAGCTCGAGCGCGAGCGCGACGAAGAGCAGAGCGAAGGTCTCACCGAGGAACGCCGAGGCAGCCCGCCCGCCGCGAGCGACCGTCCCGAGGGCACACCGCCGCACCCACAGGACGTCAACGAGATCGGTGAGTCCTAGCGGCGCAGCTCAAAGATGATCTCGCCGTCGACTACCTGATCCGTCCTGGCGAATCCGAGCTTGTCGTGAACCCGCAGCGAAGGTGCGTTGCCCGGAGTCGTCGACGAGATGAACCGGCGGATCCCGCGCTCGGTCGTCGCCCACTCCATGAGCGCACGGGCGGTCTCTGTGGCGTACCCCTTGCGGCGATGACTCGGAAAGACCGTCCATCCAAGCTCGACAGCGTCCGGCGCGCCGATGTCGTTCAACCCGGGCGGTCCGTGGAAGTTCACGAAGCCGATCATCCGGCGCGTCTCACGGAGCACGATCGCGCGGAGCAGCCACGGCGATCGTGACGGGTCGTGCCTGAGCTGCTCGCGGCGGAATCGGAGAAGCCCGAGCGCGCCGGCGGTCGGAAAGCCCGCCGGAACGCGGTAGTCCGTGAGCCGCTCGACCGCGCCGCGATCCCCCGCGATGAACGCGTCGAGCAGGGGGATGGGCATCAGCACGAGGTCGAGCCGTTCGCTCCGTATGACCGCATCGGCGCGCCTCGCGGTGGCTAGTCCCGTCGGCTGATCGTCCGCTCGAAGAGCTCGTCCGATAGACGAAGGGGCCTACCCGACCCGCCGTAGCGCTCGAGCGAGAGCTCGGCGAGAACCGAGAGCGCGATCTCCGCGGGCGTGCGGCCACCCAGATCGAGGCCGATCGGGGCGTGCACGGCGCGGATGCGCTCTTCGCTGACGCCCTCATCGCGCAGCATCTGGGCGATGAGGATCGTCTTCCGCTTGCTGCCGAGAAGGCCCACGTAGCGCGCCTCCGTCTTCACCGCGGCGCGAAGGCAGTGTGAGTCGAGCTTATGGCCCCGCGTGCAGATGACGACGAAGCTGTTCCATCCGATCGGGATCGTTTCGAGAGCCTTGACCATGTCCATGTTCACGACATCGCTTGCTCCGGGGAAGCGCTCGCGGGTCGCGAACTCAGGACGGTCGTCGATGACGGTCACGTCGTACTCGAGCTGCGCTCCGAGCTTGGCGATCGCCAATCCCACGTGACCACCGCCGACGATGACCAGGCGTGGCTTCGCCATGACCGGCTCGACGAGCAGCTCGGTCTCGTCGTCGAGCGCCACGATTCGCGCCGTGCCCTGCCGAAGGGCATCTCTCGCCGCGGCGCGGGCGCGCGCATCAAGCGCCGCATCGCCGAGTGTTCCGCCGCCCTTGGCGTCGGTTTCGACGAAGAGCTTTCCTGCGGCGACCAGGTCTTTCCCGCGCTTGCGCATCAGGGTGGCGACCGCGACCGGCTTGCCGCCGGCGGACGCGGCGAGGACGTCCCCGAGAAGGTCTCTGCCAGCGAAGCGGAGCACGCGCTCGCCAGGGTCGATCGAGATCCACATCGTCCCGCCGCAGACCAGGCCCGTATCCCAGGCGAGGTTCTCGGTCAGCTCGTACTCACGGAGCGAGGATTCGCTCGTCTCGATGACGCGCTTGGCCTCGACGAAGGCGTCGCCCTCGACGCACCCGCCGCCCAGCGTGCCCAAGAGCCGGCCGAGGTCGTCGACGAGCAGCTTGGCGCCCACCACCTGCGGCGTGCTGCCGACCGTGCGAACGACCGTGGCGACCGCGAAGCGGCGCCCCTCGCGCTCGAGCTCGGCCATCCGAGCGAAGATCTCCCGCACGGACCCAGTATCCGCCCTCGACGAAGGCGGCTAGGTCGAGAGCAAGGGCCCGAAGTCCTTGGCCGCGTGGATGGCCCCGAGTACGAGCGCCGTCGTCTTGGCAGCGATGATCCTCCTCACGAAGCGGACGATCGCGTCCTTGTCCTCATCCGACAAGCAGCTCGCGGGCAGGGCCAGGATCGCGGCCTCCCATTCGGGGAGGGCCTTTGTTTCCCCGGCATACCAGCGCGGGTCGGCGAGGTTTCGCATCGAAACCTGAAGGGCGCTCGACAACCGCTCCACCAGGTCGACTCCCGGGTCCGCGATCTCGCCTGCCTCGAGCCGGCTGATATAGCCCTTGTCGACTCTCGCCAGGTCGGCGAGAGCCTGCTGCGTGAGTTTGCGGTGCCTACGAAAACGCCGTACGCGATCGCCGACGCCTTCGTTGTCCATCACCCTCAGCCCCCAAAGATTGCCACGAGCCGGGATGCCCAGCCTCGTCCGATTGTCTACTCCTCAGGCAGTTGAGCAAGCCACAACCGTATTGTCCGTTTCCTTGCCTGCACCGCTGAGCGGCCCCGTTTTGCAACGACTGCTACTCTTGGCCGCGCTTTCCGGAAGGAATCAAGGGGGTGAACCTATGGGGGAAGCGGGAGGACCGACTCAATCCCAACCTGACCAGAAATCGTTTGCCGAGCGCGCGAAGACCACAGTCACAAGACGCGACTTCCTCGTCGGAGCCGGAGCGGGCGCAGCCACAGCGGTCGTCGTCCTTGGTGGCGCAGCGGTCGCCACCAAAGCGATCAACACCTCACCCTCGACATCGAGCACCAGTACACCGACGGCGAATCTCAGTCCGCTGCCCGCGACGATGCGGCGCGTCGAGCTGAAGATCGACGGGGTCACGCACAACGTCGTCGTCGACAACCGCGAAAGCATCTGGGAGACGATGAACTTCCAGCTCGGTCTTTCGAACTCGAACCTCGGATGCGACCGCGCGCAATGCGGCGCGTGCGCGATCCTCGTCGACGGAAAGGCGGTCAACGGTTGCACCGTTCTCTCCGCGCGGCTCGGCCGCGGTCAGGAGATCAAGACCGTCGCGAGCCTCACGACGGGCCCCGGCGTCGCAGGCCTTCACCCGATCCAGCGCGCGTTCTGGCTGGACGGCGGATTCCAGTGCGGCATCTGCACTCGCGGCTTCATCATGTCGACGGTCTCTTTGCTCGCGGCGAACCCGAAGCCGTCGAACGTGCAGATCGCCGAAGGGCTTGCCGGGAACATCTGCCGCTGCGGCGAGTACGCCAAGATCTTCACCGCGGTCAACACCGCGGCAGCCGAGATGCGCGGTGAGAAGGTGACGCACCTGGCTGCACCGATCGTCGTCGAAGCCGCATTTGTCGAGGCCGCGCCGGCCGCGCCTCCCGTGTCCAAGGAGTTCACCTTCGTCAACCAGCTGGGGACCATCGAGGATGTCGATCCCCTCGTCGCGGCTCTCAAGCTCAAGACCGGGATCCTCGACGCGAGCGCCAGCGAGCGGACCGTGACCATCAAGTGGGACTCGTCCAAGCTCAACGAACAGCAAGTCCGCGACATCCTTGCCGGCATGGGCAAGGCAGTCAGGTAGGAGGGAGAAGAGATGGCTCATATCGAAGCGGTCCGTGTCGCGCAAGACGCGGCGTATGCCGCGAGCTTGAGCGACGCTGACTGGCATCAGCTCGCGCTCGACCCTACCTGGCAGGAGCTCGTCTCCGAGCAATCGGAGATGGTTTCTTCGGTCCTCGCCGTTCACGGGCATAAGCTGCCCTTCGCCTATCGCGGGACTGACACCGCAACGCTCGAAGCGGCCGTCGCGCCAGCGAAGGTCGTCGGCACCGACATCGCCCGCATCCAGGGCCTCGGCATCGTCACCAATCTCGGTCAGTACACCGAGAACATGCGCATGGCAGGGATGCTCTTCATGCGCACACTGCGCAGCCGCTATCCGCACGCGAAGATCAAGAGCATCGACACATCGAAGGCTGAAAAGCTCCCTGGCGTGGTCAAGATCCTCCACCGCCAGAACCTGCCGAAGGAGTACCAGGACGTCTTCCTCGGCGCCGCGGCGCCGACACGCTTCCTCTTCGCGGAGGAGGTCTTCGAGGTCGGAGCGCCGATCGCGGTGATCGCCGCGGACAGCGAGCACATCGCCGATGACGCCATGCGCCAGATCGACGTGCAGTACGAGGTGCTGCCGGCCGCCCTGGACATGCTCGAAGCGATGAAGTCGTCGACTCCCAAGCAGTTCCAGAGCAACCTCGACGGCACGACGATCGCCATCACCCCGCCTCTGGTGCGGGGCGACCCGGTGAACGTGAAGGCCGATGTGAGCGTCGAGCTCGTCGCGAAGAAATCCACCGAGCAGCACGTCGCCCTCGAGCTCACCAATGCGCTCGTCTACTGGGATGGCGACAAGCTCAACATGACCTACACCAACCAGCACGCGCACGGCACGCGCTCGGGCTTGTCGCAAGCCCTCAAGATCCCGCAGAACAAGGTGCGCGTGATCCAGCCTGGCTACATGGGCTCGGGCTATGGATATCGAAGCGGCATCGACCTCGCGGAAGTCCACGCAGCGATCCTTGCCAAGGTCACCGGTCGGCCGATCAAGATGAACTACACGCGGTACGAGGACTTCGTGACCCGCACTCACCGGCCGGAGTTCCGCAACGAGATGAAGATGGGCGTGAACCGCGACGGTTTGATCCAGTGGGGCCAGTTCAAGGTCATTGCGAACGTCGGCGCGCAGCGCGCCGGCGCCGCCAACGGTGCGTGGTTCAACATGCAGAACCTCTACAAGATCCCGAACCTGCGCCTCGAAGGCATCGACGTGATGACCAACAGCTACAAGTCAGGCCCCTATCGCTGCGTGAGTCACCCGAACGGCACGTTCGCTCTCGAGACCACGATGGACAAGGCCGCATACGCCATCGGGATGGACCCGGTCGACTTCCGGCTCAAGAACCTGAACGAGGTCGGGAACCCCGACACCAAGCGTCCCTTCAGCAACCCGGGCATCCGCGACGCCATCACCGCGGTGCGGGATGGGATCGGGTGGAAGGACAAGTGGCACGCGCCGAAGGCCAAGCAGGTCCGTCCTGGCGTCTACCACGGCATCGGCATGGCGGCTCACGCCTGCAGCCACGGTGCGGGTAGCAACCCGGCGACCGGGCAGGTCATCGTGAACAGCGACGGGAGCGTGCAAGCGATCTCGGGCTCGACCGACATCGGCTCGGGCCAGCGAACCAACATGCTGATGATCGCGGCCGACGCGCTCGGCGTCCCGCTCAGCATGATCACGATCACCCCGTACGTGGACACCGACAACAGCACCGACACGGGCGCCACGAACGGAAGCCGTCAGACCCTCACGGGCGGCCGAGGCGTGTACGAAGCCGGCCTCGACGCCCGCAAGCAGGTGCTCGACTGGGCCGCCCAGAAGTACAACGACGACTACAAGAAGGCGGGCGCGAGCACGACCGTCACGGCCGCTGACATCGATCTCGTCGACGGTGTGGTCTCGCTCAAGAGCGACAGCAAGAAGACGCAGAAGCTCTCAGACGTCGTTGGCTTCAAGGGCAGCCCCATCCAGGGGCGGTCCGAGTACGTTCAGCCGACGAACTGGGAGCAGACCGCCTGGGCGGCGGGCGCCGCCGAGGTCGAAGTCGACACCGTCACCGGCACAGTCAAGGTCACCAAGTACGTCGCCGCCCACGACGTGGGCAAGGCGATCAATCCGTTCTCCATCAAGCAGCAGGTCGAAGGTGGCGTGGTCATGGCCACGGGAGCGGTCTTCACCGAAGAGCTCCTCATCGACAAAGCCACCGGCCTCCCGCTCAACCCGAACCTGCTCGACTACCGGCCGCTCTCGATCAAGGATGCTCCGCTTGCGGATGTGATCCTCATCGAGAAGCCCAAGGCCTACGGCGTGTTCGGAGCCCACGGGATGGGCGAGCCGCCCATGGCCGCACCGGCGCCGGCGATCGTGAACGCTGTCTACAACGCGGTGGGCGTATGGGTCACCGAAATGCCCCTGACTCGCGACAAGCTGCTCGCGGCGATCAGGGCCGGTTAGGAGGGAGGAAGAAATGAGAGCGTTTGAGCTTTACGACGCGACGACCGTCTCGCAAGCGGTCGACCTGCTTCGCCAGAACTCCAACCGGGCCGTGAAGGTGGTCGGCGGCGGAAGCGACCTCATCGGCGGAATCATGAAGGACTGGGTCCACGGCAGCGGCCTGCCCTTCCCGGATGTACTGATCGATCTCACCACGATCAAGGAGCTGACCGCGATCAAGGTCGATGGCGGCAGCATCACCGTCGGTGCGGCGGTCACGCTGACCGACCTGATGAACAACAAGGACGTCGCCGACCGGTTCCCGCTTCTCGTCTCCGCCGCGGCGAGCGTGGCCTCGCCGCTCATTCGAAACTTCGGGACTCTCGGCGGCAACATCAACCAGCGGCCCCGCTGCTGGTTCTTCCGCGGCGAGGACTTCAACTGCTACAAGAAGGGTGGCGACTTCTGCTACGCCGTCACCGGGGACAACCGCTATCACGCGATCATCGGCGGCGAGCTCTGCTACATCGTCCATCCGTCGGACAACACGGCGACCGCCCTGCTCGCGCTCAACGCGAAGGCGAAGATCACAGGCGTCGACGGGAGCCGCGACGTCCAGTTCGACAGCTACTTCATCGGTCCGCGCGAGGACGTGCTTCGCGAGAACGTGCTCAAGAAGAACGAGTTCATGACCCACGTCGAGATCCCGAGTCCCGCGTCCGGCACGAAGTTCGGCTGGACCAAGCTCAAGGATCGGCAGGTCTATGACTTCGCGCTCACGTCGGTCGCGGCAGCCTTCACGATGGACGGGAACAACTGGAAGGACGGCCGCATCACCCTCGGCGGCGTGTCGCCCGTGCCGTACCGCGCGAAGGTCGTCGAGGACGCCCTCAAGGGCAAGGACGTCAAGGCCAACATCAAGCAGGCGGCGGCGCAGATCCGCACCGTGGCCCGCCCGATGAGCCTCAACGCGTACAAGGTCGAGGTCGTGCAGGGCCTGATCGAGCGGACGGTCCTGGAGGCGCTCGGCAACTGACCGTAGAGATCCGAGTACGAGAAGGCGGCAGCCGCGAGGCTGCCGCCTTCAGTTTGTCTTCGCGATCTGCTGCGCCTCCCGGTCCCGGTCGCGGACGAACTTGAGGCTCTTGAGCGCCCACTGATGGGTCACGGGATTCGCCGCCACGTAGCTGCCATCGGAGTACAGCCACGAGCCGCCGTCGGCGTCGGTCACCATTCCGCCGGCCTGAGCCAAGATCACGCACGCTGCGGCGACATCCCAGGGCTTGGCGTCGAACGTCCAGTACGCGTGCAGCCGCCCCGCGGTCACGTAGCAGATCCCGAGTGCCGGCGAGCCCATGATGTTCTGCGCGAGGACCTCGTCTGACACAAGATCGAACGCGCGCAACGCGAGCCTTCGTTGCGGCCCGCTGTGAGGCAGATCCGCGGCGACGACCGCCTGCTCCCAGAACTCGGGGCCGAGAGCGACCGTGCGGACGCTGATCGCACGATCGTTCAGCATGGCCTGCTCGCCGACGCGCGCCGCGTACGTCTCCTCGCGCATTGGGTCGTGGACCACGCCGAGGCGAAGCTGGCCGTTCACTCGAAGGGCGATCGAGACCGCGAAGAATGGGATGCCGTGAGCGAAGTTCAGGCTGCCGCAGATCGGATCGACGATCCAGAGGCGCTCGGCCTCGACGTCGAGTGGCTCATCTTCGGGCCCCTCCTCCGAGGCCCCTCCTCCGAGAGGATGGCGTCGCCGGGGCACTCCTTCTCGAGCGCGGAGACGATCGACTGCTGCACCTCGAGCGTCGCCTCCGACACGACGTCGCGGTGTCCCTTCCACTTGAGGTATCCGGGCTTGTCGATCCTCGCTTTGGCGAGGCGACCGGCGTTCAATGCGATCCGCTTCGCCAGGTCGAGTGCCGCGGCTTCATCCATGCCGCGGCCGACGCTACCGACCGCGGGAGGCGAGGTCAACGTGAGCATCTCTGAGCCGCGGCGCGTCTCGACGATCGTGTGCGCTTTCTCAGGCGAACTCCCCACCGCGTGGCTCGCCGTCTTTCACCGCTTCGAACGGCAGGTTCGCAAAGCGGGCCTGCGCATACGGGTCCGCGTGTTCGCGCTGGAGGAGCTGCCGGAGAGCTTCGAGATCCTGGTCGTTCCGCCGGAGCTCGCCGAACGCGCCGCACCCCTCGCCCGGGACGCGCGCATCATCGTGACGACGCGGCAGGACGCTCCGGCTGCGGTGGACGCTCTGCTGCGCGAGCTCGCCGAGGGACGTACGGTGTACGCCGACCACGTTCGGCCCGGCGAGCCAAAGATCGTCACGCACCGAGGGATGGAGGAGCTGTGAACAGCGAACGCCTCATCGAGCGCCTGCGGCGGGTCGAGCAGCAGATCCGCGTGTTCAAGGAGCTTCACGCGAGCGAGCTGCAGATCATCCTCGACGAGCTCACCGACATCACGAGCGAGGTCGAGGCACAGTCCGAGCCCGCGGCGACCGAGGCGTCCGCCGAGACCGCGGCCGACCCCGCCGCGGCGTCACCGAAGCGCGCGAAGTGGCTGGCGGACCAAGCGCGTAAGTCGGGACCGCTGTCGCGCCGCGACCTGCTCCGCGGACGCGACGAAGGGTCTTAGGGCTTCGTGCGACCGCGCGCGCGACGGCGCGCGCGCACGATCGACTCGACCCCGAGCGCCGCAAACGCGAGCAAACCTGCCACGAGCAGGTACGGCTCCGCGGTGTTCGGCAGACTGAACCCGCGGTCCTGCCGCGTGCTCGCCGGGGTGCTCAGGTCGGGACTGATCCGTTCAGGCTTGGTCGCGAGGGCGGCCTTGCCCGCTGCGTCGAGCGTCACCGCATAGATCTCGAAGTTGCCCGAGCGGGGGGACGCGAAGAGCAGCTGTCGCGCGTCCGAGCTGAACTCGAACGGACCCTGCGCCTGAACCTGCGTGGCGAGCTCGGTCCGAGGTGCGTTGCTCGCCGGATCGACCGTCCAGAGATCCGTCCAGCTCTGGTCGATCGTCACGTGCTCTGTCACGTACACGAGCCGGCCATCCGGGAGGTATACGGGGAAGTGGCTGCGCTCCTCGGTGGGCGAGATCGCGGTCTGCGCTCCGCCGAGCGCCGAGATGATGACCACCCGCGAGGAGTCTCCATCCGAGAGCGCCAGGCGATTG
>WNGI01003056.1_pt1 | contig 15528 bp, 13 predicted proteins | sample 5400621 | NCBI WGS metagenome assembly WNGI01 (sample SAMN13153374, study PRJNA577476) | soil metagenome | isolation source: 20 cm soil or saprolite under Garry oak tree replicate 1 | place: USA:California | collected 2016-06-15 | reverse complement strand
GTTCTCCATCAGGACGATCATCACGTGCGGCGCGGTGGTCGCAGCCCTGGCGGGATGGCCTGGCGCCGAGACCAGCATGGCAAGGAGTATCAAACCGACACCAGCGCTGCCGAATCGGCTCGCCAACAGTGTGGCAAAGCTCATCGAACGAAAATGCCTCGGACCCTGCCGATGAGACCCGTTCATCCCATCCTCCCCCGACCGCTGATGCGTTCAGCGTTTGATACGGCTCGTGGTCTTGGTCAGAACTGAGGGAACGTTGGGTCTCGCCCTTTCTTGCAAAGACACCCTTGTCCGGGGATGCGAATTGCAGCGCCGACGGACACGCCGTCAGACGAACGGCAACTTTGTGCTTGGAAATCTCAGCGCGTCGCTAGCGCGGCAACGCGTAATTGGCCAATTCAAAAAGAACTTGCTGCTCGCCCGATGGCGGACAGCGCCTGCACAGCATCACGATCGTGCAACTACTCGGCTTGATCCGGGACGCGCAAGGCGCGCCGTAGCCAACCTGGTGTATTCGCGAGCGCTTTACCTTTGGTTACATCAGCGAAGCCCGTCGGCTGCGCACTCCAAGCCAGTCAATCTATTGTTGACGGACTTCGCAGATTCGTATTCAGACATTGGCTCCGGAGTAGGGATTCGGACCCAAACCTTGCGGTTAACAGATCCGTGCCGCCCGCTCAAAAATGGCGCCCCGAATTCGCCGCGTGCCGTCAAGTGCCAGCAAATAGCACGGTTTGCCACCGGCGTTGCTGTACGAACGGCCCCCGGATATCGGACAACCGCAAACGGTTTGGGCTTTAACGGCCCTTCCACTGGGCCGGGCGTTTGGCGAAGAACGCTTCGATCCCCTCCCGGAAGTCTTCACTTCCGTCCGGCGGCGTCATCTGCACGCGGATGCGGCGGAGTGCCTCCTTGGCCGTCTCGAGCGTCAGCGGTGCATTTCCAGAGACCGCGGTGCAGATCTCCATAACCCGCGCCTCCAGTGCCTCTTCCGCTGGGACGACCTCGTTCACCAGGCCAATCGCCGCCGCCTCGTCGGCCCCCACAAGGCGCGCCGTGAAGATCAGCTCCTTTGCTCGCGCGGCGCCTATCAGCATCGTCAGGCGCACGAAGTTGGCCATTGACAATGTGTTTCCGAGCGTGCGCGCTATCGGAAAACCGAACTTGAGCGACGGGGCGCAGATGCGCAGGTCACAGGCCGCCGCGATGCCTGCGCCGCCGCCGGTGCACGCCCCGGCGATTGCGGCGATCGTGGGCACCCGCACACTTTCTAGCGCGCCCAGCACGCGGTCCATCCGGTCCTCGTAGGCGAGCGCGTCTTCCTTCTTGTCGAAGGCGCGGAACTGCGAGATGTCGGTGCCCGCGGCAAACGCGCGCCCACCGGCGCCCGTGAACACGACGGTCCTGACTGACGGATCGGCGTTGACCTGGACGCAAACCTCTCCGATCCGCTCATACATCGCGAACGTGAGCGCGTTGCGCGCCTGCGGGCGGTTGAGCGTCAGCCAGACGATCTGGCCGGAATCGCCACGCCGCTCCTCGAGCAACTCCGGCTCAGCCTGCTGCGTCGCGTCCTCGCTCATTCCCGCCCAGAATTCCCTTGGTCTTGAGTTCCGCGATCTCCGCATCTGTCCTCCCCAGCGCCCGCAGCACTTCCGAATTGTGCTCGCCCAGCCCTGGTCCCGCCCGCCACTGTCGCACCGGCGTATCCGAGAAATGTATCGGGGAGCCGATCTGCTCGACATCGCCCAGCTTTGAATGCCGCCCGTTCCAGAAGAAGCCTCGCGCCTGAAGTTGCGAGTCGTTGAAAACTTGATCGAAGGTCTGGATCTCGGCGCAGGGAACGCCCGCCTTCTGAAGTAGCGATACCCAGTGATCCCGCGGCTTGGGCGACGTCACCTGTTCGATCATCGGGATCAGGATGTCCCGACGCGCGTGACGCGAGGGGTTGTCCTTGAAACGCTCCTCGCTCGCCCACTCCGGATGGCCCAGCGCATCGCAGAACGACCGCCAGTTCCGTGGAGTGGTGGCGCCGACAGTGAAGTAGCCGTCGGCGGCGCGGATCGCCTGATAGGGCGCCGAGGTCTGGTGGGCGGAACCCAGTGGCCCTGGAATCTCCCCGGTCGCGAAGTAGCGCCCCGCCTCCCATACCTCCAGGGATACTCCCGACTCAAAGAGCGACACGTCGATGAACTGCCCGCGGCCTGTCTGCTCGCGTACGCGCAGCGCCGAGAGGGCGCCGATCGTGCCGTACAACGCGCAGACCAGGTCGCAGATCGGCACGCCGACTTTGACCGGATTGCCGTTGGGCTCGCCTGTGATCGACATCAGCCCGCTCATTGCCTGGGCCATGATGTCCAGCCCCGCCAGCTGAGAGTAAGGACCGGTTTGGCCCCAGCCCGAGGCGGCGACGTAGACCAGGCGTGGATTGAGCGTCGAGAGCCGCTGGTAGTCGAGCTCGAGGTCCGCCATTGTTCCTGGCCGAAGGTTCTCGACCACGACGTCCGCACCCTGGACGAGCTGGCGGAAGACCTCTTTGCCTTCTGGTGCCTTGAGGTTGATCGCGAGCGAGCGCTTGTTCCGATTGAGCCGAATAAAAGGCGATGACTCACCGTCCAGGAAGGGCGCAGAGTCGCGGGCGATGTCGCCACCCTCGGGATTCTCCACCTTGATCACGTCGGCGCCCAGGTCAGCCAGCTGCATCGCGCAAAAGGGACCGGCCATGTAAATGCCGACCTCGATCACGCGAACCCCAGTCAGGGGATGGTCTGGCATCGCTTCACTCAACGTATCGTCTTCCGGCCGTCGATGTTATCCGCGACCGATGAACGGCATCTTCGTCGCCATCACCGTCATGAACTGAACGTTGGCCTCGAGCGGAAGGCTGGCCATGTACAGGACCGCCCGCGCCACATGCTCGAGCTCCATTCGCGGCTCGACCGCGATCTCCCCATTTGCTTGCGGGACGCCCCTCACCATTCCCTGCGTCATTTCCGTGGCGGCGTTGCCGATGTCGATCTGGCCACAGGCGATGTCGTACTTGCGGCCATCCAGCGAGGTGGACCTGGTCAAGCCGGTGATCGCGTGCTTCGTCGCGGTGTATGGAGCAGAGTTCGGCCTCGGAGCGTGGGCCGATATGGACCCGTTGTTGACTATCCGTCCCCCGCGAGGCAGCTGCTTCTTCATAGCCCTGATTGCCTGTTGTGTGCAGAGAAAGGCGCCGGTGAGATTCACATCGACAACTGATCTCCACTGCTCGAAGGTCAGGTCTTCCAGGGGTACCGGCGGAGCTCCCGAACCTGCGTTGTTGAACAGGAGATCCAACCGCCCGAACGTTTCCACGGTCGTGTCGAAAAGATCCCTGACGGACTTCGGGTCGCTGACATCCGTGGGTACGCCGAGCATTCGCGCGCCCAGTTTCGACCCCTCTGCCACCACCGCCTCTAAGGGTTCCTTTCGGCGGCCGGCCACGACGACCGAGTACCCCTCCCCCGCGAGAGCAAGGGCCACGGCCCTCCCAATGCCCGTGCCACCGCCGGTAACGACGCCAACCTTGGTCATCGAACCCATGCTCATCCCCTCCTGTGTTTCTTCGCCGCGAGCGTACCCGGCTGCGTGATAGCCTGACGGCCGGTGCCCGCCCGCATCGTCTGCTTGTCTCCCTATGCGAAAAAGCAGGTCGAAGACCTCTTGGCCGGCCGTCATGCGGTCGAGGTGGTGACCGTCCCCGACCCGCCTGCTCCTGAGGCGGTGCTCCGGGAATGCTCCCTCGCCGAGCTCGTCATCGCAGACAAACGCCACGCCCACCGCCTGCCACGCGAGGTCTTGCAACGAATGACCCGCTGCCTGCTCATCCAGATGCCCGCGGTTGGCTACGACGTCATCGATGACCGCGCCGCGGCTGAGTTCGGAATTGCGGTCGCGAACGCGGCCGGCTACAACCGGGACGCCGTGGCTGACTGGACGGTCATGGCCATCTTGAACCTGATCCGCCGGGGCTCCTGGGGGGATCGGCGGTTGCGGGACGGCGCCTGGCCCAAGCCCGAGATGATGGGACGCGAGCTGGGCGCGCTGACGGTCGGCATCGTGGGCCTGGGCAACGTGGGCTCCGCGGTGGCCACTCGTCTGCTCGCATTCGGCTCTCGCGTGCTGTACGCCGACGTCGTGGAGAAGAGCTTCGCGGGCGTGGAGCGGGTCTCGCTCGAAGACTTGCTCGAGCTCGCTGATGTCGTATGCGTACATGTGCCTCTGAACGCGGAGACCCACCACCTCATCGAAGCCGAGGCGCTCGCGCGCATGGCAAAGGGGGCGTATCTGATCAACGCCTCTCGTGGGCCGGTGGTGGACGAGAAGGCACTCGTCGCCGCGCTCGAGTCGGGGCACCTGGGTGGCGCCGGGCTGGACGTCTTCGAGCAGGAGCCGACGCCAACGAACAATCCGCTTCGGCGCATGGAGAATGTCTTCCTCTCACCGCATGTCGGCGGCGCCACGTTGGAGGCGGAGGCACGGGCGCTGGAAGTGGTTCGCGACAACCTGGTTCGGGTGCTCGATGGCGAGGAGCCGGCCAACGTCGTCAACGGGGTCAAGCTAGGGGCTCGACTGCGAAGGTGACACTCCGCGAGCTCTGGGACCGGGGCGAGCCGACCGTCGGCGGCTGGTGCGTCATCCCCAGCCCCTTCGCGGCCGAGCTGATGGGCAAGGCAGGTTATGACTGGGTCTGCATCGACACCCAGCACGGCGTGATCGGATACGACCAGATGCTGCCCATGCTGCAGGCCCTCTCCGGCACGGGGACGCCGGCGTTCGTGCGGGTGCCGTGGAACCAGCCATCCGACATCATGAAGGCGCTCGACGCCGGCGCCGACGGCGTGATCGTGCCGATGGTCAACTCCGAGGAGGAGGCGCGGAGGGCAGTCGGTGCATGCCGCTACCCACCCCAGGGCTACCGGTCATGGGGGCCGACCCGGGCCGCGCTCCAGACGACCGGCTTCGGGCCCGAGAGCGCCGACCGCGCGGTCGTCTGCGTCGTCATGATCGAGACCGTGGAGGGGATGGCGGCCCTCGACGAGATCCTGGCTGTGCCAGGCGTGGACGGGGTCTATGTCGGGCCCAACGACCTCGCCGTCACCCATGGCATGAAACCCGACGCAACCGCGAGCAGCCCCGAGCATCGGCGCCTGATCGAGACGATCCTGCAAGCCTGCGAACGCCGAGGCCTGATCGCGGGCATCCACTGCGCAGGACCAGAGACGGCCATCCGCTGGCGCGAGGCGGGGTTCCGGATGCTCAACGTGGACAACGACGCTGTCTTCTTGCGCGGCGGCGCGGCCCGCGTGCTGGAGCTGCTGCGGGGAGTGAAGGGCGAGGTCGCCAAAACTGGCTACTGACGGGCCCTGGATTCCGCCATCCTGGAGGCGCTGAAGTAGTTCGACTCGCCGACCCTGAGCAACGCCGACCAGCTGATCGAGAGACGGCGCGTCAATGACTGACGCAGGTCTAGAAGACGGCCTTCTCGGTCTCCGCGTCGAAGAGGTGCAGCCGCTTCATGTTGACCGCCAACCGAACACGGTCACCGATGCTGACCTTGAGCGCGGGATCGACACGCGCGATGAGGTCGTCCGAACCTATCTTGCCGTACAGGTACTGGTCCGCGCCCAATACCTCGAGCACCTCGACCTTAAGTTCGATGGCGGTGTCTTCTTCCGAGACAGTGGGCAGAAAGTGCTCGGGCCGGATGCCCAGGATGCCGCGTGCCACGCCGGGCGCCTCGGGCAGCTTGAGCTCGAAACCCGACGCCTTCGCCTCATGGTCGGAGATCGTGACTGGCAAGAAGTTCATGCGCGGGCTGCCGATGAAACCGGCGACGTACATGTTCACGGGTTGGTCGTAGATCTCCCGCGGCGGCGCCACCTGCTGCAGAACGCCGTCCCTCATCACTGCGATTCGGTCGCCCATGGTCATCGCCTCGACCTGGTCGTGGGTGACATATATAAAGGTAGTGCCCAGCCGCTGGTGCATCTTCTGTAGCTCGATCCGGGTCTGGACGCGAAGCATGGCGTCCAGGTTGGACAGCGGCTCGTCGAGCAGAAATACCCGAGGCTGACGGACTATGGCGCGGCCGAGGGCGACGCGCTGGCGCTGGCCTCCGGAGAGCTGACGTGGCTTGCGGCCAAGCAGCTTGTCCAGCCGGAGGATGCGGCCAGCCTCCTTGACCCGCGTTTCGATCTCGGTCCTGGTGCTGCCCCGCATCTTCAGGCCAAAGCCCATGTTGTCGAATACGCTCATGTGCGGGTACAGCGCGTAAGACTGGAACACCATGGCCACGTCCCGGTCGCGGGGAGGCATCTTGTTGACGACCTGGTCGTCGATCTTGATCTGGCCGGCAGTGATTTCCTCGAGGCCCGCCAGCATACGGAGCGCGGTCGACTTCCCGCACCCGGAGGGCCCGACCAGGACCATGAACTCCGTGTCCCGTATCTCCAGGCTTAGGTCGTTGACGGCCGTGGTGTCGGCCGAGAACTTCTTGGTGACGTGTTCGTACGTGACAGACGCCACGCGAAAATCCTAGTCGACTACGCCAGGGGCTTTGGCGCGGGCGTGGTCAAATAGGTTTAGCCCTTGACGGCACCTGCTGTCATGCCCGCGACGAAGTAATCGACAAAGAACGAATACAGCACGGCGACCGGGACGGAGCCCAGAAGCGCGGCGGCCATCAGCTCGCCCCAAAAGAACTCGTCACCATGAATGAGCTCCTGCGTGACGCCGACCGGGATGGTCTTGACCAGGCTGTCGTTCATGAAGATGAGTGCGTAGAGGAACTCGTTCCAGGACAGGGTGAACGCGAAGAGCGCGGCGGCAAGGATGCCCGGGAGCGCAAGTGGGATGGCGATTCGAAGCATGGCCTGGATGCGGGTGGCGCCATCCACCAGGGCAGCTTCTTCCAGCTCGCGCGGTATGCCTTTGAAGAAGCCCATGAGCATCCAGGTGCAGAAGGGAATCAGGAAGGTGGGATACGTGAGGATCAGCGCCCACAGGTTGTTGAACAGGTGCAGCTCTCGGATGACGAAGGTCAGCGGTAGGAACAGCAGCGTCGGCGGGACAAGGTACGTGACGAAGATTCCCCAACCAATCGCATCGGCGCCCCGGTAACGCAGGCGTGCGAGCGAGTAGCCGGCCATGATGCTGCAGAAGAGGGAGATGAGGGTGGAGATGGTCGCCACCAGCGCCGTGTTGAACGCCCAGCGCGGGAAGTTCGTCTGAGTGAAGAGGTGCCTGTACCAGTCCAGGGTGGGATCCCGGACCCACAGCGGGCTGACCGAGAAATCGAACAGCTCGGACGCCGACTTGAACGAGGTGACCGCCATCCAATAGAACGGGAACAGCGTCACGACCAGCAAGATGAGCAGTGGAATGTAGATCCGGATCGCGCGCCCGACAAACGAGTCTCCGATGACGCGACCTGTCCCAGGCTTGCGGAACTTGAGACGCGCCACGGCCGCCATCTACTCGGGCCTACGGAGCAGAAAGAGGACGCCGGCGACCACGAAGGTGAGCAACGGGAATAGCACCAGCGAGATGGCGGCGCCCAGGCTGATGGCACCCCCAGGAATGCCCCATTGATAGGCCCAGATGGATAGCAGTTGGGTGCTGTTGTACGGGGCCCCGTTGGTGAGCACGAACGGCCCCTGGAAGTCGGCGAAGGTCAGGATGGTCGAGAGGAGAAGGACGACCAGCAGCACAGGCTGCAGCATCGGCAGCGTGATGTTGGTGAACTGCTGCCAACGGGTGGCGCCGTCTACCCGTGCCGCCTCGTAGAGGTCTAGCGGGATGACCTGCATGCCGGCCAGGAAGGCGATGGCATAAAACGGCGTGCCGCGCCAGACGTTCACGATCATCAGCGCCGCCATCGCGTTGAAGGGCACGCCGAGCCAGTTGGGTCCGGGGTATGCCGCCAGGTGCGTGTTCACGAGAAGCCAGTTGACGACGCTGAAAGTGGGGTCGAACATCCACCTCCAGGCCTCATAGCTGAGCACGGTCGGGATGATGTAGGGAAGAAGCAGGGCCGCCCGCACGAAGCGCCGGAACGGGAAGGCCTGGTTCAGCAACAGCGCCATGACCAGGCCGAGGCTCAGCTTGAATACGGTCGTGATCCCCGTGTAGAGAAACGTATTCACGACGGCTGTGTAAAAGACGCCGTCGGTGTTACTCCATTCGAAGCGGTAGTTGCCGAGGCCGATGAAGTTGCCCAGGTTGCCGAGCTCGGAGTCTGTAAGCGACAGCCAGATCCCGAACAAGAACGGGTAGAGCAGGAAGATGCCCAGGACGAGAAGAGTCGGCACCAGCAGGAGGTATCCGAGCGGCGCTTCGCGGTCATAGATCCGCACGCGTCGCTGGTGCCAGGCGGGTGCCGCGTTCGTCCGGACCGCGGTCCCCATCTGCTAGGTGGCCAGGCTAGGTACCGTTAGGGCCGCTCGAAGATCGCCTTCAGCGACGTCTCGGCCGCTGAGATTGCGGCCTCCATGTCACCGGTCCCGCCGTTCGCGAGCGACTTGGCAAACATGTCGGCCACGATGAACTGCGTCTGCGCCTGGGCCGTCTTCTTGCTCGGCAGCGCCGGCCAGCCCGGCCACTTGCCAGGCGCCACCACTTCTTGAAATGCCTTCAGCTTGGGGTCACTCGCGAAGACGGGGTCGTTATGGAGCGCCTCGAACGGGCCTGCGTTGTAGCCGCTCGCGATCAGGGTCCACTTCTGGTATTGGTCCTTCTCCATCAGGGCGAGAAGCATCGCCCTGGCGGTCTCGGCGTCAGGCGACCACTTCATCACTGCGTGGTTGAAGATGAGGTTCATCGCGAAGGTGCCCTTGGGACCACTTGGCATCGGGGCGTTGTTGGTCACGTCCGTGTACTTGTGAAACTCGATTTTCTCCCTGATGTAGATGCTGGCCCCGTTCAGCGTCCCGCTTACGCGGTCGGCGTGGTAGGCCTGGTTGTTGTCGGGGTCGAGCCACTCGGGGTGCACCACGAGCCCAGCCTGGACCGCGCCCTTCGCCCACTTGATGGCCTCGCGGGTCTCCTTGGAGTTGATGGCGACCGTCTTGCCGTCGGCGTTCACCTCTTTGCCGCCGAAGCCCCAAAGCACGGGGTTCCACATGGTGAGCGAGTCGCCGTAGGCGTGGCCGTCGGTCTGTGAGATCGGCTTGCCGGTCGTTTTCAGCTTGGCGGCAGCGGCGGTGAGCTCGTCCCAGGTCGTCGGGAAGTTGCTCACGCCCGCCTGCTGGAAGTAGTCGGTGCGGTAGGTCCAGGCGTTGGGTACGACCGTGTAGGGGATCGCCCGCCAGGTGCCATTGACCTTGCAGAAGGCCTCGTTGACGGGATCCGGCTTGCCCAGCTTGCTGATCAAGATGTTGACGTCGTTGGACACGTCCAGGCAGGCGTCGGTGTAGAGCTGCGGCCAGCCGTATTGCATCTGGATGATGTCTGGTCCGGCGCCGGCCTCCACCGCGGCAGCGGTCTTGGGCTGCAGCTGGTCGCCGGTGACCGTCTCGATCGCCACTGTCACCCCATTGGCGGCACCCCATTCGGCAGCTTGGCGTTTGAACTCGGCGTCGGCCGGCTTGACGAAGCTGGTCCACTGGAGCAGCCGGATGGAGGCGCCCTTGCGCGGCTTGGGGATGGTGGCCGTGGCGGTCGAACCAGACGTGCCGCAGGAGATGATGACCTCGGGGAAGGCGAGTGTGGCTGCGGCCACCCCCGCCGTCTTGAGGAAGTCCCGACGCGACCAGCCTGCCACGGCCCTCTTGCCTTGCGTCATCGCAGGAACCCCCTCACCAGTTCAATGCGGGACCCCAGGAAAATCCAATCTTAACGCCCATTCCGGTTTCTGGACCGCTCCACCTCGTGAGCAGGGAGAGCCTCTACTTATGTACCTGACTGAGCTGCGCGGTCGCGCCGAGCCGATTCGAGTCGTCGCTGCCGACGCACACCTCTTTGCCGCAGCTGGAGCGGGATGCGCTGGTGGGCCGAGCTCTAGCCGCCGGCACGCCAAATGGCGGCGGCGATAGTGGCACGCGAGAGTCGTAGCTCGTTGAGTTGAATCTTTAGCGGAGACAGCGCGTCGATTACGGCGTTCCCACTGCTTCGCGGTGGTCCACCACTCGTTTGGCCTTGCCTTCGCTGCGGGGAAGAACACCCGGTCGCAGCACCTTTGCGGTGACGGTGAGTCCGATGGAGTCGCGGATTCGATCGCGAATCTCCTGCTCCAGCCTTTGTTCGTCCGCTGTGTCAGCTTCCAGACGGACTTCCAGCGTGTCGAGTGAATGGGCCTGGCGGTCGACGACCAGGATGTACTGGCCATTGAAGCCTGCAAAGCCGGCCAAGAGCTCCTCGAACTGGCTTGGAAAGACGTTTTCGCCGCGTACGACGAGCATGTCATCGGTGCGACCCTGGACCCGCAGGAAGCGTCGGTAAGGGCTGCCACAGGCGCAAGGCTCGGAGGTGAGCACGGTCCGATCTCTTGTGCGGTAGCGCAGCACCGGTGACGCCTCACGACGGAGGCTTGTCAGCACCAACTCACCTGGCCACCCCTCCTGAAGTGGCGTCCCGGTATCTGGGTCCACGACTTCCGCATAGAAGTGGTCTTCGAAAATGTGCAAGCCCTCATGCCGGCTGCACTCGGCAGCCACACCGGGGCCTCCCAACTCCGTCAGCCCATAGATGTCGAAGGCTTCCAGGCCGAGGTGCGTTTGAATCTGGCCCCGCAAGCCATCGCTCCAGGGCTCCGCGCCGAAGATCCCGACCCGAAGCCGGACGCCCTCACGACCTTCCAACCCACGAAGAGCTTCGGCCAGAACCAGCGCGTATGAAGGCGTGCAGCACAGCACCGTGGTGCCTAGGTCACGCATCAGCATGACCTGGCGCTGGGTCACGCCCGAGCTGGTCGGGACGACAGTTGCTCCAACCGCCTCGGCGCCGAGGTGCAATCCCATCCCGCCGGTGAAGAGGCCGTAGCCGTAAGCGTTCTGAACCACGTCACGTGATGTGACGCCGGCGGACTCCATGACGCGCCCCATGCATTCCGCCCAGAGCTCGAGGTCGTGACGCGTGTAGCCAGTCACGACAGGCCTGCCGGTCGTCCCACTCGACATGTGCAGGCGCACGACTTCTTCCCGCGGCACGGCGAATAGCCCGAACGGGTAGTTCGCCCGAAAATCCTCCTTCGTGGTGAACGGAAGACTGCCGACTTCGTCCAAAGAGCGAAGACCGCCCTCGGGTAGGCGCTCACGGTAGAAGCTCACGTTTTCTCGCAATCGAGCCAGCTGAGCGTTGATCGCTTGCAGAGATTCAGGTGCCAATGCCGCGCTCAAGGCAACTGCGGGCTTCTGGCGACCCAGTTGCGTTCGAGGTTATCGATCAGCGCTGGACTGTAAAGGCACCGCGCCTGCTCTACCGCGTAACTGGCCATGTAACGCCGGAAGAGATCAAGAGGCTCCGATGCGATGCGCAGCGCTCGGCGATTTGCAATCAGGCTGGTCCTCCCTGGAGCGGTCAGCTCTTCGGCCAATCTCCGCACCGTCGACTCGATCTCGTCACTGTCCAATACTTGATCGGCCAACATTCTCCCCTCGGCGGAGTCGGCACGAAAGACGCGGCTCAGGAACAGTGCCTGGCGGGCGGCCCTCTCGCCGATGAAGCGGGGCAAGCGTAGAGGGGCACAGCCGGGGATGATTCCCTCGTTGCGAGCGGGCAGACTGAAGTAAGAGTTTTTCTCTGCCACCACCAGGTCCATCACCAGCAGCCACTGGCACGCACCTCCGATCGCCCACGCTTCGACCGCGGCCAGAAATGGTTTCTCCATGCGGCCTTCCTCGAGGTCACCCATCGATGGGTCCTCCGGTGAGAGGCCCCGATACATCTTGCTGACGCAGCCCAACTCTCGCGCGAGCATGAATTCGATGAACGAGATCTTGCCGTGATAGAGGTCGGTCAAGTTGATGCCGGATCCGAAGATGCGACGGCCGAGGTGCCTGGGGTGCGTCATGGGAGCGCCTCGCAGGACCCCCGCCTCAATCTGCGGATCGAGAAGCACGAGGTCGACGGCAATTTCCAGATTCTTTGTCGATGCGTCGTCTTCGGCGTTCAGGCTGTTCAGATTCTTGAGAGTGATCCAGCCGATCCGCCCACGCCTCTCCAACTCGGCGGTGCCCAGGTCGGTGTAGCCGTTTTGCTGGAAGTCTCGAAGCCGGTCCATTGACTTCTGGAGGGGCCGGCCCATGGCTCCCATGAGTTGGTGCCCGCGCGTCGGATCAGCCAGGAGATGCGCGAAGAACTCGCCTTGCCGGATCTCGAGGCCTCGCTTGTCTTTCTGCCGGTGGGTACGTTCCTCGTCGATTTCGGCGCGCGTGGGCAGCAGGCCCGGGAACTGCGCCGCGGCCTCATAAGCCAGCTCAGCGCAACGCAGCTCTCGTGCACCACCCTCTGTGACGTAGTCGAATGCAGACAAAGCGTTGACAGTCGTTGTCATCTTTGTCAGTGACCCTTGAAGGCCTCCTGGAGCCATTCGGCGACCACGGTTGGGATGATTTTGGCGTCTATCAGGAGCGCCTTGCGGCGGTCGCCCCCAAGCCACTCCCGAGCCGGCGCCAGGTCCTCGGGTTTTCGGACCGTGAGTCCCTCGAGCCCACACGCGCGGGCAATGGCGGCGAAGTCCGTCTCCGGGAAGCGGACGATGTCCGTCGGCTTGCCGAGAGGCCCGAAATGGTGGACCTCGGCCCCGTAAGCGGCGTCGTTGTAGACGACGACCAGGAGGTTGAGGCCGAGCCTGGCCACCGTCTCGAGCTCCGGCAGCGACATCAGGAGCCCGCCATCGCCGAGGGCGGCGACAGTCAAGCGTTCGGGCCGCGCCACAGCGGCGCCGATCGCCGTCGCAAGGCCCAGCCCGATCGACTGATAAGACTGGGTGAAGATGAAGCCTCGGTTGGGGGCAATCGCCATGTACATCGGCGGCCACCCCATGAAGTGGCCGGAGTCGACGACCAGCGTCCGAGAGGCCGGCAGCAGCTCGTCGAGCGCGATCGACAGGGTCCGAGGATCGATGCCGTCCCGGGCGGTGACCTCCTCGAAAGGCTGCTGCCACCACCAGCCTCGGGCAATCCGCTCGGCAAGGTCTTTTGACCGCCAGCCCTCACGGCGCTGGTGCCGGCGATCGAGCTCGCGGGTCAGGGCGCGGGCGGTGGCGGCGGAGTCGCCGACGATCCCCGCGTCGGCGTGCAGGTGGCTACCGATGGCCTCAGGATCGAAGTCGACCTGGACGACCAGTGCATCGGGCCCCACCAGCCGGCCATGGCGGGTCGACCACATGTTCAGGGTGGCGCCGAATGACAGCAGGAGGTCGGCGCTGGACACCAGCTCCGCCGCCAGCGGGGTCGCGAAGCCGCCGGTGATGCCGATCGACCACGGGTTGCCGGCAAAGAGCCCGCCGGCCACCGCCGATGTAGCAAGGAGCGCGCCGGTTGTGTCGGCAAGCTCCTCGATCGCCTCTCGTGCCCCAGCTCCTAACGCACCGCGGCCGCCGATGACGATAGGGCGCTGTGACGCGCCCAGCAAATCGGCGACCTTGCGAACGCCGGCCGCCGGCGGCTGGCGCGGCTGGGCTGCGGGTTGGACCGGCGGTAGGGTCCCCCAAGAACACTCCGCCCCCTGGACATCGAGCGGCAGCATCAGCACTATCGGACGCCGCTCGTCCGTGGCCCGCTGCAGTGCAAGCGCGGCGTCGTCGAGCGCAGTCGCCGGCTCGCGCAGGCGCGCGACCCCGGCGCCGATCGTTGTGACCAGCGCCCCCTGGTCGATGCGGAAATTGGAGCGGGTCGCGCCGGCTGCCGTTTCTGCGGCAAGGAGAAGGAGCGGCGTGTGGCTCTTCACCGCCTCGGTCAGGCCAGTCATCGTGTTGGTGAGGCCCGGTCCCTGGTGAACAGAGCAGGCGGCCACCTCACCGCTGGCGCGACCGAAAGCGTCGGTCATGGTGATTGCTCCACCCTCGTGGCGCGAGGAGGCGAAGGATGCCCCCGCCTCGACCATCGCCAGGGTGATATCGAAGTTCCCGCTCCCGATAAGGCCGAAGACCTGGCGGACACCCCGCTCCACCAGCAGCCGACCAACCGCTTCGGAAACCTTCACTCGGACATCAGCCTTTGCCCGATGTTAGTGATCTGCGTTATCTTCGCGAACTGAACATATGACCAGGGTGTTCATCGTCCACGGTTGGGGAGACAAACCCGGCGACCACTGGATGCCCTGGCTGAAGGGACAGCTCGAGCTCAACGGCTTCACGGTTGCGGCTCCAGCGATGCCGTACACGGAGGCCCCGGTGATTGGTGCGTGGACATCGCACTTGAACCGGGAGGTCGGCAAGACCGGCGAAGCAGCCTACTACGTCGGCCACAGCATCGGCTGCCAGACGATCATTCGACACCTCGAGCAGCTGCCCGCCGCCGGCACCGTGCGGGGCGCGACGTTTGTGGCGCCCTGGTTCACTCTCACCAACCTCACCGCCGAGGAAGAGACCATTGCGCAGCCATGGATCGACACTTCGATCGACTTCGCCCGGGTTCGCGGCCGCTTGCCAGAGCTCACCGCCTTCTTCTCCGACGATGATCCGTACGTCTCGCTCGACAACCAGTCGCTCTTCGAGCAAAGGCTTGGCGCCCAAACGCACCTCTTGAATGGACTGAAACACATGGGAGTCGAGTCGGGAATGACGACCTTCCCCGAGCTGCTCGCAACTACCCTCAAAGCTCTGGGCTAGGAGCGAGAAAAGAGAAGAGGCGACGGGCATCGGCGCCCGCCGCCTCTTGGGGTACGGGACTAGCGACGCGCTCCCACCATCGCCTCGTTGGTCTCATGGATGGCACCGATTTGCGCCATCACGTGGGGAGACCGCGACCTGACGACGAAGTACCAGGCGAATCCGATGATCATCCACGACACGAATATGATCGGCCAGAGCGGTCCCGGCATGGGCTGGATCGGCCAGACGCTTGCGTAGTACACATACAGCATGATCAGTGAGCCGATGATCCCCACCACGAGGGGCGCGATGTACGGCTCACCCCGCCGGTAAAGGTAGATTGGGGCCGCGATCGCCACCAAGAGGTAGGCGAGCATGAAGCCGAAAGTTGCCGTGGTGCCCATCCAGTTGATGACGTCGAGCGGACCGTGCCCGCTGAGGATGATCACGAATGGACCAAGCGCCATCAGCGGTACTACCAGGTAGATGCCAATGTGGGGCGTTTGGTTGGTCGCGTGCGAACGCCCGGCCGCGCCCAGGATCATGCCGTCCTGGCCCATCTGGTAGACGATTCGCGAGCCGGCGTTGATGCAGGCGAGAGTGCAGGCGAAGTTGCTGGCCGTAATGCCGAGGTTCATCACATAGCCGAACCAGGACACTCCCATGAGCCCGGCGAGGTCGAACAACGGCGCCGGGGCACTGTCGAACCCAACCTTGGCGCCCTGGAAACCGGTGGTCTGGGC
>WNGI01010295.1_pt1 | contig 15530 bp, 14 predicted proteins | sample 5400621 | NCBI WGS metagenome assembly WNGI01 (sample SAMN13153374, study PRJNA577476) | soil metagenome | isolation source: 20 cm soil or saprolite under Garry oak tree replicate 1 | place: USA:California | collected 2016-06-15 | reverse complement strand
CTTGACCTGGGCGAGCTTCGCCTGCTGCCGCTCGAGGGAGACGTTTCCCCACTTGTTGATCGAGGCGCGGATCTTCTTGTCGTTGTACAGCGGCAGGTTCGCGAAGCCGAGGCCCTTCTCGAGCGCCCAGCGCTTCTCGACGAGGTACTGACCGTTCGTCTTGCCGCCGAAGTAGTTGAGGAGCTTGCCCACGTTGGAGATGACGTCGTTCCCGCGCTTGGCCGCGGAGGCTGTCATCGAGTAGAAGCGGACGAAACCGACGGTCGAGTGCGTCGTCCCGGGCATCAGGGCGAGCTTGAAATGGCCCGCCTCTTTGTGCTGGCCGAGGTTCAGCTCGGCGAGGTTGTACTTCGCGAGTACGGTGAAGACGCTGCGGCCAGCGCCCATGGTCTTGACGACGTCGGGCTCAGCACTTTGGGGTCCAGCCGGGTCCAGGATCTTCCACTTCCTCATCGCATCCTGGAGCCACTGGAGCGTCTTCTCCGCCGGGCTGCCGGGCCTAGCGAACAGGGGGTTGTTCTGCGTGTCGAACATCTTCCCGCCGTTCGAGTAGACCATTGAGTAGAAGATCTCGATCAGCCAGGGATCGTCCTTCTTCAGTGGGATGTTCAGCGGGTACTGAACGAGGCCCTTCTTCTTGATCGCGAGCGCTTGAGTCTTCACGTCGTTCCACGTTTTCGGGGCGCTCTTGAAACCCGCCTTGCGCGTGACTGCGGCGTTGTACATGAAGTCGATCAGGTCGGCGTAGTACGGAACGCCGTATAGGTGTCCGTTTAGCACCATGCCCTGGCGCGCGTACGGCGCCCATTCTTTCTTGTACGCCGCGAGCTGCGGGAAGTACTTGTCGAGCGGCGCGAGCCACCCGGCCGCGACCCACTCGCGGAGCCAGTGATCGGACGAGTACGCAACGTCCGGTGCGTTGCCGCCGGTGAACTTCGTCGCCATCACGTCGTGGTAGTCGAACCACGACGTGTCGTGGAGCGCGACCGACACACCCTGGTTGCGCTGCTCGAAATTCTTGATGTTGTCCTGGATCGTCGGGATCGAGTACGACCAGACATCCATCGTCAGATTGACGGCCGCCGGCTTCGTGACGGCCGCCGGTTTCGTCGATCCTGCGAGCGCGGTCGCAACGGTAAGCACGAACACGACGCCGGCGGCGAGAAATACCGCGCCCCGGCGGCGGGGCCTGAGACTCATGCGCATGTCAGCTCTCCTCTTGTCGGACACAGATCGGATTGGCCGATTCGACCGGGAATCCCGTTGCCGACCACCTCCTTTCGGCGCGTCCAGCTCGTTGTTACGCGGACCGGTAAATTCCCTATACTGGAAAGCTGTTGCGGTCCGCGATATCATCTCATGAGCCTGGGGCGATTGTCAATTCGCGACCCCGCCTCCTCGGGGCGGACCGCATGCTCGCGGCGCTGAGGGAGCTCGCCTGCCATCCGCAGGGAATCGCGCTCGACACGCTCGCGCAACGGCTCAAGACGCCCAAGTCCAGCCTCCACCGCTCTCTCGCGGCGCTGCGCCGCTTCGACATCGTGCAGCAGGACGATCGTCGCCTGTACCGACTCAGCCTCGAGTTCGTCGGCCTCGCGTTCGACTTCTACGACGCGCTCGACGAGACGGCGCTCATCCGCCCGGTGCTCGAGTCGCTCGCGGCCCATCTCTCGGAGACGGCGCACTTCGCCGTCCTCGACGGAGCCGAGATCGTCTACGCGGCGAAGCTCGCGCCGGTCGGACGGGGCTTCCAGATGGCGTCGACCGTCGGAGGCCGCTCGCCAGCGCACTCCACGGCACTTGGAAAGGCGATGCTCGCGTACGAGCTTCGCGACGAAGCGTCGGTACGACGCTATGTGGTTGAGCACGGGCCGCTCGTCAAGCGTACGCCGCGGACCGTCGTGGCGGCACGGCCGCTCGCGCGCGAACTGACCCTGACCCGGGAACGAGGCTACGCGCTCGACTGCGAGGAGAACGAGGCCGGCGTGAACTGCATCGCATTCCCGATCTTCATCCGCTCCGGCGGCCGGCCCGGCGGGGCGATCAGCGTCTCCGCCGCCGGGCCGCGTAAGTCTGTGGATACCCTCGTCGCCTCTGCGGACGATGTCCGAGCGATCATCGAGACGCATCTCGGCCGGGTCACCAGCGAACGAACGACGCTCGGCGCTCTGGGCGTCCCGCGGTCAGCATGAGTGGCGAGACGCGCCTCGCGCTGCTGTCGTTTGGCGAGGTTCGCGCGATCGATGCCGACAGGGCGGTCGCCCTCGTGCCGGCTGCGGCCCTCGAGCAGCATGGGCCTCACTTGCCGCTCGACACCGACGCCTTCCTGTGCACGAGCGTGGTTGAGGCGGCGGCCGGGCGGGCGCGCGAGGGCGGTCCCGTCCTCGTCGCGCCGACGCTTCCGCTTGGGCTCTCCGAGCATCACATGGCTTTTCCCGGCACCTTGACGCTCCAGCCTTCTACCTTTGCAGCCGTTGTCTCGGATGTCTGCCGCAGCCTGGCGCGGCACGGCTTTCGCCGCCAGCTGATCGTCAACGGCCACGGGGGAAACCGCTCCTTGCTCGGAGTGGTCGTGCAGCAGCTCGGGTTCGACGAGCCGGTGCATATCGCCGCCGTCGACTACTGGTCGCTGGGGGCGGAGGCAGCTGCGCAGGTCCGTGAGTCGCCGCTGGACGGAATGGGGCACGCGTGCGAGTTCGAAACCTCGCTCATGCTCCACCTCCGCCCCGAGTCAGTGCGGCGCGACCTGATCGCGCGCGAACTGCCGGAGAAGCGGTCGGTCTCGGAGCGCTACGACCTCTTTCTGCGCGGGCCACTGTCCGTGCACTGGAAGACGCATGAGCTGACGCAATCGGGAGTCATGGGCGCACCCGACCTCGCGACCGAGGAGAAGGGCCGCGTCATGTTCGAGGCGTGCGTCGACGGGCTCGCGCGGCTCATCGAGGAGCTGCGCGCGGTCCCGCTGCCGACCGCCTGACGCCTACCCGGCCGCACAGCCAGGGCGTCGATCTCTCCGACGCGGCTAACCCGGACGTATCCTACGACCCTCAAGTTGGACATCCAGCGACGGGCGTAGGAGCAATCGCGGAAGCGGGCATAAGGCGCTCCCGCAGTGTCGCGACCAGACGATTGATCATCGCCGCCGACGCGGCTGACCCTGACGTAACCTACCGCCCGGTTGTTCACCACACCCCCATTGTGGCGGTCGCCCGGGGGGCGACTTGTTGAGACGCAGGCGCCAAAGCGGGCGCACAAAGCCGAGATGGGCGCGAAGCAATCGTCCTGAAGGTCACCGCGGAGGCTGCGCGCCGCTTTCTCGTCGCGCGTCAACTGCTCGCGCCGGCACGTTCTCTCGAAGGAGGACCCGACGCGGTGCTGGAAGTCTTTCGCCGCCTCGGGTCGGTCCAGTTCGACCCGCTGGCAATCGCGGGCCGGACCCACGACCTCGCGCTGCATGCGCGGATCGCCGACTATGACCCCGCCTGGTGCGACCTGCTGTACGAGCGCCGCGAGATCTTCGAGGCGTACAACAAGGGTCTCTCCCTTGTACCGACGAGCGAGTTTCCGTGGTTCCGGGGGAACTTGAGCCGCAACGCACCGCGAACCCTCGCCGAGAACGCCGACGTGGCCGCGCGTGTGCTCGAGCGGATCCGCGCGGATGGCGCGCTGTCGGCGCTCGACTTCGAGCGCGAGCGCGGGCCGACGACCGACTGGTTCGGAATGCCGACAAACGCGGTGCGTGCAGTGCTCGAGGCGTATGCAGTCACGGGCGTGCTCGGCCTCGCGCGGCGCGACGGGAACCGCAGGTACTACGACCTGCTCGAACGGCTCCTTCCTGCCGACGTGCTTGCTCGCAAACTCCCGGTGGAAGAGCAGCTCCGGCACAAGCTCCTGTCGCGGTACCGAGCGCACGGCCTGCTTGGTGTCGGCGGTGGTGGAGATGTCTTCGGCGGTCTCGGGCCTGCGAAGCCGGACGAGCGCTGGCCGGGTTACCCAGGCCGGAACGCCCTGCGCGACGAGCTCGTCGAACGCGGAGACCTCGTTCCCGTCGAGGTGGAGGGCATCCGCGGAAAACGCCTCGTCGTCAGTGAGGACGTCAAACTGCTGGAAGCGCCGCCGAACCCGCCGCCTTCCATTGCATTCGTTCCTCCGTTCGATCCAATGGTGTGGGATCGCCGCCTGCTTGGGAGCCTGTTCGACTTCGAGTACGTCTGGGAGCTCTTCGTCCCACCCGCCAAGCGCCGGTGGGGCTGGTACGTGCTGCCGATCGTTTTCCGGGACCGCTTCGTCGGCCGAATCGAGCCGCGCATCGACCGGGCCGAGGCTCGCGTAGACGTGCTCGGTGTCTGGTGGGAGGATGGGTTCGCGCCACGCCGCGCTGACGGGTTCGTCGACGCGATGCGCGACGCACTGCGCGCGTATCTCGGCTTCGCGGGCGCCGACCGGCTCGTGTGGGCGCCGCACCTCGGCACTGAGAAGCGGCTTTTCCTGACTCAGCCGTAACCGCCTCCCGATCGAGGATGGCACGCGGCTAAGGATTAATGATGGGCAAGCACGCTGCTCGCATCAAGGCGTGACGGTCAGGACCACGTTCCCGGTCTTCTGCTGCGTTTCGACATATCTCGTGGCCTCCAGCACGTCCTCCAACGGGTAGCGGCGATCGATGACCGCGCGGTACTTCCCCGCCTCGATCAGCTCGTTGAGCAGCAGGACGTCCTCCTTCTTGTAGCGCGCTATTCCGAGCTTCACCCGCTTGTCTCCGATCCACTTCGTCAGCAGAGTCACCAGCGGGACATGCCACAAAAAACCAAGGTCCGTTTCAATGAACATCCCTCCCGGCTTCAATGAGCGCCGGCACCGCCTGAACGAATGCTTGCCAACCGAGTCGAAGATGACGTCGTACGTCTGACCGTTCTTCGTGAAATCTTCCCGCGTGTAGTCGACGACTTCGTCCGCGCCGAGCGAGCGCACGAGCTCGACGTTCTTCGTGTTGCACACGGCCGTCACATGAGCGTCGAAATACCTGGCCCACTGCACGGCAGCCGTTCCGATCGAGCCGGACGCGCCGTAGACGACGATCTTGCGTCCCGCCAGCGCGCCCGCGCTGCGCAGACACGACAGTGCTGTGCACGCTCCGTCGGCGACGGCCGCGGCCTCCTCGAAGCTCGTGCCGGCTGGTATGCGTGCGATCGGCCCGCTCTCGCGTACGCACACGTACTCGGCGTTTGCACCGCCCTTGATGCCGAAGACCCGGTCGCCGACCTTGAATTCCTCGACGCCTGCCCCGTTCGCTGCGACCTCGCCGGCCAGCTCCATCCCGGCGATCTTCCGCCTCGGCCGAAGCAGACCGGTGAAGGCGCGGGCGAAGAACGGATGCGCCGCGCGCACACCGCAGTCCGTCCGCGTGACGGTCGTGGAATGAATCTTGACGAGGATCTCGTCCTCGTTCGGCACCGGCCGGTCGACGTCGGCGAGCCGGAGGACCTCGGGTGGGCCGTACCTGTCGTGGACGACCGCTCTCACGTGACCGTGAGGACGACGCTGCCGGTCTTCTGTTTGACGGCTTTCATGAGCGGTGGATCGGGCCGCCGTGATTCCAGGCCCGCCCCGCGCGGTAGAGCTCTGCGGGCCTTCCACCCGCCCGACCCGGCCGGGCGCGGCGACCGGTCGGGATGACCCAACCCTCCTCGGCCACGACTCTGCGACGGAAGTTCGCAGCGTCGAGCTGTACGCCCCACAGGGCCTCGTAGACTGCGCGCAGCCCGGCCAGAGTGAACGTGGGCCCGACGAACGCCGTCGCGATCCCGGTCAGCTCGAGCTCCTTGCGAACGCGCTCGATCGCATCACGCACGATCTGCATGTGGTCGAACGCCAGGTCGACCTTTCCCTTCAGTACGTCCGAGACTGGGATGAGTGCTGCGGCTGCAGCGTCCGAGCCACCTGCGATCGCGCCGAGATCGCGAAGGACTGCGAGGTACGCGATGGTCACGACGTTCATCCGCGGGTCGCGCTGGGGATCGCCGTAGGCGCCGAATTGGGTTAGGAGACTCGCAGCGTCGACACCGGTCTCCTCGACCAGCTCCCGAGTCGCCGCCTCGTCCAGTGTCTCGCTCGGCCGCTTGAACCCACCAGGGATCGCCCACATGCCTTCGAACGGCGCCTCACCGCGGCAGACGAGGAGGACGTGTAGCAAGCCCTCGGACATCGTCAGCACGACCACGTCCACGGTCACAGCGAACGCCGGAAACTGCGAGGGGTCGTACCCGAGCGGAGCTCTCGCGTCTCTGGTTTTGGTCGGCATGACTCTTACTATACGGCGAAGTTTTAGTCATGTCAACTAAAACTGCCGGTCGACTTTACGATGTCGACGTGGCTGCGATCCTCACCAAGGAAGAGCTCGAGGCCGCGCACTGCTGGGAAGCAGACGACAACGTGCCGCGACGACCGGAGCTGACCGAGTTCCGGCGGAGGCTGCGCTACCACCAGGCCGAGTGGCGGGAGGCCAACGGGCACCCGATCGGTTCGCAGCCGATCGCGCCGAAACCTGGCGGCGCAGTGCGTCCGGTCGGGAGCCGCCTGCGGCTCCTCTACGCCAAAGAGACCGGCGCGAACTTCCTCACCGCAGGCGCACTCGACGCGGCGAGGGCCCGAACCTCCATCATCGAACCTCACCAGAGCTTCGATCACCAGCGACTGTGGGCCGATCTCCTGTCGTCGCCGGCGATGGCGTTCAACCTCTTCGGCGACCCGGCCGCCGACCTCGGGCTCGCCGACCGGGCCATCCACACGTGGTGGTCTGATGTGCCTGGCACGGTGAGCGAGGTCCGCTTCGCGCACTCGCCGGGGCGGCTCGATCCGGCCTGGCTCGGCAACCTCGTCGCATTCGACGTCGCGTTCGTGCTCGACCTCGGCGACGGCACCCGGGGGATCGTCGGCGTCGTAACTGCGTACGCCGAAGTAAACAGGCGACAGCCACCGAAACCGACCCGGCTGCCGCGGTACCGCGAGATCACCGACAGGTCGGGCTTCTTCGGTCCGGGGGCGATCGACGCGGTCAACGGGACGGAGCTCATCCACATCTGGCTCGACCACCTGCTCGTGCTGTCGATGCTCCAGCACCCGAGCCGCGTGTGGCGCTGGGGCCGACTCGTCGTCGTCCACCCCGCCGGCAACTCGGACTTCGCCGATGCGTGCGCCCGGTACCGAGACCTCCTCTTGGACCAGTCGACCTTCGCCTCCGTGACCGTCGAGGAGCTCCTCGACGCCGATGTCCTCCCAGTGCAGACGACCGGGGCTCTGCGCGATCGGTACCTACCGTGATCCAGGTTCACACCCTCACCGACGGCGGCCAGACGGCGCTCGAAGTCGCGCAAAGGATCGCGACCTTCGTCGACGGCGCGCGCGAGACCCTGGAGCTCGCGCTCTACGACATCAGGCTGGAGGACGGGACGGGAGACATTATCCGCGGTGCACTCGTCGGCGCGCACGAACGCGGCGTGCATGTGCGGTTGGTCTACAACGTGGATGAGGTCGACGAGCGTCCACCCGTGCCGCCGCCGCCGACGACCGAGCCCGATCTGATCGAATCGCTGCCCTTCGAAACCGCAGCGGTGCCCGGCTGGCCGGATCTGATGCATCACAAGTACGTCGTACGCGACCGCGACGCAGTCTGGAGCGGCTCGACGAACTGGACCGACGATTCATGGACGCGCGAGGAGAACGTCATCGTCATCGTCGAGTCGACTGGCGTCGCAATTCGCTTTCAGGAGGATTTCGCGCAGCTGTGGAAGAAGCGGAAGGTCGAGGCGTCGGGGAGGGTGGCGACGGAGCCGATCCGCGTCGGTGACTCGGAGGTGCGCACATGGTTCGCGCCGAAGCGCGGCGAGAAGCTCGCGCATCGCATTGCGGATCGGATCGGATCGGCGCAGCGCCGCGTGCGCGTCGCCTCGCCGGTGATCTCGTCGGCGCCGATCCTGGGGACCCTGGCTGAGGTGGCTGCGGACGGGAAGGTGGATCTGGCCGGCGTCGTCGATGCGACGCAGATCGCCGAGGTGCTCGAGCAATGGCGTCGGAACGGGAACATGACGTGGAAGGGACCGTCGCTCCGGTTCCTCCTCAACCGTGCCGCGTTCACCGGCAAGCGCTCGACTCCATACGCGCCCGGCTCGGTACACGACTACATGCACGCCAAGGTGACGGTCGCCGACGACAGGGTGTTCATCGGCAGCTTCAACCTGTCGCACTCGGGCGAGACGAACGCCGAGAACGTGCTGGAGATCGAAGACGCCGCGCTCGCCGAGCAGATGGCCGTCTTCGTCGACTCGATCCGCGCGCGGTATCAGAAGCTAGCGCTGGACTAGCTCGCGCGGGTTAGGCAGCGGCGTGAGCAGCGGCTCGACCCGTTCGCGGAGGTGCTCGTAGTCCGGCGGCAACGAGAGGCGCTCGCCGAGAGTCTCCAGCTGCTCGTCGACGGTGAAGCCGGGACCGATCGTCGCGATCTCCCGATCGTCGCGATCTCGAAGAGGACGCCGCTCGGCTCGCGAAAGTAGACGGACTTGAAATAGAAGCGGTCGATCACAGGCGTCGGGTGCGCGCCGCTTGCGGCGACTTGCTCCCGCCAGGCTTCGTGTTCCTCCGGCGGCGAGGCCCACGCGACGTGGTGAACGGTGCCGGCGCCGGGAACGCCCGGATCTGCGGGCGGAATGTCGTACGCATACCGGGAACCGCGCTTCGCGCCACGCACCTCCCACGTGTCGTCGCCTGTCGGCTCGAAGGCGAGTGTCTCCTCGAGGAAGCGGCGGCTCTTGTCCGGCTCGGCGTAGGCACGCACGCTGTCGAATCCCTGCAACGCAAGCTCGCGTGGGATCTGTGGGTGGTCTGCGATCAATGGCTCGTCGTCGGTTTGGACGACGGCGATCTCGAGGCCGAGGCCTTCCGCGTCCTCGAAGCGGAGGCCGGTGTCGGCGCGCTGCGTCGCAACGTTCTCCGCGGCGAGCCGCTCCTCCCAGAAGTCGAGCGCCTCGTCAGAGGCGACGCGGAAGACGATCCTGTGCACCATCCCCGCGCCGGCACGTCCGCGGCGAGCGTGCGGGTACTCGAAGAACGTCAGGTCGCTCCCTGCGCTCCCCTTCTCGTCCGCGTAAAAGAGGTGGTAGACGGTCGGGTCGTCCTGGTTGACGGATTTCTTGACGAGTCGGAGACCGAGGACGCGGACGTAGAAGTCGACGTTCCCCGGCGCGTCGGCCGTGATGCAGGTGACGTGGTGGATTCCCTCGAAGTGCATGGCCGCTTGGACTGTACCGCGGCCGTCATGATCTGGGCATGGCGTTGACTGCGCGCGTGCGTCCGGCCGCCGGCGAGCCCGAGGGAGCGCTGGTGTTGTTCCACGGGCGCGGCGCGGACGAGAACGATCTCTTTCCCTTGCTGGATGTCCTAGATCCGGAGGGCCGGTTCGTGGGCGCAACGCCGCGGGGGCCGCTGTCCTTGCCGCCCGGTGGCGCGCACTGGTACGCGCTGGGGGGAATCGGGACGCCGGAGGCGACGACGTTCCATTCGAGCTACTCGGCGGCGGCGGAGTGGCTGGACGGTTTCTTGGCGGAGCACGGGTTCGGTCACGACCGCCTGGTACTGGGTGGGTTCTCGCAGGGCGGTGTGATGACGTACGCATTGGGCCTGGGCCGCGGGCGGCCGCGGCCGGCGGCGCTCACCGTGTTCAGTTCGTTCATCCCTTCGCTTGAGGGTTTCGAGTTGGACCTCTCGCCACCGGTTCCGCCCGTCGCGATCGGGCACGGGACGCTCGATCCGGTGATCGGAGTCGAATGGGGCCGCCAGGCACGCGAGATGCTCGAGGCGGCCGGTGCGGAGGTGCTCTACCGCGAGACGCCGATGTACCACCAGATCGATCCGGAGTTCGTCCTCGAGGTGGCGGCCTGGCTCCGAGGCATCACTCCGCCGCGCGGATGAAGGCGGCGAAATGTTCGCGGGCACTTTCGATCCGGCGGCCGAAGGCGTAGAGCAGCATCGTCGAGAGCTCTGGACCCTTCGCCGTCATCCCCATCGTCTTTCGATAGCTACTCCAGTTCCAATCCACCGCGGTTCCACATAACCCGGCGCGGACAGGATTGAGGACGATGTACCGCGCGGTCTCGAAGAGGTGGTAGTCCGTCTCGACCAACTTCGACCAGAAGCGCCGCTCGAAGACGTGGCCCTCGTAGCCGTGCCGCCAGTCGTACCACTGCCCGTAGCAACCATTCAGGTACTGCATTCCTTCGGAGACGGTCGGCTCGACGGTCGTCACAAGCAGGTGGAAGTGATTCGTCATCAAGCACCACGTATGCAGTTCCCATTCGTACCGCTCAATCGTCTCGCCGAGCAGGCCGAGAAAGCGCCGGCGCGAGTCGGCGTCCGTGAAAATCGGCAGCTTCCGAACGCCGCGGCTGGCGAGGTGATAGATCCCTCCTGCGACCTGGGGGCGTAGAGGACGGGGCATCCTGTCCTTTCGGGGCACTGTCTTTGGGTCAGACCCCAAGACATGTCTGCATGTGCCGTGTCCGGTGCTTCGGACTAGTGAGGCTTGTCACGGTACGGCTTGGGATGTGACGAGAGCGTGCCGACTCTGTGACGGATTTGCGCCGCCGCGGCTAACTTCACTCGACGAGGGCCAGGAAGCGCTTCGTGCGCTCGTGGCTCGGTGAGGCGAAGAAACGGTCTGGTGGCGCTTCCTCGATCACCTTGCCTTCGTCCATCATCAGGATCGAGCTCGCCACATGATGCGCAAAGCGCAGCTCATGCGACACGACGACCATCGTCATCCCGTCGCGCGCGAGGCCCTCCATCACGTCCAGCACCTCGCGCACGAGCTCCACGTCGAGGGCCGACGTCGGTTCGTCGAAGAGCATCGCCTTCGGACGCATGACCAGCGCACGCGCGATCGCCACCCGCTGCTGCTGACCGCCGGACAATTCCTCTGGATAGCTGTCCGCCTTGTCGGCAAGACCCACTCGCGCCAGGAACTCGCGCGCCCGCTCGCGCGCCTCACGCTTCTTCAGGCCACGCACCTCGACGAGCCCGCACATCACGTTCGCGAGCGCTGTCATGTTCTGGAACAGGTTGAACCGCTGGAACACCATGCCGACCTCGGAACGGTGCACCGCAAGCTCCTTCTCGCGCAGCCCGCTGAGGACGTCTCCATCGAGATGCACGGAGCCGGAATCCACGGGTTCCAGCAGTGCGAGGCACCGCAGCAAGGTCGACTTCCCCGAGCCGGACGGCCCGATGATCACCTTCACCTCGCCGCGGCCGACGTCGATGGACACACCCCGCAGCACCTCGAGCCCGTCGTAGGACTTGTGCACCTCCTCCGCCCGCAGGACGACGTCGTTCATCGGGCATCGTGCGCGACTGCAGGAACCGGAACACGACGCCGTCGCCCCGCGGAGCTCCAGGTGTAACGCCGCTCGAGCTGCGCCTGGATCGCCATCAGCACGCTGACGATCACCAGGTAATAGATGACCGCGGCGGAGTAGGCCTCCGCGTAGTGGAAGTCGGCCGCGCCCCGCACCTGCGCCGCAGTGAGCAGCTCGTGCAGCGAGATGACGTAGGCGAGGCTGGTGAGCTTCAACAGCGTGATGAACTCGTTGCCGGTCGGCGGGATGACGATGCGGATCGCCTGCGGCACGATCACACGGCGGAGAATGCGCGGACGCGTCATTCCCAACGCTCTGCCGGCCAGCTCCTGGCCTGGGTCAACCGAGAGCAAGCCGGCGCGGATGATTTCCGACATGTAAGCCGCCTCGTTCAGCGACAGCGCGATGAACGCCGCCAGGAAAGGCTTGAACCAATCGTTCGCGAAGGTGCTCCAGATCTGGGGCAGGCCGTTCCAGATGAAGAGGAGCTGCAGGAGCGTCGGCGTCGCGCGGAAAATCCAGCTGTAAAAGAACACGAAGCCGCGCACGGACTTGAACCGGCTGCCGCGACCCAACGCGAGGAAAAACCCGATCACGCAGGCAGCAGTGAGCGAGACGAGCGTCAGCTCGAGCGCGAGAAGCGCCCCATGCCAGTACGGCCTGGAAGTGAGCGCTTCCCAGAAGATGTGGGTGTCGAAGCTGGCGAGCACCCGCTCTACGACCTACTTCACGTCAGTCACCGGAATCTGATGCTTCGCGGCGATCTTCTTGAGCGTGCCGTTTTTCTTCAGCGTCTTGATCGCCGTCTTCAGTGCGGTGCCCAGCTTGGTCTCCCCTTTCCGATAATAGATCCCGAAGGAATCGGTCTCCGGGAACAGGTAGGCGATTGCGAGCTTGCCGGGGTTCTGCTTCTTCTGGTACGCGCCCGACGTGTCCTGCGTCAGCACTGCATCCGCACGGCCGACGATCAGCTGACCGACCGCGTCGGTGTCGCCCGGGTAACTCTGCAAGGTGAACTGCGCCTTGCCTGAGGACTTGAACTGCTCGTTCAGGGACTTGAGGTACTCCTCGTACTTCGTCCCCGCCTGGACGGCGACGGTTTTGCCCGCCAGGTCGTTCGGGCCCTTGATCCGCTTCGGGTTGCCCGCTTGCACGACGAGTGCGCGATGCGTCTTCATGTACGCGACGGCCGGGAACTGCGCGACACGGTCCGGCGTGATGAAAATTCCGCTGATCACGATCGTGCACCTCTTGGCGGCGAGGCCGGGGAGCAGACCGGTAAAGCCTGTCTCGATGAACTTCGACTTCACCTTCCAATTCTTCGCAATCGCGTTCGCGAGATCGATGTCGAAGCCGACCGCCTTGCCGGCCGCCGTCTTGTACTCCATCGGCGGGAAGGTCGGGTCGCTGCAGAACTTGAGCGAGCCCTTGATTGGCGCGGCTGCCGCGAGTGTCCCGAACACGGCCAGGGCCGCCAGCAAGGCGAGCAGGAGGATCGGACCGGAGCGCTTCATCGCTACCTCCTAGAGGACGGGAGTCACGAGCCTAACCCGAAACGCCCGCAAGGAGAAACGCCCGCTGCTCCTTGAGCATCTCCCGCGCGATCACCAGTCGCTGGATCTGGTTCGTTCCCTCGTAGATCTGCGTGATCTTCGCGTCACGCATCATCCGCTCGAGCGGGTACTCGGAGATGTACCCGTAACCGCCCAGCACCTGCACCGCATCCGTCGTGACCTCCATCGCCACGTCCGTGCAATACAGCTTCGTCATCGCGGAGAGCTTCGTCAGCTCCGACCCTTCGATTCCCTCGTCGACCGCCGCGCCGAACTTGTACAGGAGCCCGCGCGCCGCCTCGCACTTCGTTTCCATGTCCGCCAACATCGCCGCCACGAGCTGGTGCTCGCCGATCGGCTTGCCCATCGTCTCGCGCGTCTTCGCATACTCGAGCGCATAGTCGGTCGCGCCCTGCGCCAGGCCCAGACCCTGCGCCGCGACGCCCGGACGAGAGCGGTCCAGGATCCGCATCGCGATCTTGAATCCCTCGCCCTCCTCGCCGAGCAGGTTGGCCCTCGGCACCCGGGCGTCGTCGAAGACCAGCTCTCCCGTCGTCGATCCCTTGATCCCCATCTTCGGCTCGATGCGCGCCACCTCGAACCCGGGCGTGTCCGCCTCCACGACGAACGCGGAGATCCCGGGGTGCCCGGCAGCCGGATCTGTCTTCGCAAACACCGTGTACAGCTGCGCCACGCCCGCGTTCGTGATGAACCGCTTCGATCCGTTGAGGACGTACTCGTCTCCCTCGCGCCGCGCCGTCGTGCGCATCGCCGCCGAGTCCGAGCCCGACCCGGACTCCGTCAGCGCATAGGCGCAGAGCCACTCTCCCGACGCAAGGCGCGGCAGGTAGCGCTCCCTCTGCTCCTCGTTCCCGGCGAGCTTCAGCCCCAGCGAACCGAGCTCCTGCACGGCCAGGATCAGCCCCGACGTCGCGCAAACCTTCGACACTTCCTCGATCGCGACCAAGGAGAGGAGCGTCCCGGTTCCGAGACCGCCGTGCTCCTCGCCGAAGAAGAGCCCGAAGATGTCGTTCTCGCGGAAGAGCTCGACGACGTCCCAGGGAAACTCGTGGCTCTCGTCGATCTCCGCCGCCCTCGGCGCGATTCGCTCGCGCGCGAGCTGACGGACGAGATCGCGGATCTCGCGCTGCTCCTCGCTCAGCGGCTCGTACGCCACGACAGGAGTCTAGTTTCGGGCGACATCTACAGTCCCCCAGGTGATCCTCGAGAACGGGGTGGTCCGGACGATGGAGCCGACGCTGCCCGTCACCCGTGCGCTCGCCGTCGCCGGCGACCGGATTGCAGGCGGCGTCGGCACGCACGAGACCGCGCTTGCGAGCCCCGATCGCGTCGACCTCGGCGGCCGCTGCGTGCTCCCGGGGCTGAACGACTCGCACGTCCACTTCCCCACGTGGGCGCTGGCGCAGCGCCAGGTGCGACTGGAAGGAACTGCCTCGCTGGACGAGGCGCTGCAACGCGTGGCGGCGGCGACCAAGGAAAGGTCTCCTCCCACCGAGCCGACGAAGGAGGCGCTCGACCGCGTCACAGGCGACACGCCCGCCGCGCTGATGGCACGCGACTACCACTCGCTCTGGCTGAACTCCGCGGCCCTCGCGCGGGCGAACGGCGACCTCGAGGTCGAGGGTGGCGTCGTCGTCCGTGACGAACAGGGGGAGCCGACGGGCGTGCTGCGCGAGGAATGCGCCTGGCACTTCCGCGACGAACACGTCCGGCCGACCGAGGACGAGATGGTCGATGCCTCGCGCGAAGGTGTCCGCATTGCAATCGCGCGCGGAGTCACCGCCGTCCACGACAAGGACGGCTGGCTCGGCGCGCTCGGCGTCTGGCAGCGCCTCCGCGAAGAAGGTCACCTCAACCTGCGCGTCTGGCAATCCATTCCGGCCGAACAGGTGGACCAGCTCGCCGGCCTGCGCGTCCGCAGCGGCTTCGGCGACGACCTCGTCCGCATCGGCTACCTGAAGACGTTCATGGATGGAACGCTCGGCTCGCAGACGGCGCGCCTGCTCGACGGCACTGGCATCCAGATCACGAGCAGGGAACAACTCACGGAGATCATCCGCCGGGGCGCGCAGGCGGGGCTCCCGGTCGCTGTCCACGCGATCGGCGATCTCGCCAACCGGGAGGCGCTCGACGCCTTCGCGGAGACGCGCGCCGAGTGGCAGCCGCTCGGTCTCCGCCATCGCATCGAGCACGCGCAGCTGCTCGCACCGGAGGATCTCCCCCGCTTCGCAGGGCTCGGCGTCGCAGCGTCGGTCCAGTTCAGCCACGCTCCCTCCGACCGCGACCTCGCCGACCGCTTCTGGAAGACGAAGACGGCCGGCGCGTACGCGTACCGGTCTCTCTGGGACTCCGGCACGCTCCTGGCGAACGGCTCCGACGCGCCGATCGAGGAGCTCGACCCGTGGGCGGGGGTCTGTGCAGGCGTCCTGCGCACGATCGACGGCCGCGGGCCCTGGCATCCCGAACAGCGGCTGACGCTCGACCAGGCTCTACAAGCGACGACGGTCAATCCCGCGTGGCTTGCCCGCGACGAGCACCATCGCGGGAAGCT